>Ga0116227_10000073_pt1 | contig 168169 bp, 161 predicted proteins | sample S1TSphgellanicum_FD_89693 | JGI IMG/M metagenome (GOLD analysis project Ga0116227, IMG submission 89693) | Host-associated microbial communities from peat moss isolated from Minnesota, USA - S1T2_Fb - Sphagnum magellanicum MG | ecosystem: Host-associated > Plants > Peat moss > Unclassified...
GCCTTCAGGTAAAATAAGGCGGACTAGGGTTTCGTAAGCGGATCTCAAGTAGTTCGTATTTGTTTACTAGCGCAAATCAAATACTTTTTTTATTCCCCCACAACAATGCCGCTTGATCCCTTTACTCAAATTTCGCAATAAACGACCTCAGCCGGACACAAATATTCGTTATGAAAACGGACAAGATTTTTATTTCTCATCATTATTAAAAATTCTTCGGGCGCTGGATGTGAGCTTAGCTGAGTTTTTTAAAGTCAGTGGTTTTCTCAAGATTTTAGGTTTAAGGTTTATCCAAATATAAAAAATATATAAAAAAATAAAATGATTCAGTTTTGGCATTTTGACGAGCGGTAGTTTGTAAGCTTGCAAAGGGTCATTAGGCATGCCTGAGGCTATTTCTTGCGATCATTTTTGGGTGCTTTCAGTCATTTTAATCAGCTTCTTTCTAAATATTAAAAAATATTGCGCTCGCATATTGCATTTAAAAAAAACTACTACATCAGCTTAAACCGAAAACCTGAAATGCAATTTCCCCTAAAAAAAGTTCCACAGGACGCTTGCGTGAGTTTACATTAACCGAAGTTTTGGTAGCATTGGTGATTGTTGGCATTCTGATTATGCTGATCCTTCCCAATTTAAAACTTACTTAAAGCAGATGGATGTTAATGCCGCTGTAAACGCCATAAAAATTAACGACGAAAAGTTTATGACCGATATGATGAATTTCATTAACAAACGGTTGGACGATCCCGGTTTTTCTGTAGAACAATTAAGCTCAGACATGGCCATGAGCTGGGTAGCCCTTTACCGCAAAGTATTGCAGATGACGGAGCGTTCGCCCGTTGAGTTTATAAAAATGATCAGGCTTAAACACAGCGCGCAACTACTCGAAAATACCCACTTCAACATAGCCGAGGTGGCCTATAAAGTTGGCTTTAATAACCCTAATATTTTGCCAAATCATTTAAAAATAGAGTTCAACATGTTACCTACAGATTATCGCCTTGCAGTACATCAAAAAGAAAAATAACTGGCAATGCAATTAATTGCAGCTAGTAGATAACCATTAATATTACCGAAATATTACAATGGGTTTTAATCTGAATAGTTTTGGCCTTTGAAAGGCCCTCAGAGAATTTGAGGTGCTTTTTTCGCTTTTAGCGGCACCTTTTAGAGACCAAATAATGTAAGATTTTATAAGAAATTTGGGCTGTTTTATTATAGCTAATAGTTGTTGGGTGGAACATAAATAGCAAAGTGCTGTTGTTGAAAGAGTTAAAATGAAATCCTAAACCTTGGCTTAAAAAAAATCAATAATGGAACTGCACTACGGTCAAATAATAGAGAAGAGAATTAGAAATAGCGGATATAGTATAGCTGAAGTTGCGCGTTTAATGGGTGTAAACAGGCGATCTGTTTATAACTGGTTTAATTGCGAAAAATTAAATACCAGAACCCTCGAACGTATCGGTTACGTATTAAAATGCGATTTTGCACTCGATTTTCCCGATCTGTTTGAGCCGGGTCATTTTGCAGCTCTGGAACAAAAGCCTTCTGTACAAAATAGCAACCTGCAACCGTTAACGCTAGCTCAGGTTCATGAAGATTATTGGAAGGATAAATATATCATTTTACTGGAAGCGTATAAAAGCCTTCTGCAAGGTTAACTCGTAACTCATAATCCTATAACGGCTCAAATTTATTGTTTGCTTTATGTTCCGGATCATTTTTAAAAGATTTTTCTGAGAGATATATTCGGCAATCATTTTACAGGTGTCGCGTTATCAGTAGCGACTATCGGCATTCGGATGTTTTTTTAATACGGAGGACTAAATGACAGTAGATTACCGGAGGGCGCTAAAATAGATTATAAGGATAAAATGCAGGAGACAGTAAATTCGAGTCAGTTCCCCAGAACGATATGGTTTTTATGGCTGCAAGGCATAGAGCAAGCTCCGTTTGTGGTTAAAAAATGTTATGAGTCCTGGCTTCTTCAGAATAAAAACTGGGAGATCATCTTACTAGATCAAACTAATCTTAGAAACTATACTCACTTGCCGACAGGAGACTTAACTGATCAGGCATTGTCAGACGTGATTAGAATAAACCTCTTAGCTCGATACGGAGGCATATGGGTTGATGCAACCTGCTTTTGCAACAGACCATTAGATACATGGATTTACGATTGCATGGCTCAAGGCTTTTTTGCTTTTGAAAGGCCAGGCCCCGACCGCATAATCTCGAGTTGGTTTATTGCGAGCCACAACGATAACTATATAACCGAAACCTTCAGAGATGCAGTTAATGCCTACTGGAAAGCCAACCCCAAGCTTGTATTTTACAAAAAATCCCGCTTGCCGTTACTCGCTAAATACTTACCCAAAGAGCCACAGCGCTGGTTTAATTTTTTCTATACAAAGATTCTTAAAGTCCATCCATATTTTTGGTTCCATTTTTTATTTGAGCGAATTTATCTGGGCGATGAAAAAATAAAAACGTTATGGGATGCAACTCCAAAGATAAGTGCCGATCTTCCGCATTGTTTACAACACGCTGGTTTGTTAGCGCCTTTGCCGCTGGAAATAAAAAATGAAATTGATAGCGGGCTTTCACCCGTATACAAGTTGGCTTTTAAATACAATCAGTCCGAAGTTCAGCCCAATTCAATACTCCATTACTTGCTGAAAAAACTACCTGTAGAAAACACATTTTCGGGCAAGCCGTGATTAACTAAGCCAGCACCGCCCGTTTACGATAATACCTCGTAAAAATAATAGTCATCACAATGGCCGAAAGTACGATCAATATCATATAGCTGTAAGAAAGGTTGGCTTCATTTTTAGGAGGGAAAACATTGACTATACCGTAGCTTAATACCGATACCATAATGTAAACGATGCCACCCGTCATACCGCCTGATATACCTGCATATTGCGGAAAGCGGCTAAGGCAGTAGGTGAAATAATTATTATAAGTGAACCCCGCACCAGCATGGATCAGGAAGGCAAAGAATAACATCGAAAGCAGATTTTGTCCCCATATTAAACTAATAATCATTAGCGTGGCGAACAGTAGTTGCACCGCAATATTGGTAAGCACCTTGCCATGAAAAGGTTGTTTGATCACAGCCCTGCTAATAAATCCCCCTGCCATCCAGGCAAACCCCAGTAGAAGCGAGCAATAGCCGGCAATAACTGGTGTAAGTTTTAATTGATGCTCGATGATAAATGGCCCTGTCATGTTATAGATCATCACCATGGTGTAGCCAAAGCTTAACATCAATATTCCCAGCGTAAAACTGGTGGTGCGCAGCATGGTACCATAAATGCCGATAATGGTTTTAAGATGAAAAGGAACCGGCTTGCGTATGGTTTCGCCGCTGAAGAAATACTCCAGCACTGCAATTACAAAAGAGAGGATGGCCAGGAAATAAAAATTAGATTGCCAGCCAAACAGGTGTTCCAGGTAACCCCCGATAAAAGGGGCAATAATAGGCCCCGCCGACCAGATAATGGTAAACATGCTGAGGTAGTGTTTCAGCCTGTCGCCCTCGTATACATCAACAAAATAGGCCCGTTTGGCAACTATAATAACAGCTACGGTTATGCCCTGTAAAATTCGCATTAAGCAGATGAGGTAGATATTATGGCTCAGCGCTATGGCCAAACATGACAGGCAAAATACAACAAGTGCACCCATGCTAAACTTGTACCTGCCGTAGCTATCAAGTATACTCCCTACTAATAGTTGCGATACCCCGTAGCTGATTAAAAATAGTGTTAGCGTAAGTTGCACCTGTACATTACTTACATGCAATTGCTGCCCCATTCCAGGCAGTGAGGGGATGTAAATATCCGTAGCAAAGCCCGACAATGGTAGTAAAGCAAAGGCTAAAATGGTGGGTATACGTTGATGCTGCTCGTCGTTCATGGGTTGCAAAAGTACTACATCGCCAGATGGAACACGGCTCGCGATCGGTTTAATTACAAGTGACTGACGGAAGATTGGGCATTTAGGAAGATTGGGTTCGGTATGAAAATTTGATAAATGTTTACGGGTATAAAACAATAATGTGCTCCGCGTTGCAACCTTTAGCGCTTTGTTGTTTACAGGCTTTTAAACCTGCAGATTGCCAGATTTATTTTTTGCAATTGCAGGCAACACCAGAAATTTAACTATGCAGTGTGCAACCAACGATAAAGCGAATGTGAAAACAAGGATCATCGCCTTTTTAATCGGTGTATCAAAGTAATCTAAAAAGCTTGATAGCTGCGCGCCGCTATAAAGCAGTGTCAATATAAAAACGGTAAGGCCCGTAAGCCACAGCGTAAGGTGCGAATAGAAATAGCGCGAGGTTGCGAATTTTGGCCCTGTAAAAGATGCGATCAACAAAATCACATGCGCCAGAAATAAAATAACAGCAGCGGAAATTAAGGTGTAAAACATCAGCAAGTATTTAGGTTGTTAAAAAGTGTTGTTTGTTTTAATAAATATAAGTTTTTGCCCATTGGTTTCAACAGGGCAGTTAGTGAAAATTTAGCTATAATATCATTATCTTTCAAACATACACGTATATCTATTAAACAGATAATAAATGGCTCATTGGGTTAAAAATTATAGCGGGATGATTTGGTTGATAACCGGCATTGTAACCGGCAGTATTGCCGGGATGATACTGGGTAAACAAGCCGAAATTGTAAAGCCCATTGGCGATATATTTTTAAACCTGCTGTTTGTGGCTGTAATTCCGTTGGTGTTTTTTGCCATTTCATCGGCTATTGCCAATTTGCGTGGCGAGCAAAAATTGAGCAGAATTATGAGCGTGATGTCTGGTGTGTTTTTGGGGACGATTATAGTTGCCGCTTTGCTAACTATTGTTGCTATGTGGTTGTTCCCGGTGCATCAAAGTATGAGCACATCTGCTGCTCTGTTATCGCAGGGGGGCGGTAAAAAACTCTCGGGCGACGATATAACGCAGCTTTTAACCACCAGCGAATTTTTTCAGCTGCTCTCTCGCAAAAACATGTTGGCCATGATCATCTTTGCCATACTGGTAGGTTTTGGAACCCTGCATGCAGGCGAAAAAGCAAAGCCGTTTGCACAGTTCTTAAATTCGGGCAACGAGGTGTTTAAAAATGTATTTGTAATTATCATGAAACCCGCCCCCATTGGCTTGGGTGCTTATTTTGCTTATCAGGTTGCCTTGTTTGGGCCGTCGTTGTTTGGCACCTATGCCCATACATTAGGTGTTGGATATGGAGTAAGTATATTCATCTATGCGGTAATGTATAGTGTGTACGCTTTTATAGCAGGTGGCGTAAATGGCATTAGGCGGTATTGGAAAAATAACATTACCCCTTCGGCAACGGCAGTTGGTACCTGTAGCAGTATTGCCACTATACCTGCAAATTTGGATGCAGCTAAGAAGATGGGCATCTCTGACGTAATAGCTGGCATTACCATCCCCTTGGGGGGGACTTTGCATAAAGATGGCTCCAGCGTGTCTTCGATACTTAAAATGGCGGTGGTGTTTGCCATGTTCGGTAAGGGCTTTGATAGCCCCGGTGTAATACTTGTTGCTTTAGGGATGACAGTTTTGGTAAGCATTGTAGAAGGCGGCATCCCTAACGGCGGTTATGTGGGCGAGCTTTTGTTTATATCGGCCTATGGTTTCCCGCCAGAAGCCCTACCCCCGGCTATTATCATCGGCACATTGATTGATCCTGTAGCAACACTATTGAACTCGACAGGCGATACTGCTGCGGCCATGCTGATCAACCGCTTTGTGGAAGGTAAGCTGCAACCAGATACCGGCGATTAAGCGGGGCGTTAATCAAACCTTTATCATTTACAAACGTCTTTTAATGTATGAAATCTATAATCATATGCTGTATAGCCGCGTTAGCAATGGGCGCGTGTTCGTCTAATACCAATAATCAAACTAAAACCGATACCGTGGTTGCAGGTGATACATTGGCCAAGGCTAAAACCACCGAACAAACCAATAATACCCCAACTGTAAGCTCACTTTGCTTTTTACGCACTGAAGGCAAAGCCAATCAGGACAGTACCAGCATTGAATTGGTGATCAAAGGTGATAAAGTAACTGGGCAGATGAACTGGCTTCCCTATCAAAAAGATAGCCGTAAAGGTACGCTCGATGGTGTAATTAAAGGCGACTCGATAGCGGCTAAATGGAGCTTTATGCAGGAGGGTATGCCCGATACCATCAACCTCAAATTTAAACTGGATAAAGATCAGCTAACACAAAAGCCGCTAAAACTAAACACCAAAACCGGCCGCGACCAAACTAATGAAAGCGCAGGTTATACCCTGGCTTATAAGCCGAGTACAAAAATTAAAAAATAAGAAGAGTTCACTTATTAAGATACCAGGCAATCAGTTCTGATTTTGAATTGATATTCAGTTTCTTATAAATATTTTTAAGGTGCTGGTTAATGGTAAAATAGGTTACATTGAGCCGATCTGCAGCTACTTTGTTGGCAATACCTTCACTCAGTAGCCTAACCAGTTCAACTTCTCTTCTAGTTAGTTCGTTTATCTCTGGTTTAGATTCTGTAGCCACATTGTGCATTACATGGCCAATGGTTGCCGGCGAGAATGGGATACCGCCTTCATCCAGTTTCAATAACGACTCGGTGATGTAGGCCAGGCTGCTCGATTTAAGCATGTAACCTGTGGCACCATTTTCCATCGCCAGGCGTGTTAATTTTGCGTCCTGCATGCTGGATAAGATCACGATCTTGCTACTTGGAAAATGAGCAGACAATACCTTTATCCCATCGATTCCGGAACCGGAGCGCAGGTTTACATCAAGCAAAATTATATCGGGCTGTACGTTTTTTAAACTTAAGGCGTCGTCAACATCTGGAACAGAAAAGACTACTTTAAAGGTCTGGGTAATTTTAAAATATTTGGCATAAGCATTTCTTAAAATATTGTCATCCTCTATTAGTCCAATCTCCTTCATTTGCTGGTGTTATGTTGTGGTAAGGTACCCGCTGAAAAATAACTTAGAAAAGTGACTTTATATAACCGCGGCAAAAATGCGAGAGTTAAATAAAAGTGTTTTTTCGGCAAGGTATTTTAATCGTTAGATTACAAATATGATTAATTAAACAGTAGTTGCGTATTACTTAAATGAGTAACAAAAAAATGTTTTCCAATTAATGTTGCAACATTCGTTCTTTTTTTTTGTAAAATTAGTAATTGTGTCTGAGTGACAAAATAAGCACTCAAATTACTGAAAAAAAATGCTCCATTAATGTTGTGCCGACCCTTTTTACGCTCCATCTTATTGGTTATTGCTACCCGCGTTTTTACTAGCAGTTTGTAAGTCAAAATCTGAGCAAAAGATAACGTATAACCAACAGGCATCTGCCATTATCCATTATTACCAGGCTAACTAACGTTGGTATCAATAACAGCAGGCTAAGCGGATTGTAGAGTTGCATAAATGTAAATTTTGGTTTGAGAGTGGTGAAAGCGAAGATTCTACATTTTACGGCCCATTTCACTATTCAAAAAATGTTTTAAGGTAGGGCTTGCTACTTTTGGCCGCGATAGGAGATCTTAATTTGGTTTGCCTTATCAATCATATCCAAAATTTCAGCATCTATATCGATATCAAATTTACCGGCAAAAATACTGTCAGAAAAAATGATCTTATTGAAATCCTTAACCCCAAGTACTTTAGGTTCAGCATCCTCTGCAGTCTGATCTGTGTACCTGTAATTGCTGTTTACCACTTCCTCGCGGTATGGCGAATTCATGATGATGGATTGGAAAATAAACTCGTCGCTCCCTTGGGTATACTTTAAAAAGCTATCAAGTTCAAGCCTTTCAATATAGGCTAATATATATACGGCACAGTTCGGCGTAATGGTCCAATATGCTGATTTACCTACAAATTTTAGCGCACGGGGCACATCCGGCTTTGCCGAAATTTTGTTGAGGATGCGTTCGGCCAGATGTTTGCCTGTAAAGCTATAATCTGTTAGGTGGTACTTATTGATCTTTTCGGGGATGGTGTGGCTCCAGTCCTCATCGTAGGCAATTAGTTGTTTCCCTTTATTAATATTCAAAAAGTCGCAGATCTCGTCGGCCCGTTTGGTTGGATAGTCGCCGCCGTTTATGATAGTAATAGAATGGTATTTGATCTGTGAGTCAATAATCTGGCTAAGGCCGGCCATATTGGCTCTTAAAGCACTATAGCCGCCCGGGGTTACGCTGATGCGCTTTTTTACGAAAAATACATTGTGTATATCGCCCAGATGGTCATAACTTTTAATGTCCGTTTTTTTATCGAGCTGAATATAAAAATCGAAGTAATCGTTATTTAATCGGTCAATTAATCTTTTGGTTTGCCGGGCAGAAACATGATTGATAATTAAAAGTGCATATCTCATAAACCTTTGACTTAGCGATTAACAGTCGGCTTCCTTTCCTGCAATTTAAGCAGTATTGCGGGTATTTAACTAAACCAAAGGTGGCTTTTCAGGAAATAGTAATCAATTACTTGTTTAAGTAAGATTTAAAGTATTGGTTAAGATGTAATTAACCCTTGTTTATAAAAATGACAACGAATTTCCAGATGGGATATGTGTGGCTTTGATAGCCGGAAACTTGTTTCTTAACCATTGCGCCATGAACTCAGATCCTGGTTCTTCGCTTGCAATGTGGCCTGTTACAACCAGCGAAAGTTGCTTGCCTTTGGCACGTGCATCCCGCACATATTCGGCCGTTTCCCATTCGGATATTTCACCACATATCATCACATCCGGCTGATATTTTATAAGCGCCTCAATTTGGCTTTTACCGCCAGCCGCACCCGCAAATAGTGCCACTTTTTTACATGGCTGATTAAGATCACCGATGTATCTAACCTGTTGTATGCCCAGTTTGGTTTTAACATGAGCTACAAGCGACTTTAAAGTTAGTGCGGGCACGAGATTATACAAGTCGCCGCCAGGCTCGCCAAACGTTTGCCAGCCCAGTTGCTCTGCCAATGCTTTAAACACGCCATCAACTTTAAGGCTATGAATATCATCGTGATTACGCCAAACGGCAATATTGTGTTGTTTCAGCAGATTGGCTTTGTAGTTATATACATCATCATTTTCCAGCCACTTGGTTTCATCGCGGTGATTATAAAAAGTAGGCTCATGGGCGATGATAAAGTTAGCGCCCAACGCTATCGTTTTCCTGATCACATCAATAGTGGCAAACATCGTAGTTACAATACCCGTAACCACAATATCGCGACTGCCGCTTTTTAAAGTATCAACAGTGCCATCAAACGGTGCGCCGGGTACTTCCTTAATAAACATATCCATAACCTGGCCTACCGTAACTGGTTCTGCTTTACTTAATAAAACCGAGGCAGAACTGATTAATGGTGCTGATAACAACGCAGCCGATCCAAGAGCAGCTGTGCTGATGAATTTTCTTCGGTTTAATTCGGATGTGTTTTCTGCAGCCATGAGTGATTTTTTTATTATCAAATATAACGAATAGCTTATTTCGATGTTTATGATTAGATAAGAGTTATTCTGAACCTGCTTGAATGCTCTATAGGAGCTACCTGTTTATAGAAAAGAATATTTGTATTAAAAATGCGCCATAGATGCTACCCTTATTTTATAACTGTAGTACCTACGGCGCAAATTTTGTTTTTAAATTTGGCTATAAATAGGTAGCGCCTACGGCGCATTTTCTTAGCTATAAAGAGTTTGTCTTTTTTCTTGCTTCTAGAGAGCTATAACCGCTTTATCACAAATATAAGTAGGTACAATACCCGAAGAAGTAATGCGGGTTTCGGCATCTGAGGGTAAGGTATTACCGCTGAAAACCAACATGGTATCAAGCCCAAATTTGTTGCCGCCGAGGATGTCGGTTTGCAGAGTATCGCCAATCATCAGGATATCTTTTTTTGTGATGGACGGGTTAGTAGCGCGCACCTGATCGTAAGCAAAAGTAAACATCAGCGAATCTGGTTTGCCGAAGTTGATGAAGCGTTTGCCAACTATCTGATGGATCATGCTGGCCAAGCCGCCGATGGCAATATTTACATCCTGCGTATTAAGCGGGTAGGCGTAATCTGTATTGGCCACAATGGTAGGGATATTACGGCGACGCAAAATATTGACCGTTTTATTGAGATCGCGAAACCAGTCGAAGCCTTCATCATCCAGAAAAACTAGGGCGTTTACCTGGTCTATATTGCTTTCATCTATTGCGCTTACGGGTAGTGTATGCAAGCCCGAATAATCAATGTAGTGCGCCGAATTTGCAGTGCCAAGGTATGCCACTATACCATCGTTAACCTTCAAATCGAGGTATTCTTTAGCTAACATGCCCGACGAGATGATCCTGTTGGGTGTAATCATTTCTAAGCCCAGCTTGTTAAAAGACATGGCCAACTGCTGCGGACTGCGTGAGGCATCGTTGGTTACAATGTAATACTCTTTACCTGTTGTTTTAAGGTAGGCAAAGGTTTCTTCCATGCCCGGCACCAGCCCCTTATAATTTTTGATAACACCGAAGGCGTCAAAAAATATCACCTTGTATTGGTCTATAATGCTTTTGAAGTCTTCTGTCTGGATCATATTTAATTGGGGTTTGGGGCTGCAAATAGGGTTGTTAAGCTTTTATTTTCAGGGCATCTAATATTTTCCTGGCATCGAAGTCGCGTTCTACAGATGGCAGATAAATGTCATAAGCTTCCTGTTGTAGTTTTTCGGCGTATTGTTCGTGGAAAAAGTGTTTGCCATCTTTAATTACATAGTTAAGGATAAAGAAACGGTAGGCTTCTTTCATAAAACCAATTTCATTGGCGGTAAGCGGGTTCAGTTTATGGTATTCCTGCAAAAAGATAATGAAGCGATCTTCCATCAGCGTGGTAATATAATAGCTAAAAACCGTGCGGTCGCCCACGTTGGATACTACGCGGCTAAAGAAGTAGAAGTCCATCACGCGGTTACTCATCCTAAACCAATCGTAATCCCAGCGCGAGTAAAACTCCTGTTTATTGGTTACAGAGAAGTTGCCGATATTCCAGTCGATAAAAACCGGGATGGTTTCGAAAGTATTGGCGGCATATTTGGCGCGACCTTTTAAGTATAAATCGCAATGATATTTTAACTGATCTACCTGCGTGCGGGTACCAAAACTGGCTTCGTTCTGCTGTACCTGCTCTAATAAGGAATTAATATCCTTACGCATGGTTTTGGATGATTTTGGCAAGATTTTACTAGCTCGCGAACAAGCCTTGTGAAACTTTGCTGCCTGTTGCGCCAGTTTACGGATGTGGCTTTCTTCTAAGCGGCGCGGCATGCGCTCCATAATGCGGGTAGGGTTGTAAAAAACCACCCAGGCATCTGTTTTGCCGTGGCGATAGCGGTAAATATAAACCCGGTTGTTTTTTAACAGCGAACGGGCCAAAAAATTTTCGTAAGGATAAAGCAGGTTGTTAGACAAGCTTTGTATAATGCGATGGTCTTCTTTAAAATAATCGTAATGGCCAAAGCTGGATAGCTTGGCTATAATAATATCGTCATCTTCAAACGTGATGCGAAAAACCTTGTTGGTTGATACATTGGCGCTGATATCCTCAATACTGCGTATTGTTCTCGACGCATCGTAGCCTTCCCATGCTTTCCTGATGATCAGCGTGCTTAATTCGTGTTCCATAATTGGTGTTTAACCCCGGTGGGTTAAATAATCTCAAAATATCTTTTTAGTTCCCAGTCTGTTACCTGTTTGGCAAACTGGCGCCATTCCCATAAACGTGTACGGGTAAAATGTTCTGTAAAGGTATCACCAAATAATTCTTTTGCAACACTCGAAGTCGCCATTGTTGTAGCAGCCTCAAATAAGTTGCCCGCAATGCTGCCATTGCCTTTTTCTGCATAGCCATTGCCGGTTACAGGTGGTATGGTAAGCGGTAACTTGTGCTTAATGCCATACAGGCCTGATGCCAGGGCTGCTGATAAGGCTAGATATGGATTAGTATCAGACCCCGGTATGCGGGTTTCCAGCCTTGTATATTTAGGCGATGGATTTAAAACACGGAAAGCTGTGGTGCGATTATCTACACCCCAGGTAATGGTGGTTGGTGCCCATGCGCCTTCAACCAAGCGTTTATAGCTATTGATGGTAGGGGCATACATAGGTACAATATGTGGCAAACAATAAAGCTGACCGGCCAGGTAATGCTTCATCAGGTCGCTCATTTTGTGCTCGGCATTTTCTTCGTAAAATAAGTTGTTGGTTTTGTCCTTGCTCCATAAACTTTGGTGTACATGGCCGCTGCAACCTGGTAGAGCTTCGTTCCACTTGGCCATAAACGTGGCCGCGATGCCGTGTTTGGATGCGATTTCTTTTACTGCGTTTTTAAACAAAGCTGCTTTATCTGCAGCAGCTAAAACATGATCGTGGATAATAGCAGCCTCGTATACACCCGGGCCGGTTTCGGTATGCAAACCTTCTAATGGGATACCAAATTGCTCTAATAAGTTAACCAAGTCGAAATAGAAGTCGCTTTGCTGTGATGGTCGCAATATAGAGTAACCGAACATCCCCGGTGTAAGCGGTTCTAAATGGTTAAATGATTTTTGTTCGAGCGATTGCGGCGTCTCTTTAAAGTTAAACCACTCAAACTCCTGCGCAAATTCGGGGTGATAACCCATGTCTTCGCATTGCTTAGCAATGCCCTTTAACAAGGTACGCGGACAAGGGACCGTGTCATTCCCCTCACCACTAAAATCGCCCAGAAAAAAAGGTATGTTATTTTGCCATGGAATAGTACGAAAGGTTGATAGATCAATTCGGCAAGGCTTATCAGGGTAGCCGGTATGCCAGCCGGTAACGTTTACATTATCGTAGCAGTTATCGGTATTGTCCCAACCAAAAACAACATCGCAAAAACCGTAACCAAGATCCAGGCCATCCGTAAATTTCTGAGTATGAATTACCTTGCCACGCAGTATGCCGTCTATATCTGCAAAGGCAAATTTAATGTGCTTTATATCGTGTTGTTGTAAATAATCGAGGATTTGCTGTTTATCCATAACCGGTTTCTGTAGAGTAGGGACAAGTTAGGAAAATAGATGCAAGAATCAAGAAACAGAGATTGAGAGACAGGAAACAAGATGCAAGAAACAAGGTGTCCGCCACTCCCGTTATTGTGAGGTACGAAGCAATCCTGACTTATAAGTTGGTGTCTTTCATAACGAAGAAATCCGTATTTCATTAGGGAAGTTTGTGATTTTATCATCGTCAGTGGATGTACTTTGTGTTTTTCGCTTGTGTTTGTTTTTTAAGGTGCTCAAGAGGGCTGCGCCGTTTTCTCTCAAAAGAAAAATGAACCAAAAAGTCGCAGCCGGGTTCTGTTGCTATGAAAGTGTTGTGGTGGGGCAGGGGCTGTGGTTGCCGCAACATTACCAATGCTGCCTTGGAGGATGTTATTTGAGTGCAGTAGTAGGTTCGCGCTCGCCAATTAGATAGGCGCTATGGGGAGAAAGAAAAGCGTGGCCGTGTAGAGGACTTGTGCGGTGGAGCATTTTTCTTTCTTGATTTATTCACACGTTATTTGTTTTTTAAAGGTGTTCATGAAATCGCTGCGCTTAGTATTGGTTACTTTTTATCAAGAAAAAGTAACTAAGCGCCTGCGGCTATGAGCAGACTGACGATTATCATAGCAGAATCCCTCAATAAAGTACCTACATTAATCAAAGTACAAACTCCACTTTGCATCAACGGATACACTGACTGTTTTACGTAACCCTCAATAAAAGTATTGTAAACCAACCTTATATAATGCTTTTACAACTATTAAGCTAAACTTTTAGCAGGCTGTCACTTTGTTCATTTTTTTCCTCCAATCCCCTTAGCTCGAATGAATAAAATGGTTTACTGTGTAACCAATTCATTTTATAAAATTTACATGATCCCGCTGAATCTACAACAGAAATAGCCGCTTTGTGCGGGTTATATTTAAAGTCTCACCAGGAGGCCTTTAGCTGATACTTATAACAATTTAAACATGAAGAAACTATTAGTTGCCGGCTGGCTGCTTACCCTATCACTTGTAATTGCTGCTTTGTTTTGGTATAACGAGTATCAATACAGTTTGCCTACACCCGTGCCGCACAATTATACAGCTGTTGATTTGGGTACGCCCATTAAGTTGGATAACAGGTTTAATTTTCTTAATCATAAACCGGTTTTCATTCATTTTTTTAACCCCGATTGTCCTTGTTCGCGCTTTAATATCAAACATTTTAAATCACTGGTAAAGCAATATGGCGGCAAAGTGAATTTTGTAATGGTGCTGATGACGAATAAGAAGTATTCGCCGCAGGAAATTCAGCAACGGTTTGATATCGATATCCCTGTTTTGCCACGAACAAATATTGCCCAGCTATGTGGCGTGTACTCAACTCCGCAGGCAGTTATCATCAGTTCTAAGCGGCAACTGTTTTACCGCGGTAATTATAACCGAAGCAGGTATTGTAACGATACTAAAAGCGAGTATGCCCGCATTGCTTTACAGGATTTGCTGGCTCGGCAATCATTAAGCGGCATCGATTTATTAGCATTTAAGGCCTACGGCTGTCAACTACCTATTTGCAGCAGATAATATGAGTATAACCTATACCGATATCGAATTTTTGGCCCAAAGCAAACTACTGGAGGCCGACATCAAAAAGCGATCTGACTGGTGGATGAATTTTTTGCTGGCGTTGTATTTTATTATTGGGCTTATATTGGCCACGTATTACGGAACCTGGACTATCGCCATTTTAGTAGGTGGTATCTCACTGCTGGCCTATTACTCGGTAAAGGCAGCATTGCCCAACTCAGATCTTTACCAATATGTTTTAAGCGCTGTTCTTGGGGTTTTTATGGCCCAGTTTATTTATCAGATGCATGGCATGGCCGAGATGCACTTTTTTGCGTTTATTGGCAGTGCCTTATTAATCACCTATCAAAAATGGAAGCTGCAAATCCCCATCCTTATGGTGGTGGCGTTACATCATGCAACGTTCAATTATTTTCAGATCATAGGTTATAAGGACATCTATTTTACAGCCGGAGATGGGTTTGATATGCAGGTTTTTACCATACATATATTACTTACTATTTTTATTTTTTTTGTTTGCGGTTTGTGGGCCTACCAGTTTAAGAAAAATAGCGAAAGGCAAATTATTCAGAATATCCAGCTGCGACGGCTACAGAAGGAGTCGGTATTAAATGAAGAGCGGCAACGCAGCCAGGAAGAGCTCGAAAAATACAATAACCAGCTAATACAATCCAATCAGGAACTAAAGCTGTCGCGCGAGGCGGCGCACACAGCGCATCTGGAAGCGCAGCAAGCCAACCAGGCCAAGAGTGTTTTTCTGGCAACCATGAGCCACGAGATACGCACACCACTGAACGGGATGATCGGGATGTCGTATTTACTGGCAGAAACCTCGTTGATGGAGCAGCAGCGGATCTATATTAACAGCATTACCAGTTGCAGCGAAAGTTTGCTCTCTATCATTAACGATATTATTGATTTCTCTAAAATAGAGGCAGGCAGCCTGGATCTTGAATTTAAAGATTTTAGCGTACGCGGTTGCCTTGAAGAGGTGATGGACATGTTTAGCGCCAAAGCTGCCCAGGCCGGTATCGAATTAACTTACGAGATAGACAGCGAGATACCTCAACATATTATTGGCGATAAAACCCGCTTACAACAAGTGTTAATAAACCTTACCGGCAATGCTTTGAAATTTACCCAACATGGCGAAGTTTATATTAAGGTTGATTTGATGGGTTTGTATGGAGACAACAACCTCGAGATAAAATTTGCAGTGCACGACACCGGAATTGGCATAGCAGAGGATAAAATTGATCGTCTTTTTAAGGCGTTTTCGCAGGTGGACTCGGCCCATAACCGCAAATACGGAGGCGCCGGCCTTGGGCTGGCTATTTCAGAAAAGTTGGTGAGGCTAATGAACGGCAATATGCATGTGGAGAGCGAACCGGATAAGGGTTCTGTTTTTTCTTTTACTATGCATGCAAAAGAAGGAAGAGCGGTTTCGCCACGGCAAAAAGAGTATAATATGATTAACCACGCCGGCAAACGCATATTGGTGGTAGATGATAACCAAACCAACAGGATTATTTTAAAGGCACAGATTGAAAACTGGCATTTGGAGCCTATTGTAACGGCATCTGGCTTGGAAGCACTTGAAATGCTTGCCAATGGGCCGCAGCCAGATATGATGATCACTGACGGGCAAATGCCGGGCATGAGTGGTGTTGAACTTGCGAGGATCGTAAAGGAGAAGTATCCCGATATTCCCATTATTTTGCTTAGCTCTATAGGCGACGATTTTAATCCCGAAACGGTTAACCTGTTTAATTGCATGCTCTCTAAACCGGTTAGGCAGCATCAATTGGGCAAACATATTTTAAATGCTTTGCAAGAGCGTGAGCCGGTAACGGATAAAGGCGTTAAAAAAATCGAATCGATACTTTCAACCACTTTTGGTCGAAAGTTCCCGATGAAAATATTGGTAGCTGAAGACAACAAGATAAACATGCACCTGATTGTTCACTTGCTCAAAAAATTAGGTTACGACCCAGATACAGCCGAAAACGGATTAACGGCTGTAGAAGCTGTGAACGCAAAGAGCTATGACATTATTTTGATGGATATGCAGATGCCCGAAATGGATGGGCTGGAGGCTACACGGCAAATTAGGGATAGCCGCAACTTGCAGCCAATTATTATCGCCTTAACGGCCAATGCGTTGTTTGGCGATAGGGACGAATGTATTAACGCTGGTATGGACGATTATATGTCTAAACCTATCCAGATAGAAGTACTGATTGATTTGTTGGAGAAATGGTCGCCGGTGGGCAGGGAGAAACGTAAAATGGCTTAATATGATGAGGGGTTAATAAGAAAAGCCGGTGTTAGTAATAACACCGGCTTAATGGAGCGCTTTATGCTAATATTAAAGCGTTTATCTGAGTATGGTATTGGTTAAATTATCCTGCGGGTTTAAATCGTCATAATTATGCACAAAGCTTTTAGGATTAAAACTGTTAGAGCGCATAATTTTAACAAACTTAAAGTATAGGGTTTTATAGGCCGATGAACCTTGATTAGCTTTATCGGCAACCAGGTAATAAGCCAGTGTATTAACCTGCATTAGCTTGTAGGTTGATAATTCTATGGTGTTTGCCAGTCTTTCTACCACGTTAACTATTTGTTGCTGGTTAGCTGTGTATTTAATTAAATGTGCGGCCAGGTTATCCATACATGAGCGCATATATGGGGTAAATTTATTCTCGTCATCCCGGAAATCCATCATCAGCAATTCATATATGCTCGATGCTTCATCAATTTTGCCCAGATCAACATAAACATGAGCTTTATTGATCAATAGAAAGAAATGATACTCGGGTACAAAACGATCATTTTGGTGATGGATATCATGCAATATCTTAATAAAGCGTAATACTTTTTGCGGGCTCCCGGCTATAGAAAGTGTATGCAAGGCAAGCAGGTTCAGCACATAGTTAGATCCTAGCTGATCCAGTTGTTTTCTGCCCGATGGCGGGTTAAAACAAAGGTGCGTTATCTCGGCCAGCGCTTCTTTTTTCACCACGTTGTATTTGAAGTAGTAATATAGTGTTTCCAGGCAATTCAAAGGGTTGATCTGAAATGTTGAGAACGCCTCGGCCGGGAATCTTTTTAACGATGCGATGCAGCTCTCTAAACCTTCGCTGTTTAATGCTATAACATGGTTTATAGCAATACTGGTATAGATCCATATTTTGCTACTATCTTGTATGTTTAACTTCAACAGGCTCTGCAGGGCGTCACTATAATCGGGCGATATAAATTCAACGCCCAAAAAGTAGTTAAATAAGCCAGCGCGAGTAATATCAAATGTTGGCTCGTCATCGTCTTCACTATCAGTATTAAAAAAACCTTGTTCAATTACTTTACTTAAAAACTTAAGTAGTCTGGCTTTTTCTGCCGCTACCAACTCTATGCGTGGCAGGGCATCAAAAATGCTGTATTGTTTATTTTTAAGGGCGATATAAATACACCATTTCAAAATCCTCAGCCTTAATTTGTTATCGAAAGAAAGGCTGATCCTGTCGATTAGTTTCTCATCAAAAACATCGTTATTATCATAAACCAGCTTGGCAGCAATGCAATAGGTTAAAATACGTTCATGTACAAACTCAATGCATTCGGTGTAGCCGCTATCATCGCTAAAGTTTATTTCGCGTATTATACCAATGCTAATCATGTCTTGATAAGCGGCATTGTATGCTCTTAATTCTTCATAAACTTTAAGTTTATCTACACAGAAATTACCTTTTTTAAATTTGCCATTATCTATAAGCAGGTGTATTAGCAATACCTTCTCGGTACAGTAACGGCCGGTGTATATTTTATCCAGAATGAAGTGATAGATCACCTCGTAGGTGCTAAAAACATCGAGTTCGTTTAATGCGAAGTTTTTTGGGTTTTTTTGGTAGTAATATTGAAAAAACAAGGGATAGCCAAATAGCGATACAATCTCAGAATCGAGCGTTGGCATTAGCCTAATACCTGGTTTTATTTTGTTGCTTATCAGTTGTATTTCGTGGCCGGTGAGCAGGCTAACATTGCTTTCTTCGTTTTGATCGCTCATGAAGCCTACAAAGCAGTCGTCAATTTTATTTTGTTGCTGCAACTCGCGTTTAAAGTTTAACCATGATGATGAGCGCATGGTTAAGATAATCTTAAAGTTTGGATTGCCCTGATAGATAGATATAATATCAGATAGCATACTGAACAAGGTATCTAATTGCTCCTGGTTAAATGAGGTATTATCGAAGCTATCTATAACCAGGTAAAATTTATGCTGTTGTATTTGCAGCTGAAAGTTATCTGCCAGCAAAATATTACCCATCGGTATGCCCAGCAAAGCAAGCAGCCAATGGTGCAAATCTTCCTGGTTACTGATACGGTTTAAAACCTTGCCGCTCAGAAAAAGAATGATGTTACCATTGTTCTCTCTGCGGTTAAAGTTAAGTTGCTCTTCTACCCAGTGGCAAAGGCCGATAGTTTTGCCGTAACCCGCAGGGGCGGTAAGTATGGTAACAGGATATTCGGTATGCAAGAAAATTTCCAGATGTTCATCTAAAAAATCTCTTGGGATGGTTAGGGGAAAAGGAATGCCAGATTTGTTTTTAAGCGCCTGTAATGTATGGTGTGATAGCTCTGATGCTTTGTAAAGTACATCGCTTTCGGTTGGTTGTTCTGTAAATCTGCTTGCAGCGGTGGCGCTCTGTTTGTTTTTTGAACAAAACTCACCCCAGCTAACAAAGCCGCAAAACTCTGCCAGTACATTTAAGGTGTATAAGGACGGCTGAAACGTATATGCAGCAAATCCAAAGATCCGCTTCAATGTCGAGTCGCTTACCTGCTTTTTAGTCGATTTGTAGATCTGTAACGAAAGGTCTCTAAAAATAGATGGTGTAACCGAGGTTATACCGGCAGTGTCAAGCAGGCACTGTTTTAGGTTTTCAAGATCATGTTGCAATACTATCTTCATTTTCTATTGTATTGGTCCATGGAAACTTTTTTGCCCGTAGGGTAGGAGCTAATGTGGTATCCAGGAAGGTTAGGTTATTATACAGCGCTTGGTTTAAGATAATACGGCATCGGTTATTGAGGCACCGTATTATTTAATGTAAAAATTATTCATTAATTACTCCAGTGTTTTTGTGTGAAAAGAAATTTAATAAACAGCACCATAAACTCCAGTGCCGAATACATAAACCTAAATACTGCCCATATAAAGAACAATGTATTTTTAGTAAAGGCCCATATGCGCAATAACATCCTTTTCATCATCATCAACGTGGTATTTAAAATGCTAACCCTCATGGTAAGCAAAGTATCTTCTTGCTGGACATCAGCGGCCTGTCTTGGCTCCTCAATTAGGGGTGTTTTCAAATCGGCCGAATAGGCAATGTATAAGCTATTCGAAAGTGTCTTGTTCAATGGAGTTGGATAATCATCAACCAATCTGAATGAACGTGTGCCTCTGCAATGATTTATGTCTGGCATACCTGTAATCTGTTTAACTCTCATATCTCTCATCAATTAACTAAAGGTTTACATTGGTGTTCAAGTAAATGTAACGAGCGCATCGCAAAAACGGTTCAACCACTTTGTTCACGTATTATTCATTTTAGCCAAATTGTACAAGTACAACTTTTTGAAAACCGGAGCTATTTTTATTTCGTACGTATTACTTTTTTTGATTTTTTTTATCGAAAATTATACTTAAAAACCCTTTTTAAGAGGTTTAAACCGCATATTCTACGTTCATATACTATGGTAGGTATTTTTTAGGGAAAATGAAAACCTACACACTCATACACCTATTAGTTGTAAGGTGATACGGGAAGAATGTACAAAATGAATGATATGTGCAGTTTGTTTAAAACCATTGGTTGTGCAATGTGAAAGAAAGTGTGAAGTGTGAACTTTGATGTTATGAATAAGTTCGTTTTTGTTATAGTTAAAAAAAAGATCAGTCTGCCTAACTTTCAATATATTTTTATTCAATGCATTATCAATTTGTTAACAATGTGTATTATTGTTTATGAATAAGATAACAATTGCCATAGCTGATGATCAAAACATTTTCAGGCAAATGTTAAGCATGTCAATAGGCGCTGTTAGCGAGTTCGAAGTATTTGGTACCTATAAAAACGGTGTTGATTTTATGAACGCCATGGCCGTTTCGCATGCCACCCCGGATATTGCGGTAATTGATATTGACATGCCCGAAATGAATGGTATTGAGTTAAACGCCAATATCCAGCAATCTTATCCATCCATTAAAACCATTATCCTGTCGCAGCATACGGAAGAAAGAATTATTGCCAACATGATTAATGCCGGTGCGGCCGCTTACCTTGATAAGGGTTGCAAAAGGGAAGAATTATTTTTGGCCATACAAACTGTTTTTAAAACCGGTTATTATATGAACGAGCTTACCCTGCGCAGTTTAACACGCAAATTTAGCCAACCGAGTGCAAATACCTCGCTACCCGAACATTTGAGTACCCGCGAGATGGAAGTTTTAACCATGATATGCCAGGAACATTCTAACCGTGAAATAGCCGAAAATTTGCATATCAGTACCAAAACTGTAGATTTTCACCGGGCTAATTTGATGAAGAAAACCAATAGTAAAAACGTTGTGGGTTTAATTATCTATGCCTTAAAAAACAGCCTGTCTGTTTTTGGCAGCTAAAAAAATAAGGTTAAATAACGGGGCTTGTACTGGTAAAAATACTGGTAAAGCTAGTAGTTACCCCTGTTTTGCAAAACAGGGTATATGCCTTATAACTTTTTTCTGAGGGTTTAAATAAACTTGCAAAAAGTTAACTAACGTTAACAGATAATTGGCTTGTTGAATCCTTTTACCCCCACCCCAATGCTTATCACTACACAAAACACTTCAGCACTTATCCAAAGCCTCGAAGAGTATATGATCCGTCAGGAGGCTTTTAAAAGTAAAAGGTTATCTATTAATGAAGTTGCGCTTGAAACCCGTATCCCGGCCAAAAAATTATCGGGGCTAATTAACAGCCACTATCAGCAGCGCTTTACCGATTGGATTAATACCTACCGCGTTAACCACGTAATTGACCTGCTGAAAACAGATATCTGGATGCGTTTTACTTTAGAGGGTGTAGCTACCGAAGCTGGTTTTGCATCGCGCAGCGCATTTTTTGCGTCGTTTAAAAAATTGACCGGCTGCACTGCGTCGGCGTATTTGAAACATCATATTGACGTTGAGTACGCAGATTAGCCAATAGTTTAACCAAGCCTGGCCTGTTTGTTTTTTTGATACTGCGATAGGCTAACCGATAAATGATACAAGCCAAGGTAAAACTTAGGGCTAACCGATAGCAGCATATACTTAAGTTTAAAAGACCGGCCCGGCTTTCGGTTGAAATCTTGCTCCAGCTGCTTTACCACTTCCTGATATGAATACTCGCTGGTGCCGAAACATTTGCGCCACAGGTAAACGCCTTCGGCATAGCTGTAAACTACATCGATAACCGAATTACCCCAGCGATTGATCAGGGCATCTTTAAAATCATAACTAACCAAACCGTGCGATGAGATCCGGGTATCGGGATGCAGATAGATCATCACTAATGGGTTGGGTATCGATTTTACCTTTAAACCAAGCTCAATAACTTTCCGGCACAGGTCATAGTCGTCCATGCGGCTTTGCAGTTCATCAAACCAAAGATTATTGGCCTCGAAAATGTTGCGGTTTATCATAATAGATGAGCATGACATCATCATCAATTTATCCAGGTGCAGCCGTTTGCTGTAGTGATAGTAACGGTACATTTTAAAAGGATAGGGGTATATTTTAGAGTAGGCAGCACAATAAAGCAGGGCAAGTTCGGGGTCTGCAGTCATTTCATCCATACGGATTTTGATGCTATCAACCAAAAACTCGTCATCATCATCCAAAAAAATAATGTATTTACCTTTGGTAGCAGCCATACCATCATTACGTGCACCAGATGCAAAAGGCTTGGCACTGTGCACATAGATCCAATTAATATTAGGGTATTGCAGGCGAAATGTATCAACCGTTTCTTTAACGGTGTTGCTTACCTCCGGAGTAATGTTGTTATCTACAACGCAAACCTCAAATCTGGTATAATTTTGCTGAGCAACAGAGGCAATAGCTCTTTTAAGCAATTGGGGCCTGTTTTTAGTAGGAATGATGACAGATAAATTAATTGCATCAGGTCCACTCATATCATTAACGTTTATTAGATTTGGGTTTAAACTACCCGCGAATATACCATAATGATCAATTCTGCATTTTAAAGGCGTATAATTATTTCAACAACCTGGCCCTACACATCTAATGTTAAATACGCAGCAATTAAAATCAACTTTTAATAATGAACAAGTTTTGTTGTTGTTGCTTACCCGGCTATATTTTTCTACTGCAGATAACGCCGAAGTTATTGATTTTATAACAGCACATCCCATCAACTGGCAGCTGTTTCATCAAATTGCAGCCACGCATGGCGTAAGGTCTTTTATTTACTACGTTATCGTTCATCATGGTGTAAATGTGGATGAAAACCTGATGGTGAGTCTTAAAAAGCGTTATACCAATACCCGGCTCAGAAATTTTAAGCAACTGCAGTCGGCTACGCAACTTATTAATATTTTTAAAGATCGCGGCATAACGATTATACCCTACAAGGGCGCAATTTTTTCGCAGGCTTACTATGCCGATCTGGCACAACGCGAAAGTATTGATATCGATTTTTTGATTGATCGGAAAGATATTACCGCCGTTGAGAATTACCTGATCGCTGAAAATTATAAGCCGATAACAGCCGTACCCCGCCCTTTTTTAAACTACTACAGCCGGTTTTTTAAAGATATTGTTTACCAAAATAAAACCGCGGTAAATGCCGCTATAGAGATGCATTGGCGCATGGTGGATCGGTATGCCGGTAATTATCCAACTTATCAGTTTTTTTATCCCCACCTGGTAAAATATCAAAACGGTGGGTTAAATATCGATAAGCTGCAGCCCACTTACGATTTTCTGGCCGTGGCCTCTAATCACTTTGTAAAGGATATGGGTATTAAGTTTAAGTACCTGGTTGATATGGCTTGCCTCGTTACCAAAGAACGCGAATCGCTCGATGCAACTATAATTAACAGCTGCGCGAAAAAATACGGTTTTGAGAAAAAGCTAAACCTAGGTATGGAGCAAATGAGCCAGTTATTAGGGATAAATTTTCTTACAGTAAACCAGCAGGCCTTGCCGGATGCATTATTGAAAACACCACTGCAATACCCGATTACCCTAAACCGGTTTTATATTGATGAACCGTTGTTTATTAAACGGGCGATGTTATTACAGGATAGCTTCGTGAGCAAGATTAAGTTTATATCGCGATGCTTTCTCTATATATTTTTACCCACTTATGCAGATATTAACGAGTTAAAGCTGCCGGTATACTGCCTGCCGTTGATGATCGTAATCCGGCCTTTTAGGTTAATATATAAAGTATTGAGATCGCGTAAAGCTGATGTAGTAGAGTAGCTTATAATTTCTGCGTTTCGTAGAGTTTTTTAAACTGCCCTTCGGCTGCAATTAGATCTTCAAATTTGCCTTCCTGGTCAATGTTTCCATTTTTGAGCACATAGATATAATCTGCCATTTTGAGATTGTACAGGCGATGTGTAATCAGGATCACCATTTGATCTTTCATTTGCTCTTTTACGTTAACAAACACTTCAGATTCGGCTGAGGCATCGAGTGCGCTCGTTGGCTCATCTAATATAACCAGCTTGGCTTTGCGATAAAAAGCGCGGGAGAGCGCCAGCTTTTGCCATTGGCCACCGCTAAGTTGTTCGCTGCCCCTAAACATGCGGCCCATGCGGGTTTTATAGCCGTTGCTTAGGTTTTTGATAAAAGAATGTGCGCCGGATAGTGTAGCTGCAGCTTCAACTTCAGTTTGGATTTTATCATCACGGAAATCGCCCAGGGTGATATTCTCTTCAACGGTTAAAAAGTACTTCTCGAAATCCTGGAACAGAAAGACGGTGTTTTCGCGGAACGAAGGCATGTCGATATCAGAGAGCAGGTCATCGTCAATCTTAATATCGCCGGTTTGTACCTCGTATAAACGGGCCAGTAATTTCACCAACGTAGATTTTCCTGATCCGTTTTCGCCCACAATGGCCACAATACTACCGGGGTTAATGGCTAAAGAAACATTGTTAAGCACCTGCTTATTGGTACCCGGATAAGTGAATGAAAGTTGGTTAACTGTAATGCCTTTAGCAACCTGTGGAAAAGGTTTATCGCCGGTTACATTGGTATTGGTTTTAAGATCAAGAAAAGCAAACAGATCTTTTAAAAACAACCGCTGCTGAAATATCTGTACCAGCGCCTGCAAGAAACCTTTCGACGTACTTTGCAGGCGCTGAAAGCCTTGTATGTAAATAACAAAGGCGCCAACCGTGATTACTTTTTGCCAGGTGTATTTTGCCAGCAGGCCGAAAATAAAGGTCATGGCAATAATTTCGCCTACCTCGGCAAATAAGCTGTACCAGGTAAGCCGTGCGTTGAGTTTTATTTTTTCTTTTTGTACAATGTGCCTTATGTGCTTAAACTTTTTAATAAAGTAATCGCCAAAGCCAAACACGCGTACCTCTTTGGCCGATGTAATGCCCGTTAGTGTTTGGTGCAAGTAATTAGCTTCGCGCTCCATAGGGGCAAACTTTTTCTCGAGCTTTAAAAGTGCGAAACCCGAGTACCATTTAATAGCCGCAAGCGGGATAGAGAGCACAATAAATAATAAGGCAAACACAGAGTGAAGGGTAAAAAAGAAGGCCACCAAAAACACCAGCGACAGGCTATTAAGCAGCATGCCGTTAAAATTGCTTAACAATTGCGAGGCTTTATAAATAGCCTGCTGTTGCGCCAGGTGCAACGTATCATGATAGGTTGGGTTTTCGTAGTACTCGTAATCAACCTCAATAGCTTTTTCTAAAACCTTGGCCGACAAGCTATCTGTTAATTTATGCTGATGGATGGTGCTGATATATGATGCATATTGCCCTACCACTGCCAGAAGCAGTTGAATTAAGCCATAGGCAGCTATTAAGGGCACAACGTCGGCAAATGGTTTGCTGGCATGTACAACGGCCTCTATCATCTGCTTCATAAAATAAAGAGACAGGATAGGCAGCAAGGCCTGCACAAACTGGATTACAACATTTACCGATGCTATGGCTTTGTCGGCTTTCCAAAGCAGCGCAGATGCCCTGATCAAATCTTTAAAAAAGAACCGGATACTGCCTTTTATATTCAAAACGCTGGGTTGTTAATGTATAATGGTAAGCTTTTATCAGCTAAAAATAAAATTAACTGTAAACCCTCTTGATTCTTTGTAGCCCGAGATATATAGGTCATTGGCCCTTAACCAGGCATGGCCTTTATATTTGCCTGCTTCGTCTTTCATAAAACCGACGTAAAGTGTACTGGGCAAATTTCTGCGTTTAAGTATAATACGCCCGGTTAGCGACATGGTATAACATTCGGTACGCCAGGGTGCATATTTGCGGCAAAGATCAATAGCGCTTTTTATTTGGCGGCGCAGTAAAATGGTTTGCGCATCTTCGCTATGGCTACTCTCTGTGTTGGTAGTACCCAGCCAGTGCATTACGCTGTTAAATGGAAAAAATGTAAGGCATAGCTTAACCCAACCCGAGGTAACAAATGCTTCGAGAAATAGCAGCTTGGTTTTAAAGGGCAGCGCTGTTAATGTTTTTAATTTACCGGGTACTTTTTTTAAACCCATTTGCATATTACAATACTATAATAATACCCTGTTCTTCCATTTTATGAAGACAATCCAGGGTTTGGATTTCGCAGTTCTCGCGGGTAACATCGTACTCGTTTAAAAGCTTGTTAACAATGTCTTCGCTGGTAAGTTCACTTTCCAGGTAATTCCAGATATTGCTACTCACCTCATTAAGGCCTATATAAGTGCCATTGCTGGTATTCATCATTACAATTTCATTACCAAGCGCGCTTGCCAGAAATTTGTCCTGATTTCTAGTTATTTTAGATGTAAGAGTTAGCATGTATTTTGGTTGGAGTGGTGATAGATTTAATTACTTACAATGAAACTGAATTATAAAAATGCAATTTTGGAAAAAAAGCTGAATCTAACTATTAGGTTCTGTAATGCAGTTTCACTGCTAAAATAAAGATTAGTTACTAATTAGTAGAAAAATAATTGCGATACTTATAGCGCTAACGCGCCAATATTAACTATCTAAAATTTAAACACATCCATGTACAGGTACTGGGGTTTTGGCTTAAATATCGAGTCAGCTATCGAATTTCCCGAACTGTTGCCTGCCGAGTTTGAGTCGGCAGATGTTCATATTCACATCAATAAGGTACCTCAGCAACTAGAGGGCGAGCATGTAGTAAAGAAAGTAAATGTGTCTATGACCGGCACCGAATATCTGCATCAAATCCCCAATGTTGCCAGTTATTACGTAGCCGACGGTACCAAGATCAACATTGAGCCCCAAGCTGGAGGAGACGAAAAAAGCATTCGCCTTTTTTTGTTGAGCAATGCCATGGCGGCTATTTTGCATCAGCGGGGTATGATCCCCTTACATGCTTCCGCAATATATCATGATAATGGCATTGTGCTGTTTTGCGGCCGCTCTGGTGCAGGTAAATCAACCACGGCAACCGCCCTTCAGCAAAAGGGATATACGGTTTTCTCTGATGATGTTTGCGTATTGCAAAACGATGCCGAAAACAAATTGGTTGCACTGCCATCATACCCAATGATAAAGCTTTGGGAAGATAGCTTTGCTAAAATAGGCCTCGAGACAGCTTTAGAGGAAGATAAGATCCGCCCGGAAATGGCCAAATACGCCCGCTTTTATCATGATGATTTTGATATCGCCCCTAAAAAAATTAAACGCGTATTTATTTTAGATAATACCAATGCAAACGAAGCGCTCGAAATTAAAAAGCTTGGGCCAATTGCTGCTTTTAAAATGCTGCAGCAAAATACCTATCGCCACGTGCAGATGAATGGTATGAAAAAACGCGATGTGCATTTTGCGATAATATCAAAACTTGCCGGCGAAGTGGCCGTATATAAAATAAACAGGCCTCCACATGGCAATACCATAGATAATTTATTAACCCTGATAGAATCAAATTTAACAGGTAATGACTGAGGTGGCAGCAGACCCTAAAAAAATCATATGGTTGGCCTCTTATCCTAAAAGTGGTAATACTTGGTTCAGGGCATTTTTAACAGCCCTGCTGGGCGATGGCGATCTCAATATTAATGAGATGAAAACCGACGGTATCTTCTCGTCGAGGGCTATTTTTGATAATTGTACAGATATGGATTCGACAGATTTATATGATAGCGAGATTAAAAATTTACTCCCCGATATTTTCCGGCATCAGGCAGAACTTTATAGAAAAGATAAGCTTTTTATAAAAATACACGATGCTTACACCCTAAATACAAATGGTTTGCCTATTGTACCGGCTGAGCCCACTTTATGTGCTTTGTATTTTATTCGTAACCCATTAGATGTAGCCGGTTCTTTTGCCAACCATAATGGCAGCAGTTTAGATGAGGCCATTGTGTTGATGAATAATAAAAAAGGAAGCTTGGCCAAGCAAGCCAGAAACAGAAATGTAAACAACCAATTTAAGCAACTGATGCTAAGCTGGAGCGGCCATGTTGAAAGCTGGACTTATGAGTTGCCTTTCCCGGTGTTGGTAATACGTTATGAGGATATGCTGGCCGATACGCTTAACACATTTACAAACGCTGTGGAGTTTATGAAAATTAACGTAACACCCGCACAAATTGAAAAAGCTATTGACGAAACCAGGTTTGAAAAACTACAGCAGATGGAAAGTAAAGATGGTTTTGCTGAAAAAAACAGAAAAAGCGATAAGTTTTTCAGAAAAGGGATGGCTGGTAATTGGGTAAACGAGCTAACACCAGAGCAAATTAAATCAATTATCGACAATCACGCCACGGTAATGGAGCAATACAACTATCCGGTAAGCCTGCCTGCCAACGCTAATAGCCAAAGGTAAGGGCGATAAATTATCCCTTTTTCTCCAGAAAACTCTCGAGCTGTTTATTTTGGTTGATGTTTTTCCAGAAGTTGCGGATCATGAAATACTTTTTACCATAGGTAACAAAAACCTCTTCATCTTTTTGAATCTGTTGTTTGGCTTTTATCGTCATTACGTCTGTTTCAAAATTAAGAACCTGGCTTGTGTTCGGCTCATCTGCGTGGTTATAAAGTGAACCGAAACCAAGTGCCATGTATTGGGTTAGGCCGTGGAGCTTTGTTTGTTCGCCATCGTCTTTACCGGCCCAAACATAATCTTTTAATATAGGGTCATGATTGTAGTTGGCCCGGTACCCCAATTTTAGTAGTCTGCATTCTTCAATCAATTCGCCTGTTTCAATTGTTTCTTTTGCAAAAACACCGTAACCATGTATGGGCGATTTCCTTAACTCAACTTTGTAAGAGTGACCTGCAATAATACTTACCGAAACGGCGGATTGATTGGTCTCATCACTTTCGCTTGCAGCTTTTACTTCAGAAGCCGGCTGGGCTGGGGTTAAGGTAATATCCGAGCCCGAAAAATCTAACTTGCTCCCGGCTAGTTCGGGGTAATTCCCCAAAAGCGTTTCTAATTGTTTTTTTAGTTCGTTATTCACAGTGGTTATTAGGTTTTGATGATGGTTTCAGAATTAAAGTTTTTCCAACCAGCTCTTGTTGTTATTGAGCCACAAGAATAATTCTATAGGTGGGAAAAGACCCGATTTCGCATCCTTTTTTGGTTTTTTTTCGCTGCTGTACCCTTCATACAGTTGTTTGTTTATAAAACTTGTTTCGGGTATCTGTTGGGTTAGCCGGTTCACTTCGTCGTCTATTATTCTGTCTTTTAATGATAAAAACGGTGCAACGCTTCCATACTTATCATTACGCTCCATTAACATCAGGGGCAAATATTTGCTTACAGTGTTACGGTAAAAGGTACGGGTTAACTCGCCTTCGTACTTAAATTCATTGGGCATAGATAAATAAAACTGCGTAAGCCTGATATCGGCCATTGGGAAACGTGGCTCGGTTTTAAAGTAAATGCCGTAGCGGGTTTCGCTCTCCAGCCGGTGATTTACCTGCGGTTTTAAAAGCCTGTAACGTTGCATATATCGATAGCTTTTAAATTGTTGCTGATAAATTGGATCGAGCCAGATACAGTCTCTCAGGTGTTTTTTATAATGATCTGGGATATTAAACTGTTCAAAAACAGCCTTCGTTTTTTTATGACTAAGATTTAGCGATCGTTTTACCTGGCTAATTTTGTATTTAATTTGATGCGGGATAAAGGGTTCCAGCTTGCTAAAGCCCGGGTATTTCTTTTTAGCCAAAAAATACTTGAGATACTGTTTTTTATCACGGTAGTCCATAAAGTAATACTTACCGCGATAAGTAACCAACTCGTCGCCGGGGAAACCAGATAACAGTGTACGCACACCATGCTGCATGGCCAGTTTTTTAAGCGGAAGCTGCCAAAGCGGGTTCCAACGTTCCATACCGTCGTTTACCTCTATCGCAAAATTGAGTTCATCAATTAAGTTGTCAAACGCTGTTTCGGTAACAAAAACAGGGTCTTTAATCTGGTTAAAGGTTAGTACAGCATCGATATATCTGCGTTCGTCCAGCTTGGTAATTTCGGGGTCGGTTACATCATTTGCCAGGGTGTTAGAGAAAGTGATCAGGTTTTTATTCTGCAGTTTCAGGTAATTATTGGCCACACCTGTAATCGCAGATGAATCCATACCCCCGCTTAGCTCAACCCCAACGCTGTAATTTGATCGCGAACGGCATTGTACCGCCTGTTCAAAGTGGTAAAGTAAACCCTCGTGATAATCTGCTTTGTTGGCCAGCTTAAGTTCGGTTTCAGCGTCAAGGTCCCAGTATTGTTGTTGTTTTTGTTGCTTGTTACTGATGTCTATAACCATCCAATGCGCCGGTTTTAGCCGCTTTATATTTTCATACAAAGAGGTATCGGTAGTTTGCTCGGGTGGGAAAACAAGTTGATTGTATAAAAACTGTTTATTGACAGCAAGGTTAACACCCGGTATAGCCATGATGCCTTTTTTTTCTGATGCAAAAGCAAAGAATTGATCATCGGCATAATAAAAAAATGGCTTTACGCCCATCTGGTCGCGGGCGCAAAAAAGTTTCTGTTTACGTTCGTCCCAAATGGCAAAGGCAAAATCACCTATCAAATGTGCGGGGCAGCTTTCACCAAATTTTTCATATGCCTTTAATATCAGCAGGCTATCTGGAATCGCAAGTCTGTCTGCTGCGGGTATTTGTAGTTTGGCGTAAAGCTCGTGTCTATTATCAATGCGGGCATCTGCTGTTATTGTTAACGCGGCTGCGAAATTATGGTACGGAAGCTTTTCGGTTAAAGATTGTGGCGTGTTATAGAGCATCAAATGCCCCAATCCAATAGTTTTATTAATCCAGATTCCGGAATCATCAGCCGCCCAATGGTTTAGGCGGGTTTGGATCGTAATCAGATCATTATTAACAAGTGGCCTGTCGTTAAAATTGCACTTCCCAAAAATAACACTCATAGTAGGGTTTTACACTTAATTGGTGGTAACGCAAGATACAAACTTCGGGCATTTGGAAAAATCGCCTGTTAAAAAATGCTTATTAATTAATAAGCATTTTTGTGATCAATAAATTTCTTTCGATACATTAGCTCTATGATCACCGATGTGCTATTAAAAGTATTGAAAAAGGATCCGCTAATTAAAAGGAATGTGCTAAAAACCATTTCCTGGCGGATTGTGGGATCATTGGATACCGTTGCACTCGGTTGGCTAATTACCGGCAAGTTTAGCATAGGGGCTAAAATTGGATTAACGGAACTGCTAACCAAAATGCTGCTCTATTATTTTCATGAAAGGGCCTGGCAGAAAATAAATTTTGGCCTGCCATCCAAACGCAGGCAAACGCAGATTATCCAGAAAGAGATTAAACCTAACCTTTTTAAACAAACCAGTAAAATAACCCGTTACGATCGCGAAAAATTAAATAATAACAAATCGTTCACACTTTGGTTAACTGGATTGTCGGGTTCTGGTAAATCGACATTGGCAACAGAAATAGAGGCTTGGTTACATGGACAAAACAGGAGGATTTATATTCTTGACGGCGATAACACGAGGTTGGGTATCAACAGTGACCTCTCTTTCTCTGACGAGGACAGGGCCGAAAATATAAGACGGGTTGCCGAAATGTGCCGCCTTTTTAATGATGCCGGGGTTATTGTAATAGCGTCGTTTATTTCGCCGTTTGTGAATGATCGTTTAATGGCAAAAAGGCTGATAGGGAAAGATAATTTTATTGAAGTTTTTATAGACGCCAGTATTGCAGCTTGCCAAACGCGTGATACCAAAGGTTTGTACAAATTGGCCTTAGCCGGAAAGATAAAGAATTTTACGGGCATTGATAGCCCGTATGAAGCTCCTGAAATGCCCGATTTGCATTTACAAACAGAGATAAAAACCGTTGCAGAATGTTTAAATACGATTAAAGATTACCTTAATGTTAATAAAATTATAAGTTTAGATTTAACAACAACCGGCTCTTTTTTAACTAATTAGTTTATTGGCCTTAATGTAAACTGAACAAAGTGAATCATTTAAATACTACGCACAATTAGTTAAGTTTAAAACCACTTACGAGGTAATCCAATATTATTTGTAATATTGAATTACTAAATCTACCATCATAATTGGCCCCATTATATAGTGGAAATCATTGTAAATAGTGTGTTTCGGATAAAATATAAAATGTATATCAGTAGAAAATTTATACTCTTTCTTGCTTTTTTTGTGTACCTAAATCTTTCGAATGCTATAGCCCAGTCTTTGAAAAGCAGCAACGATTGGAGTCAGGTAAAGGTCGATCAGTTGTCTGATGCTGATGTGGCAAGTATGCAGAGCCAATTACAGTCGAGCGGTATGACGGCAGACCAGGCAGAACAATTAGCGCTCTCTAAAGGATTACCTGCTTCTGAGTTGGCCAAGTTAAAAGCGCGTTTCAGCGGCAAATCTGGCAATGTGAAAGGGAAAACAGATACGGTGCCTACAGTTAACAGAACTGCGCCCGTAAATGATTACAAAACTACACCTAAGCCTCCGTCATCAAATGTTTTTGGAGCTTCATTTTTTGATAGCGAGTCATTAACATTTGAGCCGAACTTACGTATCGCCACGCCGGTTAACTATATTTTAGGCCCAGACGATCAGCTCGAAATTAATGTTTCTGGTTATCAGGAAACTAATATTGAACCAACCGTTAGCCCCGAAGGAAAAATTTTTATACCCCAGGTTGGATCCATCAACGTAACGGGCTTAACGGTAGATCAGGCCACCTCAGTTATTCGCGCCAGGTTATCAGCAACAGCCTATCAATCATTAAGAAACGGTACCTCTAAACTTATTGTTTCGCTGGGTAAAATCAGAAGCATCCATGTTACCATAGTTGGAGCTGCAAAACCCGGTAATTATACGGTTTCATCATTATCAACTGTGTTTAATTCGCTTTATCAATCAGGTGGCCCAGGTGAAATTAATACGTACCGCGATATCGAATTAATTAGAGATAATAAGGTTTATAAACGTATAGACCTTTACCAGTTTTTAACCCGTGGCGATCAAAGCGGTAACATTTTATTAAAAGAGAACGATGTTATTAATTTCCCGGTTTATAAAAAACATGTAACTATTAACGGGCAGGTTAAGAGGCCAGGTGTGTTTGAGCTAAAAGATGGAGAGACGCTTGATAATTTGTTGTTTTTTGCAGGTGGTTATACCGATAAAGCTTACCGTGCCAGTGTAAAAGTTAAACAAATTACGGATACGGAAAGGCAGATAAAAGATATAACAAAAACCGGGTTTTCAACTTATCAACCCTCAAATGGCGACGAGGTGCAGGTAGATGCCGTATTAGAGCGTTTTGAAAATGGTATAGCCATTTCGGGAGCTGTGTTTAGACCGGGGCAGTTTGAATTAACCCCGGGTATAACTATTAGCGGTTTAATTAAACGTGCAGGCGGTTTGATGGAAAACGTTTATACCGAAAGAGCTACTTTAAGCAGGCGATATCCTAACGGAACGAAAGAGAACATTACATTTAATGTAGCCACCGTAATGAACGGCGGCCCGACAGATATTCCGTTAATTAAATACGACTCGGTATCAATTGCAAATGCCACCCAGTTTATAAGCGATTATAAGGTGCAGGTTTTGGGCGAAGTTAGAAAGCCCGGGTTATACGATTATCGCGAAAACCTATCGTTAAGAGACTTGTTTTTTACAGCCAATGGATTTACAGATGCAGCATCATCATACCATGTAGAGGTAAGCAGGCGCCTGGTTAACGAACGCTCTAATAAGAGCGCAGATACTATTGCTAAGGTGTTTGATATCACTACGGAAAAAAACCTGAACATCGAGAACGAAAAATTTATTGTTAAGCCTTATGACGTGGTTACAGTTAGGCGTAACCCTGGTTATACCGTGCAACAACGGGTAACAGTTAGTGGAGAAGTAAACTATCCCGGAAGTTACACCATTCAATCAAAGAAAGAACATATCAGTGATCTGTTGAGACGCTCTGGCGGTTTAACCTCACAGGCTTATCCTGGTGGTATATTCTTAGTAAGAAAAGATCTGGATACTACGGGGCAGAAACTGGTTGTTCAAAGTATACAAAGCAGCCTTAAAGATAGCAGCGCCAAAGTAATAACAGACGTTACCAGAAACAATGCACGGATCGCAGTGAACCTGAAACAGGTTTTAGACGCACCTGGATCAATACAGGATTATGTGCTGCAGGATGGCGACTCTTTACAGGTTTTAAAATTAGATCCTTTGGTTAAGATCAGTGGCGAAGTGCTTTCGTCAACCAAAACGGGGTATATAGAAGGCAAATCTATGCGCTACTACCTAAGCCAGGCAGGCGGTGTAACAGACAATGCCAGACGAAGGAAGATTTATACTTTGTACCCTAACGGGCACATTGGCCGTACGCATAGCTTTTTAGGTATATTTAGATCTTATCCAACGGTTGTAACCGGCGCCGAAGTTATAGTGCCTCGAAAGGTAGAAGGGAATGGGATGTCGACAGCTGAAACCATCAGCTTGTCAACAGCTTTGGTATCACTGGTGTCGTTAATAATAGTTACCATATCTACGCTTAAGAGATAATATGCCAGACGTAAAAGAACAGAATCCGAATGAATTTGGGCTGGCTAAAGCAAAAGAAGCGCTTTCTTACCTGCTTAAAAACTGGTACTTTTTACTGCTGGCCATAGTGGCTGGCGGCGCAATAGGATATATCAGCATACGTAAGGTAAAACCTATTTATACTGCAAATTTTACATTCGTACTATCAACAGATCAAAGGCCCGGAGGCGGAGGATTTGCCGTTTTGGCGTCTCAGTTGGGTGTTGATAATTCGGGCGGTGGAGCAGATAATATTTTTTCTGGAGACAATATTGTAGAATTATTTAAGTCACGCCAGCTTATTGGTTCAGCATTACTATCTATTGTTGATAGCACAACCCATCAAACACTGTTAAATTATATTGCTCAAAATAATTTCCCGGGTGCATATAAAAGCTTAGGGCCGTTCAATCAATCGCCAAAAAGTTATAGCGCGGTTAAAACTAAGCTGTACAGAAGGATTGTGAGCGATGTGGCCAATTCTTTTATGGTATTTAAGAAGGATAAAAAGTTGATTTTTTATGTAATAAGTGCCACTTCAACAGATCCTAATATGGCATATTATATTGCTAAATACATGCTGGATCAAACATCTGATTACTTTATCAGTACCAAAACCAAGGTGGCTGCTTCAACGGTAAGGCTTTTGCAACATGAGGCAGATAGCCTGGCGAATGTTATTAGCGGTACATTCACTTCAAACGCTGCAACGATTGACAGAACTTATAATTTAAATCCATCTATAAGTATACAGCGTTCTGGCCTGATGTTTAACCAGGCAAAAACTACAGCGATGGCTACCGCCTATTCAGACGTAATGCGCAATTTGGAAGCTTCGAAAATAAACCTGCAAAAAGAAACGCCACTATACCGCATTATTGATGAGCCAGAACTACCATTGCCGGCTATTAAAGAGAGTACGGTAAAACATACCTTAACCACTACTGCTATTGCTCTCTTATTAATGATGGCATTACTTGTAGCAGATTACTTTTATAAACCAGCTAACAGAATTAAATGAAAAGCATTAGAAATAGCACCGAAATACATCATATCGCAGTAATTGGTTTGGGATATGTTGGATTGCCATTAGCTGTTGAATTTGGTAAAAAATATCGGGTTATTGGCTTTGATATAAACCAACTGAGAATTAAAGAACTATCTGAGGGGGAAGATCATACTTTAGAAACCAACCCGGAAGAATTGAGAGGCGTACTTCGTGAAATTGATGGTGATAAGGGGGCTTATTTTACCGTAAACAAAGAAGATCTGCGTAGCTGTAACGTATTTATTGTAACGGTACCTACGCCTGTAGATCAATATAATAACCCGGATCTTACACCGCTAATAAAAGCTTCTGAAACCGTGGCGGCTGTGTTAAAAGCCGGCGACATGGTAATTTATGAATCTACCGTGTATCCGGGCTGTACCGAAGAAGCTTGCGTGCCTATATTGGAAAAATACTCGGGCTTAAAATATAATTCCGACTTCTTTTGCGGATATTCCCCAGAGCGTATTAACCCTGGCGACAAGGAAAGAACTTTGCCTAAAATTAAGAAGGTAACTTCTGGCTCAACCCCCGAAGCAGCGCAAGTTATTAATGAACTTTATCAATCTATCATTCCGGCGGGTACGCACCTGGCGCCATCTATAAAAGTGGCCGAAGCGGCAAAGGTTATAGAGAATGCACAACGCGATATCAATATTGCTTTCGTAAATGAACTGTCGAAAATATTTTCGCTTTTAAATATTGATACCAACGAGGTATTGGAAGCGGCATCAACCAAATGGAACTTTTTGCCGTTTAAGCCAGGATTGGTTGGAGGGCACTGTATCGGTGTTGATCCATATTATCTTGCTCAAAAAGCGATCTCGGCTGGCTACTACCCCGAAATTATTTTGTCTGGCAGGCGTATTAATGATGGTATGGGCGCTTACATTGCCGATGCTGTTATTAAACTAATGATCAAGAAAGAAATTAAAGTATGGGAAGCCGATATTTTAGTTTTAGGGATAACCTTTAAAGAGAACTGCCCGGATGTGCGTAACACCAAGGTGGTAGATATTATTAAAGAATTACAGCATTATGACGGCAAAATAACCATACACGATCCATGGGCCAGTTGTGCCGAGGTAAAGCGCGAATACGGCATAACTTGTACCGATAAATTACCCGAAGGGAAAAAATATGACGCTGTTATACTGGCAGTAAGCCACCAGGAGTTTATCACACTCAACTATAAAGATTTGCTCAAACAATCGGGAGTGCTTTATGATGTAAAAGGAATGTTAAACAACGAAATGGTTGACGGTAGGTTATGAGTTTTAAAATAATTATAGAGCCGGGCAAAACCGAAAAAAATTACTGGAAGGATATTTGGCGTTACAGAGAGTTGTTTTACATACTTAGCTGGCGCGATATTAAAGTTAGATACAAACAGGCTACCTTGGGTATATTATGGGCTATTATCAGACCCGTGCTTACTATGGTAGTGTTTACCTTTGTGTTTGGCCGCCTAGCACATATGAAAGTTGAAGGCCACGCTCCATATGCAATTATGGTGTTTTCTGGCTTGTTGCCCTGGCAGTTTTTTTCAAATGCTTTATCTGAAAGTAGTAATAGCCTTGTTGATAATGAAAGGCTGATAACAAAGGTTTATTTTCCAAGGCTAATAATTCCGGCTAGTTCTGTAATTACCAGTTCTATCGACTTCTTTATTTCATTTATCGTATTAATCTTATTGTTTGTTTTTTATCGATACGTGCCGCCTGTCCAAATTTTATTTATGCCACTATTTTGGTTGTTGGCTTTTGCTGCGTCTTTTGGCCCTGGCCTATATCTAACAGCATTAAACGTAAAGTTTCGTGACTTTAGGTATATTATTCCTTTCATAGTTCAATTTGGATTATATATTTCGCCTGTAGGCTTTAGCAGTAGTATGGTACCAGAGAAATGGCAATGGGCATATGCCTTAAACCCCATGGTTGGCGTAATAGACTGTTTTAGATGGTGTATTGTAAAAGATGCCCCTAATCCATTTCTACATTCGTCTTTATACATTTCGTTTGGCATTATTATTTTCTTCTTGTGCCTATCGGTTTATCAATTTAGAAAGATGGAAAAGAACTTTGCAGACCATATTTAATTAATTGATTTATAATTTACGTTAGCATTATCATATGAGCGAACATATTATAACGGTAGAAGGGTTGGGGAAAAGATATACCATCTCTCATGAAAAACGAGAGAGTTATACGGCGCTTAGAGATGTTATAAGTAACAAAGTTAAGGGGCTGGTAAAAAAGGAAGATAGTGATTTTCTGGAAAAAGAAGATTTCTGGGCTTTGAAAGACGTTAATTTTGAAATAAAACAAGGCGAAGCAGTAGGTATTATTGGGCGCAATGGTGCAGGCAAAAGTACATTGCTTAAAATTCTAAGTCGTATCACAGAGCCCACCCACGGCCGTATAGAATTAAATGGTAGGGTTGCCTCTTTATTGGAGGTGGGCACCGGGTTTCATCCAGAACTTACAGGCCGCGAAAATGTATTTTTAAATGGTGCCATTTTGGGCATGAGCCGTGCAGAAATTAAACGAAAATTTGATGAGATTGTAGACTTTTCGGGTGTTGAGAAGTTTTTAGATACCCCTGTTAAGCGTTATAGCAGTGGGATGTATGTGAGGCTGGCCTTTGCTGTAGCAGCGCATTTAGAGCCCGAGATATTAGTTGTGGATGAAGTATTAGCCGTAGGTGATGCTGATTTTCAAAAAAAATGTCTCGGCAAAATGAATGATGTAACCAAAAATGAAGGTCGAACAGTTTTGTTTGTTAGCCATAATACCCAGGCGCTATTAGCATTATGCAGCTCGGGAATATGGTTAAAAGATGGAGGGGTAAATTCTATCGGTTCAATCAGCGATTTAATTTCAAGCTATTCTCAAGATAGCAGGCATAATAGCCTTAATTGGAAATTGGATGCCGAAAACCTTAACAGCATTTATTTTGACGAATTAAATTTAGTTTTAGATGGCGAGCAACCATTTATTAAATTAAACATCAATCAAAAGCTTAAAGTAAACAACAGGTTTAATCCTGCATTTGTAGCATACGATATATTAGATGGAACCGGTACGCAGTTAATGCAAGCCTTACCCCAGGTTGAGCCCTTTGTTATTTACAAAAGTGGCCAAAAAGAGGTAATTATAGATACAGAGATTGATTTGCCTGCATTAATACCCGGGAAGTACTTTTTGTCTGCATGGATAGGAAGTAATTTTTCTGAGACGATTGATTGGGTAAAAGAAGTAGTTGGTTTTGAAATAACAGATTCGCCAACAAGAGGCCGTACTATTCCGCATAATATTAATAGAGGATTTTGTGTTCCGGTGTCAAAAATTAATATTAATTATTAACTGTAAATAAATGACTAGAGTGGCCGGCGCTTTTTCTTTTTCTGAAAAGATTCGTATCTATTTCGGTATTTTGGCAAATAAATTGGCTGCATCCAGCAGAGACATAGCTTATGATTATAGTGTGTTATCTGCAGTCAAAGGATCAGGGGATTTTCAATTGATAAACGCTACAGCGCACAAGGTTCTATTTTCTTTAAACTCCTGTAAATTTAGTATTCGTAAAAATTCAAGCGATTCTGCCGTGTTTAACCAGGTATTTGTTAAAGAAGAATATCAGCCTTTAATTGAGATACTTAAAAATGTTAACGTAACCACAATTATTGATGCAGGTGCTAATGCAGGTTATACGTCGCTTTTTTTAAACAAATATTTCCCCAGTGCAAGCATTTTGGCAATAGAGCCATCTGTTAAAAACAGGGCCATACTTGATGAAAATATCCGGATAAATAATCTGGAAAATTCGATAAAAATTGTGCCCTATGGCTTGTGGTCACATAACGTAAACTTAGAGGCCGCGGGCGATTTTAGAGATAATAAAGATTGGTCGTACAAGGTAGATGCTGTAGAAGACGGAGATATACAGGGGCGTACATTGTTGAGTATTATGCAAGAAAACGACATTGCAGACATTGATATTTTGAAGGTTGATATTGAAGGGGCAGAAAAAGAATTATTTGCAGGGCCAGAAATTGCGACAATATTAGGCAGAACAAAAAGCGTCGCAATTGAAACACATAAGGAGATAGGGATAGATAAATTGATATTTATAAACCAGCATTTAATAAATGCGGGGTTCGATTTTTTTACAATAGATGAATGTACTTTTGGGTTAAACAAAAATCTTGTAAAGGTTTGATAGCCAGGTATTGTTAAAAGAATTACTATTAAATTTTTATAATTCGTTAATAAAGTGCTTCCCGAATGTTTAAGGTATCGATTATAACACCTGTGTATAACAGGCCCGAATATTTAGAAGAGGCGGTGGTAAGTGTGCAGAAACAAACTTATACAAACTGGGAACATATTATTGTAGATGATGGCTCTACTAATTTGTTAACTCAGGAGACTTTAAAAAAAGTAGCGTCTTATCCCAAGGTAACTATATTAAGAAAAGAAAATGGCGGACTGGGGGCAGCCCGAAATTTTGGTATTGAAAGATGCAACGGTGAGTTTATTTTAACATTAGATGATGACGATAAATGGCGCGCAGACTTTATAGAAAAAGCTCTTGTCATTTTTGAAAGCGATTCCAATACTGGTGCAGTAACATCATGGATGCAGGAGTTTGGCGATAGAAAGAATTTAGTTAAACCACTGGGCGGGGGGAATGAAAATTTTCTGGTTCATAACAATAGTGTACACGGCATGTTCCGCAAAACAGATTGGCTTGCTATTGGTAAGTATGATGAGTCACTTTTTTTTCAACCCTACACTGATTGGGATTTCTGGCTAAGACTTACGGCAAAGCAAAAAAGCATAAAAGTAATTGAAGAAGTCTGTTTTTATTATAGAACGCATAAAAATAGCTCAATGCTAAAAGATTCGGAAGATAAACACATAGATTTATTTAGATTTTTAATTGAGAAAAATAAAGACATATATGCTACTCATGTAGCAGATGCTTTATGCCTGTTAGAGAGTAAATTGCTTATTGCAAAAAAAAATAGTGAAACCAGGAATGTAATAAAAAGATGGGTCGCAAAATTTAATCCGTTTTAAAAATGATAAATTTAGTGTTCAATAAACTCGTAGGATACTATAAGTTTTATCAACATAAGAAGGAATGGCGCAAGCATAACAGCCATAACCTTACAGTTGCTATAGGGTATTTTCCAATTAATAAAGTAAAGGTTGGAAGCTACTCTTACGGCGATTTAAAAGTTATCAGCTATGGCGAACCTAATGAAGGATTAGAAATAGGTCATTATGTTTCTATAGCGAATGGGGTACAGTTTTTATTAGGCGGCAATCATTATTATAAACGATTTTCGAGTTACCCGTTTCAGGCTAAATTTGGTGGGGAGGGGATAATAGAAACCTGGTCTAAAGGGAAGATAATTGTAGAAGATGACGTCTGGATTGGAACAGAAGCTTTTATAATGCCTGGTGTAATTATTGGTAGGGGTGCCATAATAGGTGCAAGGGCAGTTGTTACACAAAATATACCACCATACGCTATTGCTGCAGGTAACCCTGCAACAGTTTTAAAGTACAGGTTTGATGAGCAAACAATTGATGGGCTTAAAAAAATAGATTTTAGTAAAATAAAGCCTCAGCAAATTATGGAGAACCTTGCAGGTTATCAGGATGATAAATCTGCATTCGATAAATTAATTGCATTGCTGACAAAAGAGATCTAAAACTGTCAAAATATTAGAAACATCAACCACCTTATCAATGAATAACTTAAATATACTTGTATTTGCATATAAAAGGCCATTGATATTGCAAGCCTGTTTGAGCTCTTTAAACAGCAATATTTTATCAAATAAAGCTAAGGTTACAATTTGTATTGATGGTTTAAATGAAAAAGATAGGCTCGATCCAAGTGCCATACAAGCGCAATCAGACTTGATAAAAATTGCAAATGAAGGGAGTTGGTGTAAAGAGCAAGAGGTGATCGTTAACGAAACCAATTTTGGTATTCGAAAGCAATATTTTTCTAAAATAGACTTACTACTTAATACCGCAGACAACCTGGTGGTTTTGGAAGAAGACGCTATAGTTGGAAAATGGTTTCTTGATTATATGCAAAATGCGTTTGCAAGATACGGTGAGGATAAAAGGGTAGGCATTATAGCTGGTTATACTTATCATATAGAGTTTTTAGGCCATCATCATGCTGCGTTTTTTGCAAAAGGTTCTGGTAACAAGGCCTTTGGCGTTTCTAAGACGTTTTGGGGCCAGGTAGATAAAGAGTGTACGGGATGGGAGCGACTAAAATATGATAAGGTATTAAGAAAGCGGTACAATATACCTGGTGTAGATCTCGCTGCAATTGTGATCGATGAGATTGAGAATAATCGGAATAATGCCTGGGATAGTATTGTTTATTATAATGCATTTAAAAATGGCCTGTTAAGCCTAATCCCCGATAAAACATTAAGTATTGATAATGGATGGGGAGATGATGCAACTAACTGTGTTGGCGAAAACATGTTTGATGCCAACATATTTGATATTGATTATAAAATAGAGCATTTCCCGGCATCAGTAAAAGAAGATAAGAAAAAGAAGGCGATTATTTATTTCTATTTCGCGTACTTTTTAAGATATAAGTTCTTGGTTAAAAGGATTAAAAAGATCTTTTAACATGCGCTATATTAAAAGATTAGGTGCATTAAGAGCATTCGCAGTTATAGCATAATCTTAAAAAGGAGATTTACTACAAATCACAAAAAATTAAGTGTATTAAATGCATGATAATTTTAACAAAAGCTATGTTTAAAGTTCGCTTAATTGATTTGCCTGGGTTTAAATCAATGAATCAATATCCGTTTGAGCAGTTGTTTTTTGAAGATAAAACGGCTGTAGATTTATATGCAGATTTTAAAAATGCTTTAAATAGCGCATTGATCGAAAAGCGGTTTTTTCCGGTTATGCGCATGTGCGACGGTGAATATATTTATTGTGTTGGAAGAAAAAGAAGCCCAACAATAAAAGGACCAGGCATACTGAAGTTTTATTTAGGGTTGCTGTTAAAAAAACAGCGTACCAGTTGGGGCGAAACTTATAGCAAGAGTGAGAACAAGATGCTAAAAAAGAATTTTGCTGGGTTAATCAGAGAAATTGCGGCTCGGGGTATGGTTGCCAATCACTTTATGTACTCGCACACTCATTTTTGCGAAGAGTATATCGAACCCATGCAAGCCTGGTATCAGCAAAAGGGCATTGTGCTGAATGAAAGAAATTTCACGGCGTTTTATTTTGTTTATACACTATTAAATGGACCAGATAGCCTGGCTTTTTTTAGCGGAAAAAATATATTAGTGCTTTCTTCTTTCGACTCTGCCAAATGTGATGCCGTAAATAATGAATTAAAGAGAAGAGGTGCCATCGCTGTTTATTTCGAACCCATTTCTAAAACTCGTTCTATGGTTGATAAACTGGATTTGGATAAGTATAAGAACAAGATAGACTTGGTTTTAATCGCTGCAGGTATTGGATCGGCAAATATATTATTGCAATGCAAGGCCTTAAACAGGCCTTGTATTGATGCTGGTTTTACATTAGAATGTATTGCAGACCGAACACGTAGAGAAGAACGGATTTTTTGCTTACCTGATACCGAGTATTAATTAAAATAAAAGTGTTACCTATCGTTGTAGTATGATTTCTGTTATTATTCCTTGTTACAATTATGGCCATCTTATAGCAGAAACCATTGATAGTGTTTTGCACCAAAGTTATACTGATGTTGAAATTATTGTAATAGACGATGGATCGACAGATAATACATCCGAAGTCTTAAATGAATACGCCGATAAGTATAAACAGGTTAAGTATTACAAGTATGAAAACGCAGGTTTAGGTGCTGCCCGTAACCGCGGACTCGAAAAAGTAACGGGCCAATACATTCAGTTTCTGGATGCCGACGATTTAATTGAGCCTAAAAAGTTTGAAGTACAATTAAATCTATTTGCCGAGCACCCCGAGGCCGATGTGGTTTATAGCAGTGTGCGTTACTTTAAGAATAATGCATTTGATTTATCAGATAGGTTGTTAACCTACTGGGGGCCTGATAAAGAATGGATGCCAAAAACATCGGGCAAGGCAGATGAAATTTATACAGATACCTTTAAAGGTAATTTCGCTCATTTAAGCAGCCCCTTGTTTAAAAAAGATTTGGTAGATAGGGTAGGTGGGTTTGATAACGAAATAAGTGCCGTAGCAGATTATCATTTTTTATTAAGATGTGTTATTGCACAGGCATACTTTCACTATCACGACACACCCGGAACGTATTCTTTAGTAAGATGGCATCCGGATAATATGAGCAGAAATGTACAAATGATGCAAACTGAGGAGTTAAAGATGAGGAAAAAACTGGTACCCTTTTTAATTGATCACCCTATCGCCGAGTTAAGCAATAATAATGCTATCAAGTCTTTCGAATACCGGCTTAACTCCTCGTGGAAAAAACATTTCCTGAGTGGGGGTAAATTTGATTTTATTAAAAAAGCCATCAGATTATTAGGAGTAGAGAAGATGCTCTTAAAAGTATTTTATAAATAAGATGAAGGTTCTTTTTGATACCCAAATTTACGACTGGCAAATTAATGGAGGCATATCTAGATATTTTGCCGAGCTACTACAGCGTTTGGATACCAAGCCAGATATCGATGTGCTGTTTAATTGCACGCATTCATACAATACCTACATTCAGGATACAAAATGGCTAAAGGGCAGCCCATGTTTAAAAGGAATTAATTTTAAGGGTAAGCTTAGGATTGTTAAAAAAGTTAATCAGGTTATAAATCGGCCCTGGTCTAATCATATTTTAAAAGCCTGCGAACAGGATTTGTTTCACCCTACCTATTATGATCCTTACTTTCTTAAATATATTGGTAAAAAGCCCTTTGTACTAACGGTTCATGATCTTACAAACGAGAAATTTAATGACAATAGCGCATTAACCCAAAAAGTACTAGGCTGGAAGAAACAACTTATTTTAAAGGCGAGTCATATTATATCTATTTCAGAAAACACGAAGAAGGATATTATAGATTACTATCACGTGAGTGCAGATAAAATTAGCATGATTCCCCTGGCAGGCGGTTTCAACTTTGCAGATTATGAAAACGTTTTGCCTGCACATCCGCAACATGGAGATTACCTGATGTTTGTTGGCAGCAGGGGGAGTTACAAGAACTTCAATGGTTTTATAGTAGAAATTGCTGACCTTTTGAGCAAGCACAGTCTGCAATTAGTTGTAGCAGGTGGTGGGCGGTTAAATGCAAGCGAGATCGCGTTGCTGAAAAAGTTTAATATTTATGACCGGGTTACCGCATTGGCGCATGTGAGCGACAGGCATCTGGCTCAATTATACGGTAACGCGCTAGTATTTATTTTTCCATCAAAATATGAGGGTTTTGGTATCCCCGTACTCGAGGCTATGCAATCCCGGTGCCCGGCTTTGTTAAGCAATAATTCGTCGTTGCCAGAGGTTGGTGGCGATGCTGCTCAATATTTTGATCCGTTTAACGAAGGCGATTTAAATAGTGCGCTCGATAAACTTATCTTAAATGAAAGTCTGAGATTCCGGATGAAAGAATTGGGTATACTGCAAAGCAAAAAATTTAGTTGGCAAAATACTGCCGATAAACATGCTTTGGTATATCAACGTATATTAGCACATCAAAAATCTTTTTAAGTATTGTTACCCAAAATAACCATCATAACGCCATCCTATAACCAGGGACAATTTATCGAAGAAACTATTCTTTCGGTAATTAACCAGGGCTACCCTAACCTTGAGTATATCATTATCGATGGGGGGAGTACAGATAACACGGTGGATGTTATAAAAAAATATGAAAAATACATCCACTACTGGGTATCTGAAAAAGACACTGGGCAGGCTAATGCGATTAACAAAGGTTTAAAGATAGCCACCGGCCAAATTATAAACTGGCTTAACAGTGATGATGTTTTATTGCCAGGTGCACTTGCTCTTGTTGCCCAGCGCTTTGCAGAGCATCCCGGGGCAATTATTATACACGGCCGTATCCAATATTTTGGTGCTGCAAGCTATTATTCGCAAAACATACCCCAAAAGGATTTAGAAATTAGGTATGCCGCACACATTTGTATGCCGCAGCCTGCTTGCTTCTTTAAAAAGAAACTAATTGATGAGCAGGGCCTGCTTGATGAATCAATGCATTTTTCGATGGATACCGATTTGTATGTGCGGGCCGGGTTACATTACCAGTTGGCACAGGTAGATGACGTATTTGCAAAATTCAGGCTGCATGAGTCAAGTAAATCGGTAAGTGTATTTAACAAAACATTTTTAGAAGATAATAAAAGGATTTTTAGCCGGGTGCTATCTACCTTATCGGCCACCAGCGAAATTGAAGGGCTTAAAAAGTTAGGCCTTTTTGTTGAACCAGATTATTTCTATTCGCCGCCGGCTAAACATTTTGACACCAACAAATTGCTGTTTTATTTTTTAGCCCACAGAATGCTTACACTTCATAATCACGGAGATAAGGTAACATTTAAAAAGATCTTTAATTATGCACTGAAAAATAACCCGGGGTTAATACTGCATTCTAAAAAGTTGTTATTGTATCGTATTTCCTTATTTTTACCATCGGGGGTTTTACATTCATTAGCAAGATTAAAATACAGGGCGGCTGATTGATCGTTAACGAAGGTAAATGATAATTTATACATTTCTATGAAGATCTTATTTGTTCAAAAAATGAATGGTATTTCCGGCTCGGAACTTTATTTGATGCAAATAATGCCCGAGTTAGTAATGAGGGGATACGAGGTAGAAATGTTGCTGGTTTTTCCGAGTGCCGTTAATAATAATCAAAGATTTGTAGAACATCTCCATGCAAATCATATACCCACCCATGAAATATATGGCCATGGTGCCATTTCGCCTGTTCTGTTTTATAAGATCAGTCAACTATTAAAAAAAGGAAATTACGATATCATCCAAACTAATCTTATACATGCAGATTTTTGGATGGCCACAATGAAGCTTTTTGTAAATAGGAAGTTAAAAATCATCAGCGTTAATCATGGCTATAATCCGGCCTATCAGGCCAAATATGGCAATGATTTAACCCATCTTAAATACAATCTTACTTATTGGATTCTGAAGTATAGTTGTAAGCAGATAAATTTTAATGTGCCAATTTCTAAAGGCCTTTATGATGTTTTTGTAAAGGGCGGTATAACTAAGAAAAGTAAAATTAAAACCATTAACTACGGCCTTACACTCGAGCCACGCAACGAAGAAACAGTTGGCTTATCCGCAAATAATGATCAGTTTTTGCTAATTACAGGCAGGTTGATCAGTGTAAAAGGGCACGCGTATTTAATTGAAGCCTGGAGAACTATTAACAAGAATTACCCGGCGTTAAAGCTATACATTGCCGGCGATGGCGAAATCAGGCCAGAACTGGAGGCCCAGGTAGCAGCTGCAAATCTGGCTGATAGTATTGTATTTTTAGGATATGTTGCAAATCCGCATCCACTAATGGAACGATGTATTTTTACGATAGTTACTTCCAGATGGGAGGGCTTTGGCCTTATTTTGTTAGAGAGCTGGCTACATAAAAAAACAATCGTGTCATTTAACGGGCCCGCCATGAACGAGGTAATTGACGACGGGAAAAACGGACTATTGGTTAAAATGAATGATAGCGATGATTTGGCAGAGAAGATTAATTTTCTTTTACAACACCCCGAAAAAGCAAAAGAATACGGTGAAAATGGTTATCAAAAACTAAACTCATTTTATACTTTAGAAAGAATGACAAATGAGATGGAAAGTGTATATAAAGCTGTGAATAATAATTACAGTCCGTTATAATTACTGCATAAGTTCTTGGTATAAATGATAGATTTGAATAATTCGTTGTTTTTATACATCCATAAATAAACCTTAAAAATTGGAATTTAGTTTCTTTGATTTTGTCGTGCTGTGCATTCAACTTCCCATTGCTTTGTGGTTGGTTAAATATTTCAGCAAAAAGGTTGATGAAAACTTACGTCCTTACTTTATACGAGGGTTAACTTATAAAATATATGCCTGCATTATTTTAGGCTTCATTTATATATTCGTTTACTGGGGGGGAGACACCACTAACTATTTTATACATAGCCGGTTTTTAACCAGTGCCATTATCGCATCGCCTCAAAATACCTTCAAATACCTTTTTGCTTCTGAAGATGATTTTTATCGTTATTTCAGTTACTATATAGATCAGGTTTACAATTCTGAAAATTATTTCAGAGCTGCAAATACCAGTGTTATAAAGTTTGCCGCAGTTTGCAATTTTTTATCATTTAGTAGCTTTTTCGGGACGGGATTTATTTTCTGTTTTTTCTCTTACTGGGGGCAGTGGAGCATATTTAAAGTATTTTACCGGGCATACCCGGATATCGGTGAGAAATTCACATATTCACTATACATACCTTCGGTGGTTTTCTGGAGCAGCGGCATTTTAAAAGACTCAATTTGTATTGGTTGTATTGGCCTTATGGTTTATATCGCAGATACCCTGGCATTTAAAACTAAAAAAGACTACGCCAAAATAATTTTGTTTTTATGCTGTGCTTATCTTGTTCTTGTTATTAAGGCTTATATTCTTTTTTGTCTTATTATTCCACTTATTCTTTGGCGAGTAACACTAAATTTAAAAAAGAACGGCACAAAGCTCTTCAGTAATATATATTTTTGGTTATGTCTCGTCTTTGGTTTCGTAGCGTTTGAAGTGGCAAAGGCAAGAGATATGTTTGGCGATTTATCGTTAGAAAGTATTTACATCGAAATTATAAGAATCAGAACCGCCTTCGAGGGTACAGATTCAGATAGTTCTTCATTTACGTTAGGCGATTTTTCGCCCTCGATCTCGGGTTACTTGGGGCAAATTCCACAAGCCATAAACGCTGTACTGTTTAGACCATATGTTTGGGAAAGCAAAAAAATGTTCTCTCTTGTTGCTGCCGGCGAAAGTTTAACGTTTTTTATAGCGGCAGTTTATATAATTTATAAATCGGGCCTAAAACAAGTAGGCCGAATTTTGGTAGTTAATCCTGACGTTCTGTTCTGTTTCTTATTTACCATTTTCTTTGCAACGGCATTGGGCTTAACAGTAAGCAATTTTGGCGCATTAGTGCGTTTTAAGATTCAGTTTATGCCATTTTGGGTAATTTGTTTAATATTACTTTACTATAAAAAAGAAAACAGAACCAGTGATATGATGGAATAAGCATTATTGTTGCTTAATTTTAGATATTAATAATCGCAAACCAATATGTATAAATAAGTAATAGTTTTTAATACATGCCGCTTTAAGAAAAGGGGCAGAGTAAAACCCCACCCCAGGCTTTATAACGCTTCGGTTTACAATGATTTGTTTGTAGATAATACAAATGAATAAAACACATTGTAATATTTTTTGTAAAATATATAACATATTTAAAGTGTGCGGAATAAACGGATTATTGTATAAGAAGGACAACCAGGATATTAGTAAGCAATTACAATTAATGAATGGATTGATCTGTCATCGGGGCCCCGACGATGACGGTACATATGTTACCGCTCGTACCGGTATGGGAATGCGCCGGCTTTCTATCATCGATTTATCCACCGGTAACCAGCCCATGAAAAATGAGGCCGGAGATGTAACCATTATCTTTAACGGCGAAATTTATAATTACCAGGTACTAAAGCTGGAGTTGGAGAATGAGGGAGTTGTATTTAATACGCAATCAGACACCGAAGTAATTTTAAGACTGTACGAGAAATACGGAGAAGGTTTATTGAGCAGGCTGAACGGCATGTTTGCTTTTTCTATCCACGATGTTAAAAACAAACTGATTTTTATAGCACGCGATAGATTTGGTGAGAAACCCTTGTATTATTATCATAGTGATGAAAAAGTAGCGTGGGCTTCGGAGTTGAAGAGTATAGTATCCCTATTCCCGGAGTTAAAGCAAATTTCGGCCGAAGCGCTGGTGTTGTTTTTCTCGCTAACCTACATACCCGCACCTTATTCTATCTACCAAAACATTTATAAGCTGGAGCCCGGCCATTATCTGAAATTTGATACCACCACGTTGCAGGAAGAATTGCACGAGTACTGGGATATTAACACCGAAAAAAACACAAATGCCGGCATAACTTACGAAAGTGCAAAAAAAGAAGTGCGTAACTTGCTTTTTGAATCTGTTGAACAAAGGATGATCGCTGATGTACCCCTCGGCGTTTTTTTAAGCGGGGGCGTAGACTCGGCAATTATTGCCTCGGTTATGGCAAAAATATCTAATCAAAAAGTGCAGACTTTTACTGTTGGATACGAAAACAAACGCTATGACGAGTCGGCCAGGGCAAAGCAAATTGCTAATCATATAGGTGCCGATCACCACGAATACGTGCTCGATTATAAAGACATATTTAATAAAATAGATGACGTTATATTAAACTATGACGAGCCTTATGCCGATTCATCTTGTTTACCAACTTATTTTATATCATCAAAAACAGTACAGCACGTTAAGGTAGCCTTAACAGGCGACGGTGGGGATGAGGTTTTTGGCGGCTACGATAAATACATGTTACAGCACTATCGTGATATATATCGTAAATATGTTCCAGGCTTTATAAAACCCTTGTTTGCCAATAAAAGGTTTATAGATACTGTTTTAGGAAGAAGTGATTCGAAATCCATTTTTTCTAAAGTAAGAAAGGTGGCTGATATTATTAACGAGGAGTTAATACCCGGCCACCTCAATATTATTGCGTTGGGGTTTAGACAAGCAGAGCTTGAGCAACTCTTTACAAACGGGGCAAAGGATTATAAAAGCTTGCTTGCTCCACATCTGGCCAAATTAGACAGGGGCACCGATGCGCTTAAACAATTAAGATATATAGATAAGCAGATCTCGCTGGAAGGCGACATGCTGGTAAAGGTAGACAGGGCAAGTATGTTATCCTCACTCGAGTGCCGTTCGCCGTTTTTAGATCACCGGTTAATGGAGTATACCTATCGGTTACCAGATAGCTATTTGATTAATAAAGGCAATAAGAAAAGAATTCTGAAAGATACCTTTGAAGATATGGTGCCTCCCGGTTATTTCGAGGCTCCTAAATCTGGCTTCGAGGTTCCTGTAGGTGAGTGGTTTAAAGGGCCGCTTAAGCAAGACTTACTTGATACCCTATCCGAAGCGGCATTAAAAACTGTGGGTTTATTTAATGTCGACTATATTAGCAGACTGATTGACGAACATATTTCTGACAAGGCCAACCATGCCCATCAACTCTGGACGCTCTATTGTTTCCAGAAATGGTTTAAAAATAACATCTATGCCTAAAGTTTTAAGAGTGCTCAACAGGCTTAATGTTGGCGGCCCAACTTATAATGTAGCTTATCTATCCAAATATATTAACCCGCAATATCAAACCAGGGTATTGGCAGGGGTAAAAGAGCCGCATGAAGGTAGCTCTGAATATATGCTTCAGGATTTGGATGTCCCTTACAAATTTGTGCCCGGTATGTTTAGGAGCATCAGCCCGGCAAAAGATTTTAAGGCGTTAAGATTTATACAAAAAGAAGTTAAAGAATACAAGCCCGATATTGTGCACACGCACGCCGCCAAGGCTGGTGTTTTAGGCCGTTTGGCTGCCTACCATAATCCAAACCGCCCTAAAGCAATATTGCATACTTACCACGGCAATGTGTTTGATGGCTATTTTTCTCCATTAAAAACCAAAATATTTTTAGCGATTGAACGGTATCTGGCAAATATCAGCACAGCTATTATTGCCATTAGCGAGCAGCAAAAAGATGATCTGGTAAATAAATATAAAATTGCCCCGGCAAATAAAGTACACGTAATAAGGCTGGGTTTTGATCTTGACAAATTTGCGGAAGGCAATATCGAAAAGCGAAGGCATTTTCGCCGGTTTTACAATATCGCTGACGATGAAATTGTAATAACTATTACAGGTAGGCTCACATCTATTAAAAACCATTTTTTATTTGTGGATGCCTTAAGGATTGTTAAAGAAACTGCCCCTAAGATAAAATTTAAGGCGTTTATAGTTGGAGACGGTGAGCTGATGGAACCTATTATACAAAAGGTAAAAGAAGCAGGGCTTGCATTTTGTAGAGCAAATGAAAACAATTATGCCGCCGATGTAGTATTTACTTCGTGGCGTAAAGATATTGATGTAATAAACGCCGGTTCTGACATTATAGCACTTACCTCGTTAAATGAAGGTACACCGGTAAGTATCATAGAGGCTATGGCTTCAGAAAAAGGCGTTATATGCACCAACGTTGGTGGGGTAAAAGATGTTGTAAAGGATGGATACAGCGGATTTTTATGCGAACAGTTGGCAGATACTTATGCAGTTAAGCTCAAAGAGCTAATCTTAAATAAAGATCTTAGGGATAAGATGGCAGCCAATGGTAAAGCGTTTGTTTTGCAAAATTATTCGTACCAAAGGTTAATTACAGAAGTTGAGCAGTTGTATAAACTTTTGTTAGATTAAGATATTCTGTTAGCCAATGGTTAAACTGATTTTCTAAATAGTGTCTATAATACAATTGTGACAACCATCATTCACAGAAAGTGAGAAATTTTGTGAAATTTTATTAAATTAAAACATTCCATTAATCATAAGTTAAGTTTACTACCTAAAATACGTCCAATAAAATGATTAAAATTCTAATAACAGGGGGGGCTGGTAACGTGGGGGGAGCACTCGCATGCCACTTGGTTCAACAGCAACAGTATCATATAGTCGTTGCAGACAGCTTAATAACAGGCTCTCTAAAAAATCTTCCAAAAAATCACGACAATTTTACTTTCATAAAGTGTGATGTGAATAATTATAACGACCTATCGGCAATTATGCTCGCTTTCAGGTTCGATTATGTATTCCACTATGCTGCTCTGGTAGGGGTAAAACGCACGCTTAGTAACCCGATATCTGTGTTGGATGACATTGAGGGAATAAAAAATATACTTAACTTATCTAAAAATACAGGTGTAAAACGTGTGTTTTATTCGTCATCATCAGAGGTTTATGGCGAGCCGGTGGAGTTTCCTCAAAATGAACATACAACACCATTAAACTCAAGATTACCATACGCAATTGTTAAAAACGTAGGCGAAGCGTTCTTTAAATCATACCATAAAGAATTTGGGCTTGAGTTTACAATCTTCAGATTCTTTAACACTTATGGGCCAAAGCAAAGCAGTGATTTTGTAGTATCGAAATTTATTGACGCAGCGCTTAAAAATCAGGATATTACTATTTATGGCAACGGATTACAGACCCGCACATTTTGCTATATAGATGACAATATCGAAGCCACTACTAAAATATTTGAAGAGTCGCTCCATTTAAATGAAGTGATAAATATTGGAAATTCGAAGGAAATTACTGTTGTTGGGTTGGCCGAAAAAATAATAGCATTAACAGAATCTTCATCGTCTATAGTTCATTTAGAGGCCCTAAAAGAAGGGGATATGACCCGCAGGCAACCCGATAACTCAAAAATGTTAAAAGTTTTAGACCGGGATTTATTAACTGTAGAAGAAGGTATAAGTAAGATACTGCAACTTAAATATAGTTTAATGAGCAAATAATCTACACTGCTATGTCTTTTATTCTAAAGCCTATCATTACAGGCCTTATCTCGCTGATAGCCTGCCTGATAATTACCCCGCTAATTATAAAGTTAGCTAATCGCCAGGGATGGGTTGTTTATCCGCGGAATGACCGTTGGCATAAAAAACCCACTGCATTAATGGGGGGTATAGGCATCTTTATTGCTTTTAGCGTTGCACTGCTGGGTATGGAATTTAATTCGATACCGTGGACATTATATGGTGCAGCATGCGGCATGTTTCTGATCGGCATGGCAGATGATATATGGGAAATAAAGCCGGTAATAAAACTGCTAAGCCAGATAGCCTGTTCATTTGTTCTCATTTATAATGGCTACGTATTTGGCGGCGGCCTATTAGGCTGGGCCGCTATTCCACTTACTTTTATATGGGTAATTGGTATTACTAATGCCATTAACCTGCTTGATAATATGGATGGCCTTGCCGGCGGCATATCGGGCATTGTGGCCTTAATATCTGGTATATTAAGTGCTTTAAACGGGCAATATACTTTGGCCGCCATGGCATTTGCCATAACAGGGGCAGCAGTAGGCTTTTTATTTTATAATTTTAAACCTGCCCGCATTTTTATGGGCGATTCGGGAAGCCTGTTTCTTGGCTTTTCGCTCTCTTTTTTAAGTATTGCTGCGCAGACTAAATTAGGCTCGTCATCGGCTATATTGGTGTTGTTGATCCCCATAAGTTTAATGGCTATCCCCATTATGGATACCACGCTGGTAACCATAAAACGGCTGGCTGCCGGTCGCAGAATTGACCAGGGTGGGCGTGATCATACTTCTCACCGCCTAGTGGCGCTGGGCCTTAGCGAAAAGAAAGCAGTTTTAACCTTGTATTCTATCAGCGCTATCTGGGGAGTACTGTGTGTAATAATGTTAAAGTACAAAATGCAGATTAATAATTTGCTGTTGTGTGTGCTTTTACTAACTGTATTTTCGGTGGTATTTTCAATCCTGCTATCTAAAGTAAAAGTATATAATGAGTCGGAAGAGAAACTTTCTTACCTGCGCATGCGGGGGCAAAAGAGCGGAAACAACCTAATGCTGCGCTTTTTCTTATTCCATAAGAAACTGATTATCGGTATTTGTACCGATATACTTATTATTTACTGTGCTTTTTTGGTAGCTGTAAAAGCCATGCATATTGATAACCTGGATAGCGACTATATTGTGCTGGCCACGTTTATCTGCGTTAAAATTTCACTTTTTTATATCACCAACCTATATTACCGTATGTGGCGATATATGGAGGTTTTAGAAGCTGCAGGATATTTTATCACTATCGCGCTGTCTACAATTACCCTAGTTGCCATTTTGCTTGTTAAAGGCAAAACGGAAACTTTCTCCGTATTTTTTTTCCTGATTGATTTTCTACTTACCTATATCGGTGTAATGTTTACCCGGTTATTCTATAGATGGGTGAGCGATCTGATAAACAGGAACCGCCATGTTGAGAAAAAAGTTTTGATATATGGTGCCGGCGATAGCGGTTATTTATTAATTAAAGAGTTGTTGCAAAACCACAGACACGAGCTACGTCCTGTAGGCTGGATTGATGATGATGACAGCAAGCACAATATGTTTTTGCATGGTTACAAGATATACGGGGGGAAAGACAGTCTGGCGGCAGTTTGTAATAAAATTAAGCCCGATATGGTTTTGATATCCACAAAATCTATCGATGAAGAAAGTGAAGACGAAATAAGGGCATTGCTTGATGAGCAAAATATTGGCTTAGGCAGATTTTCGCTATCCTTAACTTACACTACAACCGCCAGCAGGGCAGCACTACCTGATAACGTGACCCTCGACCTGCCAATAGATCAGATCGATATATAACCTATTACTGACGGCCAGTTCGGCGCGGCGCTTCGCCAATTTTTTCTCAAGATCACTGTCAGATACATCTGTTGGTACAGAGAGGTGGCAAATTACGTTTCCTGTTAAGGAGTTGATAAATTCGAAATGATTTAATAGCGTTTCCATAGCTTTAAAAATTAAATCATAGCAACCGTTATTCCATATCTTCAATAGCTGTTGTTATGGCCTTTATTAATTGTGAATCTAAATTTTCGCCTAGCAATACGTCCCAACCTAACTGGGTTTGCTGTAACCAGCATAATTGCGATTCGCCGTTGCTAAGCCTGCTGTTTAAAACAACTTTATAAACATAAGCGGGTTTACGGTAACCTGCGCCCACTTTTAACACTTTAGTACGATGTAGCTGTTGCGCGTAACTAAACGTTATGGTAAAGTTGCCGGGCGCTTGCTCTGTGTCTACTACTTTTAACGTTGGTTCTATATCATTAATTGTAGGGCTCGACATTGTTTTGCACGATATTGCGTGTAAATGCTCAGTGGCATCTATTACTTTTTTATCTTTTACCACTTGTAACGGAGCAAGCTCGGGGTTATTTAATGCAGAGACTAACATGTTTTATACTTTAAGTTTATATCGTAAAGCGTTTACGCTCGCTTTCTGTTTATATAAACAAATAATCTTTAATATTAGTTTCATGTCGTGTTAATTAAATTTATTTCTTTTGTTGATTTTTTGTCAAAAGAATTGTCTTGAATTGATTAGGATTTTGTGTTAATAGGAAAACTCGCTCTTTTTGAGGTTAATGTTACCTACCAATACCTTGATATCATCGATGCGCTTGGTGATTAATCTTTGCTCTATAGAACATTTAAAGATGGGGGATTTAAATTTTAGATCCGGATAATAAAGTTTAAAGGAATGATTAACTTGTCTCAGATTATAACCCTAATGAAAAATCCCTTTATCACCCTAATAGCGGTTGTGCTTATCCTAAGCAGCACAATAGCCGCATCCTCACAAAACAGTAATAAAGCTTACGGCGATTATTACCAGATCAGTATTTATCACACCGTAAGTAAAGCGCAGGTAGATTCGCTGAGCGAATACTTAGAAACCGCTTATCTGCCGCAATTGCATAAGGCAGGGTTTAACAAAGTAGGCGTATTTACGCCACTGGCTAATGATACCAGTGCCGATAAACGAATTGTCGTCTGGCTCCCGCTCAAGGCATTGAATGATCTGCAAAAGATCAGTCTCAATAATGATTGCCCTAAATATAAACGCCTCGAAAATATTATCCTAACCGCGTTTGAAAAAGCACCGCATTATAAATTGCCAAATTTGAATGGCACCTCGGCAGATCACATCTACGAACTCAGAAGCTACGAAGGGCCAACCGAAGAACGTTACCTGCAAAAAGTAAAAATGTTTAACGTTGGGGATGAAATAGGCTTGTTTGCCCGCCTCGGATTCAATGCTGTTTTCTATGCCCACGTATTAGCAGGTTCGCGTATGCCAAACTTAATGTATCTAACAAGCTTCGATACCCAAACCACCCATGATGCTCACTGGAAAGCATTTGGCGATGATGCTTACTGGAAAAAGCTATCGGCTTTACCAGAGTATCAGAACACGGTTAGTAAGGCTGATATTGTGTTGATGCATCCGACTGGGTACTCTGATCTGCGATAACAATTTTATCCTGTTGTCAGAGCGCTAGTGAAGAATCTTCTGCGCAATGAAAATATAAAGCAGAAGATTTTTCATTTCATTCAGGATGACAAAAAAGGGAAATGATAGATAAGATCGAAAGGAGTAAGTCGTAGAGGCTCACCCGCGTGTTTTGTCCCAACGATAGTCGGGACAACATGATACAGTATATTACTAAAACAAAAAGCCATCCCATTGGGATGGCTTTCGGTATCAAAAAATGGCTTACTTAATATGCTGCAATTGTTTTATTTCCAATCTCATATCCTGTAACTCGCGGTTTATCTGGCGATTCTCAAGGTAGAAATAGATTGCGCAAGCCAGGAAGATCTTTCCTAATACAAATACCGCTGCAAATACCCATCGCCATGATTTATGAAGCCGCATGTGGCTTGATTCTGATTCGATCTCTATGAACTGCTGCTCGCGTTTGCGTTGATAGGGATCCTGGGGGGCACCAAGCTGTTTTAGGCGGAGCGGCTCAGGATCGGGCATTTCGATCAGCTCATTTAGGTTTTCCTGAATTTTTAACCAGGCAGTTGGCGGTGGTTTAATTGCCATTTGCCCGGCAATACGTTCCATATCCATCTCTAACTCAAACAGGGCTTGTTTTACCTCCGGAAATTTTTCTTTATAATCCAGTAGTTCATTGGTCTCCGCTTCGGTAGCCGAGCCTAGTACATACAGTTCAAGTATGCCGCTGTCTATATAGTTCTGAACGTTCATGCCCCTGTTTTGATTATCGCAAATGCTTCTCTCAAAGTGTTGCGTATGGTGTCGGTTGTTTTATTTAACTCTTTTGCCAGCTGTTGTATTGTTTTACCGTTATAATAAATGCTGCAAAAAACCAGCTGCTGTTCGCTGGTCATGCGGTCAAGGAATTTGTTTTTGCGCTGTGGCGCACTATTGCCCAGCTTGTTATCATTTGTAACGAACGAGCCTGATAACTGTTTTTTTGCTAGGCGTTGAAGCTGGCACCAGGTGTTGGTACCATTACTGTTAATCTCATTTAGGTGCTGGGGAATACTGTTAAAAATATTCACCAGGTGTTGTTCGGCTAATTGGGGGTCTTTCACAACTTCCGAAAAATAACCCAGTAGCATCCCTGCATATCTGTCGTACAGGTCGTGTAACGTGTAAGGCTTTTGGTTCAGTAAAATCTGTCTTTGCGGTTCCAAATTGTCTAATCTAAATATTTATTCCAACTCTCCTTAAGCCTATAAAATATTCAGGTTGATGCTTTCTTTATGGTTAAGTAATTAAATTCCTAGGGTAAAAATAAGTAAAAAATAGCCAATTGGACAAATGTTATTTCTACAACCAATGGCTCTGCACAGTATGAACAAAATGGTGGCTAATGAACAAAATGACCCGCCGTAACACGCTGTTTCTTAGATAAATTAGATGGATAGTTCCCCGATTTAATGCATTGCGTTAGGCTGAATTGATGTGTTTTTAAGCACCGGGGATAGCCCAACTATTATCACTTGCTGTGCCCGGATTAAACAAATTGATTACTACTTGCCGCTACCTGATTTTGCTCTTCTGCGTAATGGGGGTCAGTGGTATTGTACGTGGTCAATGCACGTTTTCAACCAGGCGATACGCGACTGCTACTACGCAAACAAACTATACTCCATTGTTGGCTTCGGTTACTAATCCAAACAATGCGTCAGATGGTGTTCCATCCACATACTCCACATTATCAAGCATTATAACTCTAGGGCAAACTATTACGGTTACGCAGTTCTTGTCATTTACTAGCCAGATTACAGCCGGTACGCCGGTTGCCGTTAAAATCGGTATTCCATCTTCCCTAGTTTCACTACTTGGTGGAGTGGTAATCCAGCCCTTTACTGGATTACATAGTACCATCTTCGGCTACCAAGCCACAGCCGTTGGCGATGCTATCACCAACACTTCATTACTTGGCCTTATTGGTGGGGCAGGAGATTCGGAAATTACATTTACACCTAAATCGGGTTCAACAAATGTTGCCTACGATGGTGTATGGGTTACTATGTCGGGCGTAGCTGTAGGACAGAGCTTGAGTTTATACGACGCTTACGTAATGCAAAGCAGCCCAACCCAAGCCGATTGCGGCACTGCGGTCGATGTTTTAGCAGGTACACGTGCAGCACTTGGCCTTAGCATTGCGAATGCAACAGGCGGTGTGGATAATCCAACAAATGCGATTGATAACAGCACCTCTACCTACGCCCAACTAAACGTTGGTGCGCAGGTATTAAGTGAAGCCTATCTTACAACCATATTTAATACCCCTTCGCAGCCTGGCGATATAGTACGTATGATACTGCAAAATGTAAGTGGTGGGGTGGTAAACTTAGGGCTTATCTCCAATTTTACTATTCAGCTTTATAATGGCAGTACAGCGGTAGGGTCGCCTATTCAAAGCAGTTCGAGCAACCTTACACTCACTGCATTAACAGGTACTTCTGTAAGCGATCAGTACCAGCTTGATATCAAATCGCTCCCCACAGATGCAGCATTTGACAGGGTTGACGTACAAATAGGCGGCGTGGCGGCTGTTGGAACTGCCCTTCGTATCTACGATGTAAAGCGCTTACCGGCCACGCCCATAGTGACGATGAACGGGACGACCACATCATCACAAACCGTTTGTCAGGGTAGTACGTCAACATTAGCGGTTAGCAACGCACAAGCCAGTTGTACCACTTATACCTGGTATAATACAGCAACAGGGGGCACCGCTTTAACAACAGGAACTTCTTATACCCCTCCGGTAGGCGGCCTTAGTACAGGTACCAATACCTACTATGTACAGGCCAACCGCACTGGCTGCACCGAAGTGAGCGACCGTATCCCGGTTGCTATTAATATAAATCCGTTGCCAACTTTCAGCAGTTCATCTACCCCAAGGGCATGTAAGGGCTCAGTTACGGCAAACATGCCCTATACCGCAACCAATGCACCAACAACATACAGCATTGTTTGGGATGCCACAGCGCTGGCAGCAGGCTTTTTAAACGTAACCAACGCCATTTTACCAGCCGGCGCTATTACTGTAGCCGTACCTGCCGGGGCAGCTGCGGGTACCTATAACGGTACCCTTACGGTGAAAAACGGCACCACCACTTGCGGGAGCGCATCAGTGTCATTCAGCGTCATCGTTGATGGCAAACCAACACAACCAGTACTTACAGTAGCAAATTAAAAAGTAGAAATATAATCCCTCAAAACCACAAGAACATGAAAAAGTCAACACTATTCAGAATCCTGCTTCCAGTCATCATGATGATTGCGGGGACTACAGTAAAAGCGCAAGGCATTTCCGCATTAGGCGGTTTAAATGCAGCGACAAAGGCAGTTTATTGTTTAACCGATCAGGTAAAATTAAATGATCAGACTAGTGGTTCTGCTACCTATACCTGGGTTAGGTATAGTGGTATAGGTGCTACTGGCACAGCTACTCCTATAACGGCCTCGACAGGTGGGGCTATGGTCGATGCAACTATAACAGCACCAGGGTATTATAGTTATGTTGCTACCGGGACTAACGCAAATGGTTGTCCGTCAGATCCGTCAGACCCAATTACAGTATATGTTTTGCCTAATATTAGTGTCGCAATAAACGGGTCGCCGACGGCTTGCGTTAGTACCGCAACTTCGGATATATTGACTGCAACAGCATCAAATGCTGGAACCCCAACATTGCCAGAAGTCTTTGCTTACACCTATCAGTGGTATAAAGGTTCAACCGCAATTTCTGGGGCAACTGGCCAAACGTATACATTAAATAATACAACCGATGCAGCAGTAGGTGCAGAAAGCTTTTACGTAAAAGCTTTTTATGTTATTAAACCTACTTGTACAGAAGGCACAGCTACGCCTTACACTGTTACTATTCAGGCTAATCCGGTTAAACCAGTTTTAACTATTACGCCCTGATTAAACGATTAAACTAACTGAACCATGACCAGGGGTAACCTAAAGGTATTTATTGCTTTTGTGGTTGCACTAATGCTTGCTGTAACGGGGAGTGGCGTTAATGCTGCTCCCCCAACAGCGGGGCAAACTGTAACCATCCTGCAGGGGCAAATGGCCACTATACATGCCGTTTCTGCCAATGGGGTGGTTTTTCAGTGGTTAAAAAATGGCGACAAAATACCTAATGCTACCAGCGATACTTATGTGGTTTCTGCGCCGGGTATTTACCAGGTAATGAGTTTTAATTCCAATAACTGCACTTCAGAGTTATCTGATCCTGTTAACGTAATCATTCAATCGCCACAGGGAGGAGGCAATGTGTTGGCCGATATGTCTATTCTGCTTACGTCAACCGTTACCTCTATGAATTTAGATAATCCGTTTTTGTACACCGTCATGATTAAAAATAATGGGCCACAAACGGCGACTACGGTTAATGTGCAAAATCAGCTGCCTATCGAAGTGGCGTTTCAGCAGTTAACTACGCCGGTAATGGGTAACGCAGCTTATACAGGCTACAATAAAAAGATCACCTGGACATTGGATAAGCTCGAAAGCGGGCAGTCAACCTCGTTAAATTATACGGTGAAGGCGCTTCAATATGCATCGATCACCAACACAGCCAGTGTAAGCGCTACAGAGACGGACCCCGATTTAAGTAACAATACATCGAGCAATACCATCGTAATGCTGGGGCTAACCATCCCCAATGTATTTACACCTAACGGCGATGGTGTTAACGATACGTTCGAGATACCCGGACTGGGCGGTTTTATGGCTAATGAGCTAACAGTAATGAATAGGTGGGGATCGACCGTGTACCAAAAGAAAGGTTACCATAACGAGTGGAACGGGGAAGGGCTTAATGAGGGGACTTATTTCTACCTGCTCAAGGTGCAGTTAGCTAATGGTACATGGGATGTGTATAAAGGTTATATAACCCTGTTGAGGGCTAAACCAAATTAACTGAATTATGAAAAGGACCATTTTGCTCATAGCGTTTACCATAATCGCTATTTGTGCCAGGGCACAGCAAGACACACAGGTTAGCCAGTATGTTTTTAATGGGCTGTATATTAACCCGGCCTATGCCGGGTATAAAGACGATCTGTTTATACAGTCGTACTACCGTTCGCAGTGGGTGGGGGTTAATGGCGCGCCTAAAAGTTTTGCTGTGGCCGGCGATGGTTCTTTTCAAAATGGCAGTGTGGGGCTGGGTGTTATTTTAACCAGCGACCAGATTGGTGCACAAAGCACCGTAAGCGGTTATTTAAATTATGCCTATCGCATCCGCGTTGGCGAAGACGAAAATTCTAAACTGGCGTTTGGTATAGCTGCGGGTATGATGCAATTGGGTATTGATGGATCAAAACTAAACGCGATAACGCCTGGTGACGAGGCGGTGCCTATTGGGTCGCAAAGCCGCGTAACACCGGATGCCAATTTGGGGATCTACTATTCAACAACGCATTATTTTGCGGGTGCATCAGTTACCAATTTGTTGGGTAAGTTTATATTGAAAAAGGATGAATCGAACATATTGGTACCTATCCCGCAACCGCATTTTTATTTTACCACAGGTGCATTGTTTGATATTAACGACCAGATGAAATTTAAGCCCGTAATTTTGCTTAAGGACGACGTAAAAGGCCCAACATCCTTAGATGTCGACGGTTTTATATTGATGAACGAGCGCTTATCAATCGGTGCCTTCTACCGTACCTCTGTAAAGCTCTATCAAAAAAATAACCTGCAAAGCGATCTGCCTAGTCAGAATGCTTTTGGTGGGATAATTGAGTTTTTTGCCACGCCCAATCTGAGGATCGGCTACTCGTATGATCACTCATTAAATGCCTTGGGGAATTATAATTATGGCAGTCATGAATTGTCGATTGGTTTGTATCTGGATAAAGGATCGTCTAATAATAGATCAAGTTATAGTGGTAGTGACGGGTCGAGGTGTTATAAGTTTTGAGAGGAATTTCCTTGAACTACTTCCATTCATATAACACGTCATTGTGAGGGCGAAGCAATCCCTGACCTACAGAGGGTTACTTTTATATCACAGAAATCCGTTTTCCATTAGGAATGGCAGTATGATTTATGAATCGTCAGTGGATGTAACTTTCTTTTTTCCGCAAAAAGAAAGTCACCAAAGAAAAACTCGTGGCTGCTCAATTTTCTATTGAAGGATATGCTGAGGCCAATGTTGTGCTATCCGAAAATTAAGATGCCACAATTATCAGGTTATTTACGGTTCGTCACAACAGTTTCTACTGCGTATTGTAAAATTTGTCATTGAGCGATAGCGCGGCAACCTCGTAGTTATACAGATCGAATAGGCATTGGCGAAGAGATTGCCATCCCGATTATAATCGGAACGAGCTGTCGTTCCTCAATGACCAAACAAAGAAGCTCGCAGCTACTTAAAATTAAAATACCCCTTAGCATTATGATAACAGATATCCTGAACGATCTTACCAGTCCATTCAAAATCAGCAGGCAACTCGCCTTTTTCGATGTCTTCGCCCAAGATGCTGCATAGTAACCGGCGGAAATACTCGTGGCGGGGGAACGACATAAAGCTGCGCGAATCGGTCAGCATACCCACCATGCGGCTTAGCAAACCCATGTTAGAGAGGGCGTTGATCTGTCGGGTCATGCCGTCTTTTTGGTCGTTAAACCACCAGGCAGAGCCAAACTGAACTTTGCCGGCTACAGAACCATCGTTAAAGTTACCGATCATGGCAGCCATCATTTCGTTATCAACCGGGTTAAGGTTGTATACAATGGTTTTAGCTAGCCTGTCTTCGCTATCCAGTTTATTTAAGAAACGGGATAATGCTTTAGCCTGACTAAAATCGCCAATAGAATCAAACCCGGTATCGGGGCCAATGGTACGGAAAGCACGGGCATTATTATTTCTTAAAGCACCCAGATGATATTGCTGAACCCAGCCTTTTTCATGATCCCACAAAGCAAATTCGAACAACATGGCCGATTTAAATTTCAGGATCTCGAGCGGTAACAATGGGTGATTAGTTCTTATTTTTTTGAAGATGCCTCTGATTTCTTCTTCGGTATAATCTTCGGCATAGATATGTTCCAGGCCATGATCAGATAGTGAGCAACCATTAGCTGCAAAATAGTCGTGACGATCTTTAAGGGCTTTAAGGTAAGTGTCGTAATCTTCGATAGCGGTGTTTACAACTTGCTCCAGCTTATTGATGTAGACGTTTAAGGCTTCAATATCATCAGCGTTCATCGCCTTATCGGGGCGAAATGCCGGTAATATCTTGGTAGCGAAACCGTCTTTTTTTATCTGCTGATGATATTCCAGGTTATCCAGCGGATCATCTGTAGTGCCTACAGATTCTACATTCATTTTGGTAAGCAGGCTGCGTACGCTAAACTCCGGAGTTTGTAATTGCGCGGTGCTGTCATCATAAATCTTTTTAGCCGTTGTCGGGCTCAGCAGATCGTGAATACCGAAATAGCGTTGCAGTTCTAGGTGTGTCCAGTGGTAAAGCGGGTTGCGAAGCGTGTACGGTACGGTGTCAGCCCATTTTTCAAACTTCTCGAAATCGTTCTTATTGCCGGTGATATAGGTTTCGTTTACACCGTTGGCACGGAGGGCACGCCATTTGTAATGATCGCCGTATAGCCAGATCTGGGTAAGATTTTCAAAGCGGATATCCTGCGCAATTTGATCAGGCGGCAGGTGGCAATGATAATCAATGATCGGCATTTGCTTGGCATAATCATGGTATAACCGTTCTGCCGCTTTGTTGGGCAATAAGAAATTGTCGTCTAAAAAGTTTTTCATAATTGGTTGTGCGTACGCACCACAAATAAATGGGATAATTTATAATGATGCGAATGTGATATGATTTTTTTACGCAAACGTTTGCAGGTTTCCATTTTATATTGCAATCGCTAGGCTCTTGCCGAGTGATTAATATCTTCCTGCCTCTGGCCGATGTTTGATTAATAACGGCCAGAGGCCGCGGGATAGCCGTCACTCGGCAAGAGCCGGGCGACTGAGCAAATTAATCCCTCTCCTTTGGATAGGGTTGGGTGAGCCCACAAATTAGCCATCAGCTAAACATTGCTGCCCATATAGGTGTATATACTTAACTATTCCTTAATATGGATAGCAGTTGAACATTAACCTCTTATAGTAAAGTAACATGTCGTTGAATACAACATCCTTAGAGAAAAAAAATAGAATAAAATATATTGGTTTAGCAATGGCTACGGGCGTAGTCTTCGCGCTATTGTCATGCATGCCTAAAACAGATTTTTTGAGCCCTGCTGGGTATAATTTAAATAAACCTACCAAATACTTTATGCCCGATAACCTGGAAGAAATTTCAGGCATTGCATTTAACAAAGGCGATGCAACCAAACTTTATGCCGAGGAGGATGAGAACGGCCGCGTATACTACATGAAACCAAGCGATAAGGAAGCTAAGTTTTCATCTTTTAAAGAAACCGGCGATTTCGAAGATATCGCGATTGCCAACGGACAGGTGATTATGTTACAAAGTAAAGGCAAGCTGTATACTTTTCCATTGAGCGAAGTATCTGGTTCTAAAATTACCAATGCGCAGGAGTTTAAAGGTATGTTGCCCGCAGGCGAGTTTGAAGGTATGTATGCTAACGAGCAAGGCCAGGTTTATGTAATGTGTAAGCATTGCGAAATTGATAAAACCAGCAAGCAAACCAGTGGCTTTATTTTTCAGCTGGGTAGTGATGGTAAGCTGACTGCCAATGGTAATTTCAAAATCAATGTAAAACATATTGCAGATCAGCTGAACGATCAGAAAGTAACTTTCCATCCATCGGCTTTAGCGCAAAACCCGCGAAGCAAGGAGTGGTATGTAGTATCATCTGTTAATAAATTACTGGTGATCTTAAATGAGCAGTTTAAAGTAATGCAGGTGTTTAAGCTAAACCCGGCAGTGTTTCCGCAGCCAGAGGGGATAGCCTTTGATAGTCAGAATAACCTTTATATCTCTAACGAGGGTGATAAAATTGATCCCGGCACGGTGCTTAAATTTAGTTACTCGGGCAAGTAAATAGCTAAAGCTACTTATGAAGAAACTGTTGTACTGCTTATTGTTTCTAATTCCTTGCGCTGTTAAAGCGCAGGATTCTGTAGTACAACGTATTATTTATATTGGTGATGCCGGCGAAGCCGATAAGCAGCAGGGTGGGGTTTTAACGCATGCACAAGGAAAAATTATCCCCGGCAAAACCACGGTGATTTATTTGGGCGATAATATTTACCCTACAGGTATGGGGCTGCCCGGCAGTAAAGAAGAAAAAGAAACCGAGGGCATCCTGCAATCGCAATACCAGCCCATGCGTAGTAAAGGCGCACCGGTTTATTTTATCCCCGGCAACCACGACTGGGATAGGATGGGTCCGCAAGGCTTAGCCAAAATGAAACGCCAGTGGGAGTACATCAGTGAGCAAAAAGATTCATTATTGAAGGTGGTGCCCGAGAATGGTTGCCCCGGACCATACGAAATTAAGATCAATGATAACCTGGTAGTTATTGCCTTTGATTCTGAGTGGTGGGTTTACATCTACAGCAAAGAAAACCCCGATGCCGATTGCGACTGCAAAACTACCGACGAGGTTACGGCACGTTTCCGCGAGATATTGAACCGTAACCGGGATAAAGTAATCATGCTGGCAGATCATCACCCGTTTTGGTCGTACGGACACCATGGTGGGTATTATGATATTATGGATTACTTTTTTCCGCTCACCTCGGTTCAGAAAAACTTATATGTGCCGCTGCCTGGTTTAGGCGCTTTTTATCCATTGCTGCGCGGCACGTTCTCAATAACAGAAGACCAAGGCCATCCGCTTTACCGCAATATGATCGGGAAGATCAACGGCGTGTTTAAAGATTTCCCCAACGTAATTCATGTATCGGGGCACGAGCATGGGCTGCAGTTTATCAAAGATCATGAGCAGGTCCAGATAGTTAGCGGCTCTGGTGCCAAAGAAGCTTTTGTGAAAAAAGGTAAATATGCCCTTTACGCCCAAACCAAACCTGGTTTTGTAACAGCAGATTTAATGCCCGATAAAAGCATGAAGTTTACCTACTACGCTGGCGCTGATACGGTTTTCAACGAAGTGTTTTCGTACACCAAACCTTACAAATCTGTTGCACCGCCAGTGCTAAGCACCAGTAAACCAATAACCGCTGATAGCATTATTGTAAAAGCCCGCCCCGGGTATGATCAGGTAAGCAACCTGCACCGCAAGCTGTATGGCGAAAATTATCGTAAAGAATGGGCGGCCCCTGTGAAGCTGCCCGTTATAAAAGTAAGCAGCTTTAAAGGCGGGTTAACCCCAATCCAATTTGGCAGTGTGCATCAAAAAAAATCCTTACTGTTAAAGGATGCTAATGGCAAACAATGGATATTAAGCAGTATCGAAAAATATCCTGAAATTTTATTGCCCGAGGCGAGGCGCGAAACTTTCGCAAAATCTTGGATTGACGATGCGATGTCGGGCCAGCATCCTTTTGCTTCATTGATGGTACCGGTTTTGGCCGATGCGGTTAAGGTAGCGCATACCAAACCAATTATAGGCTGGGTATCGCCTGATAGGAAGTTGGGCTTCTACGAGAAAGATTTTGCAGGCACAATTTGTCTGCTGGAGGAAAGTGATCCCGGCCGAAAATCTGACAATACCGGTTTAATGATGCGCAAGCTAAATAAAGACAATACTAACCGTGTTGATACCCTTGAGTTTTACCGTGCAAGACTTCTCGACTGGTTCATCGGCGATTGGGACCAACATCAAGACCAATGGCGCTGGGTGGATAAACAACGCGGAAAAAATAAATACTACAGTGCCGAGCCCCGCAATCGCGAAGCTGCATTTTTTATAAACGAAGGCGCGATTCATCAGTTAGCATCCGCATCATGGATGTCGCCCTACTTGCGTGGCTACAAGGCTAAGAAAAATAATATCGACGATTTTTATTACAATGGCCGCGAACTGGATGCCCGCTTTTTATCAGGCATTAGTTATGAAATCTGGATGCAAACTGCCAAAGCTTTTGCGGCAGCCATGACGGATTCTGTGTTGAACAAATCTTTAAGCCAATTACCCAAGGCAGTTTATGATCTTCGCCATCGCGAATTATTGAAACTGATGCAACGTAGGCGCGATAATCTCGTAGCCGCCACCGATCAATATTACCGTTTCTTTAACCGCATCGTGGATATCAAGGCAACAGATGTAGATGAGTTGTTTATCATTAAAGATACCACCGATAATAATGTACGCGTATCGGTTTACAAACGTACACCCGATGGCGGGATCAGCTACGCGCTGTTCTCCAAAGTATTTGATCACACCATAACGCAGGAATTACGCATCTACGCCAGTAAGGGGCAGGATAGTGTTTCGATAGATGATCAGTCGGCTAAAATTAAGGTGCGGTTGATAGGTGGACAGGGGCAGAAGAGTTATCATGTTATCAGTGCCAATCAACACACCAAAGTTTATGGTAAGGAGGCTAATGCAATATTTAGCGGTCCGGCGGCTAGTCAAATTGCCAAGCATTTTTCTAACGATTCCACCACGGTTGGTTACGTGCCGGTTAATTTATTTAATAATACGATTCCATTAGTGTCTACCGGATACAATCCCGATGATGGTTTTTGGGTTGAAGGTGGCGTGAAATTTATCAGGCAAGGCTTCCGCAAAGCTCCCGGCAGTACACAGCAGGTTACATTAATGCATGGCTTCGGTAATGATGCCACCCGCCTGCGCTATACCGGCGAATGGTTTAACGCCATGGGTAAAGCCGATCTGGAATTGCAGGCACGGGTTTATACGCCCAATGTGATTAATTATTTTGGCCAGGGTAATAATACATCTTTCGACAAAAACGGCGATTATCAAGCTTATTACCGCGCTCGGTTTGATCTGATTGGTTTTGATGCCAATGCCAGGTTCCATAATGCCACCGGGTCAGAAAATGTACGCGTCGGGCCAACTGTACAGTATTATCATTACCTGGGCGATGATAATATTCGCCTGATTAATGATCCGCCCCTTATCCATAATTATGATAGCGAGACGATCAATAAAGACAGGGTTTATGCCGGTATCAACGTTACTTACATAGATGATAAACGCAATAAACAAATCCTGACAGATTGGGGACTATACCTGAGCCTTAAACTACAAGGGATAGCCGGATTAAATACTTACTCCAGTTCATATGTGCAGGTAACTCCCGAATTACAGTTGTATAAAAGTGTTACTACTAAATCAACTTTTGTTATCAGTGATAAAATGGGCGGTGGCTTAACCTTTGGCAAAACACCTTTTTACCAATCCATATTTTTGGGCGGCCCCGATAATATGCCGGGTTTTAGGCAATATCGCTTTGCGGGGCAGCAAATGTTTTATAATAATTTGTCGGCCAGGGTAAAAATTAATAATTTATCGCCTTATATTTTACCGGGCCAGTATGGAGTAACTGCCACCTACGGGCTGGGCAGGGTTTGGGGTAACGATCAGCCATCGCGCGTGTGGCATAACAGTGTGGCGGGTGGTATGTATTTTGCCCCGGCAGATTTAATGTTGCTGCAATTACAAACAGGTTACTCCAAAGACGGCTGGTATCCGTATATAACCTTAAAACTTAATATTTAAAGCAGAAAGGCTAAAAGCCTGTTATCAATAAAGTATGCAGATCAACTTATATAATATCGACGAGAAATTAAAATCAACAGAAATTGTCGATGCTGCATTTTCTTTCCATGTATTTGCCGAAGATATAAGGCAGCGTATTGCAAGCGAACATACTATCAAGGCCGAATTTTACAAATTTGTACTGGCTAAAATAGACGCACACCCCGAATTACAACGACCTATCCCGGTATCTGACGCTGTAAATTATAAAGCCATTTTAGAAATGGTTTATGCTATACTATCGCCACCCATGGCTAACGAAACCGATTTTTATTGGGGACTGGGTATGCCCGTGCCAGGCGACGTGGTTTATGGCACAGATGCATTTCAGCAATTTATAGGCGAGTATAATACCGATCCTAAAACTATTACCAACCAGGGTTCTGATGCATTTGGTAAACGGGTAAGAGAATATCTGTACCGTTTAATACTGGCAAAGGTGTACCACATATCGTCTGATGTAAGCGGTAATAATATTTACATCAAAGAGAATAAAGAACAAGGCCTGGAGCAATATTATAACATCCACCTGGATACTACCTATGTAGAAATTAAGGTTAAAGGCGAATTGCCCGAATTAAAGCCTGAGCTTATTGAGCTCTTTTTACAGGCAAACACAGGTGCCGAAGTACTGGAAGAAACCTTGCCGCTGAGTATGTTCAGATTTGAAGGATTTTCGATCATTACCGTTACAGATATCACCGCTAAGCAATCTATAGAAAACATCAGGCTGGCGGTGAGCAACGATGACGTAGATCAGTCTACCCTGTTTGAACAGGTTACCCATTCTTTGCAGACACTTACCGGCAATAATAATATTGAATTTGGCTTACTGCCATTTTTAAGAGTGAACGGGAAGCTGGTTTATGATACCGAAGAGTGTTATAACAGTATATTGATAAAAGCCTATAACCAGCAACAAATAGCCGAAGCAACCTATGCCTTAGCTGCCGAAAATTATATTAAAGACCCTAAAGCCATATTTTATAACGAGATTGACAATGAGAACGTAAAGAACCATTTTTACCTTAAATCGTTGAAAAAGGCGGGCATTGTGGCTTATGCCGTGCTGCCAGTTTTTTACAGCCGCAAGCTGGCCGGTGTAATGGAAATCTACTCTACAAAAGCACCTATTTATTTTGATAAACTGCTATCCAAGCTCGAAGCAGCAGCACCTTTTCTGGCACAATTGCTACACAACAGCATAGAGCAGTTTAATGAGCGGATAGAGAATGTAATTAAAGATAAGTTTACCAGTTTGCAGCGCCCGGTTGAGTGGAAGTTTAACGAGGTAGCCTGGAACTACATCAAGCAAAACCGCGACAACCCAGAGCGGGGGGAAATCAAAACTATTTCATTTAAAGATGTTAACCCGCTTTATGGGGCTATAGATATTCGCAGTTCTACCGCTAAACGTAACATTGCGCTGCAGCGGGATTTAAGCACTTTGCTTAACAGGCTTTCGGCGGTATTTGCAGAAATTGAAAAAATAGAAGGGGCATCTATAGAGCAATAGCTGATTAAGCAATGCGAGGCCTGGCTTATCCGCATTGGCAAACAAATAACAGATAGCGACGAGCTAAATATTAAGGGATTTTTAGAGACAAAAATTTATCCGGTATTGGATCAGTTAAAAGTTGAATTCCCGGAAACTCAACCCTTAATTGCTGCCTATTTTGAAGCTTCAGACGAGTTAACGGGCGAAGGTTTTGCCGGCCGCCGGGAGCTCGAAGAATCTATGGCCATGATTAATACCGCGCTTAATAATTACCTGGAGCGGGCCAATGGCAAGTTGCAATACATCTATCCGTGCTATTTCGAAAAGTTTAGGACTGATGGGGTAGAGTACGATATTTACACCGGGCAATCACTTGCACCAGACCAGCCTTTTGATGAAAATAAATTGGGTGAATTTCGCAGATGGCAGTTAAAGTCGATGATCAAAATTACGCAGATTACCAATAAGTTAACTGCCCTGATGAAATGTAAACTGGAAACCACCCAGCTTATTTTTGTGCACTCGGCACCTATTGATATTTGTTTCCGTAAGGATGAACGCCGTTTTGACGTTGAGGGTACCTATAATATCCGCTATGAGGTAATCAAAAAAAGGATTGATAAAGTCGAGATTAAAGACACCGAAGAACGACTTACCCAACCTGGTACCATTGCGCTCATCTACTCCAGCGAAAGTGAAGCAGATGAGTTTATGAACTATATCAAAGAATTTCAGGAAATAGGTTCGTTATCGCCAACCATTGAGCGGTATGATTTGGAGGAATTACAGGGTGTAACCGGTTTAAAGGCGATGAGGTTAACGGTAATAGTAGAAGAGTAATCAACCTGTGGTTGTTACAAAACTCTATTAATCTTCATTATTCCCTCACAAATATTAACTATTGCTGTTAAAGTAGTAATTTGCTTAAAGCAAACTTTTAACCACTAAATATCACCGACTATAAGCCCTACATGTACTTTAATAAAAGCATAAAATTTTCCAGCTTACTCTTTGCTGTTTTGCTGTATTGCAGCATTATAAAGGCTTCTGCCCAGGTAATTAAGGGCGATAGTATTACCATTGCTGTTGCACCGGCTTACGATAGTGTGGGCAGTTTTCACCGTACCTTATTTGGCGAAAACTACCGTAAATTATGGGCCACCCCTGTAACCATGAAGGTGTTTTATCTCGAAAAAGAGAAAGGCGGCTTAAAAGTAGTAGGCAAAGGCGGCGGTAAACAAACGCAGTCACTACAATTAAAAGATAAACAGGGTAACGACTGGCGCTTACGTACGGTACAAAAATATCCGGATCGCGCACTGCCGCCAGATTTGCGTAAAACCATTGTTAAAGATATTTTGCAGGATGAGGTATCAACTTCACATCCATTTTCGGCACTCATTGTTCCGCCATTGGCGCAGGCTTTGGGTATCCCGCACTCAGAACCACAGATAGTTTATGTGGCCGATGATCCCGGTTTGGGCGAGTACAGAAAGGATTACGCGAATAAAGTATTTCTGTTCGAAGACCGCGACCCGCTCGATGTGGATAAAAGCGACAATACCGAAAAAGCCGAGAAAAAATTAGAGGCTGATAACGATAACCGCGTAGAACAAAAGTTAGTATTACGTGCCCGCTTATTAGATATTGTAATTGGCGACTGGGACCGCCACGAAGACCAATGGCGCTGGGTGCATGATAAAGGTGATACCGGCATTGTTTATACCCCGATTCCGCGCGATAGGGATAAGGTATTTTATACCACATCGGGTATTTTTCCCTGGGTATTGGCGCATCAGTATTTAAAGTCGCAACTGCAACCTTACGCAGGCGACATCCGCGATGTACCGGGTTGGAACTTTAACGCCCGTTATTTCGACCGCTACTTTTTAACCAACTTAAGCGAGGCCGATTGGAAAGAGCAGATTGCAGATGTACAACGCTTACTTACCGATAGCCTGATCGTAAGTGCGATGAAACGCATGCCGGACAATATCTACCGCATGTCGGGTCCGCAATTGATCAAGGCTTTAGAAGAACGCAGAAATAACCTCGAAAAAATCGGATTGACTTATTATAACTTCCTGGCAGATCATGTAGACATTCCGGCTACTAATAAAATGGAGCGCTTTGATGTTGATGAGCAAGCAGGAGGTAAGGTTGAAGTAACTATCCACAAAATTAAAAAGAGTGGCGATACGGCTCAGGTAATTTACCATCGCATATTTGATCCATCGGTTACTAAAGAGATCAGGCTGTATGGCCTGGGTGGTAAGGATGTTTTTAATGTAACCGGCACCGAGGCTTCGCCTATTAAAGTACGCATGATAGGTGGCGACGGGGTAGATAGTTTTTATGTAGATAAAAAGCTGAACAACCGTAACGACCTGTATGTGTATGATCGCTCTGACGAGAAAAATATGTTGCCGCCACGTGCCGACGCTAAAATTCGCACGGCAAAAGATACGCTCGTAAACTCCTTTGATCGCACTGCTTTTAAATACAATAATACATCGCCCATTGTACTGGCCAATTATAGTACTGATGAAGGTATTATCCTGATAGGCGGTATGCTGTTTGAGAAACAAGGTTTCCGTAAGGAGCCTTATGCCTACAGGCAAACGATAGTGTTGGGCTATTCGCTGGGCAGGCAATCGTTTATGGTTAATTATAATGGCGACTTTAAAAAGGCCATTGGTAACAGCGATTTAAATGTGGCCATCAGTTCGAAAGGGCCGCATAATATTGCCAACTTTTTCGGCGTGGGCAATAATACAGAATTTAACAAAGACGATAATCACGGCATCGAATACTACCGTAGTCACTACAATTATATTAATATAGATACCCGTTTGTTTCATACCTATAATAACTGGCAGATAAGCGGTGGCGTGGCCGGGCAAATTTACTATGCTTCGGAGTCGGATAACGTGAACCATTTCTTAGGAACCTACAGCCAGCAAAACCCCGATCAAAACGACTATAACACCAAACTGTTTGCAGGCGCGGTAGTAGGTTTTAGGTACGATACCCGTAACAGTATTACTAACCCAAGCAGCGGAGTTTTCTGGAATACCAATATCACTACATTAACAGGAGTTGCTAACGCAAACAATACGTTTTCGCAAATTCTGTCAGAGTTTAATACCTATTTTACGCCAACCGGCGATTCTACATTTATTATTGCTAACCGTGTTGGCGCAGGTACTATTATTGGGCATGCCCTGTTTTTTCAGGATATGCGTTTAGGCGGTCCGCAAAATTTAAGGGGCTTGCATACCAACCGTTATACCGGCCGTACCATGGCTTACGATAACCTCGAAATCAGGCTAAAGCTATTCAACTTCAACTCATACCTTTTACCCGGCACGGTTGGGGTAATCGGGTTTAATGATATTGGGCGTGTATGGCAACCCGGTGAAAAATCTGACGAATGGCATGATGGATACGGTGGCGGTGTATTTGTAGTACCAGCACGCGCCTTTATTTTCTCGGCCGTAATGGGCTTCTCAAAAGATGGTTCATTGCCTTATCTGAATTTCGGGTTTAGGTTTTAATTAACCGCCAGTTTAAGCGTCCACGCTTACGAATGTTTAGCTAAAATTTTCATTCCCCTTTTAAGAGGGGTTAGGGGTGTGTTCTTCGATAACGCATAAACACACCCCTGCCAACACACAGCCAGTCGCACCTCCTCTCGAGTGGGGAATGAAAAAGTCCTTACCTCTGAGGATGTGGGTGAAGCACTTTTCCGTTTAATTCTTTTTGCTACTTTTGTTAGCAATCCAAATCTATCCACATCCGACATGAACCGTATTGACCGCATATCTGCCATACTTATCCAGTTGCAATCGCGCCGAACGATAAAGGCCGGTGATATTGCTTCGCGATTTAACATCAGTTTGCGTACCGTGTATCGCGATGTTAAAACATTGGAAGAGGCGGGCATCCCTATTATTGGCGAGGCTGGTATCGGTTACTCTTTGGTTGATGGCTATCGATTGCCACCGGTAATGTTTACCCGCGATGAAGCCGCGGCCTTTTTAACCGCCGAAAAATTGGTGGCTCAATTAACAGATGATGTTAATGGTGCCAGCTACAGCTCTGCGATGTACAAAATTAAGGCTGTGTTGAAAAGCGTAGATAAGGATTACCTGGAGGTTATTGATAACCATATTGAAGTACTTAAGTCGCGCAATCATCAACAATTAAAAGAAGATATTAACCCGCTGCAAACCATATTACAGGCCATTGCTGAGAAAAAAGTGTTATCGATCTGCTATACCGCTGCGTATAAACAAACGCCAACAACCCGCGAGATTGAACCAGTTGGGGTGTTTTACCTCGATAATCACTGGCATTTGATTGCCTATTGCCGGTTAAGAAATGATTATCGAGATTTCAGGTTCGATAGGTTGGAACGGCTTACCGTTACAGGCGAAAGTTTTGTGAAAATGCACCCTCCGTTAAAAGATCATTTAAACAATTTATACAAAGCCAATGATCTGATCACGATTGTGATCCGCATAAAAAAGGATGTTGCGCCCTACATGAGCGAACAACGCTATTACCATGGTTATATATCAGAAACCATAGATGGCGATATAGTTGAAATGCAATTTTTAACGCCTTATTTGGAGGGTTTTTCGCGCTGGTATATCACCTTTGCAGATCACTGTACTATTGTTGAACCGCTAGCGCTAAAACAGCAAATTAAGACCATAGTAGAAAATATTTCAATTAATTTATAACAGCAAAAACATGCTGACATAGGGCTGTCACTAGCGTGTGGTTTATTTGAATATAAAATCAAATACACCATCACATGACACTACTTGAAATTTTCTCGAAAGAACTGGAAAACGAGACACAAATCACCCGCAAAATGCTGGAGCGTATCCCCGACGATAAATTCGGATGGCAGCCGCACCTTAAAAGCATGACCATTAAAAGGCTGGCTACCCATATTTCTGATCTGCCAAACTGGATTGCGATGGCATTGACCACAGACGAGCTCGACTTTCAAAATAATAATTGGGAAGAACCGGATCTTAATACCACAGCCGAACTTTTGGCCAATTTAGAAAAAGCCGTTGCTAACGGACAAAATGCCCTGGCCAATATTAAAGAAGAAATTCTGGATGAGGATTGGATACTTCGCTCCGGCGATCAGATCTATGTTACTTCTAAAAAACATGAGATGGTTCGCACCTCGCTTAACCAAACTACTCACCACCGTGCACAGTTAGGTGTATTTCTAAGGCTATTAGATATCCCAATCCCTGGCAGTTACGGCCCAAGCGCAGATGAAAATGGTTTCGCATAAAAGTTTATTAGTACAGGCAGTGGTATTCTGCCTGTATTACCTCTACGAGATCTTGTGCACGTTTAAGGGGTTGACGACATGATGGAATGCTTTCTCTCCCCCCGTCATGCTGAATTTATTTCAGCATCCCACTTGCTAGGCATACTATGCAAGGTTTGTGACTTATCCTATGGGGTGTTAAAATAAATCCAGTATGACGTTATATTCATAGGCTAGTTTGTCAATCTGAGCGCCAGCGAAGAACCGACTGTAGGGAGCTCATTACAGATGAAAACAAACACTTATTAATCATCTTCTTCAATAAACAAGTCCAAAATACAGGGCGAAGAAGATTCCTCGTACCTCGGAATGAACAAAATGAGATATTTAACCCTATAACACCTCCATCACCTCATACCCCATACCATTAACCTCAAAACTATCCCCAGCTTTTTTGCCTTTAAGTTTTGCGCCAATGGGCGATGCGGTACTTACAGCAAAATAGTTATCGCCATTAAGGGTTAAAGTACCTGCGCTTATGGCCAGGTAAAAACGACCCTTATTGGTAATAACAACACTGCCAGAATCGGCAATAGGGGCAGAACCTGCTGTGCTTACGGCATTAAGGGCAACCATTAGTTTCTTGGCTTCATTTAAGGTGCCCAGATTGCGGTTTATTTCTTGCTGCATCATAGCGCGGCCGGTTTCGTATTTATCGCCGGCACTGCTTTTGGTTTCTTGCTGCTGGCCTTGTTGGGCCTCTTCAATAGCATACTGTGCATTATTAATGCGGACGTTGATATGGTCGGCACATAGCTGGTGCAACAGTTGCTTAATGTTATTCATGCTGCTAAGGTAGCGCAGTAATAGGCTTGTAAAAGAAATTACGCCAATAAAAAAGATCTTGCCCTTTGCAGAACAAGACCTTTTTACGAGTAGTAGATATGGTTTAAGCCAATGAGAATTTATCTTTACGGCCAGATTTCTCTGCCTTTAGTTGTCCTTTTGTTTTTAGGGTAGACAGTATACCCGAGATTTGTTTGCTGATTTTTTTGGCGTCAGATTTCGGTTCGTATTTGGCAATTTCTTCTGCTATATCTTCATTAAACCCAGAGCCTATTTGGCTTAGCGCAAAAGCTATTTTACTATTTACGGTTAAATCATCGGTGTAAGATGTAGGTATCTCTAATATTTTAGCAGGCCTTATGGCCTTTGTTTTTTGTATTTTGGGTTTACGCCCGGCTGTTTTTCTACTGGTTAAGGGTTGCAAAATATTTTCTACATCATCCTGCTCGGATTTTTTCGAACGCGGTGTTTCAGGCGTGATATCAAAGGCTGATAAAATAGTCGCCAGTCTTTTAGCTTCGGTTTGATGAAACTTAATTTTCTCTTGCAGGTGATTAATGATGTCTTGTTCTGTTACAGTTGCCATTGAAGGTTAATTGAATAATCTTTTTAAAAATTAAATTAATAGTCAAAAAACGCAAGCGCAAGTAGCTATTGCAACTGTGGTATTAGGGGGCTCCTATAAAAATAAAAAAGAATTAGCTGATTTTCAAGCAATAAGCAAAAAAAAGAAATTATATTGCTATTTCGTGCCCCTGGCGTGGATCTTCTGGTAGTATTTCCATATCCGGGTAACGTACATAGTTAGCATACCATTGTATGGCGGCTACTACATCTAAAGCATCATCGGGGGTTATATTAATGGTTTCAAAAGCATAAAGTTTATCTTTTGCGTAACCAAATAACTGAATCTCGTTAATGTTGGGCTCGAAATTTTCATCGCTTACGCAAAATACCTTTACTTTCAGATCTGTGTCGCGAGAGTGAATAACATCTCTGCAGGGATCCTTCGGGTCTGTGGCTAATAAAAATACGTTGTGATCCATAATTAATTAACAATATATATAGGAGAAAGTTTAGTTTAAATGTGTTTGCGGTTTGCGGATACCCTATTACCCTTAGCTTAAAATAAAGACTATCAGATAATAATTTAGTAACGATTATGGAGGGCCCTGGATAAGAACTATTTTTTGGCGAGTGCTTTTTGCCCGAATTTGATCAGATCGCCAGAACCAATATATCCTACTGTACCCAGCACAGGATTGCCGGCCGAATCAAAGATAATCAGGGTAGGATAGGCTTGCATGCCCCACTGCGACGCGAGATCTGGTCCCTGGCCTTTTTCCATATCAATGGCTACGTTAACAAAGTTTTTGTTGAAAAACTCGGCCGCTTTAGCGTTTTTAAAAGTAGTTGCTTTTAGCATTTTGCATGGGCCGCACCAGCTGGCGTAGGCATCAACAAATATGTATTTATGTTGGGCAGCAGCCTGCTTTAAGGCTTCGGTCCAGGAGTTTTCTATGAAATTAATCTGCGTATCGGTACCTGCGCTACTGAGTGACGGCTCCGCAATTCTGAACGAGAAAAACAGTATAGCTAACACAACAAGGGTAGCTGCAGAAATGCCGGCAGATAATTTACGCATCGGATAAAAATTTATAAATATAAAAATAGCACATATCTGCCATTAAACAGATATGTGCTACTGAAATTATATTAACAAAGTTTAGCGCTGGTGGTGCTCCTCTGGCTGTTGAGGTCGAGGCTGCTGTTGTTGGCGCTGTTGCTGCTGTTGGCGTTGTTGTGCCTGCTGCTGTTGGCGTTGCTGCGCTTGTTGCTGCTGTGCCTGCTGTTGTTGACGTTGCTGCTGTTGGCGTTGTTGTGCCTGCTGCTGTTGGCGTTGCTGCGCTTGTTGCTGCTGTGCCTGCTGTTGTTGACGTTGCTGCTGCGCTTGTTGTTGTTGTTGGCGTTGCTGCGCCTGCTGTTGCTGACGTTGCTGAGCCTGTTGCTGCTGTTGGCGTTGCTGCGCCTGCTGTTGCTGACGTTGCTGCGCCTGTTGCTGCTGCGCCTGCTGGTTATGTTGTGCCTGTTGCTGTTCTTGCCGTGCATCACGTTGCGGCCGGCCGTTATTTTCTGGACGCGCTCCCGGCTGATTAGGCTGTTGACCCGGTTGCGAATGGCCTGCATGACCTTGTTGGCTAGGCGTAGTTGGCCGACCTTGTTGTCCAGGCTGATTGGGTTGCTGCGGGCGACCATTATTTTCTGGACGCGTACCCGGTTGATTACGTTGTGGGCGACCAGCTTGTCCCGGTTGGTTAGGTGTGTTAGGGCGGCCTTGCTGTCCGGGCTGATTAGGTTGGTTTGGCCTGTTATTTACACGCACAATATTGCGGTTAGCGGCGTTGTTACTACGCGCTACTGCTGCTAGTTGGGCAGCATTATTGTGGTTAATGTTGCCTGTACTGCGGTTGCCTATTGTTGCAGTAGGGTGCGCGCTACGATACGCATTAGCATCTACCACACGTGTTGGCCTTGCAGTAGTTACATGGGTTACAGATGGCCTGTAAATGTTAACCGCGTTATTGTTTATGCCCGGTCTGCCTGGTCTTTCGGCATTATTGATGCGATAAACGGTTGGCGGTCTGTGGGTATAACGCTGTATATCTTCGCGGCGCGGGCCCGCATAATATCTTTGGTTATTGTTTACGTAAACGTTGGTAATGTAATTGGTTTGGTGGATATAATTTGTCACCCTTGCACGCGGGACATAATAATCATAAATACGTGGGCTGTTAATATAAGCTGCTGCGGCAAATACCCAGTAAGCTTCGGGTACGTCGTAGCCGCTACCAAATGATACGCTCACACTCAAACCGGGGCTTAATGGTGCCCAGCCGTAGTAGCCACCACCGCTGCGCCAGTTAACCCAAGCTGGTCCCCATTGGTAACCAGGTATCCATTCCCAGCCGTAATAATCGTCAAAACGCCAGCGGCCGTAGTGAAACGGTGCCCAGCCCCAGTCGTAGTCAGATACCCAGGTGTTGCCGTAGTCGGTTAGTACCCAGTGCCCGTTACTTCCGTAAGGCCTAAAATCTGGGCCTGCATCGGGTACCCATACGTTGCCATAGTTAGGGTCATCTATCCAGGTACCGTAAGGTTGTAATTCGTCGTAAAATTGTTGGAAGGAGATCTCGCCTCCTTGTGCGTGGCTTTTGTTTGGCAGTGCCAGTATAATGGCAAATAGCAATAAGCTTTGCCAAATATATTTTTTCAGGGGTTTCATAAGCTATTGTTGTTAACTAAAAAGGTTTATGTATGCAACCGATTTTATAATTCGACTGTAATAACACAGAAGCGTTTAATAACAAAAAATGTTTGTGCTTTTTTTGATCATTATCCTGTTGAAATAAAAATTTAGTCGGATGTTTGTGTTGATATGTTAATAAATTAATATTTGTAACAGTTAAAAAATTACTATGAGCACAGTAAATATCCCAAGACTGGATCTAAACGATTATATTAATGGAACCGAAGGGCAGCGTAAGCGCTTCTCGGATGAGATAGGTAAAGCCTTTAACGAAACCGGATTTGTGACCATCACCAATCATGGCCTGAGCAAAGAACTGATTGATAAATTATACGAGCAGGTTAAAGAATTATTTGCCCTGCCAGAAGATGTAAAACTAAAATACGAAAAAGCAGAACTAGCCGGTCAGCGTGGTTACACCAGCAAGGGTAAAGAAACTGCTAAGGGTTTTAAAGTGCCGGATTTAAAAGAGTTTTGGCAAATTGGCCAAACTGTTACCGATAATGATCCTGTTAAATTTGAATATCCGGAAAACGTACACGTTGAAGAACTGGTAGAGTTTAACGCGGTAACGGGTGAAGTATACCAGAAACTAGAGGCAGCAGGTAAACACCTATTGCAAGCTATTGCGGTGTATTTAGGTTTAGATGAGCATTATTTTGATGCCAATGTACACAACGGTAATTCTATTTTGCGTACGCTGCACTACTTCCCGATCGAAGACCCGGATGCCTTGCCTGAAGACGCCGTACGTGCGGGAGCTCACGAAGATATTAACCTGATCACCCTGTTAATTGGTGCCAGTGCAGATGGACTGGAACTGTTAACCCGCGAAAATACCTGGTTCCCGGTTAAAGCCCATGGCGAAGATGTTGTTGTAAACGTAGGCGATATGCTACAGCGTTTAACCAATGGTAAACTAAAATCAACTACCCACCGTGTGGTTAACCCTCCACGCGAAATGATGAAGTTTTCTCGCTTTTCGGTACCATTTTTCCTGCACCCAAAATCAACTATGGATTTAACCAGCCTGCCATCAACCATTGATGCCGAGCACCCAAAACAATTTAGCGATATGACCGCCGGAGAATATCTGGATGAACGTTTACGCGAGATTGGACTTAAAAAATAGAGGCAGGAAACAATAGCCAAGAGATAAGGCCATAAAGTAAAAATGCCATTCAATTTGAATGGCATTTTTACTTTATAAAAAACTTGTCGTTGCGAGCGATAGCGTGGCAATCTCGTAGCTATGCAGATCGAATAGATATTCCTACGACGAGATTGCCACGTCGTACCTCCTCGCAATGACAACTTTATCATAATATGGTTGCTCCATCCCCAATCTTTCCAATAAAACATTCATAATAGACCATCGTTTAACAAACAATGATTCCAGAAAGAAGAAGAAGATTAATAACGATTATAATCGCTATCATCAGCGTTGGTTTTTTGGCGTTAAGCCTGTTTATTGCGCGTTTCCCAACAACGCTTTTAGATGAGCATTTTTCAGAAAAAATTCAATCTTATCAAAACCCAACCCTAAGCACAGCGATGGAACTGATCAGTTGGTTCGGATATTTCCCAGGTTCTATTATTATGGTAGTGCTGGCTTCGCTGGCGTTCTTATTATTTAAATACAAACGCGAGGCCTTATTTATGTTGTCTACCGCCTTAGCCGGTTTGGTGAGCACTATTTTTAAGGTAATGGTGAATCGTCCCCGCCCATCAGAGCCATTGGTGCACGTGTTTAAAAAGGCTAGTCAGCAAAGCTTCCCTAGCGGACATGTGCTTTTTTATGTGGTTTATTTTGGGATGCTTACGTTGCTGATGATGCAGATGAAAGATATTCCGAAGTGGATAAGAGTTATAATTTCGGCAATATCCTTGCTTCTGATCTTCACCATACCCTTCTCCCGCATTTATTTAGGCGCGCATTGGTTTACAGATGTGTTGGGTGGGGCTTTGATGGGTATAGTTTGCCTATATTTTCTGAGCTATTTTTACGAACGGAAGGCGACTAAGCCTTACGAGAATGAGGCTTGATTGTATCGGAGATTTGGAAATCTCCAACCGTTTAAGCACTCGTTGCAAACAAGCGCAAGATAAAAATAACATTGCCACGCTGTACACGCAACAACGTATCTTAAGAAAAAAGGCCGTTCACTTATGAATGGTCATTTTGTGCTTTATCTTGATTCCTGTCTTTCGATTCTTGACTCTCTTAAAACTACTTCTTCATCTCTTCCTTAATCGCCCGCAAAAATTCATTGCAGTGTTGGGAGCCGATGATGTAAAGCAGGCCATCGCGATCTGTAAGGTGGATGGCGTCGTTACCTGCTGTAAAAAAGCGGATGGTGCCTTTTTTATGCAGATTATAAACCGGGTTATTAAACAGGTATCGGCTATAGGTCCCAATTTCTACCTTTACAATACTGTTAAGGTCAATTTTAACAAGGCGGCTAGTCCACAAGCCATCTAATAAAACGCTTTTGTTAATAACACGGGTGCGGAAATGCAGCATAAACCCCATAATGATAGAGATGATCACGATACCGAAACCGACAACAACCAGCAAGTCGCCGTTACGTTCGCGTTCGTCTGTAAAAAAGTAAACCGCAAAACAGATCAGGGCTAGCATCAGCCTGATGGTAACTGGTATCCATTCGCGCCCAAGGTATTGCTTCTCTGTAAAAACGGGTTTATCGGCCATCTATAGTTCTGTTAGTTCGAAGATAGAAATTTTTTTAGTTCCCGGCGTTATTTTGTACCTGTTATCAACTCGGAAACCAGCTATCCAAATGATATTGCCGTTGCCATTTACCAGCACCGGTATTTGATTTTTGCGGTGCAATGGTATTTTTTGACCGATGAAAAAGTCGCTCAGCTTTTTGCGTGTTTTCATCCCCAGCGGGTAAAAATAATCGCCTTGCTGCCACGTGCGGATGCTTAGCGGGTAACTTAATAATTCGCCATCAATAGCGGCAATATTGGAGTTATTAACGATTTCGTAAGGCGGTATCGTATGCGAGAGCTTTAAACTATTGTTGTTGAAATCAATTTGAGTAGCTTGTTCATCAATGGTAATTGATTGACTTTCTGACGATCCAACCTGGCTAATTATTACTTTATCACGGTCTAAAATTAAGTTCCAATCAGTGGCCTCAAACTTGCGCCCGGCATGTTTACCTAGCGAAGTAATCAAATCATTAACACTGGTTACATTAAAACCAAATGGTTTCAATAGGCCATAGATCAGCAAATGTTGTGGCTTTAAATTTTGTAAGGGAGCTATTGAAATATGGATTTCGTTTTGATGCTGAACGAACAAAGTTGACCTTAAATCATCCAAGCGCATCTCAAGCAATTGCTCCAGCTCATTAAAATGCTGCAGATGATCCTGAAAAGTATTTTCGAGATTGGGGTTAAGTTCCTTTAGTTTAGGCACCACCTCATGGCGGATCTTATTACGCGCATATTTAACAGACGAATTGCTGCTGTCTTCAACAAAAGTAATTTTATCGGCCTTAACGGTAGCCACAACCTCATCACGGGTTAAGCAGAGCAATGGCCTAACCAGGCTGCCCAATTTAGGTTGGATACCATGCAAGCCAGCAATACCGGTGCCGCGGGTAAGGTTTAACAATATCGTCTCAATCGTATCGTTCTGATGGTGAGCCAATGCAATAACATCAAACGCTAACTGCTGCCTTAATTGTTCGAACCAGGCGTAACGCAAATCGCGTGCGGCCATTTGTATGGATAGCTTGTGTTCGGCAGCATAGCCGGTAGTGTCGAAATTGATGGTGTGAAATGGAACATTTAAGTTATCGGCCAGTTGTTTGCAAAAAGCCTGATCGCGTATGGCTTCATCGCCTCGCAGCTGAAAATTGCAGTGGGCAATAGCAAATTGATAGCCGCCTGCATTTAGCAAATGCGCCATCAGCACCGAATCCATGCCACCGCTTACGGCTGCAATTATTTTACTTTGCCGCGTAAACAGGCTGTTTTGTTGGGCAAAGGCAGTAAAAAGCGCGAGTGGTAGCATGCTCAAAATTATTTAATTTAATAACCGCAACCAAAAAAGTAATTTTGTACTGTGATAAAATACGTGTTAATCTGTTTATTGCTGTTTATAGGGTTCGGCGCTATGTGCCAGCCTCAGCCCAAAAAGGCCTCGGTAGTAAACCTTATTTCTTCAGAGCGCGCCCAGGGTATTAAACGCAATGGCGCCGATGTTATTAAAGTTTACCATGGTGTGTTTAGGCAAGATTACTCTATCCTGCGATCAGACAGTGCCTATTTTTATCCGGCTCTCAATTCTTTTGATGCCTTTGGCCATGTTAATATTAACCAGGGAGATACGCTGAATATTTATTCGGACAAGCTAAACTACAACGGTAATACCCACATAGCCCTGCTTACCGATAATGTAAAAATGGTAGATAAAGATGCCACACTTACCACCAATTACCTTACCTATAACACCGCAACACGCGTAGGTACTTATACAGGTGGTGGTAAACTGGTTAATAAAGATAATACGCTTACCAGTATTAACGGCTATTATTTTGCCTACTCGCGCGATTCTTATTTCCGTTACAACGCGGTTTTAACCACGGTTGACGCTGTTATTAAAACAGATACGCTTCGTTACAACACAGGTACCCGTATTGCTTTTTTTTACGGCCCTACTCATATTTACGGCAAAAAAAATAAAGACACGCTGTATACCGAGAACGGGACTTATAATACCATAACTGAACAAGCATTTTTTGGTAAAAAGAATTTATATACCCAAAATACCAAATCATTAAAAGGCGACAGTTTGTTTTACGACCGATTGAAAGGCTATGGCCGTGCCGTGAAAAATGTGGTGTTTAACGATACAGAACAAAAAATAACCATGCACGGGCAATTGGGTACTTATTACCAAAACCCTGAACGTACGGTGATAACTCAAAATCCTTGGGTAACTATTGTTACCGAAGAAAAGGACACCACGAAAACGGATTCTGTAGTCACCAAGTCTGCAGATAGTACGGGTAGTAAAAACAAGCCGGCTTTAAAGTCTGTACCCAATACTAAACCTGTAGCCAATGTTGCTGCATTGAAAGCGGGAGATACCAAGCCCGGTACGCCACTTAAAGGCGATGTGCCAAAGCCAGTAGCAGAAGCTTTGCCTGTAAAGAAAGATAGCACACTTAAAAAAGATAGCATTCTTAAAACTACTGCTATTAAACCACCCGCTATTAAAGATACCGTTGCTGTCGCGAAGCCAAAAGATATTAAACCCGATAGCAGTAAACCCAAGGTAGAAACCGCGAAACCGCTCACTGCCAAAGACAGCCTTTTGGCCGTGAAGCAAAAAGAGAAGGACAATAAAAAGAGTAAAAACGCCAAGGTTGCTGATGTTAAACCTGCCGCTAAAGACACGGTTGCTAAAATAAAACGCGATACCATATACCTGGTTGCTGATACGTTAGAAACGCGTGTAATGACATTCAAGGCATTGAAAGATTTGCAGGAAGAACGTCGCCTGGCAGCAATTATCGATACGTCGGCGGCTGGACTGGCAAAAAGGGCTGCCCGGAATAAAAAGCCATCGAAATTTTTAGATATTACCCCACCGAAGCTAGCGGCGGATACCAGTTATCATCACAGCAACTTTTTTGGTCCGCCAAGAAAAACTCCTGTAAGGGTAATTCCTCCAAAACCTGTTAAACCTAAACCGCCTGGAGCAGAAGATAAAACACCGGCTGTGCCTGTAAAACCTAAAGTCGATTCGGTGTACCTGGGCATTAATAAGGTGGCCACGCTTACCGATACATCGCGCATCAGGATACTTTTCGGGCACCATAATGCTAAGATCTTTAAATCAGATTTACAAGCTAAGGCCGATTCGCTCTTCTATAGTTCGAGCGACTCTACCATCAGGTGTTATGTAAATCCGATGATCTGGTCGCAGGGCTCGCAAATGAGTGGGGATACCCTTTATCTGCAAATGAAGAATAAGAAGCTGGATAATATGGACATCTTCTATCACTCATTTATTGTGAATATAGAAGATGGAGATACTACGCACTTTAACCAGGTAGCTGGTAAAAAAATGCGGGGCTTTTTTACAAACGACAAGCTGAGTCGGATTTTCGTTGATGGTAATGCCGAGCGAATTTATTTTTCGAGAGATAGTTTGAAAAAAGTTGACGGCATGTACCGCTCGCTCTCCAGCCGGATCCGTGCCAACTTTAAAGATAATAAGATCAGCAACGTGCTCGATATTGTAAAAACCGAACACAGGTACGGTCCGCCTACCAAGTTTACCGAAGACGATAAAATACTGAAAGGCTTTATCTGGAAACCCAAAGAGCGTCCAGTATCCAAAGAAGCCATTATACCAGAGTTGGATAAAACAGGCAAATACAAACACACTGTTGCGAAACCACCAGCCAAGGGCGTCCCGCCCGTTAAAGGTTTGCCGGGAATTTTAGCGGGGAAAGATTCACTGCTAAATAAGTTGATGAAACAACCCGGCGCAAAGGGCGTAAAGGATAGCTTAAGTAATTTATTGAAGCAACCCGCCAATAAGGCGATAAAAGATACGCTGATCAATAAAGCCGTCAAGCAATCTGGTAAGGTCAATTTAAAAGATACATCGGCGTTGTTAAAGCAACCTGCCATTAAGGCGGTTAAAGATTCTGTTTTGAAGAAGATCCCGACTAAGGTTGATTCTGTAAAGCATTAAGGGGCAATCCGACTTACACGTAATTGCGAGGAACTGCCTGTCCCGAACTTTTTTTGAGAAAGCAAATCGCTAACTGTACAGAGGTTTGTGCTTGGATTAGCGCAATTGTTGATAATGATTGTGCTGTGCCTTAGTTAACGTCAGTCTGCTCATTGCCGCAGGGGCTAGCTACTTTTGGCTTGATCCAAAAGTAGCCAATACTAAGCGCAGCGATTTCATGAATACCTTTAAAAAACAAATAACGTGTGAATAACTCAAGAAAGAAAAATGCTCCACCGCACAATCCCTTACACGGCCACGCTTTTCTTTCTGCCCAGCGCGCCTTATTTGAGAGCCCAAACCAACCACTACCTAAACATAACCGTTTTCTAAGGCGGCATTGGTAATGTTGCGGTAACCACTATCCCTGCCCAACCACTGACGATTCATAGATCACAGAACCCTTACTAATGGAAAACGGATGTCTGCGCGATATGAAAGTCAGCGCAAATCGGTCGGAGATTGCTTTCCCGAAGCAAGTTCAGGACAAGCAGTTCCTGGCAATAATGCGGTAGATAAATCTGGAATACCATGAGATTGCCATCCCGACAACTGTTGGGGGTATCAATGCCATGAAAAAGCTAAGATTGTTCCTTCAAAAAAGCCAACAACTTATCCATAGCAATAGCCCTATGGCTAATCGCATTCTTTTCATCCATCCCCATTTCGGCGAAAGTAATATCGTAACCATCGGGTTGGAAGATAGGATCATAACCGAAACCTTTAGCACCCGAGCGTTCTGTGCGAATGCTACCATCTACTGTACCTTCAAAAAAGTGTTCCTGGCCTTTCCATAACAACGAAATCACGGTTCGGAAACGGGCTTTGCGGTTAGTTTCGTTTTGTAGTTTATCCAGTACCTTATTAATATTGGCATCATGGTCGCCATGAGTGCCGGCGTAACGGGCCGAGTAAATACCGGGTTCGCCATTTAGCGCATCTATCTCCAGGCCGCTGTCATCGCCAAAGCAATCGAGTTGGTAATGGTCAAACACGTAATGGCTTTTGATGGATGCATTTTCATGAAAAGTGTTTCCGTTCTCTTCAATATCATCTGTGCAGCCAATATCTTCGAGGGTAAGCAGTTTAAATTTATCGCCGGTTTTGGCGGCAACTTCATCCAGCTTGTGGCGGTTATTGGTGGCAAATACTAATTGGTAGGGCATATTATAAATTCTTCATCTGTTCCCAAAATGCTTTAGCCATTTCGCGGTCGGCCAGCATTTCGTTAAAGCTGTGGGTAAAAAGTTGCAATCTGTTTTCTAACTGCTCAATAGTATTAAGCTTGGGCAAAGTTAAACCAGCAGGGATAGCCGACGCGCCAAGGATTAATAATTTTTGCGGCGAAAAGAAAGTAATAAAATCCAGATGCTGACTGCCGGTATATTTTGCGGTGTTAACAATAGCCACGTCATCCATCGTAAGCGACTTACGGCCGAGCGTACTTTCCAGTTTCCCCAGGTGATCGGCCAGCATGTGCTCATCGGCAGGATAGTGCACCAATATTAAAAAACGGTTTTTATTGCCGCCTAAGTACTTAAAAGTTGGTTTCGGCGTTTCTGGTACTGGTGTCGCAACCTGTTCTTTTGGTGCTTCTATTACAGGTATAACAGGAGCTGATGACAGGGCTGATGAAGTAAGCACTATAGGCTGCGCAGATTGCCCGTTGTAGACGCTTTTATCTTCATTAAGCAGGTACAGATCATCCTGTAAAAAGTAGTGCAGTAGAGCTGGATTTTCGGTTGCCATATTTAACAAAATTTAACCAAAAATAGTTAAAGCAAGCGAGTCATTATCTGCATATTCGTAAAATATCAGCATTTACGGGTTAATTAACATTTAAGGGGCTGCAGTTCAATAAATTTTGCGAAATTTGAAGGTTAATCGTGCCGTAGGTATTGATTAGGGATTATTAAAATTATAAATGAGAAAATTCGGAATAGCCATATTAGGTTTTTTACTGATCGTGTCAGTTTCAAAGGCGCAACGTTCGATGGACAAGATTGCGGGTGTTGTAGGCAGTGGTATTATTTTACAGTCAGACATCGAGATGCAATATGCACAGTATCTGGCGCAGGGCGGTTCGCCAAACCCGGGTATTAAATGCCAGGTAATGCAAAATTTATTAACCCAAAAAATATTGGCCCAACAGGCTGTTATTGATAGCGTTACCGTTAAGGAAGACGAAGTTGACAGCGAGATTGACCGTAAAATGCGCAGCATGCTGCAACGTGCAGGTGGGCAAGACAGGCTGGAGCAATTTTTAGGCCGCTCGGTTATTCAATATAAAGATGAGATCCGTAACGAGATCAGAGAGAGTATGGTGGCCGACCGTATGCGTGGTAAGATCACCGAAAAAATAAGTGTTACCCCGCAGGAGGTTGAAAATTATTATAAAAAGATCCCTAAAGACAGTTTACCATCATACAACAAAGAAGTTGAAGTTGGTGAGATTGCCTTTAACCCAACCTTAAGCAAAGAAGAAAAAGAAGTATACCGCGCAAAAGCACAAGAATTGCATGACCGTGTTAAAAAAGGCGAAGACTTTGGTACACTGGCCCGTTTATACTCACAAGATCCGGGTTCGGCTGTAGAAGGTGGCGATTTAGGTTTTGCAGACCGTAGTACCTTTGTAAAGGAGTTTAGTGCCATGGCCTTTAAATTAAAGGCGGGCGAAATTTCACCGGTGTTTGAAACTGACTTTGGTTTCCACTTTTTACAGGTGATTGAGCGTAGGGGTGAGCAGGTACACGTGCGCCACATCCTGATTATGCCGCAAATTACTCAACCAAGTCTGGATCGCGCTAAGTTGAAAGCTGATAGTGTTTATACGCTATTAACCAAAAATAAACAAGTAGACTTCTCAAGCGCAGCCGCTTTTTATTCTGATGATAAAGAAACTAAGTACAATGGCGGTATGATGCTTAATGCAGATAACGTACAAACCCGTACTACTTTTATCCCAACTGATAAATTAGACCCGCAAATTGCTTTGGTGGTTGATACCATGAAAGTTGGCGAAATATCTAAACCGGTATTATACACCGGCCAGGATACCAAGAAAAGCTACAGGTTATTAATGTTAAAATCGGTTACCGATGCACATAAAGCAAACCTGGCGCAAGATTATCCAAAACTGAAGGATGTTGCCTATAGCGACAAACTTAACCGTACGGTAAGTGCCTGGTTTGAGAAAAAACGTAAGGAAACATTTATCCGTATTGATCCGGAATATCAATCTTGTCCGCAATTAAAATCATGGGCAGGTACACCTACCGTTGCCGCTGCTAAACCTTAATATGCAAGTAGAATACAGATCAGAAGTAGAAGCGGCCGACGCCTTAAAGCGGGCCTATGAACTTACACGTGCCGAAATAGCCAAGGTTATTGTTGGGCAGGATGAAGTTATTAAATCTGTTTTGATCGCCGTATTCAGTAACGGGCATTGTTTGCTGGTTGGCGTACCTGGCCTGGCTAAAACCCTGCTGGTGCAAACCGTAGCCCGCGTGCTTGATCTTGATTTTAAACGCATACAGTTTACGCCCGATCTAATGCCATCTGACATTATCGGGTCGGAAATTTTGGGTGAAGACCGCAACTTTAAATTTATACACGGCCCGGTGTTTTCGAACATCATACTGGCCGATGAAATAAACCGTACACCGCCTAAAACACAGGCAGCGTTACTGGAGGCGATGCAAGAGAAATCTGTTACGGCATCGGGTGTTACTTATAAACTGGCGCAGCCATTTTTTGTTCTGGCCACGCAAAACCCAATTGAGCAAGAAGGAACATACCCATTACCGGAAGCCCAGTTAGACAGGTTTATGTTTAACGTAGCCTTAAACTACCCAACCTTTGCCGAAGAGTTACAGGTGGTAAAAAACACCACCGGTACATCTGTTGCCGAGATTAACAAAATATTAAACGGTGAGCAGATCATGTATTTTCAGCAACTGGTGCGTAATATCCCAATTACAGATCATGTGCTGGAGTATGCGGTTAAGCTGGCCGCCAAAACACGCCCGCAGGGCGAATTGGCTACACCACTGGTTAAGCGCCTGCTAAACTGGGGAGCTGGTCCGCGTGCTTCTCAATTCCTGGTACTGGGCGCTAAATGCCACGCTGTAATCAGTGGTAAATACTCGCCGGATATTGAGGATGTACAAGCCGTTGCTAAAGCCATTTTAAGGCACCGTATTGTACGCAGCTACCAGGCTGAAGCCGAAGGTATGTCGAGCGATCAAATCATTGAGCAGCTGTTTTAGTTGCGAGTGAGTAAAAACTGAAGACAAAATTAGTTACTAGTATAACAAGAAAAGCAGCCCCTGGCTGCTTTTCTTGTTATACTCCCATTTGGCATTCAGTCCCGATAGCTATCGCGAGTAGTGAAGAACCGACCGTAGGTAATTCATTAATATCGATAAAAACAAACACATTATTAATGATCTTCTTCGCTATTCAAGTTTCAAACTTGCAGGGCGAAGAAGATATTTCGCTATTGCTCTATATGATAAGAGGGTGGCTATGCCCGGCACATATTAAAAACAAAAAAGCATCCGTTAACTAACGGATGCTTTTTATATCATCATATCAGGGAGTTTTCAAAACTCAACCCTCAAAAATCAAAAGTTATTCGTTTTCAATCGCAGAGAAAATCTCTAATACGATATTCCAACGGTGATTGGCATCTGGTTGCCAGATGCGTACGTAGCTATAGTTGCTTACAATGTTGCCTTTTTTAATGCGGGCTTTACCGTAAGTGTATGCCAGGTCTCCACTGCTAGAGCGGCCTGCGTTTACAGTTTCTGCAGTAATGCTGATGCCTTCGTTGTTTAAAAACTTCATCGTTTTATCGATGCCTACAATTGGCTGGAAGCCTGGGAAGTAAAAACGACCTTCGGGACTAAAAAACTCTTTATAGGTGGCCAGCGCAGAAATATCCAGCGTGTGGTTAAAAGTTTTATCAGTATTAACGATGATACCTTTACCTAAGAATGGGTCTTTGCTAGGTGCAGATTTTGGTAACTCCGGATCTTTAAAATCTGTATTGGCTTCTTGATCGGTCTCTGGGTGCTGTACGCCCAAATCGATCAGTAATTTCAGCTTGTTATCGGCATCTGTACGCCAGATAGATACATAATCGCCATAAACCTTATCGTCGTCGCTTTTGCCATTTTGATATACGTATGGGCCTGCTGTAAAAGCCAAATCGCCTGCGGCAGATATACGTGCATATTTAGGCACCCAGGTTAATGAGCCGGGTTGTTTATCAACTTTACTATAAAACTCATTGATTTTGATGGCTTCGGGTTTAAATACAATCCCTTCTGCATCTGCTACACCTAAAAATCCATCTTTAATGCCTTTACGGGCTACTAACTTATTGAAATTGTCTTCGGCGGTTATTACTGTTTGTACCTGAGCTGCTTTTTGTTGTGCAAATACGGTTAGCCCGGCACTGCTCAATGCAATAATAATTAAGGATTTTTTAAAATTCATTTTTAGAATAAAAAGTAAATAAATAGTAAACCTGGTGGGTAGTAACTAATTCACAATTATAGCTAAGTCATTAACTTAAATTGTTGGGTTTTATTATAAAATTACTTTACCAAGTTTATGCGTCAATGTTTAATATAAAGTAATTGCTAATGAGGTGCCTGTAAATAAATGAAAAAAATCATAAATTAATACCATCTGTAAGCAAATAGATTATTGAAAAACATAATGCTTATACAATGTTATCATATTTTAGTTTTAAAAGAGCGTTTTTAGCTAATTCTCTTTTAAGAATATCCTCTAACGTCATATTATTTACTTTAATGTTAATCAATTAATTACCGATGCCTTTACCTCACAAATCTTTTTTTATTTCGCTTGTGCTTATTTTAAGCGTATGTGTAACCGCCAGTGCCCAGCGAGGCGATTACTATCTTACAAAAGAAGGTGTGCCGATGACCGAAAACAACTATTCGGAAGTTGACGGCTATCCATATGTTTTTGAGAAATGGATGCCTGGGAAAGCCACCACAGATAAAGGCCGTGTATTTGAAGGCGAGCTGAAGCTGAAATATAACGTTTACGACGATCAGTTGATTTTTGTATACAACACCGGCGACCAGCCCTTGCTATTTGCCGACCCGATTAAGAGCTTCGTTATTTTTATGCCTCAGCCTTTAACTTTTGTAAATGGTTTTCCGCCTATCGACAAGAACCGTCCTGGAAACCAAAGCCTATAACTCTGGCAAAATAGATCGAAAGTTTACGGATGATGTAGCTTATTACATTTATAAAGACAATAAAATAGCGCCGTTTAAAAAGGGTAAAGATGCTATTCTGGAAACAACGGCTGATAAAAGTACTCAGATAGAAGCCTATATTAAAAGCGCCAATATCAATGTGAGAAAAGATGATGATCTGGCGAAATTGTTCAATTACTATAACACACTATAGATTGCGTTTGCAGAAAAAAAAGAGGCCGGATAAATTTTTATCCGGCCTTTTTTTTATACTTTGCCTGGGCTTATATCTTAGTCCAGGTAGTGCCTTCTTTGCTGTCTTTAAGCTGGATGCCTATTTTTTGTAAGCCGTCACGGATCTTGTCTGATGTTGCATAATCACGATTAGTTTTGGCTTCGTTACGTAGGTTAACAATAAAGTCGACCACTTTGGGCAATTCGTCAGTCGCAGCCTGCTCATTCTTGAGTCCTAATATCTCGACAACAAAATCGTTCATCAGGTCTTTTAGTTGTTGCAGATTTGCGGCATCGATAGCCATTTTACCATCATGTACCGAGTTAATGATGCGTGATGCTTCAAATAGTTCGGCAATTAAAACCGGGCTGTTAAAGTCATCATTCAGGGCCTCATAGCAACGTTCGCGTAGCGGCGCAATTTCAACTTCTGTTGTGGCAGATGGTTTCAATCCGTCCAATAGGCTAAAGGCATTCATCAGGCGTTTAAAGCCTTTTTCTGATGCTTCCATAGCCTCGTTGCCAAAATCGAGTGTGCTGCGGTAATGCGCCTGCAGCATAAAGAACCTAACCGTCATCGGGCTGTAGCCTTTATTCAGGATGTGGTTATCCCCTGTAAATAGCTCATGGGGTAAAAAGCTATTGCCTAAAGATTTCGACATCTTTTGACCGTTAACCGTTAGCATATTGGTATGGATCCAGTACTTGGCAGGTGTTTTATTAAAACAAGCTTCGTTCTGCGCAATCTCGTTAGTGTGGTGGGTTGGTACTAAATCTAAGCCACCACCATGAATATCAAACTGATCGCCCAGGTATTTATGGCTCATGGCCGAGCACTCTAAATGCCAGCCCGGGAAACCAACACCCCACGGTGAAGGCCACTTCATCAGGTGCTCTGGTTTAGCTTTAATCCAAAGGGCAAAATCAAGCTTGCCATGCTTCTCATCCTGTCCGCCAAGGCTTCGGGTATTATTCAGCATGTCTTCGAGGTTACGGCCGCTTAACACACCATAATCAAAGTTTTTATTGTATTTCTCTACATCAAAATAAATAGAACCATCAACTTCATAAGCATACCCATTGGCTATCATTTCTTTCACCAGTTCTATCTGCTCAATAATGTGGCCTGTAGCCGTTGGCTCGATGCTTGGCGGCAGGGTATTAAAAATACTAAGCACCTCGCGAAAACCCACGGTATACTTCTGGGCGATCTCCATGGGCTCAACTTTGGCAATTTTTGCTTTTTTAGAGATTTTGTCTTCGCCGGTATCAGAGTCGTCCTCTAAGTGGCCGGCATCGGTAATATTGCGCACATAACGCACCTTGTAACCCAAATGATTAAGGTAGCGGAATATCAGATCGAAAGAAATATAGGTACGGCAATTGCCCAGATGGACATCGCTGTAAACCGTTGGACCGCAGACATACATACCCACATGCGGGGCGTTTAGCGGTGTAAACTCTTCTTTTTTACGTGTTAAAGTATTGTAAACAAACAAGCTTTGTTTCATAAGTCGCAAACTTACGATTTTTTCGATGTGTGTGGGAAGTTAAGGTTGGTGGTTATTTATTTTGATAAGAAAATGATAGTTGATCTTTGCCTGTATCAAATACCCGTCATTTCGAGGAGTGAAGCAATCGCGAACTATGCATAGGTTTGTGCTATTGATTAACGTCAGTCTGCTCATGGCTGCAGTGGCCTAGTTACTTTTTCTTGATAAAAAGTAACCAATACTAAGCATAGCGATTTCATGAACACCTTAAAAAACAATTAACGAGTGAATAAATCAAGAAAGAAAAATGCTCCGTCGCACAATCCACTACACGGCCACGCTTTTCTTTCTTCCCACCGCTCCTAATTTTAGAACTAAGCGAGTTAATATCCTAACCAACCACAGCCCCTCAATAACCTACGCCAAGGCAGCATTGGTAATGTTGCGGCAACTACTGTACATGCCTAACCACTGCACTTTCATAGCAACAGAACCCGGCTGCGAGCTTTCTTTTGGTTACTTTTCTTTGGCGGTCAAAGAAAAGTAACATCCATTGACGGTCATAGACTACTCTACCTTTCCTAATGGAAAACGGATTATACATCAGTCACAAACCTAAATAGTTCGCGATTGCTTCACTCCTCGGATGACGAGATGGAAATATTAAACCGCTGGGATTACCACTTCATTCAATCACAACTCAAATTTACTTAATCAGCAAATCACTATAAACAGGATAATGATCTGATAGCCGCTTTTCAATCACCCGGTAATCCTGCACTTTAAAATTAGGTGTTGCCAGTATATAATCGATCTGATAATTTGGGAAATCACCGTTATAAGTCCTGCCTAAGCCGTTACCTTTCTCGCGGAAAGCATTTTTTAGACCTTTCGACATTTCGTGCAGGGCGTATGATGATGGTGTATCGTTAAAGTCGCCTGCCACGATGTAGGGGTAAGGGCAGTGATCCATATTTTCTTTTACCAGATGCACTTGTTTACTACGGGCTATAAAAGCATGTTTAAGCTTACTGCCTATGCGGCGAAACGAGTGAAGATCTGTTTTACCACCTTTAGATACATTATCCAGCGATTGGTAATCTTCTTTTTCAAACCCGATTGATTTGAGGTGTACACAGTAGTAGCGAAAAGTTTGCTCTTTGTATTTTACGTCGATATAAATGCATTGATTGCCGCTGCGGTCTTTATCAAGCATAATCATACCCTGGTTGATGATGGGGTACCTTGAAAAAATAGCAAGGCCCATAGCATCGCGACTGTTATTGTAATTAACAGCTTCGAAATAAAGATTGGTTTTGCTACCCATGATGCTTTTTATCGAATCAGTCATGTCGTACTCGCCTTTGTGTCGGGTGTAGTATTCCTGGAAGCCTAAAATGTCTGGTTGCCGCTCTCGGATGATATCAAGTATTTCATGTTTGGTGGATACATCATTATTTGAGCCGTATTTTTTAAACGAGTGTACGTTGTATGTGAAAATGCGGATAGCATCGCGGTCTTCTTTTTGTTTGTAAGTACGTTCTGCATTAAAGCCGAAACTGTTTTGCATTACCCGGTAACCTGCTGCTATACAGAGTATGGAAATAAGTGCGAACCAGCTTTTTTTAAAGAGCCAGAAGATGATGATCAGGATGTTGAAAAGCAGGAGCGGGGGATAAGCGAGACCGAAAAAAGCCATGATCCAGAATTTACCAGGATCTGTAAGAGGCGCAAGATAACTGATGAGCAGCGCGAGGGCTAAGCAGGCATTGATAAATAAGAAAAGTTTAGTGAAAAAGCCTAAGCCTTTTTTAGCCTTCATTTAGTCGTTGTTACTGGCTCTGAACAGCGTCTCTTTTTCGCTCTTGTTCAGGCTGTCGTATCCGGTTTGTGAAATTTTATCCAGTATCCGGTCTATTTCATCTTGTTGCGGGGCGCTGTTAGTGTTTTTGCCCGATCTTTGGTAGCTGGCGTTGTTGCTCACTACTTTAATTTTAGGGCTGGCTTTAAATATTTTCCCAATATTCTCTCCCCAGTTATTACCGCGCTGTAATTGCTTTACATAGATAAAACCTAGCAAAGCACCACCAAGGTGGGCAATTTCGCCACCGGCATTTGGTCCGGCGATGCTCAAAAAGTCAAACACAATGTAGAATATGGCAACCCATTTTAATTTCACAGGGCCCAGGAACATCAGGAATATGGTATAATCTGGCACCAGCGTAGCAGTGGCCACCACAATGGCCATTACACTGGCCGATGCACCTGCAACTGTAGTTAAAGGTAATACCTCTGAGTGGGCAAAGGCCGGGATCAAATTAAAGCTAACCAAATAAGCTAAAGCACCAGCCAGGCCACCGGCAATGTATAAACCCACAATTTTTTTAGTACCCAGATACTCTTCAAAAAGCTGACCCAGCCAGTACAACCAAAGCATGTTAAACAGGATATGGAAAATACCCTGGTGTAAAAACATATAGGTTAAAGGCGTCCAGAAGCGGATAGCCAGTTTGGGCAGATATGCAGGCATAGCCAGGTAATCATAAGCATAGGCCAAAATGCTGCTCGGCTGGTTAAGGCCGGTAACAAAAAGCTGCTCTAAAATTGCCGGGATATTAATGAGCAAAAATACGATCACGTTAATGCCGATAAGCAAATTTAATTTGCTGCCCGAGTGCAATAATTTATAGCGTATATCCTGCCAGGTGGTATTCATGTCGATGTTTTTTAGGATAGTAGTTTATCTATATAACTTACATAGTTTAGAAAAAATTGTTTGGCCTTTGTACACGCCACAATTTAATTAAAAGAAATCCAAATAGTGCACCGCCAAGGTGAGCAAAATGCGCCACAGAATCGCCGGCAAACTGGCCAACGCCAAGGCTTAACTCAATCAGGATGTAAACCGGGATAACGTATTTAGCCTTTACCGGTACCGGTATAAACATAATCATTAGTTCGGCATTAGGAAACAGCATCCCGAAGGCAATCAGCAAGCCAAAAATAGCTCCCGAAGCGCCAACCATTGGCCCGAAGTAAATTTCCTGTAATTTTTTCATACCTGCGGCATCAACAGGTATATCTGCCTTAAGATCAAGTATAAAATGACCTGTTAATGAATGTACTTCATAAGCTTGTATGGCCATTTGTAAGGCTATGGCACCCAGGCCGCAGATAAAGTAAAAATTAAAAAATTTCTTTGAGCCCAGTGTGTACTCAATGGCAGCCCCAAAAGAATACAGCGCAAACATGTTAAAAATAATGTGCATCCAGCCACCATGTAAAAACATGTAGGTAATGGGTTGCCATGCCCTAAATAAAGGCGAATTAAAATAGTACACGCCAAAAAGCTCAATATACTTGTCGTACATATCCGCTTTAAATATCAGGAAGGGGATAAAACAGATTACATTAATAATCAATAGGTTTTTTACAACCGGCGGTAAATTGGCTAAGGGGTTCTGCCTAAGTGCACTCATAATGTGTAAAGCTGGTTAGAGCTATTTTTCAAATCGTTCTGTTAATTCATTTAACGTAAAAGTACTGATCACCGGTTTTCCGTTCAACGCCTGATTGGGCATTTCGCAGGCAAATAACTGGTCGATCAATAAATTCATTTCTTCCAGCGATAATCTGGTACCTGCTTTTGTGGCTGCATTACGCGCCAGTGTGCGGGCCAGGGTATCGCGCTTGTCTAACTTTAATATCGCGGTATTGTTCTTAAATCCTTCCAACAAACTCTCTAATAATTCGTGTTCGCTGTTGTGGTTAATATCTGCCGGGATGCCTTCTACAATAACGGTATTGGGGCCAAATTCGCGTATATCAAATCCAAGATTACGTATATCTGGCAATAGTTCTTTTAATAATTCAAAATCGCTGCTGTTGAGGCTCACCGTTTCGGGGAAAAGGCTTTGCTGGCTTAAGCCCGAGTGATTTTGCTGTTGTGCTAAAAAGCGTTCGTACAAAATACGCTCATGTGCCCATTGCTGGTGAATCAGCATAAAGCCCGACTTAATTTGCGACAGGATAAACTTGTTATGGATCTGAAACAACTGGCGTTCGCTGGTTTTGGTTACCTGCTCTTCGTCGAGCGTTACATTGGGTGCACTGTTATCCAAATCGATGGTATGTTGCTCTTCTGTATCGCGTTTGCTGATCTGGTACAGCGTATCCCAGTTATTCGGGATGCCTTTCTTTTCGAAATAAGCCGACTCACTGCTATAAGTACGCTCGGTCTTTTTTTCGCCAGGTACGCTAAAGGGGTTAAAGTCGGGGTTAAAGCTGATGCTCGGTTGAATGATCTGCTCAAAAGGTTTGGGGGTGATCAAATGCTCGATGCTGTTCTCCTGGTCAAAATCTAAACTAGGAGTAATATTGTATCGACCCAAAGAGCGTTTAACTGCCGAACGGATAATGGCATAGATAGATTTCTCGTCCTGGTACTTGATCTCCGTTTTGGTTGGATGCACGTTGATATCAATCTTCGACGGATCGATGTCGATAAATAGCACATACAGCGGGAAGGTATCATCGGGCAATAATTCTTCAAAAGCTGTGAGTACCGCATGGTTTAGATAAGCATCCTTAATGAAACGGTTGTTTACAAAAAAGAATTGCTCGCCGCGTGTTTTACGGGCAAACTCGGGCTTGCCTACAAAACCTGCCAGCTTAATAATGCTGGTATCTTCTTCAACCGGTACTAAGCGCTGGTTGTAGTTGTTGCCCAGTAAGTGTACAATACGCTGCTTTAAAGTAGTGCCCGGCAGGTGATAAACCTCCTGGCCTTCGTGATGCAGGGTAAAAAATATCCTAGGGTTAGCCAATGCCACACGCTGAAACTCGTCGAGTATGTGGCGCATCTCAACCGGGTTGCTTTTTAAAAAATTACGGCGTGCCGGGATATTGTAAAATAAGTTTTTGACAGATATAGTAGTGCCGGCCGGGGGGCCGCAAGGCTCCTGGCTGGTTACTTCACTTCCTTCTATACAAATACAGGTGCCCAGCTCATCTTCGTGGCGACGGGTTTTCATTTCTACCTGCGCAATTGCCGCAATAGAAGCCATGGCCTCGCCACGGAAACCCATGGTGCGAATGGCAAACAGATCATCGGCCTTACGTATTTTGGATGTAGCGTGGCGCTCGAAGCACATACGTGCGTCGGTAACGCTCATGCCGGCCCCGTTATCAATAACCTGTATCAGTGATTTTCCGGCATCTTTAAGTATCAGCTGTATCTTATCGGCGCCGGCATCAATGGCATTTTCAACCAGTTCTTTTACCGCCGAGGCCGGGCGTTGTACCACCTCACCGGCTGCTATCTGGTTGGCAACCGCGTCTGGTAAAAGCTGTATGATATCAAACATTTATAAATTTCCCTTCAATTTCAATTCCGGATGCTAAATTAAATATTTGATACCATAACTTTAGCGTTTGATAGTTGTATATAGTTTTGTACTTTATACTGTTAAATTCATCTATGCTCGAAAAACTGAAGAAAATGTGGCCTGTGCTGCTTGGTTTAGCCTTTGCATCGTGCCAACAAAAAGAATATAACGCAGATTTGCTGATAAAAAATGCTGTAGTTTATACAGTAGATAGCAATTTTACAACTGCCAATTGTTTTGTAGTAAGTGGCGGTAAAATAGTTGCCGTTGGAAGTGCCGACACGCTCGAGAAAAAATATATGGCCCGTAAAGTGGTTGATGCAGGCGGTAAAGCAATTTACCCCGGTTTTATTGATGCCCATGCCCACTTTTACGAATACGGAATGAGCCTGCAGGAAGTACACCTGGAAGGCACCCAAAGCTGGCGGGAAATTACCGATTCGGTACAAAATTTTGCCAAGCGCAATAGCGAAGGCTGGATCATTGGCCGCGGCTGGGACCAAAATGATTGGAAAGACAAGCAATTCCCCAATAAAGCAAAATTAGATTCCCTGTTTCCGGTAAGGCCGGTAATGTTATCGCGGGTGGATGGGCACGCGGTTATTGTTAATCAGGCTGCCTTGAATATTGCAGGGATTAAACCAGGAGAAACTATTGCAGGTGGACAAATTGAAACTATCAATGGTAAGCTAACCGGTATTTTGGTTGATAATGCCGTAAAACTGGTAGAACACAAAATTCCTGAACCTAGCGATGCTTTAGTGCAAGAGGCTTTTACCGATGCGCAGCGTAATTGTTTCGGTGTGGGTTTAACCACGGTTGATGATTGCGGTTTGCCTTATACCATGATAAACACCATTGCTCAACTGCAACACAAGGGTGCGTTGAAAATGCGTATGTACGTAATGCTGTCAGATAATCCGGATAATTACGAATACCTGTTTAAACATGGCGTATATAAAACTCCCGGTTTGGATGTCCGCGCGTTTAAGGTTTATGCCGATGGCGCTTTAGGATCGCGCGGAGCATGTTTGTTAAAACCTTACGCTGATAAACCGAACTGGAACGGTTTCTTATTAAGTAGCCAAAAGCACTTTGAAGATATTGCCACCAAGCTGGCCGCTAAAGGTTTCCAGATGTGTACGCATGCCATTGGCGATTCGGCCAACCGCGTAATGCTGAAAATCTATGCCAAGGCATTGAAAGGTAAAAATGATCGCCGTTGGCGGATAGAACATTCGCAGGTAGTATCGCCGGAGGATGTAAAACTGTTTGGCGAAAATAGCATCATCCCATCCGTGCAGCCCACCCATGCTACATCTGATATGTATTGGGCGGGCCAGCGTTTAGGTGCAAAACGTTTAAAAACGGCTTATGCTTATAAAGATCTGTTGAAACAAAACGGTTGGATGCCGCTAGGTACCGATTTTCCGGTAGAGAATATCAACCCAATGTTTACCTTTTATGCAGCAACAGAGCGCATGGATCAAAAGGGTTATCCTGCCGGAGGTTTCCAGAAAGAAAATGCTTTAACCCGCGAAGAAGCGCTGAAAGGTATGACCATTTGGGCTGCCAAAGCTAATTTTGAGGAAAAAGAAAAAGGAAGTATCGAACCCGGTAAATACGCCGATTTTGTGATCCTTGATCAGGATATTATGAAAGTGGGAGGCGCACAGCTACCCAAAGTGAAAGTGATGAAGACTTATGTTAATGGTGAAAAAGTTTATGAGAAAAAATAGGCATCGTTTTGCCATCCTGCTTTTAGCCGGATTTGTTGCTACCCAAACAGCCTGCGCGCAACCGCCCCAGCCTAAAAATATTACTAACCAGCAGTTTTTAACAGAAACTAAGGAAGCAACCAAGACAACCGTACTGCTTAACAACGAGTATAACCTGTTGCCCTTGAAAAATCTGGAGCAAATTAAAGTAGCCAGTGTACATTTCAACTATTCGTATTCGGCAGCTTTTGATAGCATCCTGACTAAGTATACTGCAATTAAGCTCATCAACGGTAATACCTACGGCAACAAGATTGCTGCCTTGGGCGAAGACTTGAAGTTATACAATACCGTGGTTTTTCAATTAACGGAGGCTGATGTAAATAATAGTCAGCTGATCGCACTCATCACTGCCACCCAAAAGATCAAGAATGTTGTCATCGCCTTTTACGGTCCGGGTAGAGCATTAACGATGCTTAATGATGTAATGGCTCCGATTATTTGGTGCGAAACACCATCGGCAGTTACGGCGCAGTACGTACCGCAGATTATATTTGGTGGGCTAGCCGCTACGCAAAAACTGGCTAATAGCTTTTCGTCAAAATATACATCGGGTATGGGTTTCGAAACGGCCAAAATCCGTTTAGGATACAGCCTGCCCGAGGACGTAGGTATCAACTCGCTAAATTTGGTCGGTATAGATCAGATTGCACAGGAAGCTATCCGTAACCATGCTACACCGGGTTGCGTGGTATTGGTTGCAAAAGATGGCAAGGTGATCTTTAACAAGGCCTATGGTAATCATACTTATGACACCAGCCAATTGCCCGATAAAGTGACCGATATTTTCGACATGGCATCTGTGACTAAAGTATCGGCCACAACGCCTGCCGTAATGCAATTGGTAGAAGCCGGTAAACTAAACCTCGACTCTACTATGGGCAGCTACCTGCCCGAAGCCCGCCATACCAACAAAAACGATATCCGCTTGCGCGAACTGATGCTTCACCAGGCAGGCTTAGTGCCATATATTCCGTTTTACGAAACTTTAAAGCCCGAAGATCATAGCAGTGACTCATCAGCAACATACCCAACCAAGGTGGCCGATGGCTATTACGTACGTAAAGATTTTTACAAAGACGTTATGCTGCCACGGATGCTTAACACTGCCCTGCGTACGCGCGGGCAATATGTGTACAGCGACCTGAGTATGTACTTCACCAAAGAAATTGTGGAAACGGTAACAGCGCAACCTTTGAACGAGTATGCGCAACAGCATTTCTATAACCCGCTGGGGATGCAAACCGCAGGTTATTTGCCACGCAACCGTTTTACGCGTGACCAAATTATCCCTACCGAAGAGGATACCTATTTCCGCCATACGCTATTAATAGGTTATGTGCATGATCAGGGTGCGGCCTTAGTTGGTGGTGTATCCGGCCATGCAGGGTATTTTTGCAGCGCTAATGATGAGGCTATCCTGTTCCAAATGTTATTAAACAAGGGAACTTACGGTGGTGTGCAATACATTAAACCCGAAACGGTTGATCAGTTCACCTCACGCCAATCAAACGTAAGTCGCCGTGGTTTGGGTTTTGATGGTTGGGGGCCAATAGCCGATAGCCATTATCCATCGCACAATGCCAATCCGGGCACATACGGGCACACCGGTTACACCGGCACTTGTGTTTGGGTTGATCCGAAAGATAACCTCATTTACATTTTTCTCTCTAATCGTGTTTATCCCAAAGTAACCGATAAGTTATCGAGTCTCAACGTTCGCCCAAGAATTATGGATACGATATATGAAGCGATAGCGAAAGGGTTGTAATTTGAGGATGAATTGATTTGATGATTTGAGAATGATGCTTTGCCTCCATCCCTTTGGGAGGTTAGGGAGGGGTTTCGCCGATTGGCAAACGTAACCCCTCCCTGGCACCGCTCAATCAGTCGCACTCCTCCCCGAGAAGGAAATTAGGAGCATTGGTTTTCATAACTCCATACTAACCAAGGGTAAAACTCCTATATTACCCTCTATCTGGTATAACCAATTACTTTATGAAACCTCAAAACTTACTTACAATCATTGCGATTGGCTTAACCGCCTGCAATCAGCCGAAATCTGTAGCACAAAAAGCTGCTGCCCAACCTATTATTGGTACCTGGCAATTGGTGTCTGATGTGATCATTACCAAAGGCGATACTGCCGTTACCTATCCCGAAAAAGGTAAAGACGAAGTAATGATCAAGATGTATAACGACACGCATTTCTCATTCTTTAAACACGATAAAAAGCAAGGCAAGGTGCCATCGCCAACCTACGATACAGGTGCCGGGACATACTCCTTATCCGGCACAGACTACGCCGAGCACCTCGAATATTGCAACTATCGCGAGTGGGAAAACCACGATTTTAAGTTTAAGTTGACCATTCATAACGATACCCTTGTACAACGCGGTATCGAGAAAATAGACAGCCTTAATGTGAACCACGAAATTGTGGAGACTTATGTGAGGGTGAAATAAGTCACCAACACAAAGAATTTAATAAATCTTTTATCCGTAGAGACACAATACTTTGTGTCTCTTTTTGTATCGATCTTAACCAGGAAAAATCTTAAATTACCCTATAATTAAAAACCACAATTATGGGTTCACAAGCTATCCAGGGTCATCTTTGGGGACAAAGATCAGAAGATTGGGCGAACATCCAGGAAAAAACAGGCAACGATGGCTATAGCTATGTGCTTGATAAACTGAATTTTGATGAACAAAAGCTTCTGGATATCGGCTGCGGTTCTGGCTTGTTTAGTAGTCTTGCAAATCAAAAAGGAGCAAAGGTTATCGGGATCGACGCAAGTGAGCCTCTGATTATACAGGCAAAGCTACGAGAACCTACCATCGACTTTTTAACAGGCGAAATGGAAAGCCTGCCTTTTGCAGATGGTAGTTTCGATACGGTTTGTGGTTTTAATTCATTTCAATATGCTGCTAGTGTTGAAAATGCATTGATAGAAGCTAAACGTGTTTTAAAACCTCACGGAGCGCTAGTTGCTATGATATGGGGCAACAAAGAAGATTGTGAAGCTACAACTTATTTAAAAGCCGTTGGTAGCCTGTTACCGCCACCTCCTCCGGGAGCAGCCGGTCCGTTTGCATTATCAGAAAATGAGCTGTTGGAAACGATATTAAAAGCAGTCGGTTTTAGAATAATAAGCGTTGCCGATGTACCAAGTGTTTGGGACTATCCCGAAAAGGAAACAGCAATAAAAGGGTTGATCTCCGTTGGCCCAGCCGCGAAAGCAATTGAGAATGCCGGTTTTGAGAAAGTGTATCAAACAATATCGGATGCGATAGAACCCTATGTTCAAGATAACGGGCATGTGGTTTATCATAATAAATTTAGGATTGTGATAGCAGAGAGGTAGAAATTAATACCCGTAGAGATACAATACTTTGTGTCTCGTGTTATACCGTAATATTTGACTGTATATCGAAACTAATTTTATAAAATAAATTATGAAACCAGTTAATATCCCCGAAGGCTCTCAGCAGGTAATGCCTTATTTGATAGTGCCTGGCGCAGCCCGTTTTTTTGATTTTATGCAAAAAGTTTTTGATGCCGAAGAGGTTTACAGAGCAATGCGCGATGAAACTACCATTCAGCATGCCGAACTGATGATAGGCAATCATAAGGTGATGTTTTGCGATAGCACATCAACTTATTTGCCACAACCTGCGGGCATGTTTGTTTATGTTGACGATTGTGATGCCATTTATAAAAAAGCGCTCGATGCCGGAGCTATATCTGTTATGCCGCCGTCGGATATGGACTATGGCCGCTCGGGAGGGATAAAAGATCCGTTTAATAATATATGGTGGATAACATCGGTTGGCGAATGAGTAAAAGAAGCTCTATAGTGCGTCTTATAAACTCGCGCAATGTCTTGTCCCGATTCCTGACTCTCTCTTACAAAAGTTCCTTCCGCATCTTCACGATCTCCAGCACCTCGCCATCCGGCATGGTTACTTTTATGTCTTCAACAGGTAAGTAGCCCATTGCTTTGTAAAGCGGTACGCCGGGCAGTGTTGCGCCAAGCTCTGTACTTGTAAATCCTTCGGCTTTTGCGGCTTCTTCGCAAACTTGGATAATCTGCTTGCCAATTCCCTGGCGGGCGTAATCCGGATGCACAAAAAACGCGCGGATGCGTGCTGCATCTATTGATGGATCAAGCAGCGGGTCTTCGATTTCTTTATGTTGATCGCCACCGAATAGGGTATTTCGTTTACTCCATCCGCCGCAGCCTGTAATCACGCCATCGCGCTTGGTTAAGTAATAGGTGCCGTCCGTAATCAGTTGGCTATCTATCCCAAAAATGTATTTCAATGCACTTTCTATCTGGTTAGGGGTATAATATTCGGTGCTCAAGCCGCGAACCGAAAGGGCTATGAGTTGCTGTAAAGCGGGTATATCATCAAATTGGGCTAAGTAAATCATACGGTAAATATTTAAAGCCGCTATTTATAAAATTTAGAAAGAATATTAAAGTTTATGTGATTTTAATTTGTCAATGAGGTGATTTTATAGATCAACTTCTGCATCATAATCTTTACATCTGTATAACACTTTTGCCGTAAATTGCTGTTAAACTTGCAGCGATATACCTAATCCCTGTTTTGTGGGGTTGCGTTGTCACAATTTAAAAACGTATCCAGATTAAATGAAAATCGGAATTGTATGTTACCCAACGTTTGGCGGCAGCGGCGTTGTGGCTACCGAGTTGGGTAAAGCCCTGGCCGACCGCGGTCACCAGGTGCATTTTGTTACCTATAACCAACCTGCCCGGCTCGACCTGTTTTCAGAGAACCTCTTTTACCACGAAGTTACCGTAAGCAAATATCCACTGTTTGATTTCCCGCCGTATGAATTAGCCCTGGCTAGTCGTTTGGTTGATGTGGTTCGTTTCGAGAAATTGGATGTATTGCATGTGCATTATGCTATTCCGCATGCTTCGGCAGCGTTTATGGCCAAGCAAATATTGGCTACTTATGGCATTAGTATTCCGGTGGTTACCACATTGCACGGTACAGATATTACCCTGGTTGGCAATGACCGTACTTATAAGCCGGTTGTTGAATTTTCGATCAATAAAAGTGATGGCGTTACTGCTGTTTCAGAGCATTTAAAGAAAGATACTTATCGCTTTTTCGATATCCAAAAAGATATTCGCGTAATTACCAACTTTATTGATCTGAGTCGCTTTAGCCTAAAACCTAAAGATCACTTCAAAAAAGCCATAGCTCCCGAGGGCGAAAAAATACTGGTACATACTTCCAACTTCCGCCGTGTTAAGCACGCGCAGGATGTGGTTAGGATTTTTGCCAAGGTGAATGCTGTTATCCCGTCTAAATTATTGATGGTGGGTGATGGGCAGGATCGCCCGGAATGTGAGCAACTAGCCCGCGATTTAGGCGTAAGCGGCAATGTCCGCTTTTTGGGTAAGCAAGATGCGGTAGAAGAAATTTTATCGGTGTCTGATCTGTTCCTGATGCCATCACAATCAGAAAGTTTTGGTTTAGCTGCGCTGGAAGCAATGGCCTGCAAAGTGCCTGTTGTAAGTTCTAATACTGGAGGTTTACCAGAATTGAACGTTGAAGGTGTTACCGGGTTTTTACGCGATGTTGGTGATGTTGATGGTATGGCCGAGCGAGCCATTTATATTTTGGAAGACGAAGAGCGACTGGCGCAATTCAAAGAAAACGCTTTGGAGCATGCCCGTACCTTTGAGCTTTCTAATATACTGCCACAATATGAGGCTATTTACCAAGAGGTTATTGATAATTTGCAGCCGGTTACAACTGCACCATAACAGCCAAATGGTTAATAATTAAAACTACTTAGCAATTGTTTTGTATTATACTTGATACAAAAACCATATTACTATGAAACGAATTATTACACTGGCACTCTTTATGTCTGCCTTTGCTTTGCTGATTTCGGGATGTTCTGCCACCAAAAGTGTAGTTAATGGAGGTTCAACCCGTTCTAAATTTGTGGGTACCTGGACATTAACAGATGTTAATTATGAACACCTGGTAGAAGGCGCTGTACAAACGGTATTTGATCAGGGGCCACCTGCCTCATTTGTAAATAGCACATGGGTATTAACAAACAGCGGTAACGGTTCATATGTTTTAACAAGCGGTGCTACACAAAAAATATTTTGGTCACTTAATGAAGATAAATTTCAGTTCAAAAAAATATTCGAAGGCGATAAAGCCAAGAATGTAGCCGAAGGATATATGCTGCAAATAGCATCAAACGACGGCGAAAATATAAAGCTGAGATTGCCTATTGGTATAGGTAGCACAGGTATGGGCTATGTAATTTATACGTTTGCCAAAAGCAAATAATTCACAATAGTGTTTAGGAACAATAAAGGCTTTCCAAATTTGGAGAGCCTTTATTGTTTTTTCTTTTTGTCATTCTGACGTAGTGAAGAATCTTCTTCGCTTTGTATGGTCTCTTTACAGGGTGAAGAAGATTCCTCGTTATCACTCGGAATCGGAAATATGGATAGAATTACTGTGCTGGCGCAAACTTCAAACAAACCGGATTACCCAAAGTTAACCGGGAACCCATAGCGGTAAGCTTGCCTGTAGTTTTATCTATTTTATAAATAATAATGCTGTCGCTGTTTTGGTTAGCGGCCAACAAGAACGCGCCTGTTGGGTCGATCACAAAATTACGTGGGCCTTTACCCATGCTTGAAATACGATCTACATAAGTAAGCTGACCGTTATCTTTATTGATGGAAAAAGTCACAATATCATTAGCGGTACCACGGTTCGATGCATATAGGAAACGGCCATCAGGAGAAATGTGGATATCGGCAGCACCAACTTCACCGGTAAAGCCGTCAGGTAGCATAGTGATAGACTGCACTTGTTTTAGTTTGCCACCATGGTACTCGTAGGTATAAATATTACCTGCCATCTCGGTGATCAGGTATACATATTTATGATCAGGCGAAAAATCGATGTGGCGTGGGCCATTGCCGGCCATAACAGTGGTTAGGTTTTCTGGTAGTGGGGTTAGCGGTTGTGCATCAGAAGGTTTGTAGCGGGTTGCATTCAATTTATCAGTGCCCAGATCGCTGTAGAACAGAAATTTTTCATCTGGCGATAAAACAGCTGTATGTACATGTGGGCCTTCCTGGCGGGCTTCATTAGGGCCTTTGCCTTCGTCTTTAATATTTTGTTTAACGGCACCTAGTGAGCCGTCTGCATTAACCGGTAATACGCTTAAGCTACCACTAGAATAGTTAGCTACAAAAACGTTTTTCTGCGCTTTATCTACCGAGATATAGCAAGGATCTGCACCTTGCGAAGGTTGATTGTTGATAGGGGTTAATACACCTGTTTTAGCATCAAAGCCAAATGAGCTAACACCGCCGTCTTTACCATCTTCGTTAACAGCATAAACAAACTTGTTGTTGCTGCTTACACAAAGGTATGATGGGTTACTGGTAGCTACCTGACTCAAATAAGCGAATTTGCCTGTTTCGGTATAAAAGCGGTAAACATAAATGCCCTTGCTGGTGCCTTTGGTATAGGTGCCGATTACGAGGTCGAATGTCTTAGGGGTTGGTTTCTGGGCATAGGTTAAACCAGAAGCCAGGAGCATTACTATGAACAGTAATTTTTTCATTTTGGTAGTTAATTGATTGGTGCGCAAATTAATAAAACATTGGGAAATAAGCGCAAGAACTCGTTGGTGAGTTTATTCCCTCCTTGGGGAGGGGGGTAGTGGGATTGTGTAGTGGGAGGGAGGGGTAACATATGCTGAGCGAACTTTATAAACCGCTCCCTGCCTTTGCGCTTTTGGCTGCCGTACCTCTCCTCAAGGAGGGAGTGGGCAAAATCACTCTAAACAAAAAATGCCCGGCATGTACCGGGCATTTTCAATATGATTAAACCAAATGTTTCAGTTGGATAACCTCTTTTTCATCAAGGTATCTCCAGCGTCCACGGGGTAGGTCTTTTTTGGTAAGGTTGGCATAAACAGAGCGGTCAAGTTTTACAACTTCGTAGCCCAGGTGTTCAAATATACGGCGAACGATACGGTTACGCCCGCTGTGGATCTGAATACCAACTTCTTTTTTGGTGCCACCAGCTACGTATGATACCGAGTCTGGCTTAATAAAACCATCTTCCAGTTCAAGGCCGAATCCTATTTTATTCAAATCGCCTTGTATTAAGCCTTTGTCAAGCTCAACCATGTACAATTTAGAAATGTTATTTTTTGGATGCGATAATTTATCAGCTAAATCACCATCGTTGGTCATTAGTAATAAACCGGTTGTGTTACGGTCTAAACGGCCAACCGGGTAAATGCGTTCTTTGCTGGCTTTATCAACCAATTGCATTACGGTACGGCGTTCCATTGGGTCATCAGTAGTAGTCAGATAATCCTTTGGTTTGTTTAGCAATACGTAAACGTTTTTCTCGCGTTTTAAGGTTTCACCATTGTATTTGATCACATCTTTATATGGATCAACTTTATGGCCCAGTTCAGAGATCACTTCGCCATTAACCGAAACTACACCGGCCATAATCAGCTCATCAGCCTTACGGCGAGAACAGATACCGGCGTTAGAGATATAACGGTTTAAACGCATTAAGCCATCGTCTTTTACCGTAGTACTTGGTTTTTTGGCTCTTAGAGTACGCTCTGGTTTGTTGCCATTAGCATCATAATCACCCGGGCGAGATTTTTCGCGTTTTTCGTAAGTTTTGGTATAACCGCGATTGTCTTTACCAGGAACCTGATCTGCTTGCGGGCGTTGGGTTGATGGCGGGCGGCGCGAAAAGCTTTTATCGCCTAAAGACGGTTTGCGGTACGGGCGGTCGCCGGTCGGTCTGTCAAATCCACCACGTGATGGTCTGTCTCCTGTTGGTCTGTCGCTGCCACCTTCGCTACGCTCTGGTCGGCCGCTATATGGTCTGTCTGATGCGCCACGTGATGGGCGGTCTGTTCCAGTACCTTCTGGTCGGCCGCTGTAAGGTCGGCCAGATGACGAACCGCGTGACGGTCTGTCGCCAGAAGGTTTGTCAAAGCTGCTGCGCTCTGCACGCGGACTGTAAGGCCTGTCTGATGAAGTACGTTTCGGACGGTCGCCGAAAGTTTTGTCAGAAGCACCGCGTTCAGGGCGACCGCTATATGGTCTTTCTGATGACGTGCCTCTGGACGGACGATCGCCATACGGTTTATCTGATGCACCGCGTGATGGGCGCTCACCGTAAGGTTTGTCTGTATCTTTTGCACGGTCTGCTGCACCTGCATTTGGCCTGCGGCCTGCACGTGGAGCGTCTTTGCTGTTTCTGTTGTTTGATTTTGGTGCGGATGATCTGGAATCTGAAGGTTTGTTCCAATCTTTCTTTCCGTCTTTGGCATTTCTACCTGAAGATCCTGAAGGCCTGTCGTCGCGACTATTGCCTGGTTTTCTAAAAGCCATACTTTTTCGTTTAACGCTATCTCAGCGGGAGGATAAAGGTACAATAATTAATTAAATTTGAAAGAAATTTTTTAACAAAAAATCGTGGCCTATCGTACTTTAAACCGATGTTTTTAAAAGTTTTCAACAGGCTCTATACACTAAGCAAAAGCCAAATGCTTGATATTGTGCCCAATATGCTTACCTTTGCAGCCGCATCTAAACTCAATGTTGAATTAAAATAGATTGAATGATTAAAAAACACTTATTTACGTGCTCCGTAATATTGGTGTCGGTTGTCATTTTAAAACTGTTTGTCTGCAGTACAACTGAAAGAAAGAGCGTATCAAAAAGTAGCCGGTTTGCCGGGTACATGGCGGTACGCCCGGAAGTAAACGAAGGCTATAATTTTGCCCATGAAGCTATCCCTGTTGCCAATAAAAAGGTAGACAGGAAGATCAAAGTATCACTTTGGCGCCATAGCTATAATACCGTGGGTTCTATAGTGCTTCATAAAAAAGCCAGTAAATTATTTCCAATAATTGAACCCATACTACAAGCGTATGGGATTCCCGAAGATTTTAAGTACATCCCACTTGTAGAATCTGGTTTAAAATCAGGCGTATCCCCCAAAGGAGCGGCAGGTTTGTGGCAGTTTATGCCCCAAACAGCGCGCGATTACGGCCTGAAGGTTGGCAAGGGTACCGATGAGCGTTTAAACGTACGCAAATCAACCATTGCTGCTTGTAAATACCTGCGCGAGCTTTATGGCCAGTTTAACAGCTGGACGTTAACAGCCGCAGCTTATAACGGGGGCTCGCCACGTGTGGCAAGGGCCATAAACAGACACAATGGAGGTAATTATTACCTCATGGCCTTAAACCCCGAAACAGCGAGTTATGTTTACAAGCTGATTGCCATGAAAGCGGTAATTCAAAAACCTAAAGACTACGGCTACCAAAGCGTGTATGCCTCTTATTTACAGCCTGCTGAATTATTGGCTGTAAACTAAAAGTAAAATTATTACGGAGCATTTGAAGGCGGCCTTACACAACTGTAGGGCCGCCTTTTTTTTGTATATTTGTGCCTCTTTTTCTGCTATTTACAACGAGCTAAAAAACTAAGTTGTAAAGGCAGGGTTACTAATGTTTCTCGACATAAATTTATGAATGAAAATACGGTAGATCTGGGTGAGCAAAGTGCAGTTGAAGTTTTTGGAGCCCGGGTACATAACCTAAAAAATATAGATGTTTCTTTCCCACGCAATAAGCTGGTTGTTATAACCGGTTTAAGTGGTAGTGGAAAGTCGTCATTGGCTTTTGATACCATTTATGCCGAAGGGCAGCGCCGTTATATGGAAACATTTTCGGCATACTCGCGCCAGTTTATGGGCGGTATGGAGCGGCCTGATGTGGATAAGGTATCTGGCCTTAGCCCGGTTATTGCCATTGAGCAAAAAACCACCAGCAAAAACCCACGCTCAACAGTGGGTACCATTACAGAGATTTACGATTTTATGCGTTTGCTTTTTGCACGTGCCGGCGAAGCATATTCGTACGTTACTGGCGAGAAGATGGAACGGATGTCTGAAGATCAGATCTATAATACCATTTTAACGCGTTTCGACGGTCAGCCGGTTAATATCCTGGCACCAGTGGTTAAAGGCCGTAAAGGGCATTACCGCGAACTGTTTGAGCAGATACGCAAGCAAGGCTTTTTAAAGGTTTGGGTTGATGGTGCTATTATAGATGTGGAACCCAAGATGCAGGTAGACCGTTACAAGATCCACGATATTGATATCGTGGTTGATCGTTTGGTGGTTACTGATAAAGATAGCAAGCGTTTATATACTTCTATTCAATCGGCTTTAAAAACAGCCAAGGGTATTATCCGCGTAAGCGATAAAGATGGTAACGTTTCTTATTTCAGTAAGTATTTGATGGACCCGGTTTCGGGTATTTCATATGATGAGCCTCAGCCTAATACATTCTCATTTAACTCACCTTATGGTGCCTGTGAAAAATGCGACGGTTTGGGTTATATTTTCGAGGTGGATGAAAACTCGGTAATCCCGAACCCTAAACTAAGCATCCTTAATGGTGGTTTAGCGCCGATAGGGGAGTACAAAGAAACCTGGATTTTCCAGGTATTGAAAGCATTGGCTAAGAAATATGAGTTCTCGCTATCTGTGCCGATCGAAAAGATTCCACGCGAAAAGCTGGATATTATTCTGAACGGGTCGCACGAGATTTTGACCGTTGCTGTTGAGTACAACAAATGGAATGTACAAAGCTACCAGGTTACCTTTGATGGCTTGATCCGCATGTTGGAAGAGCAGCAGGAGAAACGCAGCGAAGATATCTCTGACGATATGGAAGCTTACCGGGTACTGAAAGTTTGTCCGGTTTGCGAGGGTGCAAGATTGAAGAAAGAGTCGCTCCACTTTAAAGTCGACAATAAAAATATTTTTGAACTGGCTACCATGGACATCACCACGCTGCAAGTCTGGTTTGAAGGATTGGAAGATAGGTTTAGCGATCGTCAGAATATCATTGGTAAAGAGATCCTGAAGGAAATTCGTGCCCGTATCGGCTTTTTGCTGGATGTTGGGTTGAGTTACCTCACGCTTGATCGTACTGCGCGTACTTTATCAGGTGGCGAGGCTCAGCGTATCCGTTTAGCTACGCAGATCGGTTCGCAATTGATGAATGTAATGTACATTTTGGATGAGCCAAGTATTGGTTTGCACCAACGTGATAACGATAGGCTGATTAACGCCCTTAAAAATCTTCGTGACTTAGGTAATACCGTTTTGGTTGTTGAGCACGATAAAGATATGATACTCGAGGCCGACTATGTTATTGACATGGGCCCGGCTGCCGGTGTACACGGCGGACAAATTGTTGCCGAAGGCACACCTGCCGAATTGATGTTAAAGCATACGCTTACCACCCAGTATTTAAACGGGGAGCGCGAAATCGCCATTCCTAAAAAACGTAGAGAAGGTAACGGTAAAACGCTATCGCTTAAAAATGCTACAGGGCATAACCTTAAAAATGTATCGGTTACTTTCCCATTGGGTAAATTAATTGGTATCACCGGAGTATCTGGTAGTGGTAAATCAAGCTTAATTACCGAGACGTTGTACCCGGTGTTGAATCACCATTTCTTCCGTGCTAAAAAACATCCGCTGCCTTACAAAAAAATTGAGGGCTTGGAGGATATTGATAAGGTGATCGAAATCGATCAAACACCTATCGGCCGTACACCGCGATCAAATCCGGCTACTTATACTGGTGTGTTCTCAGATATTCGTAATCTGTATGTAGCGCTGCCAGAGTCGAAGATTCGTGGGTATAAACCTGGTCGTTTCTCGTTCAATGTAAAAGGAGGGCGTTGCGAAACTTGCCAGGGTGCAGGTATGAAACTCATTGAGATGAACTTTTTGCCAGATGTACATGTGCCTTGCGAAGAGTGCGGCGGTAAACGCTACAACCGCGAAACGCTGGAAGTTCGCTATCGTGGTAAGTCGATCAGCGATGTACTGGATATGAGTATTGAGGATGCAACAGCTTTCTTTGAACATATCCCCTCTATCTACCGCAAGGTTAAAACTTTGAATGATGTAGGTTTGGGTTATATCACACTCGGCCAATCTTCGTTAACACTTTCGGGTGGCGAGGCACAACGTGTAAAGCTTTCTACCGAGTTATCTAAAAAAGACACTGGTAATACCTTTTATATTTTAGATGAGCCTACAACAGGCTTGCACTTCGAAGATATTAACGTATTGCTTGGCGTACTTCAACAATTAGTTGATAAAGGTAACACCGTGTTAGTTATCGAGCACAACCTCGACGTAATTAAAGTGGTTGACCACGTTATTGATCTCGGTCCTGAGGGCGGATCTGGTGGTGGCACTATTTTATACTCAGGCACACCAGAAGGTTTGTGTAAAGTGAAAGAAAGCTTTACAGGTAAATTTTTGGCGAAGGAAATGAAATTGTAGGTTAGAAGCAAGAAACCAGAAACAAGAGCCAAGAAAAATATCAGTGCACAGTCGCTCCGCTCTTGCCGAGTGACGATAATTTAGCGGTCTCTGGCCGGGCTTTCATGATCGTAAGAGGAGTAATTTTCGGCTAAATAAAAATAAAAACTAACTATTTAGTTAAAAGATATTAGATTGCATTATCTAATACCTTTTATTTTTATAAGCCATGTTACACAATTCTATTAAATCAATCATTTTCAGCGTCTGCTTTTGGGCATTAACATTTACAATACAGGCGCAAAGTTTGCCGATAAGTTATTATAGGTACGTACATAAAGGCGATTCGCTGTATCAGGTTAAGAATTATAAAGCGTCTGGTATGGCATATGCCAGTGCTTTTAAAGCAGCTAAAGGTAAGAGCACTGCTAACGATCGTTATAATGCAGCTGGTTCATGGGCGTTGGCCAACATGCCTGATAGTGCTTTTGCAAACCTGGAATACCTGGTTAAAAAGTTAGATTATAGCGATAGCAAACATCTTTTTCAGGATATGGATATGATGTCTCTTTTTCCTGATAAGCGTTGGCTGCTTCTGCTGCAAAGAGTAAACGGTAACAAGGTAGTAGCCGAGGCCGGGTATAATATGCCTTTGGTAAAACAACTGGATACCATTTATCGCGATGATCAATCAGATCGTTTAAAACTTGATTCGGTGACTAAGAAATTTGGTTACAATTCTAAAGAGATGGACGCTTTGCAGTATAGTATGGGGCAAAAGGATTCTATTAACGTTATAAAAGTTAAGGCTATTTTGGATAACTACGGCTGGCTTGGTGCTGATAAAGTGGGCAGGAGGGGCAACCTTTGCCTTTTCCTGGTTATTCAGCATGCAGATCAGGAGGATCAAAAAAAATATCTACCTATGATGCGCGAGGCCGTAGAAAAAGGGAAGGCTAACGCTTCAAATTTGGCGCTGCTAGAAGATAGGCTAGCTTTGGAAGAAGGTAAAAAGCAAATTTACGGAAGCCAGGTTGCTTTGGATACCAAAACCGGCAAATACTATATTAACCCCATCGAAGATGAGCCAAACGTAAATAACCGCCGTGCAGATGTTGGGTTAGAACCACTGGAATATTACGTGGCGCAGTGGGGGATAGTTTATAGGTTACCTAAAGCAACCAAGGCTGTTGCTAAGAAAGTTAAATAACTATTAGCATATCTGGTGCAAGCGTCCACTTGCACCAGAAAAAAGTACTATTTAAGATTTTAATTTACGATACGGTTAACTCGCCACGTAAATCCATCTCCATGTATTCTTTAACCAGTTTAGGGTCCTCATAATTGCCTAGCAGATACATCGCTTTGGTAACAGCGGCTTCGTAAGTCATGTCATAACCGTTGGCTACGCCTATGTCTTTAAGTTGCTTGCTGGTTTCGTAGCGGCCAAGTTCTACGGTACCTACTTTACATTGCGAAATGTCTACAATTAACTTTCCGCTGTCTATAGCCTGTTTAAGCAAATCGATAAACCATTGATCGGTACTTGTATTACCGGCACCAAATGTTTCCATTACAACGCCTTTTACATCGGCAGAAAGGATATTTTCTACCACCTTTTGGCTAATGCCAGGATATAGCTTTAGCACGGCTATGTCGCTGGTTAGTTTTTGGTGGATGATGAGTTTCTCTTCTGTTTGCGGGTGGCGGATATCGTTAATGCTAAAGCGCAGGTGTACGCCCGACTCGGCCAGTATTGGGTAATTGGGCGAGCGGAAAGCTTCGAACTTAGACGAGTTATATTTAAACGCGCGGTTACCACGGAATAATTTATAATCGAAGTAAATACAAACCTCGGGTACGCGTGCAACGCCATTCTTTTTAGCTTTGGCAATCTCGATGGCGGTCATCAGGTTTTCCTTGGCATCGGTACGGATAGCGCTGATTGGCAATTGCGAACCGGTAAAAATTACCGGTTTAGCCAGGTTCTCGAGCATAAAGCTCAATGCAGCTGCAGAGAAGGCCATGGTATCAGATCCGTGGAGGATCACAAAGCCATCTACATCGTCATAATTATCTTGGATTAATCCGGCTAATTTGCTCCAGATGGCTGGGTTCATGTTGGATGAATCGATTACCTCATCGAAAGAGTGAACCTTGATGCGGCAATTGAGCCTTTCAAGTTCGGGTACATTATCCATGATTTGCTCAAAGTTAATGGGCCTCAGCACCTTCGTTTTGGGATCGCTCATCATACCTATTGTCCCTCCGGTATAAATGATCAGTATCTGGCACATGTATTATTATGGTTTATTGATAAAAATATAAAAATAACTCAATATTGCACGGTCATATTGCAAATATCGTTTTCGAGTTCTCTGTTGTAATGCGGGCAACCTCTGCTACATCTACCTGGTGCAGGTCGGCAATTTTTTCGGCAATATACTTTAAATAAGAGCTTTCGTTAGGTTTGCCTCTAAATGGTACTGGTGTTAAGTAAGGTGCATCTGTTTCTAAAACCAAGTGTTTCAGATCAATTTGCTGCACCACCTTATCCAACCCAGCATTTTTGTAGGTAACTACGCCGCCTATGCCCAGGTAAAAACCAAGATCAATCACCTTTTGAGCTTGCTCTACCGTGCCCGAAAAGCAGTGGAATATACCACGCAGCTTATCATCGTTTAAGCGCTGCAGTACCTCGTAAGTTTCATCAAAGGCATCCCGACAATGGATTACTATTGGCAGGTCTAAATCTTTGGCCCATTGTATTTGTTGCTCAAAGGCTTGCAATTGCTCGGTCAGGAAAGTTTTATCCCAATACAGGTCGATCCCAATTTCGCCGATTGCGTAGATCGTCTTGCCGGCACCGGCAATTTTAATTTTGTTGATTTCTTCCTGCCATTTTTCTTTCACATCGCAGGGATGTAAACCCAGCATCGGAAAAAAGTTTTCGGGCCAGCGATCAACAATGTCAAACATCAGGCTAACCGATGAAGCATCAACATTGGGCAAAAATAAACGGGAGATATGGTTATCTAAACAACGCTGCAGCATTTCGGCTTGTTTACCGGCATCAATCTCGTAATAAAAATGGGTATGCGTATCTGTGAATACCATGCTGCAAATGTAAAAAGCCTTCTGTTATTGGCAGAAGGCTTTTCAATATTTATTTAGTTGCTTGTCTTTTTCGTTGTTGTCGTCGTTTTTTTTACGGTCGACTTCTTGGCGGTAGCTTTAGTGGCCACTGCAGGTTTGGCTGCTGGTGCCTTGTGCGGCGCAGGTTTAACCTTTACCACTTCTACGTCAAATACTAGCGTGCTGTAAGGGGCAATGTCTTGGCCTGCTCCCTGTGCGCCGTAGGCCAGGGTAGATGGAATAACAAATACTGCTTTTGAGCCTTGGGTCAATAATAATAGACCTTCGTCCCAGCCCGGTATAACCTGGCCCTGGCCAACTACTACTTTAATTGGCTCGTATTTACGATCTGGCTGTTGTAAACCTGCGGCTTGTGCTACCGATTGTACGCTTGAATCGAAAACTTTACCATTTAAGGTACGGCCGGTGTAGTTAACCAACAAGGTATCGCCAACTAAAGGCTTGCGGCCGGTTGGTGCAGGTTGAGTAACTACATATCTTAAGCCGGTTGGCGTAGCTTTTACTACCAGTTTATTATCAGCAATGTATTTGTTTGCGCTAATTAACTCGTCTTGCTGCATTTTGGCAATAGCGGCGTTCCTTTCGGCAAGGGCTTCGGTTAGCGATTGTACTTTTACAATTTTGATAAAGAATACGATGTTGCTTTTTGCTGCTAAAAATGCAGGACGTTCTGTTTCGTGGCCTTTAAAAACCGAATCGACAGGTACGCGTACAATGGCGCTATCTTGTGCCGCAAGCAGTGGAAATATATCCATCAGGTCGGCAACGTTTGCTGATGGTTGTACTTTAATTTGTACCGGGTGGCCGGCATTATAGGTACTGAATAAAACTGAGTCTTTCTCGGTTTTCTCAACCACCTGGAAAGTGACAATATTATCCAATTGAATTTTTGGACCCGGGTTATGGGTAAGGATTTGGAATTGAGCGCCTTTTGGCGTTATGGTAGTAACCTGTGCACTTGCGGCTGTGCCCAGCAAGCTAAGGCCTAATGCGTATAAAAAGAATTTTTTCATGGGTATATTACAGAAAAAAGGCTGCACACTTTTGATGTACAGCCTTTTGTTAGTTTTTTAATTATTTTACAGCTGGCTGCCCCGGTAATTGAGGAACCACTGGTTTTGGTGCGTTAGGGTTTGGATGGATGATATCCAAAATTTCTACATTGAAAGCAAGTGGTGTGTATGGGCCAATTGCCTGCATGCCACGCTCGCCGTAAGCAAGGTTAGATGGAATAACAAAAGTTGCTTTTGAACCTTTGTTTAACAATCTTAAACCTTGATCCCAACCCGGGATAACACCACCTACACCAACTGGGATGTGAATTGGTTTGTACGGTTGCATTGGGTTAAAGATTTTAGCTTGTTGTGCAATTTCTTTAAAGCTGGTATCAAATACTTTACCGTTTAAGAATTTACCGGTGTAGTTAACTACAACAGTATCGCCTTTTGCAGGTACAGGGCCGCTACCTGGTGTAGTAACCTGATAGTATAAACCAGAATCTGTTTTGGTAACGTTTAATTTGTTATCGGCAATGTATTTAGAGATTTTGCCCGGCTCTAAACCTTTTACTTTAGCAGCTTCGCCTTTAAAGTAGTCTTCGATTTTTGCGGAAAAAAGTTGATCAGTAAGGTTACCTTTTTGGATTACCTTGTTAACCTTAACCTCGTAAATAATGTATTTACCTTTAAAGCCTGGAGGCTTAGGCAAGTTTTTTTTGAATAACGAATCTGCGTTGATTTTAATCACCGCGCTATCGCCTTCGCTCATTAATAATAAAGCTGAGTAAACATCACCTTTGTACGGCAATTTAGCCGGCATTGGGAAAGCTACCGGTTTACCGGCATCGTAGCTGCTGTATAAAACAGAGTCGCCATCAGTTTTGGTGATAATGTTAGCGCTGATAAAGTCGCCACCTTTAATAACAGGAGTGGTTTTGTCATCCACTATATTATAAAGTAATCCGCCGTCTCCTTGTTTAAATCCACCGTTACAGCTGGCAAGGCCGATAGCTGCAACCGCGAAAAGCATTAGGTTTTTTTTCATTTCTATTTCTTATTGTATTAAAAGTGTTTTATAATTTGGTAATATTGCTTTAAATTGTGCAATTACATTTTCTAAGGTATCATCGCTTGCCCCTCCGGCCGCGTTGCGGTGGCCTCCACCGTTGAAATACTTTTTACAGATTTCGTTGGCCGGAAATTCGCCCCTTGATCGTAATGACAGCTTTACCTTATCCTTACGTTGTACCATAAAGGCTGCCAGCTTTATACCCGAAATGGATAGTGCATAGTTAACAATACCTTCTGTATCCCCGGTGTTAATATCGTATTTTTTTAGCTCTTCTTCTGTAACAGAAATATAAGCGGTGTTAAACTCTGGTAAAACCACCAGTTTATTAGCCAAACAATGTCCCAGAAAGCGTAAACGGTTTTCTGTTGCGCTATCGTATACCAGTTCGTGGATTCTCCAGTTAACTGCTCCTGCATCAATCAGATCTGCAACTACGCGGTGTACAGCAGCAGTTGTATTAGGTAAACGGAACGAGCCCGAATCTGTCATAATGCCTGTATATAAACAGGTAGCTACATCCTTGTTAACAAGCGCTTTATCATTAAGTTCGGTGGCAATAAAATCGTATACTAATTGTGCTGTAGCGCAGGCATTGATATTCCAGTAACGGTAATCATCAAAATCCTGTGGTTCCAGGTGATGATCGATCATTATTTTATAGGCACCGCTGTTTTGTACCTGTTCGCCCATTTCGTTAATACGGCCAAGGGCATTAAAATCTAAGCAAAAAATTAATTCGGCATCGGCAATCAGTTGGTTCGATTGTTCAACCGTATCGGTATAAATGATCACCTCTTCGTTACCTGGCATCCAATCAAAATACTGCGGATAATCTGTAGGGGTAATTACTTTGGCGTGGTGCCCACGTTGTATCAAATAATTATATAAACCAAGCGACGAGCCTAATGCATCACCATCTGGCTTATGATGGGTTGTAATAACTATTTTTTTTGGCTGCTCTAAAAGGGCTGCAAGCGAAGCAATATCTAACATTAATCAAAAAAACGAAGTGCAAAGCTAATTAAATAAATTAAATAGCGATTAGCTTTATTTCGCTTAAAGTCTTTAATTATCAGCTTAAAGAGTTACTTTTGCGGCAATTTTGCAAGACAATGGAAAATAACAAAACATTCACAATGATTAAACCCGATGCCGTTGCTAACGGACATATCGGAGGTATTTTAGATCAGATCATCAAAGCCGGATTCAGTATAAAAGCCATGAAGTTAACTGCACTTAGCCCCGAAAAAGCTGGTGAGTTTTACGCTGTACACAAAGAGCGTCCTTTTTATAACGACCTGGTTAAATTTATGTCGAGCGGACCAATTGTAGCTGCTATTTTAGAAAAAGATAACGCTGTTGAAGACTTCCGTAAACTGATTGGTGCTACCGACCCTAAGAAAGCAGAAGAAGGTACAATCCGTAACCGTTTTGCAGAATCTATCGAGGCTAATGCCGTACATGGTTCAGACTCAGACGAGAACGCAGCTATCGAAGGGAGCTTTTATTTCTCGGCTTTCGAGAGAGTTTAAATTCGGTTTCTCTTTGAGAAATAAAAATAACGAGTGGTAAAATGTCACTCGTTATTTTTGTTTGTACTGGAAATTATAATACTTATCTGTAGATTTACGTTAACAGATAATGGGATTCATAGCCCGATGCTGGGAACCAATTTATAAAGCCCCTGTTTACTAAATAATAACCTCCAAAAAGTACAGCAATGAACAATCTTAAATTAATACTAAGATACGTGCTCTATATCGTTTCGATCCCTTTGATCGTGATGGGTAGTTTCGATCTGTTTGTTAATCACCCAGAGGTGCAGCTGGCATTTTGGGTACCGGGTTTGGTACTTATTGCCTACTCGCTAATCCGCGATGATTTATTTGCACGTTTACGTTTGGCTAAAGGAAGATAATATCCTCAACTAATACCGAGCCTGACCGCTCATTTATGTTCCCGATAATTTGGGTACGGATAAGCATCAGCTCATTTTTTATAACCGAAGATTCTATTTTCAGAAAGAGCTTTTTATCGCGGATGAAAAGCTCTTTTGTTCTATTGGCTACAGACTTGCCCACCAGCTCGGGCCATAAAGATGCAATACCGGTTTCTTCAAACTTGCGTTTTATCTTATACACCTGCATCATTTGCTCAATGGCATCTTTCAGGGTTTTATCATTAGTCTTGCGCATTTACTTCTCCTCCGGTTACTTTAAATAATTTATAATTTACATCAATGGCATTAAGCACACTGGCAACGCGCTGCTCGCTGGTGTCGGTTATAAAAACCTGCCCAAAGTTATGGTCAGATACCATTTGCATCAACTTGGTAACACGCAATTCATCAAGCTTGTCGAAAATATCATCCAGCAGCAACAGTGGTTTAAATCCTTTTTGCCGATATAGAAAAGTATACTGCGCTAACTTTAAGGCAATCAGGAAAGATTTTTGCTGACCCTGGGAGCCGAATTTTTTCATTGGCATGCCGTGAATACTGAACAACAGATCATCTCGATGAATACCCGCATTGGTTCGTTGCAGTATCCGGTCACGGTCAGCGTATTTTACTAGCAGGTCGGCCAGGTTATCCTGTAATAGTTGCGATTCGTATATTAATTCAACTTGCTCGGCTTCGGCGCTTATAAAACGATAGTGCTCATTAAATATAGGCGTAAACACATCCATAAAAGCCTTTCGTTTTTCGAAGATGTGTGTGCCGAGAACAACCAGTTGCTCATCAAATACTTCGAGCAGGCTGATATCGAAACGGCCGCTTTCGTTCATGCGTTTTAAAACGGCATTACGGTTTACCAGGATTTTATTATAGGCAATCAGCTCGTCGAGATATTGATTATCAGTTTGCGAGATCACATTATCTACAAAGCGGCGGCGCTCTTCGCTACCCTCTATAATAATAGATACATCGTAAGGCGAAACCATTACCAGCGGAAACAAACCAATATGATCTGCCAAACGCTGGTAGTCTTTTTTATTCCGCTTAAACTGTTTCTTCTGATTGCGTTTTACAGCGCAGGCCACGGTATCCGTCTGGTCGTTTTTAATAAATGAGCCGTTAACGATAAAAAAGTCGAAGCCTTGTTTGATCTGTTGGGTATCTATCGGGTTAAAATAACTTTTACAAAGCGACAGGTAATGGATGGCATCCAGCAAATTGGTTTTGCCTGCGCCATTATTGCCCGTAAAAGCGTTTACACCGGGGCTAAGCTCGAGCCTGGCTTCGGCGTAATTTTTAAAGTTGATAACAGATAATTGCTGCAGGTACATAATAAGGTTTCAAAGTTAGCAATTAGCCTTTTGGTTTTGGGCAATGTGTATATTTAAACTAATAGGATAAAAGTTTATGGGAATATATAGTGGTATTAATGAAGCGTAACAAGTTTATTATTATTCGTTATCATGCTCGATTACACAAAAATCAGCCACTTTTATCTTCGCCCAAACAATATTATATTGCTTTATACGTGCATTAACAAACTAAGTATAACTATTTAACTTAAAAGCTATTGTATAAAATTTATAAAAGCGTATTTTTGCACTCCTAATTTCAAAATAAAAATGTCGAATACTCAGGTGAATACTAAGGTAGAAAACCAAACAAAAGATGCTGGGCAAACCGGAAAGTTTGTGCGCGAGAACCAAAAGAGCCTAACATTTATTATTGCAGCCATAGTTGCATTGGTTGTTATTTACTTTGTTTATCAGAAAGTATACCTGGGCCCACGCGAGACCCAAGCTGCAGATCAAATGCACGTAGCGCAAGATTTTTGGGATAAAAAAGACTGGGATAAAGCTATTAAAGGTGATGCCGGTTACCCTGGTTTCGAAAAAATTATTACTGACTATAGCAATACCAAAGCTGCTAACTTAGCTTATTACTACCTGGGCATAGCTTACTTAAATAAAGGCGAATACCGCAAAGCTGTTGATAACCTGAGCAACTATCGTGGCGATGATTCAATGATTGCAGCCGAAGCATTAGGTGGTACTGGTGATGCTTACGTTGAGTTAAAAGATTTAGATAAAGCGGCTAGCTACTTTAAGAAAGCTGCTGATAAAGCCAATAATAAATTTTTGACTCCTATATACTTAAAGAAACTTGGTTTAGTATACGAAGAGCAAAAAGACAATTCGTCTGCAGTTGATACGTACAAAAAAATCAAATCTGATTATAGCGAAAGCCCAGAGGCTCAAAATATAGACGAGTATATCGCTCGTGCCGAAGCAAAAAAATAATGGCTACACAATTAAAAAATTTATCAGATTTTTCTGACACCAAAGTTCCCTCAGCCGCTCCATACCGTTTTGGTATTGTAACGGCCGAGTGGAACGCGGCTATCACCAATGCACTTTATGAAGGCGCATACCAAAGCCTGATAAATCATGGCGCCGAGCCAGATCATATTTTCTCATATGCCGTACCCGGCAGCTTCGAATTAATTTCTGGAGCAGATATTTTGTTGAAAAATATCGTTAACTTAGATGCAGTAATTTGCCTTGGTTGTGTAATACAAGGTGAAACCAGGCACTTCGACTTTATTTGCAATGCTGTAGCTAATGGTTTAAGTAATGTTGGTTTAAAGTATAATAAGCCCGTAATTTTCGGCGTGCTTACTACTGATAACCAACAACAAGCTATTGACCGCTCTGGCGGCAAGCATGGTAACAAAGGAGATGAAGGTGCTGTTACGGCTATTAAAATGGCCGACTTAGTTAATAGTTTTAAACTCTGATACGCTTTATACAAAATAACAACATGAAGAAGTTGATTTACTTAGCATTGGTTACTGTAGCTTTAGGATGTGTATTTACATCTTGTTCAAACAAACTGTGCCCTGCTTACGGCTCTTATCACGCTAAAAAGTAACAAGGACTATTAGTAGAAGCGCTTTTGCTAAGCATCTTAATTCTTGGCTCCTGTCTCTTGCTTCTATCTATCCCTTCCCACCTTTTTACCATCTTTTTACATTCCAAACAAACAAAATCTCCTGTTTAGCAATTACTTTTGCATAATAGTTAACACCGTATTTTATTATGAAATGGATTCCGTTGGAAAGTGCAGATCAGTTGGGCGAGATAAAGAAGCACGAAGGTTACAGCATCATTTTTAAGCACAGCACACGCTGTTCTATCAGTATGATGGCCCGTAAAAGATTCGAAATGGACTGGGATCAAATGCCGGACAGCATTCCGCTTTACTTTTTAGATCTGATCAAACATCGTGATATCTCTGGCCAGATAGCTACAGATTTCCATGTTCATCATGAGTCGCCGCAATTATTGCTGATTAAAGAAGGGGAGTGTATCCTTGATCAATCGCACGGCGGTATCTCTGTAGAGGAAGCCCTGGTAATGGTTCAATAATAAGATGCTCTGCCGAGCATTTAAAATATAATAAAAAGCCTGTAAATAAACTTTGCAGGCTTTTTACTTTTACATTATTTCCTAAAGCAGAATATTAATAGGCATATCCACATGTTCAATAAAAACAAATACGTTTTAAATTCTCGCAGAACCATTTCGGGGATCAGCCAGATTTTGGATGCAAACACGCTGGACCGGGAAACCTTGAAGAGAGAAAAGACAGAGAAGCCATTTATAGGACAGGTGGGCGACGATTCTTTCTACATTATATCATCATCCCCAATTGGGGTATGTTGCGCTATTGGCGGAATTATAAAGCTTTCAGAGAACAATACTACCCAAATCAATATCGAAACCAAGTTGCCTAAAACGTTTATCGTTTTATTTTCTGTGTGGACTATCTTAACCGCTGGTGCTTTTGTATTTAATATTTCAAAACATGGTCCACCAACGGCAAGTGCGGTTGTCTCATTTGTGATCATGATCGTTCTGTTCCGCCTGCTTTTAGCGGCTCTTTATAGCCGCGCAAGAAATTCGGCGATTAAACAGATAGAGCAGCTGGTGTCGTAACTAATCTTTAAACCTCTTTATCCATCTCAGATATTATCATACAATTGCAAGCATTGTATATAACTGGGTGTGATAAGCGTTAACAGGTATACTTTGCATTAATTCTTTTAATTACTTTTGTGTAATGATTGACCTACCCGTTATACCGGCAAGCCAAGCCCAACGTAAGCCAGATTGGCTTAGGGTTAAGCTGCCAGTTGGAAAAGAGTACGCTCACGTACGCAGTTTAGTTGATACACACAAACTGCATACGATTTGCGAGAGTGGCAATTGCCCTAACATGGGCGAGTGCTGGGGGGCCGGTACGGCTACCTTTATGATACTGGGTAATATTTGTACCCGATCGTGTTCGTTTTGTGCGGTGGCAACCGGCAGGCCTTTGGCTGTTGATACAGACGAGCCTAACCGCGTAGCTAACTCGGTAAAGTTGATGCAGGTTAAACATTGTGTTATAACCTCTGTTGATCGCGACGATTTAAAAGACGGTGGTTCTATCATCTGGGCCGAAACTATTAACGCCATCCGCAGGGAAAGTCCCGAAACTACATTAGAAACTTTATTGCCCGATTTTAGAGGTAACTGGGATAACCTTAAACGCGTTACAGATGTAAGGCCGGAGGTGGTATCGCACAATATAGAAACCGTACGCCGCTTAACCCGCGAGGTACGTATCCAGGCTAAATACGATCGCAGCTTAGAGTGCTTAAGCCATATTGCAGCCGCAGGTTTACGTACCAAATCTGGCATTATGCTAGGCCTGGGCGAAACAGAAGAGGATGTTGTAGAAGCTATGGACGATATGTTGCAGGCAGGTGTACAAATACTTACATTAGGGCAGTATTTACAACCTACACGTAATCATCACCCGGTTGTGGATTGGATACACCCCGATCAGTTTAAACGTTACAAAGAAATTGGTGAAGAAAAAGGCTTTAGATATGTGGAAAGCGGGCCGCTGGTTCGTTCATCTTACCATGCGGAAAAACATTTGTTTGAAATCTGATAAATCCTTATTACATTCACACTATTGAGCCGCAAGACTAAAATATCATTAACTGAAGAGGAACTTGTGCACGCATTGCGCCATCGCGAAAAAATGGCCGCAGAGGCGCTGTACGATATGTACTCTGCATCGTTATATGGTGTTATCGTAAGGATAGTAATTGATACTGCTGTTGCCGAAGATGTTTTACAAGAAAGTTTTGTAAAAATTTGGCAATCGTTTTCTAGTTACAGCGCAGAAAAAGGCCGTCTATTTACCTGGATGGTCAATATTGCCAGAAATTTATCTATAGACAAGATCCGATCTAAAGACTTTAAGAACCAAACGAAAAACCAGGAACTTGAAAATAACGTAACTTTTATAGACGAGCAAAAGAACACGGTTTACAAGCCGGAGTTACTCGGTATAAAGGATTTAGTGCAAAAACTAAAGCCTGAACAAAAGTCGATTCTTGATCTGGTGTATTTTAAAGGTTACACCCATGTGGAGGCTGCTGACGAGCTTGGCGTACCACTGGGAACTATTAAAACACGGTTGAGAATGGCTATTCAGCAGTTAAGAAAAAGTTTTAATTAAAAGTGGAAGACGTAAAAGCATATATGGAATCTGGCATACTTGAGCTTTATGTTCTGGGCGATATTAACCCGGACGAGAAGCACCAGGTGGAAGCAATGGCTTTGCAACATCCGGCTATTAAAGCTGAGCTGGAGGCGATAGAAAAGTCGATGGAACTATATGCGGAAGTTTATGCGATAGAACCCTCTGAAAACTTACGCAGCCAGGTACTCAATTCTTTAATAACCAACCTGGGCGACGATAGAAATTTTAAACCAAGTCATGCATCAGTACGCGAAGCAAAAATAGTTGAAATGTCACAGCAAAAATCTGTTAATTTCTATAAATATGCTTTTGCAGCATGTTTAGCACTATTGTTATTAAGTGTTGCTACGCTGTTTGCGGTTTATAGTAAACTAAAGAACACCGATAGCGAACTGGTGACCATGCAATTGCAAACGCAGAAGTTTAGCAATAAGGTTAACCTGATGGATCATCAGCTGGATATTTTCCGCGATCCGTCGTTCAAGATCATCAAACTGGATGGTACGCCTAAATCGCCAAATGCGAAATTGGCTGTGGCATGGAGCCCTGCTAAACAGAAAGTAATGATTGATCTGGGCCGAATGAAACTGCCAGCCAATGATGATCAGCACAGTTACCAATTGTGGGCCTTGGTTGATGGCAAACCTGTTGACTTGGGTGTATTCAACGCTGCAGATGATAGCACAGGATTGATCGAGATGAAGTCGATAGCCAGGGCACAAGCCTTCGCAGTAACACTAGAAGCACGAGGTGGTGTTGCATCACCAACAATGGCTAACCTCGTACTGGTTGGTAAAACAGAATAAGATAAAAAAACAACATAAAGGAGAACGCCCGGAGTATTTTACTTCGGGCGTTTTTTGTTTGTGTATGTTTATTTTAGCGCTGGCGACTGTTCCATTGCATGCGATTAACACTTAAAATTCACAACGCATAGCTCTGCGCTCAAGCGCCTGGTGAGCAAAATATCCGTATTGCAAACGGTAAAATCTTGACTTTGGCGGTAGCTCTGGTTATAAAAAGATTACAAGTTTAAGACAGGTTTACACAGAAATACGCGGCATTACGCCCTCATTATCAATGCATATGAGGAATTTATATTCGAAGTAGGGAGTATTTGAAGGTGATTTTGACGAGCAACAAAGTGCTAATGTTCCCTTCTGCATTTGAATGGTTATTTGAAGCATTAAAATACTACTTAGAAGATAGTCTTAATATTTTTTATTTTTTTTGTAACTTTTTGTTATGTTGGCGCATCTTATAGATAGTATTTGTTCTTTATGGTCAGTTAGTTAGACGAGCGGTTGATAATACTAAAGCCGCTTATTTTTAAGCCGTTAGTCCGGCCATTATAGTCGAAACCTGCGCTGCAACCTTCTCTGGCAAAACCACCATTAATTTATGGGGCAAAGCCAAATCATCACCAGCTTTTCCGTGTATATAAACTCCCGCCAAACAAGCTTCGAGCGGCGAATATCTTTGTGCCAATAAAGCTGTAATAATCCCTGTTAAAACATCGCCCATACCACCGCTTGCCATGGCTGCGTTACTGGTAGAATTAAAATAAAGCATTTCATCAGGCGATGCAATTACGGTATAATCATTTTTTAGCACAATATAAATTCCCAACTCTTTAGCCTTTTGCGTTGCCGTGTGGATGCGTTGCCACCAGTTCTTATGCTCACCAAATAAACGGTCGAACTCTTTCATGTGCGGGGTTAACACACTGCCTTTAGGTACGCTAGCCCACAATGGCTTATGTGTTACTAATAAGTTAAGTGCATCAGCATCAATTACAACGGGCTTGGTATAGTTGGTAAGTATGTCTGTAAACAAAGCAAGGGCGCTATCATCTTTGCCTAAGCCCGGGCCAATGCCCATGGTGTTAAATTTGCTCCAATCTATAGTTGGTTGTAAATCACCTTCGCGTACAATGGCCATAATTTCCGGCATGTAGCAGTTCAAAGCAGTCAATCCACTTTTGGGGATGCACGCTGTTGTTAAACCGGCTCCCGCCTGCGCGCAGGCAGATGAGCAAAGTAAAGCCGCTCCTAGGGTTTCGGCCTGCCCAGCAACGATTAAGGCATGGCCATAAGTACCTTTATTACTGAAACGATCGCGCGGTTTTAAAATCTGTTTGATATCAGCTTCTTCCAAATATTGGTAAGGGGAATTTAGCTGCTGCGTAAAACTTTTGTTGATGCCAATATCAACAGCTACCCAGTTTTTAATAGCATGCTTAGAATCGGGCAACAAGAAGTTGACTTTTGGCTGTTGAAATGTGATAGCTAAATCGGCCTTAATTACTATCGCATCCGGGTCTATCTCGCCCTCACCGTAAAAGCCGGTAGGTACATCTACGGCCACAACAATCTTACGCCAATTATTAATTTGCTGAACAAGTTGGGCATATTCGCCTTCCAGCGGTTTGTTTAAGCCATTACCTAGAAGTGCATCGATGATAATATCGGCAGGCTCATCGCCTAACTCTGAAACAGACTTAAACTCGTTTATGCTAACACTACTTTGCTGTAACCTTTGCAGGTTGGCAGTAAAATTCTCCGAAGCCTTCTCAGAAAAACGAGCAACTTTAACCGTTACATTCTCGAAACCATAATCAGTTAGTAAGCGTGCAATAGCCAGTCCATCGCCACCATTATTACCGGTGCCACAGTAAACAGCAATAGATTTTTCTATATCGCCATACCTGGCGGTAAATGCCTGTTCAAAAGCTTTTGCCGCACGTTCCATTAAATCAATAGATGAAATGGGCTCATGTGCGATGGTGTATTTATCTCCGTCCTGGATTTGCTTGGCTGTAAGTAGAGGCTGCATAATGTTTAAAAGTAACAATTAGCAGGTTTTGTTTAGCTTAAGTTTGAGCTTTTACGATGGGATGGCTTTGATGGGTTGTAGGGTGGCCGGAGGCCGCTGCATAGTCGTCACTCGGCTGGAGCCGAGCGACTGGTTCTAATAACGGGCTATTGGAGCATTATTTACTTGTCCATCCCATTCAGAAACTTCCTGAGCTCCCCAATATAATCCTCCGGGTTATCCTGTAATTTATGATGCCCGGCATTCGGCACTATCGCTACTTTTGATCCTTTAACCAGTTTCTGAAACTCATACATAGTTTCGGGGCGGGCTTCATCGTATTGGCCGGCGATGAACAGAACAGGTTGGGTAATTTGATGTAATTGCGGGATGCGGGTCCAGGTTTTGAGGGTGCCGGTGCAGTTAAATTCTGTTGGCCCCCACATATATTTGTATACCTGGGTATTAAAACCTTTAGCGCCTTCGCAGGCTGGTGATTTTGGAGCCGGATATTGCTTACGATCTAGGTAGCGCGAATAGAACGAATCTGTTGCAGCTACATAGGCGGGTGCGTTGTATTGTTTCAGGCTTTCGTATTTGTTAATGGTATCCTGTAGGTTCTTGGGCATTTGTGCTAATAAGATCTGCGCATCTTTAATCCACCGTACGGTACCTAATAGCGGACCGGCAAATATCACCGATTTGATACCTGCAGGTTTTTGGGTGATCATATATTCGGCCACTACAGCGGCGCCCCATGAGCTGCCTAAAATGTTTACTTCTTTTAAGTTCAACGCCTTTCGTAATGCGGTGACTTCATCGACAAAACGGGGAAGAACCCATAGGGTGGTATCGGTTGGGCGATCAGAAAATCCTGAGCCTAGTTGGTCGTACAAAATAACGGGGCGATCATTACCTAAAGCGGAGTATCCGGCAACATCGCCACAGCTTCTGCTACCTGGGCCGCCATGCAAAACCAATAGGGGGGTACCTTTGCCCGAGCCGAGAATTTTATACCAGATACGGCCGCCTTTTACTTGTACATAACCTTGCCTGGCTTGCGCGGATGCTTGGTTGTTAAAGCCTGTTACGATAAATAAAATAAGTAAAAGCAGCAGATACTTCATGCGTTTGGATTTGCGCATCAAGATAGCAAGAAAATTATTTAGCCACACAAGGGAGGGGACTGAAGTTAGGTCCCCTAATTCAATATCTGTTTCCTAAACTGTAGCGGGCTGATACCCACTTCTTTTTTAAACAATCGCGAAAAATAAGGCAGGTTATCAAAACCTAAAGAGTAAGCGGTTTCGGCTATGTTATTGTCAGATCCTTTTAAAATGTTTTTGGCTTCAGAGATCAGGAAAATATGGATTAGCTCCATCGCTGTTTTTCCGGTCTCTTGTTTAAGCAAATCACTCAGGTAACGTGGCGAAAGATTTAATTCATCGGCCATAAAATTAACCGTTGGCAGGCCTTTATCCAGTAACTGTCCTTTTTCGAAATAACTGGAAAGTGCACCATTAAATTTAGAAACCGTTTTGCCCGAAACTGTATTACGGTTCAAGAACTGGCGCTTGTAATACCTTTGCGAGTACTTGAGCATAGAATCAATATGGCCTAAAATAATATCCCGACTATATTCATCCGGATTACTATTGCATTCGGTTTCTATTTTAGAGTAAAGCTCCCACATGGTTTGCTCCTCTTTTGGCGAAAGGTGCAGAGCCTCGTTGGTTTCATATTCAAAATAACTGTACTTTTTAATTTCATTGTGCAGTGGGTGGCCGCTTAAGTAGTCTTCGTGAAAAAGTAGCAGAAATCCGTCTTCTTCAAATTCGAGGTCTTTTAACTCAACTAATTGCCGCGGCTTAACAAATGACATAGACCCCGAATCATGATCGTACCGGGTACGGCCGTACAAAAACATCCCCGATTTCATCTTTTTAAAACCGATCATGTAAAAATCACTGGTAAATTCCCTGTCGCCAATACCACAGGTTTTATTGCAGCGGATAGGGTTCAATAAAGGGTTTTCTGGGAGCGGAAAGCCATTGAACTTGCTTAGATCAGTGAGGCTTTTAAAATGTTTCATACAGCATTGTTAATGGTAAAGCGGTATCAGTAATATAAAGTTACTGATACCGCTGTGCTAATTAGTCGTGCCCTTGTAAAATTAAATAGGGCTTATTTGCCGTGAGCAGCAGTGGCTACGTCAGCCCATGATTCCCACTCGGCTATACGGCCTTCATATACTTGTTTAGCCCATGGTAACGCCACTTTACCCAAAAATAAACGTAGCGGCGGGTTAGCAGCATCAACCAGTTTCAATACAGCATCTGTGGTAGCTTCGGGAATGCCAAAGGCATCAGTATTACTCATGCCAGCCTGGAATGCATCTCTAACCGGCTGATAAACATCCATAGGTGTAGTTTGAATTGATGACGGGCCTGCCCAATCAGTAGAGAAACCGTTAGGCTCTATCAGGCTAATGTTGATGCCAAAACCTTTAACCTCAGTAGCTAGCGTTTCGCTTAAGCCTTCTACCGCAAATTTTGACGCATTGTATATGCCCAGTACAGGTAAAGTAGCTATACCCAATACGCTCGATACCTGGATAATGTGACCGTGACCCTGCTCGCGCATTACCGGTAACACAGCTTGTGTAGCCCATAATAATCCAAATACGTTGGTTTCTATCTGATCGCGTGCTTCTTGTTCTGTAGTTTCTTCAATAGTACCGAATAGCCCGTAACCTGCATTGTTAATTAATGTGTCGATAGTACCAAAGTGCGCTTTAGCTTTAGCCACCGCTGCAAAAACGGCATCACGTTTGTTTACATCTAACTGAAGCGGCAAAATGCTCTCGCCATAAGCTTCTACCAAATCGTTTAATGTATCGAGGTTTCTGGCAGTTGCAATAACCTTATCGCCGCGTTTTAAAAATGCTTCAGCCCATATTTTACCAAATCCGCGTGAAGCGCCTGTAATGAAAATTGTTTTTGACATTGTTGTAATTGTTAATTGTTGATAACAAAGGTATGGAGGGTACGCCAGCAGAATTTATACAGAAGTGGGGACTAATGATACATATTGGCGGAAGGTGGAGAAGCCTCACCTAAATCCTCTCTGAGGAGAGTACTTGAAGAAGATATTTGGTTGGCGATCAATATGACAAGCGGCGGGGGGGAGAATGCCAGAAACAAAAAAGCCGGATTATAGCCGGCTTCATTATTATAGAATTTATAACGCTTATTTATTAAGGTGGCCTAATGATTTGCCCGAAAGTATAATGCTGCTGCCATCGGCAATATTCAGTTTTAAGTCGTTTACATAGCCGTTGCCAATATCCAGTTGAGCGTAATTAAACAAATCAGCTTTTAAATGTTGAATATTGATAATCCGCGAACCTTTAAACTCCGGAGACATTTCGAGAGCTATTTTAGACGAATCGCTTTGGGTGATATAAAGGTTATCAAAGTTGTTGATAGCGCTTTCGATAATTATCTCAGACTTCCCTTTAGCATTAATGCTGAGGCTGCTTTGTTTAATGCTTTGCAGTTGGATGTTGGTGTTATTGCCATCTACAGATAATAATTGCGGTGCTGAGATGTGCACCAGATCTGCGCCATCTATCTCGTATTTATTATCGGGCTTATTTACCTTGTCGGTGAAACTGATATAAAGGGTGTCATCTTTTATAGTGGTTTTTACAGAGCCTTTATTTTTCTCTTCCCAATATTTTATTACCCTTACAGATGTGCTTTGGCTGGGCTCAAATGCAATATTTGTGGTATTGCCACCATTAATTTTAACGTGCTTAAAGGGCTGATTAAGTATGGTAGTATAATTCCAGAATTTATCTTTTTTATCCAGTTTATTGTATTCGCTTCTCAAAACCAGGTTTGATGCTAATAGGCCTAGCGTAACCAATACCAGCGAAAGCAGTAATATGGTGGTGCTTAGCTTTAGGGCTGTTCTTCTAAATATCATGATTTATTGTCTTTAAAGTTTTGGTCGATAAATTGTTCGTAACGAGCTTTGAGATCTTCCAGCGGCATATTAAGCAGGTAAAGGTTTCTGAAGAATACAGGCAGTTCATTCTCAATAAACTGTTCTTTTCTAAAAGCCACTACCTTGTCTATAGCACCTTCTTCTACAAAATAACCTACGCCGCGTTTGTTGATGATGATTTCGCGCTGCTGCAAAAAGTCGTAAGCGCGTTGCACGGTGTTGGGGTTTACTTCCATTAATATCGCTAAATCTCTTATGCTTAGTATTTTGGCGTTTAATGGCCACTGTTTTAGTAAAATCTGCTCGCAGGCGTATTCGGCTATTTGCAGATATATGGCTTGTTGTTCTCTAAATTCCATGTTAAATTTCTTTTTCCCGAAGGCGTATATAGGCAGTGATCCACAGAATAGCCGGGATCAGGTACTGCAATAAAATGTCAACAGCTTTTTTACCACTTTCAGGCATCCATAGCATTCTGTAGTCGTTACCAAATTTTAAGCCTGCATCAGAAAATGGATTAGCAGATGATAAATGCGGGATCAGCATTTTGGCTATCCCATAGTTTAACAAAAGTATCCCCGCCAAAAATCCGGCCACCAATAAGGCTGTTTTAACCAGGTTTGCCCGGTTAAAATATAAGGAGCCAAGTAGCATTGCGCCGGCAAAGTTTAAAAACATAGTATAGCCGCTTTTGGGTATCCTTCCGTCGAGGTCGTAAACTTGCGACATGTCATACAACTCCTGGTAATGCGGTGTGTTTTTATCGAGGCTGTTATGGTAAAAGGTTACAAAGCAAATATCCATTACACGATAAAATGCCAGGAACAGGCCGGTGAATAATACGCCGGCTATTAATACACCGCAAAGCCATTTTTCGAAGGCGGATGCAGGCAATACTAGATAGGCAGATCCGCTGGCGTTGGTGTTAAAATAACTGAATATTACTGATGCTAAGATGATACCCCGAGGTTAAGCTTCGAATCTTCGCCGGTTTTGTTTTCCATAACCACGGTATTGCCCATTGGTGCACGTTCTTTATATAATACACGTGTACCTGCCGGTACCTCGTTAACTGTTTTAAAGCAGAGCTTATCGGCTATGGTGCCTACTGATGCATGTAACAGCAGATTGCCGTTATCAACAATAATAATATTGTCAATCATGTTCTCGAGGTCGCGCACCTGGTGGGTTGAGATAAAGATGATACGATCATCATTCATTACCGAAGCAATCAGTTTTCTGAATTGCGATTTAGAAGGGATATCCAGTCCGTTAGTAGGCTCGTCCATTAAAATAACATCAGTATTACAGGCCAGTGAAAAGGCGATCACAAACTTTTTCTGCTGGCCGAATGATAGGCGGTTCAGCTTACTATCCTCGTTTACTTCCAGATCTTTTAAATACTGATAAAAGCTCTCCTGACTAAACTTTGGGTAGAATGGCGAGAACAGGTTTACATACTGTTTAATACCAAGCGGTGGTACGTAAACATCCTCGGGGATATAATAAATGGTTTCTAAAAAGGACGGCTTCCTTTTTTGGGGTTGCATGCCGTTAATGGTTACGGTGCCGTAAACGGGAAATAGTGTGCCGGCCATGTTTTTAAGCAGGGTTGATTTGCCTGCGCCATTTTTGCCTAGCAGGCCGTAAATGCTTCCGCTTTCGATAGATAGGTTTAGGTTTTTGTACAGCAATTTCTTGCGGCTATAACCAAAAGATAAATTATTAAATTGTATCATTAGTGTATTAGTTAAGTAGTACACTACAAATGTATGTGTTAATTTGAGACTTGCAAGTACCAGTCAAAAAATATTTTAAACAAATGGATTTAAACTGCGGTATCTTTAAAATCAGTTAGTCAGGTAATTATGCCTTACTACGAATATTTGGCCGAACGCCTGCGCAATGCATTAGCCCGTACACCCGGTATTGTAGCGTAGCGCGCCATGGGCGGCCTACCTTTTTTGGTGAACGATGTATTATGTACCCGCGCGCACCGAAGCGGTGGCATTATGCAGCGTTGCCTGCCATTCGGCGTAAGGTCAGAAGATACCAATTCTTGGTCTTCCTTAAAACATTCCAAGCTTTTTTGGTATTAATCTGATAAATGGTGATGTTGTTTCTCCATTCACTTACCTCTCGTTTCGTTAAAATTGATTTTTGTAAAAAATATTAAATAAAGCTTCATTTTTAATAAATTTACCAGTTATTTAATTGTTAAATTTAAAAAGTGAAATAAAAAATTGATATTTTAACAAAAATTTAATTTGATTTTAAAATAAACTGATAGAATTATATGTATAAGGCTGCGCATTTCGATGGTTATCATTCAATTCCTGGTGTTTGGGACGAAATGTATCTCCAAAATTCAGATATAAGGCCTCATTATCAGCGGGTAATCGATTATTTATCTAAAGAATCGCCTGATGACTTGGGGAAAAAGGAGGATTTAGCCCAGCGTTTGTTTATGAAACAGGGTATAACCTTCACCGTGTATAACAGTGGCGAGGGTATCGAGAAGATATTTCCGTTTGATATTATTCCGCGCATTATTACCGGTGCCGAATGGAGCTTGGTAGAGAAGGGAATTAAGCAGCGTTTAACTGCCCTTAACCTGTTTTTAAAAGATATTTACCACAACCAGTTCATTATTAAAGATGGCATTATACCCATAGATGCCATTTACTCGTGCCCGCACTTTTTGCGCGAAATGTACCAGGTTGATGTGCCTTATGATATTTATGTACACATAGCAGGTATTGACCTTATCCGGGACGAGGAAGGTACCTTTTATGTGCTGGAGGATAACCTGCGCACGCCATCGGGCGTAAGTTACATGCTGGAGAACCGCGAAATTACCAAACGTTTGTTTCCAGATCTGTTGCCAAATTGTGGTGTGCGTAGTGTTACCCAATACCCAAGCATCTTGTATAAAAATCTGCAGGCGCTTTCACCGAGACGAATCAGCAACCCTACTATCGTGCTGCTTAGTCCGGGTATTTATAACTCTGCTTACTTTGAGCATACCACGCTTGCCCGCCTGATGGGAGTGGAGTTGGTAGAAGGGCGCGATTTGGTGGTGAACAACCAAAAGGTTTACATGAAAACCACCACCGGCCTACAGCAGGTAGATGTTATTTATCGCCGGGTTGATGATGAGTTTTTAGATCCGCTGGTATTTAATCCAAATAGCGTACTGGGCGTACCTGGTATTATGGGTGCTTACCGTAAAGGTAACGTAGCTATAGTAAATGCTATTGGTAATGGTGTGGCCGATGATAAATCGATCTACATTTATGTGCCTGATATGATCAGGTATTATCTGAATGAAGAACCGTTATTAAAGAACGTGCCAACCTATCGCCTCAATAACCCGGATGAGCAGAAGATGGTATTTGAGAACATCAACAAAATGGTGATCAAGAAAACCAACGAAAGCGGCGGTTATGGCATGCTAATGGGCCATGCATCAAGCGAAGAAGAAATAGACCGTTACAAACTGGAGATACTGAAAGAGCCGCGCAACTTTATTGCGCAGCCAACCATTAGCCTTTCAGCCGCGCCATGTTACATACAAGGAGCGTTAAGACCAAGGCGGATTGATCTTCGCCCTTATGCATTATGTGGCCCCGATGGTATCGAGATTGTACCTGGTGGCCTTACTCGTGTGGCATTGAAAGAAGGATCGCTGGTGGTGAACAGTTCGCAGGGCGGGGGTAGTAAAGATACCTGGGTACTGGCCTAAGCCCCCCCCGACCCTGTAAAGGGGGAGGGAAAGTACAAATGTGATATTATAAACAAAATATAAATTAAAAGTCCTCCCCTTTAGGGGTTGGGGCATTAAAATTCCCCCTTTAAGGGGGCAAGGGGGCTAAATGTTAAGCAGAGTAGCAGCAAGTTTTTATTGGTTTAGCAGATACATAGAGCGTAGCGACGGTATTTTAAGGATGCTGAAAATCAATTACGCATCATCGCAGGATGCCATTCAGGATTTTACCTGGGAGCCGGTGATCCGTATTTTTTCGGGACCCGACCAGGAGCTAATCGATAGGTTAGATAATGACAGCCGTACGGTGATCAATTTTATGGTAACAGATAAAACCAACCCTAATTCGATCATTAGTATTATAACCCATTCGCGCGAAAATGCGCGTGGGGTGCAAGAGCACATTAATACAGATTTATGGCAATGCCTTAACGAGTATTATCACTGTGTAAAAGATAGTAGCCTGTCGACCAAGCTGAAGAAGGATGACCCGATCAGCGTACTAGATGTGCTGATTAAACAGGTAATGCTTTATTACGGCACTGCCGAAGTAACCATGGAGCGCGGCCCTGGTCGCAGTTTTATGAACATCGGTAAATACCTGGAGCGGGCAATCCAGTCGATAGATATTTTGGATATTAAATTTGGTTCGATTAATAACAACCCCGATTTGCTTACCGATACTACCTATTGGAAACACTTATTGCAATCACTCGGCGGCTACGAGCTTTATTTAAAAACCTATCGTGATGGGTTAGAAGCACACAATGTTTTAGAACAGGTGATCTTGAACAATGATTTTCCTCGGTCTGTTATTTATTCGGTTAATAATATACAGCGTTACTTCGATAGATTGAAACTGGATAGCAGTATGACCGACTACCAAGAGTTATCCTTCTTTATCGGCAAGTTGCAAAGCCATATCAAATACAGCTCGGTAAAGGGTATCCAAAATGATGGCCTGCACCTGTATTTAACACAATTAAAAGACCAGCTTTATCAAATCGGAAACTTGCTGAATGAGCGATACTTCGCCAATTCTTAATCTGATTAAAGCATAAAATATTTGAGCCATGCCAGAATTTAAAATCCAACATGTTACCCGTTATACCTACGATGGCGCCGTAAGGGATAGCGCCAACCAGATCATTTTGTTCCCGATAGTGGATGTTTATCAGAATGTACTGAAGCACGATCTGCAAATTTCGGGCAACCCTATCGTAGATACCCATATAGATTACTATGGTAACGAGGTGGGAAGTTTTACCTACTCGGTACCACACAATCAAATGATTATTAGTTCACAGCTAATTGTTAATACCCACCATAAGGCTTTACCGGTTGATGATATTTTCCCGGCAGAGCAATGGGCGATCCTTTCAGATTTACAGTACACTGTTCCTTATATCGATTTCTTAAAACCTGAATATTTTGATGGCTTGACCGAGCTACAGGAAGTGGTAGCCAAAGAAAAGCAAGAGGGCGATACTCCTTACCAAATTGCGTTGCGCTTTTGCCAGTATGTATACAAAAACTTCGAGTACATTAAAGGTGTAACCACGGTTGAATCAAAGTTGGACGAGATCTGGAAACTGAAGGCTGGCGTTTGCCAGGATTTTGCGCATATGCTAACTGAGATGCTACGCTTAGTTAATATACCTGCCCGTTATGTAAGTGGTTACATTTGCCCCAACCATAGCGGTATGCGTGGCGAAGGCGCTACCCACGCCTGGACCGAAGCCTATATACCTAATTACGGTTGGTTAGGCTTAGATCCCACTAATAATTGCGTAGCTAATGAAACCCACGTTCGGCTGGCGGTAGGGCGTAACTTTTTAGATTGTTCGCCTGTTAAAGGTGTATACAAAGGCTCGTCTGGCCACCACCTGGAAGTAGCCGTATCGGTAGGATACCAGGATCACGAACCAGAGCCGGCAATTGACCAGTTTGTAGACAGGGTAACCAAACCCGGTATGTTTGATAGTAACGGTAGTGACACATCTAAAAACAGTTATCAGCGCTATATGGAGATGATTCAGCAGCAGCAGCAACAACAGCAACAGCAGTAAATTAGGCGTTGCCTAAAAATATACAGAGTATAAATACAATCCCGCCGCCCACTATTACCTGTAAAATGGTTGATAGGAGCGGCGTTTTCATGAACTTGTACCTGATAAAGGCAATCATCAACAATTCAATAACTACCACTACGTAAGCCAGATGCAGGGCATGTTGTAGTTGCCAATTAAAAACGGCAGGGTATGTAACATACCACCCAAAGCGGTGCTAAATGCTATAATACTGCCGCGTATTATCGGGTTGCCCCGGCCTGTAACAGTACCATCATCTGATAAGGCCTCGGCCAATCCCATGCTGATCCCCGCACCTAATGATGCCGCCAACCCTACTAAAAGGCCTTGATTGGTGTGCCAGTTAAACCAGCGGTGGCAAATATGGGTGCCAGTGTTGATACCGAACCATCCATTAGACCCAGCAAAGCAGCTGTACTTTCTGTATTACAAATTGATTTTCTTTTGATCGTGCCATTAAGCTTGCTCTGTAATATTTATTTAAGACGATTAAACCTATTGATTTTTAACCCATCTATTACTATGAAAAAGGATAAAAATATAACGAAGCAAAATATTATTAATTGATGTGTGTGTGGTTGAATAAAGGCGGGGCCGTAAAAGGCTTCGTCTTTTTTTGTTGTTATACCTGCATATTATTATACTTTTGCAAACTTGCTAAATCCGGAGAGGTGTCTGAGTGGTCGAAAGAGCACGCCTGGAAAGTGTGTATACGCCAAAAGCGTATCGAGGGTTCGAATCCCTCCCTCTCCGCTGAATTCAATGCCAAAAAAAGATAAAAGCCTGCAAATCAAATGTTTGTGGGCTTTTTAATTTGGATCAAATAGTCATATTATTCATCATTTTGCAGTAAAAAGGTGAGTAATTCGGGAGTCATTTCAGATAAAAAATATTACTCACCAGAAATGCCATAACTAACTGTAATACAAGATGTTCGGAAGGTAAACATCTTGCATAAAACTGATTGCAAGCTTAATTTTGTTTCACTTTTTAATGTTCAACATTATGAAAACTAATTTCAGCTTGCTTTTTTATTTAAAAAAGCCAAAAAACTACACAGAGGGTTTAATACCAATTTACGTTCGCATCACCGTTGAAGGTCAGCGCGTAGAGCTTACTGCGGGGCGAGAATGTAATCCTAAAATTTGGAATGTAGAGGCGGGGCGAGCTAAAGGCACGAAGGAAGAAGTGAGGGCGCTTAATACTTACCTAGATAACTTGCAAGCTCAAATTAATGAGGCCCATTATCAGCAAACTGCATCCGGCTTGCAAATTACAGCAGATGATTTAAAAAATAGGCTGCTTGGTAAAGCCGGCAAAATACGCACGTTGCTAAGTGTTTTTAAGGACCATAACCAAAAAATTGCAGCTTTGGTTAACCAAGAGTATGCACCAGGCACTGTTGAAAGATATGAAATTGCTTGTAGACACACTGAGAATTTTATTAAATGGAAATACAAAAAAGCTGACATAGACATCAAAAACGTAGACCATAATTTCGTGATGAACTTTGATTTTTATTTACGTTCGGAGCGTAAGTGTGCCAATAACTCTGCGGTCAAATACATCAAAAACTTTGGTAAAATAATCCGTATTTGTTTAGCAAGCGGCTGGCTTGAAAAAGATCCATTTTTAAATTATAAAGCCAAGGTTAAAAGGGTAGACAGAGGATTTCTAAGTGAAGAGGAACTTCAGCGTATCGCTGATAAAACTTTAAATGACCGGCTTAATCAAGTAAAGGATATTTTCTTATTTAGTTGTTTTACGGGATTGGCTTATGCAGATGTAAGTAAGCTTAAAAGGAATGAGATTGTGAAAGAATCGGATGGAGAAATGTGGATCAATACAACACGACGAAAAACCGACACAATCAGCCGCATCCCGTTACTGCCAGCTGCAATGGGTATAATTGAAAAATATTCAGATCACCCAATTTGTGTTAACGCGAACAAAGTATTACCTGTACCAACAAATCAAAAGGTAAACGAGTATCTTAAAGAAATTGCCGGGATATGTGATATTGAGAGGCCCCTGACGTTTCACATAGCCCGCCATACTTTTGCAACTACTGTCACACTTTCCAATGGTGTACCTATAGAAAGTGTTAGCAAAATGCTTGGTCACACCAATATCAAAACCACACAGCATTATGCCAAAATTTTAGATTTAAAAGTAGGCCGAGACATGGCGGCCTTAAAACTGAAATATGCTAAAATTTAAGGTTCTACCCACTTGATGCCTCAAGTGGTTACATCAAGTGGGTAGTTAAAAAAATTGATTTCAACTCTATCGTATAAATCCTCAATTATGCGAGACTAAATTGTACCGATAATATCGTGTAGCAGAGAGTCTTGCTTGATCGTCTTTTGGCCTATCTATATAATGGTTGATACCAAATGTTAAAACAAGCTATTTGGAGAAATCTCTCCCGATTTCTGAAGACTTCATGTTTCAATAAATAGAGAAGGTTTAAAATTGGAGGTCATAATTTGTTACCTCAAAGGCCTGCAAAATAAGGCTGTTATACACACTTTATCTTACTGAGCAAGGTGCCGGGACTGGACGGGACTCGAACCACGTCAAATCTGTCTGATTCAATATTTTATTAGCGTTTGAAAAGTGGCTAACCGAAATACGCACTTCTTATTTTGACTGTATAGTTTCAAATGATGATAGATTAAAGATAAGAATTATATGTCTTTACGACAAATAGCAATGATCATAACTTATAATAATTATTGATCTATTTGTTTAATAATTTAATTATGGTTGTGGTTGGAGATAAATCTAATAGTGCAGAACTTTTGAAGTTATATTCTTTGGTCGTGAATAATACACAAAAGAATTTGCCTTACAATTAATGGTGTTGCCTAAGTGTTAGCTATTTGACAAGTATATAATTGTCTATAATAGTTTTAGTCAACGGCTTCAGTCGCCGTTCAGTATGTATAGGGTGGAAACCATTACCAGTAAAGAATTCACAACTATTATTTGCTTTAAAATACCAAACTCTTTTTAATGCACCATAAGTAATGGTATCTGGCCGGGTGATTCTTTTGAAATGATTTAATTTCAAAGTATCTAACGCAATAACAGCAGTATTTTCGATCTTGATATTGCAAGAGGAAGATACGTATCGCTCGCCCGTCCAATACATACATTTATCTGTTATTTTACTCCAAATCAGGTAAGCACCTGTAATTGACGCTATAATAGCTATAATCAAAATAGATGGACTTCTGATTGATTTTAATTTAAACTTTAATGTTGCGCTTGGCTTGGCAACATCTGCATTGGTAGCAAAATGTTTGTTGAAAACCGTTGGTTCGATGATTTCTTTTTCCCTTATCAGGTCAATAGCGTATGGCTCCATCTCTTTAGGTACTTCTGTTACCGATTCTTCAATTGGTTCTATAGATTCTTTGACTGTAAGGATGTATTGTTCTTCTCTTGGCAGAGGAGTAGGGTTCGGATTGAACCTATAAGGCCTCGGCTCATAATTTATTAGCCAGGCCAGAAGCTCAATGTTTTTAGCTTCCGGATCACGATTGCGTCCTTTGATGAAATTATCCAGCGGCCTAAACTTATCTGCATCAAATTTTTCTATTGCACGAACATAGGCCGCCTCATCCTGATGTGCGCCGAAAAATGTTTTAATCGTTATTTCATCTCCTTTTTTATAACGCTCACTAAAAACCACCAGGCACTCTGCCCTGAGTTTTGATGGTGTTGAGCGTGCCAGATTAGGATTTAGACTGTCTGAATTCCTCAATTTTTGATAGGTAAGTAGGACTTGTGCTTTGTACTCAGAAAACATTTCAAACAAAATTAAGAGTAAATCTAATGGAATTTTCGGGTTTCCCGGAATTCTGCCGGAATGATTGGAATTGCCGGAACGCGTTGCTGCAAAGCGGTTTAACCCACCATACATTTGCTTTCGGAATCGGTTACAACCCTGATAGTTACTGAGGTTGATGTACAAAACAGGTTCATTATGAGCAGAGAGGATGGCGGCCGAAAGCTGGTTTGGAAAGCGGTAATAAGTTTCCATAATTAATGCTCACACTTTCCAAAAAAATGTAAGAAGCGCTTCTTACGCGGTTTGCAACGTGCTCTCCGGAATAGTTTCGGGGAGCGCCTGCAAGATTTATTCACTCTTTAATTTTTTTTGAAATGTATGCAATATTTTTTGCCATCTTCATGGCACTGTCATGCCCTGTGCATAACCATAAGGATCATAATAACCGCGGAAGCCAGGTTACAACATTAGACGATACGGGCGGCGATAACGGCCAAATTCCCCCACCGCCGCCGCCGAAAGGGCAATAAATAAAATTGGAAGATAAGGCAAGTGTAAGCTTGCCTTATTTTTTTATTTTTAAAGAAAATAAATCCCTTGAAAAAGCCGTTATCTATTTTGATTGTAAGTCTTTTATTACTGACATCCTGTAAGCATCCAAATACTAAGGTTTTACCGGAGGATTGGACAGATTATAAGAAAGCTTACAGTTTCCTTAATCGTAACAAAGATTCCGCCTTTTATTATTTCAACAAGGTTGCTGCCAATCTCAAAGATAGTCAGCAAGTGGCTATGGCTTATTATAGCATGGCAACATTGCAACAAGATGCCGGGGATAACTTCGGGAGTCAGGAAAGTTTGTCCATGTCACTCAAGTTTTTGAACGAACATAGTCCGGCCGTTTATAGATCAATTGCCACAAATTATAATGAACTGGGATTAACATCTTATAATCTAAAGAATTACAATGAGGCAATTGGATTTTATAATCAAGCAATCGAGTTCTCGCGAGATCATTCTCTTACTTTATATATTTTAAATAATCTAGCAAATGCCTATCAGAAAAAGCAGAATTATCAGGAGGCTTTGCTATTATATGCAAAGGTACTTACCCAAAAAGATTTAGCTCCAAGTACTTACGCGCGAATATCAACCAATATCGCTACAACAAAATGGCTTGCGAATGCAAATTATAATGCTGCCCCAGCCTTATTAGAGGCTCTGTATATTCGTATGAAAGAAAACGATATATGGGGGCAAAATTCCAGCTATGCTCACTTAGCTGATTATTACGCCCGTTCACATCCAGATTCGTCACTTATTTATGCTAATAAAATGTATAGCGTTGCCCGAAGATTGAATAGCCCGGATGATCAGCTTGAGGCGCTTCAAAAACTAATTGAGCTTAGTCCCCCCCGGTCGATCAGGCTTTACTTTGCCCGTTATCAACAGCTAAATGATAGCGTACAAACCACACGCAACGCAGCTAAGAATCAGTTTGCTTTTATTCGATATCAGGCAGAAAAATCCAAAGCCGATAATGTTAAACTGCAAAAGGATAATACTGAAAAAAAATATCAGATCTTTAAGCAAGGCCTGATGTTGTACGGTACGATTTTTGCGTCCATAACATTGGCTATTTTTGCAACATTCTGGTATCGCCGGAGAAAACAGCGCCTGGAAATAGAAGCCAAAAATACTATCCGGGAAAATGAATTGAAAACCTCCAAAAAAGTACATGATGTAGTTGCTAACGGTTTATACAGGATACTGTCGGAAGTTGAAAACCAGGATGAGATAGATAAAGGACTTTTGCTCGACAGGATGGAGGTGTTGTATGAACGTTCGCGCGATATTTCATACGAAGCACCACAGTCTGAAAATCGCAGATTCCATGAAAAATTAACAGAGTTAATCCTCTCTTTTGCTACAGCAAATAGAAAAGTAGTACTTGTTGGAAACAATGAAGCATTTTGGGGGAAAGCAAATCCTAAAGTAGGATACGAACTCGAACATGTATTGCAGGAATTAATGGTCAATATGAAAAAGCATAGCCATGCAAATAACGTTGTAGTTAAGTTTGAAGAGCAAGGCAATCGCCTTTTGATTTATTATTCGGATGACGGTATCGGCTTTGCTGAAGGCAGTGTGCACAAAAATGGATTGACCAGTACGGGAAACCGTATAAAAGCTATTGGAGGTGCGGTTATTTTTGACAGTAAAACTGGTGAAGGACTTACAATTGAGATTTCTTTCCCAATAGCCTAAATGTATTATTATGTTTAAAAAAGTACTAATAGCCGAAGACCATGAAAGTGCAAATATTTCAATACAAAAAACATTAAGCGATTTGGGTATCGTGTGTGTTGATTATGCCTACTACTGCGATGATGCCTTAATGAGAATAAAGAAAAGTATCCAAGGTGCGGAGCCCTATGAGTTGCTGATCACAGATCTTTCTTTTGAAGAAGATGATCGTCAACAACAGATCACCAGTGGCGAAGCTCTTATCCAGGCTGTAAAAGTAGTACAGCCCAGCCTTAAAGTTCTTGTATTTTCGGCAGAGCAGAATCCCGCGGTTATCAAAAATCTTTCTGGTCAGCTGGGGGTTAATGGTTACGTACGCAAGGCCCGGCGAGATGCGCAGGAACTTAAAGCAGCAATAGAGAGTATATATAAGAATAAGGAGCATTTTCCTATAGAGTTTCGGCAGATTATAAGGAAGAAAAATGCGCATGAGTTTACCAGTTACGATGTCACTATCATTTCACAATTGTCGAAAGGTATGCTTCAAAAAGATATTCCTGCTTATCTTCAAGACAAGCAAATCCGCCCGTCTGGCTTAAGTAGTATTGAAAAACGCCTTAACCAAATTAAAGAAGCATTAGGGTTTAATAAAAATGAACAACTTGTTGCTTATTGTAAAGACCGTAAAATTATATAGGCTCCATATAAATGGGATTTTTTAGTAAAGACTACATCTCTTTACGTTTTTTATATGCCAAATGGCATTGTTTTCATTTGGTTTTTTTGGTGAAAAATAGATCTTTATCTACCGTCAATTTGCTATCCTCCAACGACCAAAATTTGCTTGAAAATAATTTATTGCTTTACGGTTTCCCGTAAAAATAGTGCCCTAGCTGACCCTAACTTTGATTGCATAAACGCAAACCAAAATTAAAGTGATGAAAAATTATTACGTAAACAAACATGCTCAAAGTAATGGTGATCATGAAGTGCATGAAGCAAGTTGCCAGTATTTACCAACTGTGCAAAACAGGGAGTACTTAGGAGAATTCGATTCCTGTAAAGGTGCTGTGAAAAAAGCAAAAGAGAATTATTCAACAGCCGATGGTTGTAAAACCTGTTCGCCAAGTTGCCATACCAGATAATGAATACTGAAATGGAATACAAAGTAGTACCCTTCGTAGCCACATTAGATCAGAAGAAAGAGACGACAGCTGTTGTTGCTAATCAACTGGAGAAATTAATAGAAAGGTATACTAATGATGGTTGGGATTATATAAGGCTTGAAAGTGTTTCCACGTATGTTCAACCAGATCCGGGTTGTTTTGGAATAGGGGCTAAACCGGGGCATATGTCATCTTACCAAATGGTTGTTTTCAGTAAGAAGCACTAATGAAATGGCTGCTGCTTTTGGCGATTAAAATTTATTGGACAACTATCCCTAAACACAAAAGGCGTGCATGTATATTTCGGGTAAGCTGTTCTCAATATGTTTACAGGGTAACCGGGTCTGAAGGGTGCTTCAAAGGATTGCAAGCATTTAAATTCAGATTTTGCAACTGTAGAAGCGGATACCATCTTTTTAATAACCCCGTCGATGGTAGTATAAAAATGGTACTACCTCAGGGGCAATTAATTGGAGAAAACGAAATAGCAGAAAGAGTTCTTAATGCGCTTAAATAACAGAAATATTGAAGGCTGAAATCAACCGGCGAATGAAAATAGCTTTATTCTTTGTACTGCTGTTGATGATGGTTAGTTGTTCCAATTCGCCCTTGGTTTATATGTGCGATAGCCCAAATGCCAAAAGATACCATTACAGATCAGATTGCCCGGGTTTGAGCACTTGTAGCTATCGTGTTGAGAAAACAACGCTGGAAAAGGCGAAAAAGCAAGGAAAAACACAGTGTGGCTGGGAACGAAATATAAAAGAATAGCAAATAAAGCAACCTACATAATTATTAAACCTAAACCTTACACAATGAACTTCTTATGCCGCAGGTTGGGCAACACTGTTCAATGTAGCCTACTGCAATTTAACAGTGATTATTTACCGACTAATTAACAGGTATATGAGAAAATTTAACAAACTTATTTTACTGTTTATTACTGTCTTGTTGCCATTGTTTTATCGTTGTGACTCTGATATTGATACGGACAAAGATGGCTTATTAGATACTGCTGACCGTTGCCCAGCTGTTGCCGGGCCAAAGTCAAACAATGGATGCCCGATTATTCCACAAATCAATAAAATTCATTTGTACCTGGATAACTCAGCCAGTATGAATGGCTATTACAAAGATTTAACGGAGTACAAAACTATCGTATCAGACTTGGCGGTTAAAATGGATAAGGAGATTAAGCCGGTTGATATTTCGTTTATCGCCCATCAAACTTTTCCTTACTCTAAAAGTGTTTCCGATTTCACCAGCGATCTGGCAACCACACCTATGGCTGCCCAAAAGAGCTCCGAGTTACAACGTATGATTAGCGACATTGCATCGCATTGTGGCAACAATGACGTTTCAATATTGGTATCAGATTGTATTTTGTCATTCCCGGATGCTGATATCAAGGCCGATCCGGAGATTAATAGGAATAATGCTGCAAGCACACTTAAAAACAACATTTACTCAACCTTTGCCGATCTTAAAAAGAAAGGTTTTGCTGCCAGCATTTATGGATTTAGATCCCGGTTTTTTGGTACTTACTATAACTATCAAAATCAAAAAACAAAGCTGCGTGGAACTGTCCGGCCGTTTTACGTATGGGTTATAGCAAAAAAGGCGCTTTTGCTTCGGTTTAATTCACAATTAGAGCAGATTTCAAGCTTCCAACCAGAGAAAGCTTTGCATTTTGGTTTGGTTAATGAGCCTGTAAATAATTATACTATCCTGCCCGAAATGGAACGCCAGGGCGATTGGCTTCAAAGCCATACCGGAATAAGCGATGTAGAACTTCCAAAAGGGCAATCATTGCAAGTTGGTACCGTATTAAATCTTGACGGTCTGCCATCTTATGCTAAAAGTATCAAGTATTTGCAAGACAATCTTATCCTTAAGGCCGAAGGATGCACAGCAGCGTTTAAACTTAAGGCAAAATCTGAAGTTGATAAATCCAGGCTGCATTCAGATAACGAGATTCGTGCGTTTGAGGCTGCAAGCCATGTACTGCTCATTAAAGTTTCAGATATGTCTTTGCCCGAAGCCAGGATCCATTTCAATTTGCCATTAAAGTATGATACCTGGTACCAAAATTGGTCTACAATGGATGACAGAAGTATAGAGCAGCAAACAGGAAAAACTTTTGCACTCGAATATCTGATTGCAGGTGTTAAAGAAGCCTATACACGCCCAAACACAGATTACATCAATTTTTCACTTTTACTCACGAAATAATGCAAACCTTATTCAGACTTATATACGAATCTCTCTGCGGCAAAAATCAGGAGCTCTCAGATTATCGTAGCCATATCTACAGCAACGTAGGTTTATTAACCTTAATAATTGCCATCGTAATTGCACTGTTCTTTTATCTCGCACTTGGCCGATGGCGTATGATATGGTATACCCGTACGCATTGGGTAATAACGTTAGTATTAGCTGCGCTGCTTGGTTTCTCCTTAGCATATAGTATAGCAAAAACAAGTATAGGTTCGGTAGATGCCTACCTTATTCAGTTCGCATTTTTGAATGCCGTATTGCTCGTAGTGTATTTTATCGCGCTATCTCTGGTGTTTAAAAACTTTTCTATCTACTCAAAAAGAACCCCTTTATAAACAGATATGAGAGTATTTATTTTTGGAATAGGTGGTACCGGTTCTCGCGTACTCCGTTCATTAACAATGTTACTGGCCAGTGGGGTTAAATTTCAACACTCTGATCTAACCATAGTGCCAATTATTATAGATACGGATGCGCATAATGGCGACACAGCCCGTACCCGTGATTTGTTACGCAGTTATTATACCATCCGTAATACTTTTGTAGATAAGAATGCATCTGCAAAAAGCGATATTTTCTTTAATACACAGATCCGCTCATTTAACAGGCTTGATGCGAGCTCTTCCGACGCAGCTGACCTGGATGTGCAGTTCAATTTTCAGAATAAGGACGATACTTTTGCCAATTTTATCAACTTCAATGGCCTGAATCAACTTGATAAAGACCTGATTGAATTGCTATATAGCGACGCGTTAGACGATCGCCCCGAGTTACATTTAAACTTAAACGTTGGCTTTAAGGGAAACCCTAACATTGGTAGTGTGGTTTTCAACGAGCTAAAAAACTCTCAGCAATTTAAAAACTTAGAGAGTAGCTATACTCAAAACGACCGCATCTTCATTATCAGTTCCATATTTGGCGGTACCGGAGCTTCAGGATTCCCTACACTCGTTAAGTTAATCCGGGAATCAACCTCAAATGCTAACCTGTCTAAAACCAAAATAGGGGCAATTACAGTAATGCCTTATTTCAACGTAGAGGCTGTAGAAAAGAGCGCCATTAACTCGGCCATATTTGATACGAAAACAAAAGCAGCCTTAGCTTTTTACGCAGAAGATGAGAAAATAAAGACCGTTGAGGCGCTTTATTACATTGCCGATCCAAATCAATCGGGCACACTGCCCAACGTAGAGGGAGGGGTGGATCAGGTAAATAACAGCCACATTGTGGAGCTAATTGCTGCGACTTCAATTGTGGATTTTATCAACAAGAGTGATGAAGAATTAGCAACACCGCAGTGTTTTGAGTTTGGGGCCGAAAGCGGCGATAATCCCTTCGGTATTGCGCATTTTAGTAATGACACCAAGCAACGCTACATTAAACCACTAACCGGTTTTGCTTACGCAGCAAAGATTGCTACAGACGTTATACCGAACCGGAAAAGCGATACTTTTTATGGGCCAAAGGAGCTAAATATAGATGGTATGCTGGATATCCCTTCGGAATACCGAAAGTTGATTGACTTTTTTGAGCAGTTTAAGCGATGGAGCGGCAATGAAATGAGCAGCAAAGATAATGGCCGTGCATTTAACTCTTTCTACTTCGATCAGGATAAAGATTTAAATCAATTAGTGCATGGCAAACCAATTAAAACAGGTTTTTTCTCTGCTGGCCTGACGCAACAAAAGTTAGGTGGAATGTTAACCAAATTCGAGGTTAACGAACCGAAAGATCTCCGGGTTCCGGAAAAATATATGAACATGTTATATAAAACTGCACAAGCCTGTTTAGTAGAGCTGGGGCAATTACCGTAATCAATTTAAAATTTAACCGATGCCTTATATATTCAGATTTCATAAAGGAACCAATAATAATATTTACGATTGGAAAGCCTCCGACAGGATAGCTTCGGGCCATTTACAGGATATTAACGAAAAAACAAACGTACTTTCCTCATCAGCCGGAACATCAATTCCCACACCTTTAGCACGTCTTTTTTTATTCAAAACAGCTTTCGAGATCATGGCTGCCCAGGTTAAGAAAAATACGGTAGAACCGCAAAGCATTTACGCTGGTTTGGTGTCCGAGACACTGGATTTGTTAGAGCTACTTTATAAGAGCGGGTCTGATAGTTCACGGTTTCGTTACCAACGTTGGGTGTTTGATAATAATGATGAAGCAATTAGTCATTTTGGAGATCGTAATGGGCATAAACTGCTTGCAATATCCTTTCAACAAGCGGCCAATCAATATCCGTTCAATAGAAAGATAGACATCACCCTTATTTATTATAAAGAGGGTGGTAAGGAAGTGTTAATTGGAGGCACTTCGCCATTCACTTTTGTATTTAGCTCGCCAAATTTTAAAAGAAAGATGCGCGAGCGTGGGTTCAAAACCATTAAAGGTATGGTTTCGGATGATGTTCTTTTCGATTCTAAATACCTGCAATTGCAGGAGCGCGACAGTACTTTTATCAGATATGTAGATAGTTTAACCAAAACGCCGAGTATAGGCGATTCTTTTAATGGTATAGTGGATTATGTGGCTAATACATCCAAACGTTACGAACGCGAATTTCATGGCGCAACTGCCGCTCTAATCGATATTAAGTTCGGCGATACAGTGCTTATGGCCGGTAATATCCCACTTAAACAGGTTAGCGAGGCTGATTTTAAAACAAAGATCCATGAAAGCAGTGATTTTAAAATATTGCTGCCCATTGACACAAATTATAAGGGAAAATTGAACCCGTTATTTCTGTTGCATAAAATGGCAACAGAAGGTCAATACTCGTCTGCATCAAACGTATGGTCATCTGCCAATGAAATTTCTGAAATGGAATATCCCGAAAATACGTTGGAAGACATTCTGACAAAACGGGAATTACCCGGGCTATCCGGTATTAAATATCCATTTTTCTCGTCCTTTGATTTCTTCGAATTTGGGCTAATCAAACTGCCCGGTTATTCGTTAAATGACGAACGTTTTTTAACGCTAAAAAATGATCAATCATTCCTTTATCCTATTAAGCCGTTATTTTTTCATTTGTTTCCTATACATCGCATTAAAGAATATCTAACGGTAGAAGAGGCTGATGGTTCGATTAAATTCACCATCCGGATACCAATATTCGGGCCCACAAAAGGGTTGCGTGAAATTACTTGTAGTAAAATCTACCGCGAACAGGATGTCATTAACTATCAAGGAATACTGGGCATTTTTCCTTTTACCCGCGCAAATGAGCCCGAATTGTTATTCATTAATCAATATTCGGTAGCATCTTATGAAAAAACAAATGCGCCCAGTCTTTTGGAATCGATCCAGTTTTTTAAAAATGATGAATTAGAGGCTATTCCGGCTATGGGGATGCCGCGGTCTAATTATAGCGACATCAATACAAAAACCACTTATTACCAGGTGAATCGCTCATTTGATATGGTACGGTTGAATTTAAAAAAGAACAATATCAAAGTAGGTGGCATTGTACTGCCTAAATTTCAAGAGGTGCAGAACGGTGAGGCCGAATACATTTATGCAATTGATTTTGGTACCTCCAACACGCATGTTGAGTATGGTATGGTGGTAGATAAACGGGTGAAAAGTGCAATGCCTTTCAGTATTGAAGAACACCAGATGCAAATGTTTTTGCTTAACCAGCCCAACCGTATTAAACAAAACGATGGCGATAGTTATCTAGACTACGAACGGAGCACAGGCAGTCAGATTGATAAAGCGAGGCAAGTTACCTTGCGCGAGTTTGTGCCTTTCCAGGTAGGTACGCAAAAAGGAGCTTCAGTAAAATTCCCGTTCCGTACGGCAACTTCCGAAAGTAACGGCTTTATCAACAACGCTAACAATAATCGGATTTTTACAGATGCAAACATTGGTTTTAATATTGATGAAGACCAAATGACGGAAAACGCCATTTACAAAACCGATCTTAAATGGCTACTTCAAAAGGCGAGCAGCGATCCCTTTAATATTAACCGGGTTTCCATATTTGCCGAAGAATTGATGTTGATGATCAGGACTAAGGTGCTTTTAGAAGAAGCTCATGGTAACCTTAAAAAGTTGAAAATCATCCTCGCTTTTCCAATCAGTATGGGCGATACACTAAAAGCCAGGCTCATTGAGATTTTTGATAAACAACGGTTGAAAGTATTGGGCGCAGCATCGTTGCCGCTTGCCCAACCTGTTACCGAGTCTATCGCACCTTACTATGAGTTAAAATCAAAAAATATCAACATCCAGAATGATAATTTCTGTAACATAGATATTGGTGGTGGTACAACAGATATTGTATTAACTAAAACAGAAGGTGCCACAAATAATAGCCAACTGCAATGCTATTGTTCATCATTCCGATTTGCAGGCCGCCAGCTTTGGAGCAGCGGGGTTAATGAATATTACAGCAGCGATAATGGGTTTATTGCCTACTACAAAAACTTTATACCCAATGTGCAGGTCGATGCCGAAAATTCTGGCAACCTGCAACGGCTTCTAAATGGCAATCATATTAAAACAGAAGATGTTGCCGGTCTATTGTTCAGTAGCCCCAATTATAAGTTTAAAGATGTTTTCTCTGAAAAGCCAGCCTTTCGTATTGTACCATTAATTCACTACGCGTCTATTCTTTTTTACATATGTAAGCTATCTGAATGGAAAAGTATTGAACTACCTCGAACGGTAAGTTTCTCCGGAAAGGGAAGTGAATATATTAACCTGCTGTTTCCAGCTTCGGCAGGAAACAACAATAGCGATCTGAAAGGATTCACTCAAACTATGTTGGGGCTTTTTTCAGGCAAAACCACCCACAAAGATTTTATCATCGAAAAAAGTACCGAACCCAAGGTAATTACTGCAAGAGGCGCTGTTTATTATGCGGTTGAAGATATTAAAGAAGATGTTAGTAACGATTGGGGAATTACGCCAGCTTCAAATCAACATGCTAATGAGAAGAAGTTAGTTAAAGAAAATGTGATTTACAAAGGGTTTAAAACGCTGGCTTATGAAGACGACCCCATGAGTTATGCAGATTTAATGAGTAATGATGTGTTGTATCGTGATATTATCAGCAATCATGTCGATTTTTTTAATCTACTGTTTGATAACAAAGCTTTGGTTGATGTTATTAACCGGAAACTAGAGATTACAAATTTCGCGCAATATAAACGGTTCTTTTTGCCGGTTAATGGTAATGTATACCAAACTGGGGTATTGAGAGATAGCTTCAAAGCAACACTCAACGCACTTAACCCCGAGGATAAGGTTGATGATTCGCCATTCTTTTTCCCTCTAAATTATTCATTGATAGACTTATCGAAAGAAATAGCTAAAACCGCTCAAATCTGATTTTTATGAAAAAAATTAACCTGATTTTGTTAATAAGTATTATTCCAATGTTTGGCATGGCAGAGCCCTCAGGTCCGTTATCTCAGCTTATTGTGGGTTGGGAGGGAGAAATGATCTTTTTGGCCTTATTACTCGGAATAATTGCTATAGTAAAGCAGTTCATGATTGCTCGTAAAATCTCCAGAAAATTATCGAAAAACGACAAGATACTTAATTCACTTCGAAATGATATAGACCGGATAGAGAAGAAACAACAGGCTCCTAATAATATTAAGTCAATTGAAGATAGACTAAAACAGCTTGAAGTCAAAGCTACTAACCTCGAAGAGCCATCACGAGAAATTGTATGGGACCGCCCTTCAATTAAAAAGGCGGAACCTGTTATTGAGCAAGTTTCTCCAAATCAACAACCTGTTCCTGAAACTCTGAAGCCTGCTCATGAACTGGTTTATGCAAAATTTGCCAACCTGGACGAAGGGTTTGGCCCGGGTATAATTACCACAGCACAGAATGGTGAGCAGGTTTACGAAATTGAAATTATTGGTGATAACGCAGTATTTCGTATTGCCAACGATATTGATGCTCAACGTTATGCACTGGCCGAAGCCGCTTATACATTCAATAAAGCTTGCGAACTTGTGAATCAGCCATTTAAAGGCTGCCGTATTGTGTTGCACCGGGAAGGTACTTTGGTGAAAATGTCGGGCAATTGGATTATTCAGCAGAAGGCAAAAATCGAATTTAAATAAATGGAAACGACAATCAGGGATTTATTGATTGAACAGGTTACCAAGCATTTAAAAACGGTGCCGGTAACAGAAAGAGTGCGAGAGTTGATCTATAGCCACTTTTTGTCACAGTGCAACCAGTTTGATATTGCAGAATATGATTTTTATAAAGAGATTCTGAAACCGGCTTTCAGACAAGCAGAGCCTGCGCCGGAAGAAGACCCCGACCCGCCTAACCGAAAAGGCACCTGGGTTAAAATATTTGGGGTAACACTGCATAGTCTTAAGCGTTTAGGCGAAGTGTTATTTGAAGAGCCTATCCGTGAAAAAATTTACTTTGAAGATGGTACGTTGCTTAAAGCACATGTAGATCAGTTAGAGGATGCAGATACGGCGATTGAGTATACAGCCTTATATAAATCTGAAAACGACCCTGAAAAGCGTTATCTGAAAATCTGCTATCGGCTTAATCCTGGCTTGCCTTACCGCATCGATAAGAAGTTGTTCGATAGTCTTGAAGATTTGTTATCTGCCGGTTTTAAAAGCCGGGCGCTAATGAATATGATCTATAGAGATTATAGCTTCGGCAAGCTGCACATTTGGTTACATGCCCGGGATTCGGAACGATTCTCATCCGCACCAGCCGATCAAACAGAGCTGTCTTTTTTAACTTTTATATTCACAATCAATGTAGCCTACCCATTTTATATTAAGCAGATGTTGTTCTATTCGCCTGATGAACTGGTAATTAAAGCGCAAAATGATATAAATTTCTGGACCGACTTGGCCACGTATTGCGAAAACGGTTACCTGTGGGTTTGGTTCAATGCCTTGGGGCATAACGATTGGATTGAAAAATTACGAAGGCTAGTATTGGATCTTAAGCAGAGCGATACGACTGAAAAAGATGAAAAAACCTATACCCTCATCCAACAATTAATACATACTATAAATGCCGATACTGTTCGCCCGTTAATCGAACTCAGTGAAGAAAAAGTGGAGATGCTGGATTTGGCGGATACAGGAACAATTGATGTGCCACTTAAACTGAGTTTAAAAACCTTAGGTTATGTTAAAGTGCAATTGACGCTTGACGCTGAACAAGAAGGATTTTGGTTAGATGCATCAGATATTACGCTTTTTGATCTCACAGGTAAAAAGGAGGCTTTTATTACACTTCATATCGAACCAATGAAGCTAATCAAAGATACATGCTATGATTCAACTTTACAGGTGACCACAGAGTATGAGATATTAACCATTCCTATAACTGTGCAAACTGTTTTCCCCATGCGTACTTACCTATTGTATATCGCAAAGTATGCCGGTATCGGTGGGCTATTATTCGGATTACTTCGTTGGATGATCAGTGCCGGTACCAGTCGGGATTCCATGTTGGAGCCACGAATTGTAACTTATGAGATAGAGCGTTCCCTGCCCGATAATTGGTCGGTATTCTTTTGGGTGTTTCTGGCTATGCTGGCCAGTTTAATTGGCTCTTATTTCCTAATCAGAAAGGAGGAAAAAATATGAGCAGAAAATCTGGAATAATTGTTATTGCAATTGTAGCCATTTTAATATTAAATAACCTACATGTTTTCGGCACTTCTGGTTTTGGGGCTTTTGTTGATTTGAGCTTAACAATCATAATTATTTCACGTGCAGTGGTTTTAGTAAAGAGAATAAACCGGAATCGGGTTCCATTATCGGCAAATCCGTGGATACGTAGTGCGCAGCGGGTAACATCAATGCGTAAGGAGCCTCCTGTTTCCATCATACCACCACCCTCTGCTGCTGGTATACATCTTGCCTGGGTATTGGCATTAATTACATTGTTCCTGATGATTTGCTTTGGGTACCATATTCTGGCAGCCGCAGGCCTAAACTTTTTTGTTTGGGGCGATCATTTGTTCGGGGCGGGTGCCCCGCCTATTATAATGTGGATACTGGCTGGTTTGTTTTTGGGAGGTGTTACCGGAACAATTGTTTTCTGGCGTAAATACCATACCGAATTTAAATGGTGCCTTATTGCTATTATTCCGTTTTTATTGGTGCTGATATTGTTACAGACTTTGAGTGACCCCTTGCAGTCTTTTAGCCCCAGACCAATTGCGGTCGTTGTAGATTCCAGTAAACAAAACGAAATAATTAGTGAGCCGGTAGTAATCACTAAACGAAAGAAACATAAAGCTGCTAAGCTTATTACTAAAACTGATACATCATCTGTTGATAATCAGGTCGCTCTTAAGAATCCGGATTGTACGAAACAACTGGCCCGTATAAGTATTAATGCGCGATCGGATAGTGTTAACGTTTATTACCGAACGGCCAGTTATCAGAACGGACCATGGGGAGAGTGGAAGTCAAAATTTATACCACAGCAAGGGCAGTTTTCGCTAACAGATGAAGGACTGGTAAAGGCCAATGGCCTGCAATATTACTACGAGTGTAAATCAGTACTTACCCGATCGGCTCAGAACCCTTATACACGCCTACTTTGTGAAGGCCAATTGGTGATCGATACTTATTAAGAAATAAGCTATGCCTTTTTAAAGAACATTCAAGTAAACAATAAAAATGATTAATAAACCTGATACCTTATCCAATAGTTTTATGCCAAAATATCTCCTCATACTGTTGGGGCTATGCTGCTTTCATTCTGCCAACGCACAGCTAATATGGAAATCGAAAGGGCAGCTTTATAAAGACAAATATATTACAGTAGAGATAGAATATGCAATGGGAGATAATCCATGTGGAACGAGAGTAACCCCATCGGAATTCCGTTATCGCATTACTCACATTAAGCAACACGGTGAGTACTATATTAATTGGCGTCTTGATTATTTTAATTGCGATCATGAGTTGAAAAGTTATCCTAAGAATATACATATTACAAAAGATAGCAGGCCGGGCATTTTTAGGCCAGAAAATAATCAGTTTTCGGCGTTCAGATTGGTCAATAATTTTAATGCAGTTAAAAAGTCGTTGGCTTTGCCGCCGATTGCTGATTATATCCCTGTTTCGGTTATTTCCTTAGAACCGAAAACTATTAAAGGGAAGCTGACTATCGTTAAGGGAGAACCTACAACACTAACTTTAGTAGGTGGCTATCTGGCAGCTAATACAAATTGGAGGTGGTATGAAGGTGATTGTAATAGACAGTCGATAGGTTCTGGTACATCTATCAGTGTACAGCCCCGCCAAACAACTGTTTATGCACTAAAGGGAGATGGGGATCACCCTACGCCCTGTATATCAGTTACGGTTAATGTTTCTAACACAAGTATGGCTGCAGAAGGGATTGACGGCCCATCACAAATATGTGAAGGAGAGAAAAATATACACCTGGCTGTAAACGGCGGGAATCTCGGGGATAATGCCAAATGGGTTTGGTACCAAAATAATTGTGACAGCACTCCCATCGGCGAAGGAAATACTATTGATGTATCGCCATTAAAAACCTGTACTTATTATGTTCGTGCTGAAAGTCCTAAAGGTAATACTTTTTACCGGGTTCATGAACTTAAAGTCATAACTAATTCTCAAACGCCCGACCGGATTGACGGCATAGAAAAAGTGGATTATGGCCAGTCGTTCACTCTAACTATTCATGGCGGTAAACTTGCAGCAGACGCTAATTGGGTGTGGTATTCAGGCTTGCCCGACAATAAAATACGCGTAGCGACAGGTGACTCTTTTTATGTTGCTACTGCATCTGACGATCGAACTTATTATGTGCGTGCGGAGGGCATTTGTAATAATTCTGGCTTCGTAGTTAAAAATGTTCGGGTGATAAACAAGCAAAAGCCCGATGCTATCCCGCTGGCAACTCATCCAACGAAATTTTTTATCAATGGTGGTATCGTTTCTAATGATCCGAACCATCTTAATAATGTTAAAAATTATGTAGGCACTATTGGTGGCGGCAAAAACATCGGCTGGTTTATCCGTGCTAAGTTTAGTAGCGACCAGGCAAAAGCAACCTATGAAACCATGGGCACGCAAATTACAAACTATAGTTTACCCGGATATTATCAGTACAACGGGCAGGTAGTAAGCAAGCGTACTGGTTATACTGGCGGGATTTATTTAGGTGTCGAAAATATAGCAGTGTATACTGGAGGTGGATATGGTACGCGCGATTTTCTCTATGGGGTTGACCAGTATGGTTATAACAATCCGTTTTCTTCAGGGAGTGCCTGGGTTAAAAATACAGCCTATAGCTATAGTGGTGCTGAAATAGAAGGCGGTTTAATATTGAAGGTTAGTTTTTTTAATATGATGGGAGGAGTGAGTACCATAGAGGGTAAATACACTGATTATAATTTGGGTATTGGCTTTAATTTTTAAAAGATGAAAAAAAACATTACACTGTATATTACCCTGTTTATATACGCTGTTACCACTGTTAGCTGTTCAAAAGACCCGGAGCTTAGTGGTAATCTTAGCAGCCAAATCACCGTGACCACACAGGCGGTCTCATTTATCGAGCAAACTACTGCTGTAAGTGGTGTGCAGGTTTCGGCTGGATTTAGTAACGACGTATTGGATAAAGGTATCTGCTGGTCTACAACGGTTAATCCCACTACTGCGCTAAATAAGCTATCTGGCGGGCAGGGTAGTGGAACAAGTAGCTTGGTTTTAAATGGGTTAACACCTGGCAGGGTTTATTATTTAAGGGCCTATGTTACAACCAAAAATGAAGCCATCTATGGTAACCAACAGCAATTCACAACGCTCAACTATCAGCTCGCCACACTTGCTTCAAGCCCCGTAACTAATATTACGCAAACAACTGCAATAAGCGGTGGTAATGTAATCAAGTTGGGTGGAGGTGTGGTTAGTGCTAAAGGAGTTTGCTGGAGCACAACCTCAGCGCCAACTATTGTGAACCCACATACACTTGATGGGAGCGGTTTAGGGGCTTATTCAAGCACTATAACCGGCTTAAATCCAGGTACCACATATTATGTACGTGCTTATGCCACTAACCAGGCAGGCACGGCTTATAGCCCACTATTGATATTTACAACAACATTAGTTCAATCTGCTACGGTGAGTTCTGTAATGGTAAGCGGAATTACAAAAAGTACTGCTACGATTTCTGGAAGTGTAATTGCTGATGGAGGGGGCACTATTACCAGTCGTGGTATTTGCTGGAGTATTGGTTCGGTTCCTTATGTTCCGCAAAATTCTTACAATTCAAATGGGTCAGGAACAGGCGCTGTATCAGCTACGTTAACAGGCTTGGTTAGTGGTACAACCTATTACGTGCGGGCTTATGCAACTAATGCTGCCGGTACGTCTTATGGCGCTTTAGTTTCTTTCCGAACCTTATAATATACACCTCCATTTATATGATTACTACTAAAAAAATTAACCATGGATTTTAAAGATCAGATATTACAACTCGCTGCACGCGTTGAAAAACTGTTGCCTCAGCTTAAAACAGAAGAAGCCACAAAAAATGCACTTATTATGCCTTTTATACAAGTATTGGGATACGATGTGTTTAACCCCTTTGAGGTAAACCCAGAATTTATTGCCGATATCGGTATCAAAAAAGGGGAGAAGGTAGACTATGCGATTATGAAAGAAGGTGAGCCAACCATTTTAATCGAATGCAAACATCACCTTGAGAAATTAGACCCGCATAATTCGCAACTGTTCCGCTATTTTCATACTACTACGGCTAAATTCGGTTTACTTACCAATGGTCTGGCTTACAGATTTTATACAGATCTTGTAGAGAAAAACAAAATGGATAGTACGCCCTTCTTCGAATTTAATATTACTGAGATTAAAGAAGCGGAGATTGTAGAACTGAAGAAATTTCATAAATCCTATTTCGATATAGAAAGCATTACCAACACAGCAAGTGAATTAAAATATTTAAATGAGCTAAAGACATTGCTGGTTCAGGAAATGGTTACACCTTCTGATAATTTTGTGTCTTTTTTTGCCAAGCAAGTATATTCGGGTGTGCTCACCGCTAAAGTTAAAGAACAGTTTGGGCCAATTATTAAACGCTCCTTTAGCTCATTGATTAATGATTCCATCAGCGAACGATTGAAATCAGCACTTAATCAGGAAAAACAGATAGAAGTGGCAGAAGCAACTAAACTGGAAGAAGCTGCAGTTGTCGAATCGGGGTCTGATATTATAACGACAGAAGAGGAGTTGGAAGGATTTTATATTGTGAAATCGTTGTTGCGCCAAAACGTAGACTCTAAGCGTATTAATTATCGCGATGCTTTATCATACTTTGCCATCTTATTGGATGATAATAACCGTAAAACCGTCTGCCGGTTATATTTAGGTGCTAATAAAAAATATTTGGCGATACTCGACGATAATAAAAAAGAAATCAAACATGAAATCCACTCTCTTGATGAGATTTATAAATACACGGAAGATCTATTAAAAGTGATCGAACGTTTAGAAAAATCTGTGCTTCAAAAGTAAATTACTATTAAGGAGTATATAGTAAAAACCTCAAGCATCTTTGAAGGGCTTGAGCTTTTATCACTATGAAGTGAAATGGTTACGTTTTATTGTATCATTTAGATTTTCACCTATGCTTAAATAAGTTATTAGGTTTGTAGCCTTCTTTTAGTTTATCAATATTTAGTTTACTCAAATTTTACTGTTATTAAGGTTCGGTTTAAGGGGGTTACTTTAAGTTTGACTAAAATTTAATAACTTTTTTGCAACCATTTTCCAATTACTGGAACCCGTAAAAAAACGGCAACACCAATGACTACATTTAATTTCACAAAAATAAATCAAGGATGATATACATTGTCCACATGCAATTTTTTAAACATTTAATTTATTTATTATGTCAGCAGCTTATGTAGAACACAGGCCCATTTCTTCAAGCAAGGATACGCCTATCGACCACCATGTGGTTATTGTTAACGGAGCTTCGGTGGGCGGTAAATTTTCAACTCAACTTGAAGCAAAGAACTATGCGTGCAAAGAGGGATACCGCCCGGTGCATGTCGCACGAGAACGCCACCTAAGAAACAGGGATAATCCTGATCATTGGAGAAAAGATCCATGCTAGCCTAAGGTGTTAATTGATAAGCCGGAAGATTGTTTCCGGCTTGTTAACATGAATTAAATATCCAATACAATATGGTTAATGGCTTTTTTGATGTGCTAATGTTGCGCGAATACTCTACGTTGTTTTTAAGCAACGTTCAAGTATCCGTCTGTCGAAAAGTCCAACATCCCGATCTGTAACGGCTTGCTTAAAACTATATGTTGCTAGGTTGGTTTCTTAATAAAACCTATTCCATGCCAACACAAAGTAAATACTTCAAATTCCGCGGACGTTTCGATTTCTCACCACACTGTTTCGAAATCGGTAACCCGATCATACAAAACAGGTCTTTAGCGGACAATTTTTTTCTAAAGATGCTCTACCAACTTTACAAAGAAGAGTTTCCGCCATACTATAACTTTCACCTCGATTTCTTTTCAGAACGCTACCCTGATCAGGAAGAAGAGTTCTTTAATCATGTTACAGATATTGTTATTAACCGCATCGCCTTTTATAAAAAGAAAGATCCGTTTTCTTCGAGCTATCCCAGCCACATGGCAAGCGCGAGGCAACTGGAAGCTTTCCTCGATTTTCTGAAAACGGTTGACCGCTGGCATAAACTCGAACCTATCGAATCTGTAGTGGCGGAAAAAGACAGGATGATCGATCAGCTAAACGCCAGAATAGCTGACCTGGAAGCACAATTAAAAGAAGCAACTAAATACGACGTCGGCGAAAAGATTGTAATTGACAAGGGCGCTATACCTGTATTCATGAACCTGGTACATCAGATACAGGATTTAAAATTGCCTAATGATAACCGGCTTGCCCGTTCCCAGGCACAAAGCCCCTGGTATAAAATGATCGCTAAATACTTCAAACACGGCGATAAAGATATTTCCATAGACACGGCTCATAACTACTTCCCGGCTAATAAGGACGATAAGCCATCTAAGTACATCAATATTGCAGAAGAGGATAAGCTTTTCAAGATCGTTCCCAAGGAGAAGAAGTAAATCACCCCTCCAAATCTGACCAAACGCCTCCATTGGTCATTCATTTTGCCATTTCCCTCTTGACATTTGAACCATAGCGTTCACAGGCAATTATTGTATACCGCCTTTGAACCGGTTTAATATTTACCCAAAACAACAGGAGGATTAGTGATGAATTTGGAGATTATCACCAAAGAAGATTTAAGGGAGTTTAAAAGCGAACTGCTGACCGAGATTAAAAAAATCGTTCAGCTGGATGGACAAGCTACGTCCAAAAAATGGCTCAAAAGCAACGAGGTTAGAAAGCTGCTCAAGATTTCACCAGGCACCTTGCAGAATCTGCGGATCAACGGTACGCTTCGCTTTACCCGTATCGGCAGTATCATGTACTACAAGCTGGAAGATATCAACAAGCTATTGGAAGGAGCGTTAAATGAGCACCAGCTTATCAACAACCGAGCTTACCGGATATGGCAACCTGCTGCGCCGTATGAGTAAAGATGAGCGGCTCAATGCAACGCATGTCAGCCTGTTTACAGGCTTGTTCGTCCACTGGCAGCGGAATGGCTATGCCAGTCCTTTTGCAATCACCAGGAAGGAGATGATGGCGTTCAGTAAGATCGCCTCTATCGCAACCTACCACAAGTGCATTAAAGAACTGGATGCATATGGCTACATCCGTTACCAACCCTCTTATCATCCAAAACTCGGCAGCCAGATTTACTGGCCTGCCGGTTGGGAGATTTAAAAGTTATACCGATAGCTGGTTACACAGATATATCAATAAGCATATATCCAGCTATCGGTATAACGGTATAACCGGTCTGCAAAGCAGACCGGCGGCGAAGCAATGTCCTCGCGCAGAAAGCGGGGGAGCAAGCGGAAGTCGGGCGCACCCGACTTTTTCCGCTTGCCCTGCGGGGCAAAGGCGTTTTGCGTATACCTCCGGTATACTTTACCCCACGCTTAAAGCAATAACAATAAGAAACAGTATACCTGGCGGTATACTAAGAACGAGAAAGTGTATGAAGGCTGCGAAAGATGAAAATGTAAAAACGATCAGATTCCCGGTTAAGACAGACGAGAAGCTGCAAACATTGGCTAATAAAAGCGGGCTGACTAAGCTGGATTTCTTTATCCACATGGTGGATTATTTCTATAAGTCAAAGAAAGATCCAAGGGATCTGAATGATGAATTGTTGAAGAATGCGATCAATAAAAAGACCGATAATATCGTAGCCTTTATCAAAACACAGGAGCAGGATCTGTTAATCCCGATGAAGAAAGATTCGGAAAGAATGATTAATCAGCAAAGCAAAATCGCGGAAGCCTTTAGCCAGCAGGTAATCAAATTTAATGACGAACAGAGAACCATCAATCAAATCCAGGCAGCCAATATGACTAAGATTGCCGAGTACATGCGAAAACTTGACCTGATGCAATACGACAAAGCTGAGCTTAAAAGAAAGTTTATGGAAACACTGGAATTCTACAATAAGCGCAGAGATCAAATGTCGGTATTGACAAAGCAATGGGAGAAGGATGAATTGGTCGCCCACATCCGTGCAGAGATCAGTAAGCTGTGATTGGCGAAAGCTGAAAAACAAAACATCAAAACCACAAAGAAAGAAGTAGCCCATATCAAGTAAAGACCATGCATGTAAACATCACCAAGAGCGAAACCGGGAACAACAAAGGCAGCAGCAGTCAATTGGTAGCTTACCTGGAAAAGGAAAACCGGATGGCTGAGCAGCTAAATAAAAGCCGTCAACCGGAATACTGGTTTAATCAGGAGAGACATGACATACAGCCTTATGAAGTAAGACAGGGTATAGACAACAACATCGCAAAACTATCCAAAGACGATGCTAAGTTATTCCTAATTAACGTTAGCCCAAGCGAAAAGGAGATCCTATTCCTGAAAGCCAAATATGGAGAGGATGGGGCTAAAACACATTTAGTCGCTTACGCAAATCAGGTAATGGATGCTTACGCCAAAAATTTTAAACGTGATGGTGTTAATGGCAATCAGGATTTGGTGTATTTCGGTAAACTGGAAAACAACAGATATTATACTTACAAGGATCTGGAAGTTAGAAAAGGGCATGCCAAGAAAGGCGATGTTAAGCCGGGTGAGCAAATGCATGTACAAATTATTGTTAGCCGTAAGGATGCCAGTAATAGCATCAAACTAAGTCCGCTTAACAATTCAAGGGGTACGAACAAATCACATAGTCAAAAGGTGGGGCAGTTCGACCGGGTAGCTTTTAAACAAACTACGGAAAGTTTATTCGACAACATATTTGGCTACGATCGGGAGGTTAAAGAGTCATTTAATTATGCAATTGCCTTAAAGCATGGTTCATATGAACAGAAGGAAGAAGTGAAAGAACTGCAAAGGACAGAACAAGCGATGAAGTTTGGCTACGAACAAGGTTATCATGGGAAAGGTCTGTTAGAAATCTTATTGGATAACAGCGGCAATATTAATATTGCGCCAACACCTGATGATAGCCGAAGGAAGAAAAAGAAAAAAAAGCCGGGGAGGGATCAAAGCCACGGCCCGAGTCGGTGACAGTTTTTACATCAGGTAATCTAATAAAAAATAATTCCCCTTACACTCGCTGTTTGGGGAATTAAACCTAAGGGATATGATTGCGAACAAACACCCAGGCTAATAAAAATGTCTTTCCTATAAAAGGAGGGCATTAATGAAACAGCAAACAACTAACACAATGGATATTTTGCCACAACTTGATAA
>Ga0116227_10000075_pt1 | contig 165162 bp, 161 predicted proteins | sample S1TSphgellanicum_FD_89693 | JGI IMG/M metagenome (GOLD analysis project Ga0116227, IMG submission 89693) | Host-associated microbial communities from peat moss isolated from Minnesota, USA - S1T2_Fb - Sphagnum magellanicum MG | ecosystem: Host-associated > Plants > Peat moss > Unclassified...
CCGGAAAATTATCAAATCGCTATCTTTGGTTATGCTTTCTTAGCATTTGCTGCACTTCTATGCCAGCAAAGAGGTGGTCAATTTTGCCACGGAATAGGGTGTAACATATGCCCGGAACTTCCAGTACGCTAAGGTTTGTTGATGAATTCATTAAAGAGCGTACTGATTTATGGAATTTTTCCGAAAGTCAAAGGGAAAAATCGACATCTGTGGGAATGATCGCCTGGTTATTAAACACCCTAGTCAGGAATAGTAATGACGATCTAAAACCAAAAGATTTGACCTTGGCTATTCACTCGTTAATTCAAATGGAACAACGATATACAGTTGATTTTACCTGGCTAAACGGTGAGCCCCTAAATGATATCATGAATTCTACCAGGGGCAAAATCTATGATGCCTTAATAAATTGTTCAATTAAAGAGGTTAGAATCAACCAAAATCGCGCGTTTTGGGATAATGAAATTGAAAAATTATTTACGGAACGGCTTCTAAGTAAAACTGCAAGCACGGAATTCTACTGGTCTGTTGGTTTTAACATTCCTCAGATCAGCTATTTGAACATGAGTTGGTTGAGTGCTCATAAAAGTGCTTTAATGAGTTACGAAACAGATGAGTTTGAACAACCGGTTTTTTATGGTTACCTATTGTTCTCAGCCCAGCTTTATACTAATTTGTTTGATTTCTTTTATGATGAATACCTACAGCAGGTACCTGTTTTAACTGACACAAGTAATATTTCCCGCCGTTTTGTTGAGCATGTTTGGGTCGCCTACGCAATTGACTTACCAAGAGCCGAGCGTTTGATAGATTATCTGATCGCATCTGAAAATCCCCAACAATTATTGTTCCTAGTTGATCGGATTAAGATTGAACAAACCGCGACGAACACCCAAAGAATTCGCAGGATATGGAAGTCAATTTTGTCAATTGCGGAACGGTCAGATGACAGGGATTTGCAGAACAAATTATTCGAACTAATTTATTTCGTCGAAATATTAAGTGATTTTAGTGAATCCGATCTCGATTTGTTTGAACGGACGATCGCTTTGGGTGGGATCAATATTAATAGTTATCGCCTTCTGAAAATGGTTGAAGGTAAAATTAATGCTCAAGAGTTCTCTGTTGGCGGTCGATTGCTGAACATATTGCTTGATAATATCAGTAGCGAAGCATATTTTGATGAAGAAAAAATCATTGAAATGGTTGAAACGTTGTATCAGCATAAAGAACTGACGTTAGCGGATCAGATTTCCATTAAGGCCGTCGAACGCAAAAACTTTCGCTTAGTGAAAGTTTATAACAAGTATCATCTAAATTAAGAGTTGATAACCGAGGTAATTACAAATTGTAATTGAGCTTAATAAAAGCAGCTATTCTTTTTCTTCTTTCCCAAATTCACGCCGCACCTCTTTTACGGGAACTCCAGGTTCGGCGCTGTGCTTTGCCTTATCAATGATTCCGCCCTGCTACACTTTTCAAAATCCTTATCTTTAACCCATACAAAAAAATAAAAATGTCCGAACTCAGCCCCTGCCCAATTTGCTCCTCCCCTTACACTTATGAACTCGATATCAAGCTGGTCTGTCCTGAATGCGGTCATGAATGGGAGCCTGCCAAAGAGCCTGTTTCAGCGACTGACTTTGTGGTTAAGGACAGTAACGGTAATATACTATCTAACGGCGATTCGGTGGTAACCATCAAGAATCTCCCGGTCAAAGGCACTTCCCAAAGTATCAAGGCCGGCACCAAAGTGCGTAACATCCGGTTGGTAGACAGCGATCACAATATCGACTGTAAAATCGAAGGGTTTGGAGCCATGGCGCTCAAATCTGAATTTGTGAAAAAAGCCTGAAGTATATGAGAGAAGATATTGAAACAGCAGACCACTATGTATGTGCTTTTTGCATTGAAGAATCCTTTTTAAAACGGGAGATCAACAAAAATGGCGAAGAGCAGGTCTGCGATTATTGCGAGGAGGAAAATCCCTGCTACACTATTGGACAGCTCGCAAAAAGGGTTGAAGAAGCATTCGACGGACATTATGAGCGCACCACTGATGAACCTTCAGGCTATGAGTACTCAATGATGGCTGATAAGGAATCTAATTATAATTGGGAACGTTCCGGCGAAGAAAGCCTTTACGCCATAATGAGTGCTATTAATTCTACGGAGGAAGTTGCAACGGACATACATTCGGTCCTTAAAGAAAAGCACTATGATTTCGACGATGCTGCAATGGGTCAGGAAAGTGAGTTTGACGACGAGGCGCATTACGAGCAAAAATATATTGGCGACGAACGCTGGCAATCCGAATGGGAGAATTTCGAGCAAACGCTAAAAACGGAATCCCGCTATTTTAATCAAACTTGCATCAATCATTTGAAATCAATATTTGGGGATTTGAATGATTTGAGAACTTCGGAAAAAGGGTCGGTAATCGTGATGGCAGGCCCCGGCACAAGCTATAATGCATTTTACAGGGCTCGCGTATTTCATGCGGAAGACCGGTTACAATCAGCAATGGAATCTCCGGTCAATCAATTTGGACCTCCACCTGCACTTATGGCCGTCGCCGGGCGAATGAACGCCCGGGGCATATCGGTATTTTACGGAGCAAATACGCCTGCGGTCGCGTTGGCCGAAGTGCGTCCTCCGGTAGGTTGTAAGGTGGTTGTGGCCAAGTTTAATGTAACCAGGGCGTTAAGATTATTGGACCTTTCTGCTCTGAAAAATCTGGACAGGAAAGGCAGTATCTTTGACGAAACCTATGCTGGCAGATTGGAAAAAGCGGCATTCCTCCAAAACCTTAGCGGCCGGATCACCGTTCCGGTGATGCCGGGTTCTGAAGATTTCGATTATTTGCCTACGCAAGCCATAGCGGACTATTTAGCATCTGACAATAAATTAAATTTAGATGGTATTTTATTTCCGTCTGTTCAGGCCAAAGGCAAAAGCATTAACGTCGTATTATTCTATAAGGCATCCCGCGTTGAAAAACTTGACCTTCCGAAAGGTGGCAAAATTGAAGCTGAAACAGGAATGTACGGTGAAGATGGCTGGGAGCAATTCTATCGGATAACGGAACTTATTCCGACTAACACAGAAACCAAGAAAAAGGAAGATTATCCTTATGATGACCTTTGGGATGTATATCGAACATCTCATGACCCGGACGCTCGTAAAAACACCTTGAAACTTGATTTGGAAACCATTGAAGTTCACGAAGTAGAGTCTGTCCGTTTCAAAACGATCGCTCACAAAGTATACAAATCCAGGTATAAGGACTGGAAGGGTAACGTGACCGAGATTAATGATAATTGACGAAGTTTTCAATATGATTGTGAATACTGAATGTTGCTCAGTTATTTATGACGGAACGACGTAATTCCTTTGAGACAATTAATAATTGGAATGGACTTGCCAATATTTTCAAAAGGTTAATTTTTTGTAAATTCTTTTACCCCCTGCCCTGTCTTAAAGGGTCTTAGGGTGATATGACGAATGAAGAAGTAAAAATTCTGATCGATCAATATCTGGCCGGAACCTGTACGCCGGAAGAAGCGGCGCAGATCGAAACCTGGTATTTGATACATCATGAAGACCGGACGATTGATGTTGACATAGCAGCCGCTACCGACCGCGTGTGGGCCAGGCTGGAACGCAAACCGGCCCGCCTGTGGCCGCGCTACGCTGCCGCAGCCTCGATCCTGCTGGCCATCGGCACCTACCTGCTTTGGCCGAAACCATCAGCCGAAAACATCCTGCCGGTCCAGCAAGGCGTGACGCTGACCCTGGGCAGCGGACAAAAGATCAAGCTACATCCCGGCACTTACGGCACCGCCGTCGCGACTGATCAGGCCTTAACTTATAACGGGCAGGGAAGAGACACCAATACCCTGACCAATAACGGCAATACCAAATATAGCGTCAACCTTTCCGATGGCACCCAGGTGACCCTCGACATCGGTTCCAGCCTGACCTACCCCATTTCAGGGCGCGAAGTAAGCTTAGTCGGCCAGGCCTATTTCAAAGTGAAGCATGCCAACCAGCATTTCCTTGTCCATACCCGAGACCAGCTCACCGAAGATCTCGGTACCGAATTCAATATCAGCGCGTACGCCGATGAAACCACCAAAACGACCCTCATTGAAGGCCAGATCAAGGTCAACGAAAAACTGTTAAAACCCGGTGAACAATTCGCCGGCAACGAAGTGCATCCGGCCGACCTCGAAGAAGTGACCGCCTGGCTACAGGACCAGATCGTCCTCGAACAGCAAACGCTCGAAACCATCCTGCGCAAAGTCGCCCGGATCTACGACGTCAAGATCATCTACCTCGACCCCGAAGTCAAAAGCTATGTCTACGGCGGCGCGGTCAAAACCAGTACCAAACTATCTTCTGTCCTGAACTTCCTGCGCAAAGCAGGACGGGTGGACTTTAAAGTAGCAGGCAAACAGATCCAGGTATTTAAAAAAGAAAGGAGCGCACCGGCCAAACACTGATACCAAAAAACCGGGCCCAAAATGAAGCCGGGATCGCTGCGAACGATACCGGCCAGTGTTTGGGTCCTTCCCGGAAATAAAGCGAATCATTCACCATCAAACCCAAACATTTCAAATGTATGAAATTTTACCCTAAGCTCCTATTGATCATGAGGCTCACCATCATCCTGCTCACCATCGGTATCCTGCACGTCAGCGCGGCCACCTTCGCCCAGCGCATCACGCTCAACGAAAAGGAAACCAAACTGAGCGAGGTCATCAAACAGATCCGCGTCCAGAGCGGCTATAACTTCGTCTACCTCAGCGAACTGCTCGACGGCAAAAAAGTAACCCTCAACCTCCAAAACGTCACCCTCGACGAAGCCCTCAAACAAGCCCTCGCCAGCGCCGGGGTTAGCTACGAGATACAGGATGGCACTGTCGTGCTGTCGGCTAAAGAAGAAACACTCATCGAAAAGGTCAAAGCGGCGATATTTGCCATCAGCGTCCGCGGGATCGTTACGGACAGTTTGGGTGTGCCCTTACCCGGTGCTACCGTGATCGCCAAAGGCATTAACCAACAAACACTCACAGGCAATGATGGTAAGTTCTACCTGACCAACATTCCCGAAAATACCATACTCAGCATCTCCTATATCGGTTACGCAACCCAGGATTTCAAAGCTCAACCTTTTATGACCATTAGCTTAAAACCCAGCACCTCCAAACTTAGCGAAGTGATCGTCAGTACCGGTTACCAGCTACTGCCCCAGGAACGCGCGACCGGTGCCTTTGGCGTGATCGATAATAAAACACTCAATCAGCAAACTGGTATGAATATCCTGCAACGACTGGACGGGGTCACCACCGGTATCCTGTTTGATAATAAATCCGGTGCAGTCAATAAACATAGCAACGTTACCATTCGCGGCCTGAGCTCAATTAATGGTTCTCTTGATCCGCTGATCGTCGTGGATGGCTTCATCTACGAGGGGGATATTGCTAACATCAACCCTGACTTCGTTGAAAACGTCACGCTGCTCAAAGACGCGGCTTCGGCCTCCATCTGGGGAGCCCGTGCTGGTAATGGTGTGATCGTGATCACCACCAAAAAAGGCCAGTACAATCAGAAACTACAGGTCGATGCGAACGCCAGTACCATTATCCGCGATAAACCCGACCTCTTCGCGGTCAAAGGGCTAACCCCGACGGAATATATCGACATGGAACAATTCCGGTTTCAGAAAGGTCTGATCGATAACCAGCTTAGCGGCATACCCTACCTCGGCCTAAGCCCGGCGGTACAGATCTTTATGGATAAGCGCAACGGGAAGATCACGGCCACGGACTCGGCGGCCAGGATCAACGCCCTCAAAAACCATGACGTGCGGAACGACTACCTGAAATACATCTACACCAATAGCCTTACCCAGCAATATAACGCAAACTTCAGGGGTGGCAGCGAACGCAATGCTTATGCCTTGCTGCTGGCCTACGATAAAAATCTCGCCTCCACATACGATACTTATCAAAAGCTCAATGTCGGTTTGGAAAATCGTTTTCAGCCCGTTAAAAATTTGCAGGCAAGCCTCAAAGTACTTTACACCAAAAGCCAAACGGAAAGTGGCCGCCCGACCGACATTGGCGTCAATCAAATCCCGGTACCTTACCTGACGATCAGCGACGCGACCATCGATTATCGTTACAATGGCCGTTATACCGATACCTCAGCGAAAGGCAAACTATTGGACTGGAAATACTATCCGCTGGAAAACTACAAGCACGATAAAACCACCATCAGCCTGAACGAGATCTATGCGCAGGCCGGTCTGCAATACCGACTGGGCACCTCTCTGAATTTCTCGGTGAATTACCAGTACCAGCAACAAACAGCCGCCCAGGTCCACCTCGCCGACAAAGACAGTTACCTCGCACGGGACGCCGTCAACAACTTCAGCCAGTATAACTATAACACCGGGGTCATGAAATATATCATACCTATCGGCGGCGTTCGTTTCGGCACAGATAATACCACCGCTTCGCATACGTTAAGAGGACAGGTCAATTTTGACCATACCTGGAATGAACACGAGGTCGCGGCCATCGTCGGTACCGAAGTCCGTTCCCTGCATTCCTTCGGTTCGAACTCGACCGTTTACGGTTATAACGAAGACCCGCTCAGTTACGGAGCGGTGGATTTCACCAATCCTTATCTACAGTTTCTCTCGAAGATCAGTAATTATATTGGTGGCGCGCCTTCCTTTACTGACCGGACCAATCGTTTCGTATCTACCTACGCGAACGCTTCGGAAACCTATCGCGGTAAATATATCCTCTCTGCCAGCATCCGCCGGGACGGCTCCAATATCTTCGGGGTCAATACCAATAATAAATGGCGGCCGCTCTGGTCGACCGGGCTGGCCTGGAATTTGTCCAAAGAGGGTTTTTATGAAAATAAAATCGTCCCTGAACTTAAACTGCGGGCCACCTATGGCTACAGCGGCAATGTTGACCCCAGCGCGACCGCCTTACCTGTGCTGCGTTATATCGGGCCGAATGCAGCCAGCGGTTTGCAAATGAGCCGTATCTTCGCTATCAATAACCCCGAACTGCGCTGGGAACAGATCCGGACGATCAATTTCGGGCTGGATTTTAGCTTGGTCAAACAAGTCATCAGCGGTTCACTGGACTACTATGTCAAAAGCGGTACGGATCTCTATGGACTGACCCCCTATGACTACACTACCTGGGGCGGCGCCCAATACATCACCAAGAACGTTGCCTCCATGCGCGGCGATGGCGTAGAACTCAACCTGCAGAGCCAGAACATCCGTAAAACCTTCACCTGGCAGACCCGGTACCTTTTTACTTATAGTACCAGCAAAGTGACGGCTTATAATTCCGAAGAATCCCAAAAAAGCAGCCAGTTATTACAGGGGGGCAACAGTTACCCCGGTAGTGGGCAAACCGCTCTACGCCGTGGCCGGTTATACTTGGGGAGGCCTCGATGCCAACGGTAATCCCCAGGGCTACCTTAACGGCAAGAAGAGTATCGACTACAACGCCATCGTCAACGAAGGGAATGCCAGCCCGGAAGCCGCTAACATTACTTATGTGGGTTCCGCATTACCGACCGTTTTTGGCAATTTAGTCAACACCTTTGGCTATAAAAATTTCTCGCTTTCCGTTAATATCTCGTACAAATTGGGCTACTATTTCCGTCGCCCGGCATTAAACTATAATACGCTGCTGAACGGCAGTATAGGTAATGATCAATACGCCCAGCGCTGGCAAAAGCCGGGCGATGAGAATAGCACCGATGTGCCTTCGTTTATCTACCCCAATTCCACAGGCAGGGATAATTTTTACACGTTATCAGCGGTCAATATCCTGAAAGGTGACCATGTCCGCCTGCAATATATTAATCTAAGTTACGGCCTTGGCAGACAACTGCTGGATAAATGGCGCCTGAAAACCTTCCAATTCTATGCGAACGCGGCCGATCTTGGCATCCTCTGGCGGGCGAACAAGCAAGGGCTTGACCCGGAATACGCCAACGCGATCCCACCTTTAAAATCATTCACCATCGGGCTCCGTGCCGGATTTTAATTTAAAAACAGATGAAAACAAATTATATACTCTTATTGCTTACCGCGTTATCGCTGGCATCTTGCCGGAAATACCTCGACCAAAAATCGGACGCGGCCCTGGTCGTTCCAAGAAGCATAGATGATGTGCAAGCGCTCATGGACGATGCCGACCGGATGAATTACTTAACCACCCCAAATTACATGATGGCCAGCGAAGATGAATTTTTCGCCACGGCAACCATCATCGCCGGGATCAGCGATCAGGACGTTAGCGCCTACAAATGGCAGGCTTTCAACTATACTTATCCTAATGACTGGTCGACCGGTTACGTGCCTGTTTATAACGCCAATCTGGCCATAGAGACTTTGGACAGGGTCGAAAAAACGACTGCGAATGCCGAGAGTTGGAATAATGCCAAAGGCTCTGCCTTTTTTTACCGGGCATTTTATTTTCTGGAGTTGGCCTGGACTTACGCCAAGGCTTATAATCCTGCTACGGCAACCAGCGATCTGGGGATTCCATTGCGCCTTTCCTCGGATTTTAATGTAGCCTCCAAACGTAGCAGCGTAGCGGAAACTTACCAGCAGGTCATTACGGATGCCAAGGCAGGTATCGATCTTTTACCCAACTTGCCGGTCTCTTTGCTTCGCCCTTCCAAAGCCGCTGCTTATGCCTTATTGGCCAGGACCTATTGGTCGATGCGGCAATACGATGACGCGCTTAAATACGCGGACCTGGCGCTAGCTATTAATTCCAATTTCATCGATTATAAAAAAGATATTACAGCTGCGGCCACCCAACCTTTTACAAGATTCAACAAAGAAACGTTGTTTTATAGCGAAGCGAGTTCCTTTTTGAGTACGAATAATATTTCGCTGTCAACTATCGACACCGTGGTCGTCGCTTCTTATCAAAATAATGATATCCGTAAAACCGCTTTTTTCAGAACTTCCCGGTTTTATACGGGCGGCAAGCTATTTAAAGGTTCTTATACCGGACAGGCCAAATACTTTACCGGGCTAGCGACCGACGAAATGCTCCTCATCAAGGCCGAGTGTCATGCCCGGCTAAAAGATAAGGATGCGGCGCTCGCGGCGCTCAACAAATTGGCCGCCCTACGTTACGATGCCACCTTTGCGCCTTTTACGGCTACCGATGCCAGCGATGCCTTAGCGAAAATCTTGGTCGAACGAAGAAAAGAATTACTTATGCGCGGATTGCGCTGGATCGATATTAAAAGGCGTAACCTCGACGGGGAAAATATTACGCTGAAACGCGTGGTCGGCGGACAAACGTTTACCCTGGCGCCAAATTCACCATTTTACGCCCTCCCTTTACCGACAGACATTATCCAGCAAACCGGTATCCCGCAAAACTAAAGACTATGAAAAGATTATTAATGGGCCTGCTTTTAGCAGGCCCTTGCTTGGCCCTTGCCCAAAAAGCCTTGCCCATAGGCACCAAAGTGCCCGACATTCGCTTTACGCAAGTATTGAACTACAAGCAAAAAACGGCCAAACTATCAGATTTCAAAGGCAAACTGGTGATCCTCGATCTCTGGAGCACGACCTGCAGTTCCTGCATAGCCGCCTTCCCGCATATGGAGCAATTGCAAAAGCAATTCAGCGACAAGATCCAGATCCTATTGGTTGATCCTTACCTGATCAAATACGATACCGAAGAACGGGTCAAGCACGCGCTCGCCCTGATGAAAGCACGCACAGGTTATTATCCTTCCCTGCCAATCCCCATCCGCGCCGGTATCATCGACAAATACTTTCCGCGGCGTTCGGTACCGCATGAGGTCTGGATCGGTCCTGACGGCAGGTTGCTGGCTATTACAGAAATGGCCGAAATAACTGCGGAACACATCCAAAGCTTTCTGAACAAAGAGCCGCTCAGCCTGCCCGTCAAAAACGACTGGGCCTTTAACCGGGAGCAACCCATGAAAGACGGCCGGCAGGTCTACCGCGCGATGTTCAGCAGCGGCGATGCCGGCCTGGGTCATGGCTCCGGTACCCGCTACAATGACCAAAAACAGGTGACCGGCGTCTACATGCTCAATGAACCCTTAGCTGATCTGATCAGTGCCGCTTATCCCGAATACCTCGGCAGCACGCAACCTAACCGGATCATTTATGAGTCAGACAGCCTGGCGCGTTTCCAGGCCAAGTATTCCTACGACCTAACCCTGCCGCCGGCTCTACCGGAAAAGGTTAACATCAGCACGGAAATTCGGGCCGACCTCTCCCGCGCTTTTCATATCAGTGTTCGTAAAGAAAGTCGCCCGGTGACGGCCTACATCATTAGTAATGCGCCGGCTTTGCCAAACGCTTATTCGGTCCGTAAAGCCGACCTGCAAAAAAGCACGCTCAAAAAATATATCCATCACCTGCCGGTCAATCAACTGGCTGACCTGCTGGACCGCTATGCCATACCCGTCATCACGGACATTACGGTCAAAAACCCCATCGATATCGACTTCCCCGAAGGCTTGGACATTACCAACCAGGAAACCGTACTTCAATTCATCCAAACCCTTGGTATTATAGTGCGCAAAGAACGGCGCATGCTGGACGTCATCATCATTAGCGATAAAAACTAAAACCCATGAAAAACTACATCAAATTTCTACTCATTTTTTTCAGCGCTGCTGCCAGCGCCCAAACGAACTACAGCATACATGGGACTGTAACTGGTTTACCCGCAGGCAAGACCATTATGCTATTTGTACAAGGGAAAGTCGATTCGACTCAATCGATCGCCGGCGAATTTCGCTTCCAGGGTACGCTCGCTGAACCGGCGACCGCCGGTATTAAATTCACCCTCGATGGCGCAGGTTACGATGGACATACCTACTTTGTTTTTTTGAGCGGTCAGCTTGAATTACAGATCAAACCCTTTGGACCGGTGGCCGGTACCGAAGTGAACGGCCGGACCGTATACCTGACCGAAGGGATCAATGATCAGCGCTCAATCGCCGTTTCGGGTAACCAGGATGCGGTAAATTACCAGAACCTGATTCTATTGCCGGTGATGGAGTCCAATAACCGCATAGAGAAATTCAAAATGCAGCCGCCCATTGATTCTGTTAAGCTAAAAGAGCTGGTGGCCGCCAATTACGCGATTCCGCTGAACTATCTGAAAACCCATGCCGGTTCTACACTGAGTCTGGTCGCTTTAAACATGATGAACAAGCCCGGCAAGGATAACCCGGTCTCCTTGGAAACTTTAGCAGCATTGTTCGCGGGGCTTCCGCAGGAAGTGAGGAATAGCGTAGCGGGCCAGGCCTATCGTGCAAAATTAGATCGCTGGAAATAATGTTAGAAATTTCGCTGATTATTTCGATAGTTATCGTGATTGCGGCCATTGCCCGCTGGCTGGTCCTTGACAGCAGGCGCGACCGGGAATTGCTGGACGACCTCAAAAAAAGAAAATCCTAAATCCTTTTTCGTTCTTTATAAGATCAGTTATAGTTGGGCGGGTATAGTAAAGGCTATGCCCGCTTTTTTTATGCATTACACTTCCCCCCCCCGAAAAAAAACATGATTTAAAAGAATGGTATAAATGCTTATATACGAAAGCCTTAACGCAGTCTCCCCCACCCATTTCTCATCTCCCCCCACCCCACAACATATACAGATACACCAGCAGCCCCAGCTTCACCCGCAACACCCGCAGGGCATGGTGCACATGCTTTTTAACCGTCTCCTCGGAAATCTCCAGCTGTCCCGCGATCTCCCTGTGGCTCAGCCCCGCTTTGCGGCTGAGCAGGAACACCTCCCGCATCTTCGGCGGCAGGGCGGCGATCTCCCGTTCGATCAGCTCGCTGAGCATGTTCGTCCGCACCAGGTGATCGGTCACGCAGTCCCCCCTTTCGATAGCGGCTTTAATGGAAGTGACATAAGCCGAGGACACGCCTTTTTTAGCGATGAGCTTAAAGACCCGGTTACGGATCGCGGTATAAAGGTAGGATGACAGCTGCCCGGTCAGTTCCAGGCTCTCCCGGCGGTCCCAGAGCGCCGCGAATAGGTCATGGACGAGGTCATCCGCCTCGGCTTCGTCCCAGACCTTGCGGTAGGCATGCGCGTAGAGCGGCCCTTTGAAGCGCTGGTAGATCTCGGCAAAGGCCTGCCGGTCTCCCTGGCGGAGCAGGAGGGCGAGTTGTTGATTGGGATATTCGCGGTACACGGGCATGTTAAGCGAATATAAAGAAAAGGGGGATAAATTCCTAACGCGGGGTTTCCGTTCAACGCACAAAAATATTTTTTTACGATTTGCTTCTCTGTAACTTATTTAACTATCTTAGAAGGACTTAACCTCTTTCACCATGAACATCGATCGCCAATTTTTTGAGAGCCTTTTATTTAAAAGACACCAGCCGGTGCAGCGTTTTACACAAGATTCACCGGTTTATCCCTCCGTCTGGCTGGAGTATTTTGATCACCGGTCTGAAATAAAAACGTACCGGGCCGACCTGCTCCTTACCCCGCACAATAAATCCTCTGCGGCCGAGCTTTTTCAAATCCTGTCGCAACGGCTCCGCAGGCGTAAAAATATTGAATTTCCGGACCACGATCCGAAATGGGAAATGGCGACCAACGGGGAATCAGTTGTTGCGAAACTGACACTACAGGAACTCGCCGGTGTGGTCCTGCCCTTAACACCCTGGTGGATTAACAACCGTGTGGAAAAAGCGAGCCGGCAAAATGATAATTTTCACTGGTTCCGGCAACTGGTCGGCGCGATCTACTATAAAGGCGACGGTGCCCCCTCCTGGAATGACCGCGAGGCAATCAACAACTGGCTGGGCCGCCTCGAAGAAAATTATCTCATGCATATCAAACCCTTGAAACCACACAGTTTTGGCGCTCCCACGGCACTCTGGTCGGTCAATCAGAACCGCCGGGCGACCTTATCTATTGCCAAATCTGTTCCCGCCACCAAAGCTGATGCCGGCCGGAGGCTTTTCGACATTGATGGCAGCGGGATCAGCTGGGCCATTATGGATTCCGGTATTGACGCCTGCCATCCGGCTTTTCGCAAAAAAGACAGAGATGGCAAACTATACGAGGACGCCATGGGTGAACCGGATGATCCGTACTCGAATCACACACGGATTACGGCCACCTACGATTTTACGGATTTTCGGAAAGTCGTGACCAGGGTATTTCTCAGCGGTGGCGAACTTGGGCCAACGCAGGATATTATCAAAGCCTCGGGTGATAAGTATGACCAGGCGCTGCCGCAGCAGCAGATCGACAGCCACCTGAAACAAATCGAATACAACCTGGCGCATGGCATGCAGCTCGACTGGTCGTTGCTGGCGCCACTACTTCGCATGCCGCATAATCATCAGGACTACAGGGCTCCCGAGCATCCCCACGGCACGCATGTCGCCGGTATTCTGGGCGCCAACCTGGTGACTGATAACGGTTATGGGAATCTCATCGGTATGTGCCCTGGGATAGAAATTTATGATATCCGGGTCATGGACAAAGATGGCGGGGCCGAAGAATTCAATATTCTCGCCGCTATCCATTTTATCCGTTGGCTCAACAGCCAAAAAGACCGATTGGCGGTACACGGCGTCAATATGAGTTTTTCCCTCCTTCACGAAGTGGCCAGTTATGCCTGCGGACAAACGCCGGTCTGCGTGGCCTGCGAGCGCCTGGTTGCCGAAGGTACTGTAGTCGTCGTGGCGGCAGGCAATTACGGGCAATCCCTGTTCCAGGCAACGGACGGCTCGTTCGCCCAGGGATTCCGGATGGTCAATATTACCGATCCCGGCAACGCCGAAAACGTGATTACCGTAGGAGCTACCCATCGAAACGAGCCGCATACTTACGGTGTTTCGTATTTTTCCAGCAAAGGACCAACGGGCGACGGACGGGTAAAGCCGGACCTGGTCGCCCCGGGTGAAAAAATATTCTCGGCCAGCCTGAACAATGGCGATGAGCCGATGGACGGAACCTCCATGGCTGCCCCGCATGTGTCCGGTGCCGCGGCGCTGATTTTGGCCAAGCATAATGAATTGATCGGCCGGCCGCGAAAAATCAAGGATATACTTTGCCGTACGGCGACCGACCTCGGCCGCGAAAAATATTTCCAGGGTTGCGGAATGCTTGACGTACTACGCGCTATTCAATCAGTGTAAATCAAAAACCTATTCATATGATTCTCAGTTTAGAAGCACTCCAGGCCAATCAGGGCGATAGCCTGATCCTTTATTACGGTGACCCTAAAAAGCCATCCATTATGATTATTGACGGTGGTCCGTCCGGAATTTACAACGGTAGCCTGAAACCCCGCCTGGTAGATTTAAAAGCCCAATTAAGCCCGGATGATCCCCTCCCCATCGCTCTGATGATGGTCAGCCACGCCGATGACGACCACATCCACGGCATCCTTGACCTGACCGACGATCTTATTTCCCAGGATAGCGGACCTGAAGGTCCTTATCTCAAAATAGAAGGTCTTTGGTTCAACGCCTTTGATGACATTATCGGCAACAACGAAGTCATTAAAGCAGCCCAAGCCGCTCCTGCAAATTTTAAAAAAGACGGAGAGGTCACTGCCCTGATCGCCTCCACCGGACAGGGACGCACGATCCGCGATAAAGCCCATAAACTGGGCTGGACAGTTAATTCGCCATTTAGCCCCCTGCCGGGCTCAAACGCCGTCTTGGTACGCGGCGACGCCGGCAGTTCTGTTGTGCCCTACGGTCAACTAAAGCTAACTGTGCTTCACCCTAATACCCAACGTTTGACCGAATTACAGGATAAATGGGATAAAGATCTTAAAGCCCTGCAAGCGGGCGACAAAACGATTGTAGCTGCGGCTTTCCACCAGGGTGCGGATAAATCGCCGTTTAACCTGTCGAGTATCGTCTGCCTGGCGACCCTGGGTGATAAAAGTATCCTGTTAACCGGTGATGGTCGTTGTGATGATATCCTGGACGGACTAAAAACCAATAAGCTGCTGGACAAGGACGACAAAATACATGTGGATATTTTAAAAATGCCGCATCATGGCAGCGTTAGAAATCTCACTGACGAATTCCTCCAAAAGGTCACCGCCGATCATTATGTCATTTCTGCGAATGGAAAAGACGATAACCCGGACCAGGCAACGCTGGATAAAATGCGTAAAAACATCCATCACCAAGCGATCCTGCACATCACCAATAACACGAACTCCAAAGTCAAAAACGTGCCCCCTATGCAACCAAAACTGCAGGATTTCGAGGCAGCGCTTAAATCCGCGAAATCACCCCTGAGCGTCAGCTACCGCGTCGCGGCAAAGAACTCATTCGTCTTGGATCTTTTAGACCCCTTGAAATTTTGAGATAACGGCTCAAGGATAGCTGCATGGCAGGCAGCTATCCATTTTTAATATTTGATGGGCGTATTCATTTCGATTTGATAACCCGCAAGATCGGCAGAAAGGTTTCGGGGGCGATAATTTTGCTCCGTAAATCTCTTAGCGACGCTTTCATGGATCATTGCGTCAGCCGGAACTGCTCTCCTTGGCCAAATCCGCCAATCCAGTTTCATTTCAAAGAACCAGCCGTCTTTTTTGAAACGAGGCCTCGGTACAAAGTCGAATATTTTGAAGCCCAGGGTTAGCGAATTGTGTAAGGTTGCGTGATAATCAGGTGGTTGATAGTCAGATCCCTTACCATAGACATATCGGTCCACTTTCTTTTTTGACAATTTTAAGCCCGCATCGGCTGCTTCGCCCAACATCCATTCCAGGGCAACCTTTGATAAGCCCTCTTGAGGATAGGAGCCGCCGACGTCAGAATGCACACCCGCGAAAAAAACCTCTTTGCAATTACTATGCGTATTGGCGACATGATAACAATCATAATGCTTTCTCCGCTCATCAATGGCGATCGCATGCCGGATAATTTGGGCGACCCCCAAACTTTGGGAGTAGGGAAAATTTTTATAAAAATTGATCAAACCGCCGGCCGCGACGACCGTGTCCCAAATACCGATGAAATGAATATCGATCGTCTGCGAAAACCTCGCCTTAAATGCACTCGCCATCTTAAAAAGCTCGTCGCCCTTGACATAAATCTCTAACGCATATCGCAAGTGCCCTGCATTCCCTTTATAAATCAACCCGAACATCTCAATTAATCCGCTTAGCATCCGTACCGTATAGGCGCCCCTGCTAAAACCGAAAAGGTAAACCTCATCACCCTCTTCATAATTATCCATCAGAAAAATATAGGCATCCTTCACATTATCTTCCAAGCTGCCGGCAGAAACCTTATCCATTAAAGTTTTCCAACCGCGAATGATCGCGCTGGAAATACCGCTCGGCGCAATGGTTCCGACGCCCGGATGATAATAGGTTATCTGTTTATCATCTTTTTCCAGACAAGCGTATAAATGGATGACATTCGTATTCTCGTTGATGGTTAATTTGTTGTCGGTACCGTCACAGCAGATGACAATGTTCTTAGGCATGGAATAGGATTTAGGATTATGAAATTCGTATTACACTCGAATAAAAATAATTAATTATCTACACAAGTTCAAGTAAATAATTATCCGATCCGGTGTACGAAATCGGTTCCGCTACTCGATGGCTTCGGCCGTCCGGGGCACCAGCATATCCACGCCAAAATTCCGCCCCTCGAACGTTCAAAAATAAACGTAATACCCGTTTATACATGTTTATACACGGGTAAATACGGCTAATTAAAATTTCGTTTCCGAGTTTTGGCGGTGTGAATAGCGCGAGGTTTCCGCCTTCACACTGCTCTTTGACATCTTTCTACCAGATTTTCACCCTTTGCTCTACGGGTTTAAAATTCTTGTCACCGGGTTGCAGATCAAAAGCTTTATAAAAGGGCGCGAAGTTCATCAGCGGGCCATTGACCCGCCAGGTGGCCGGGGAATGCGGGTTCGTATTGACATAGGTGCGCAAAAAGGCGTCCCGTACTTTTACCCGCCAGATCCGGGCGATGGATAAAAAGAAACGCTGATCCGGCGTAAAACCGTCGATCTTCACCGTGTCTTTACCCTGCCGGGTTAACTTAAAGGCATCGTAAGCCATCGCGATCCCCCCGTTATCCGCCGTATTCTCACCCAGCGTGAGCGCGCCTTTGATATGCACCGTATCGAGAACCGTAAACGAACCGTAAAGGTTGGACAGTTGCTGCGTTTTGGCCCGGAACTTTGAATAATCTTCTTTGGTCCACCAGTTCTTCACGTTCCCGTCTTTATCATACTGCGCGCCCTGGTCATCAAAGGCATGCGTCATTTCGTGACCGATCACCATCCCGATCCCGCCGTAGATGATCGCATCATCCGCATTGAAATCAAAATAAGGGTATTGCAGGATACCTGCCGGGAACACCACCTCGTTTTGAGCGGGGTTATAATAAGCGGTGACTGTTGCGGGCGTGGTAAACCATTCGGTCCGGTCTACCGGTTTGTTGAGTTTGGCCAGGCTGGTTTGATAATCGTTTTGATTGAGCGAAAGCACGTTTTCAAAAAACCGGGTACTGCTGATCTGCACGCGGTCATAATTGCGCCATTTATCCGGGTAGCCGATCTTTTTGGTGATGGCGTAAAGCTTTTCCTTGGCTTTCACTTTGGTGCTGTCGCTCATCCAGTCCAATTGGTTGATCCGGTTCTCAAAGGCTTTTTGCAGGTTATTGACCAGTGATAACACGCGCTTTTTAGAATTTTCATCAAAATATCTTTTGACATACAGCTGCCCTAAAGCCATGCCCAAATAAGCATCTACGTTCTCGGTCATGATCTGGCGGCGCGATTTCTGGGTGGCTTGCCCGGTCAGGACTTTATTGAACGCGAAGGAAGCATCTGCAAACGGTTTGCTGAGGTTGTCCGCGTAACTCGTCAGGGTGTTAGCTTTGAGATAGATCTTCCAGTCACTGATCGGGATGGTTTTCAAGAGTGCATTTAACTTTTCATAATAAGCGGGCTGGGCCATATCGATCTCCGTAGTCTTCGCGCCCAGGTTGGCCAGCAGCGTTGTCCAGCCGATATTGGGCTGCTTGATCGCGCTTACGGTCATTTTATGATAGTTAGCGGCGACATCCCGGAGTTCAACATTCGTTTTATGCGAGGCGGCGAGCTGTTTTTCGATGTTATAAACCACTTCCGCGTTTTGATCGCCGTTTTTGCTACCCGTCAACTGAAACAAGGTACTGAGGTATTTGCGGTAAGCCTGCTGAACATGCAGCGTGGCTGAATCTGTTTTAAAATAGTATGCCCTTTCCGGCAAACTGGTCCCGCCCTGGTAAACATGCGCGATGTTCATCCCGCTGTTATGATCGTCCGGACCGATGCCGAAGCTGATGATCGAACGGTTACCCGATTTCATTTCAGTCGCCACAAATTGCAATAACGAGGCCACATTCCTGATCGCATCGATACGATTAAGCGTTGCTTTGATTGGCTGATAGCCCCTTTGATTGATCATTGCCAGATCCATGCCCGAAGCGTAAAAATCACCGACCTTCTGCTCGATACTGCCCGGCACATTTTTCGTTTTGGAAACGCTGTCCAGGATATTTTGCAAGAGTTTTTTCTGCGGGATGTTCATAAAACTGTAGGAACCCACCCCGGATTGATCGCTCGCGATTTGAGCGGTATCGGTCCATTTCCCGTTGACAAAACGAAAGAAGTTATCACCGGGTTTAATGGACCGGTCCAGGCCGGCCACATCGACAAATTCGCGCTTTTGGGCATTTACCTGCAGCGCGCACGCTAATACCAGGCACAGGGCAACTATTTTCTTCATGATCGGAAATTTTGTCTAAGATAATATTTTATCTTAGTGCAATGACCCACGAACAAGCTGTTTCCTTTATCCGGCCCGCGATCACCGGCACGGAGATCCAGTACTGGGCCGACCTGGGCTGCGGCGGCGGGACATTTACCAAGGCCTTGCTTGACCTGTTACCATCCGGAAGCCATATCACCGCCGTCGACCGGGAAAACCAGCAATTCCAGGCTGAAAATATTGATTTCATCCGGGCGGATTTGACGGAACTGGACCTGACGGAGCTGGACGGCATCCTGATCGCCAATGCTTTGCATTATGTCGCTGATAAAGTATCTCTGATTCAAAAGCTAAAAACGATGTTTAGTGGAGCGCCAAGCTTTGTCATTATCGAGTATGATACGGACAAGCCCAATTTATGGGTACCGTATCCGATTAGCTTTAATAATATCCAAATCCTGTTTTCGGATTACTCGGTAACTAAAGTTAATGAACGCCGCTCGGCTTATGGTTCGGGGATGATGTATTGCGCGGTGGTTGAAAAATGACAAAGTTCAACGCATTTATTTATATTCAATCAAATTACTTGCGGCATTGGTTGCGACTGACTAAACGGAACAAGTTTCTGCCTCATTAGCTTTTTGTCATTAAAAAGCATTGCGACATCCTCGACCAATTCGTTAAAATTATTTTTTACGCCGGTATCATGATAAAATAATTTAATTGATCGGCAATGAGAATGTTCAAATATTGTATTTAACATAGTCCGATCTGATGAACCACAGCTATGGCCCCATACATAAACCTGGAATGGTTCAGACTCGATAAATCTGATAAAGTTAAAATAGTTAGAGGTGCGAGAATACCAAAATGTCTTGACATACTTCAAATAACCATATTTGCGCCATTTCTCCATTTTTTTTATTTGCTCATCTGTTTCATCACCATAACCAAAAATCATCGGATTCACAGGCGCCTTCAATTATCCATGAATATAATTAACTTCGATATGACTCGAAAAATTATTACCATTCTTCAAATAATACTCTATTGTTGGTGTGTAATTGAAATCCACAATCAATGTTCTATTCGGTGGCAAATTGCCGCCTTGACTATCCATAGCTAAGTCTTCATCAAGTATATCGCTGTTTAATAAGCTGTTGATTTCAGATATTTCTGGACCGATTTTTTGAGTAAGAAGATACTCTTCCAACATTTGAATCATACATTGCATGGCATTTAGAATTTCGGTCAGTCGGGTATCCCATACATTTGATCGTTCATTGAGATTACCGGTCAACGCTTCATAAAATACATTCTCGATGTCAACCCAATTTTTTTCATGACATTCTTTAATGACTTTCTGCATGAATTTCGTGGATATGGATACTTTAAAAGGGTTAGCAATAAGATGATGATAATTAGGTAAAATAATTGACTGATTATCAAACAATTGATTAAGATCATTTAAGAATAGTACATCAATTAATTCATCGACGTCATTTAGATTACCAAATCGTTGAATAGGTTCCAAGCATTGGATTGTCATTAACGAATCACTGAAGCCCCTGTTGCTATTAGCTTCATTAAAAACTTTCTTTAAATACCAGATTATAAAGTCTTTATAACTGGTTTTCATTTTATGGGCAAGGTCAAACCCATTACCAAGTAGAATAAGGCGGTTCATAACTTATTTATTTGAATTGTGAAATAAAAAACCAATATAACTATTTGTATATTAGACAGTCAACAATCTTATCATGAAAATTTCATTCCTTAAATCCTCTCAGTTGAAAAAATATGGGTCAACCATATCAGTAATTGGCGCACTAGTTTTGTTTTTTAGCTGGAGTGTGAAAAATACCTTGTATGAGAAATATGCTCACCTAAAATCAAGTATTCAAAGCGCAGAGCAAAATTTTAATCTTTATAGTACACTTCACGAGTTACGGGGAAATATCAATTCTCTGGCAACGGAGATTGTGCAACAAAGATTTAGTCGCGATGCTAGCCAGTACCAAGCTGGGCTTACTGGAAATCATGATATTGATGAAAGTAGACATAAGTTTGATATGGCTAGGCTTAACGCTTATCAACTTCGGGAATTAATGGACTTCACAGGTCGTACGTATGACGTCTCACATTCAGTCAGAGATCAGTCGAAGATAGCTGACAGCATCAAAATGACCATGGACGAAATCATGGCCTTACGCGATTCTGTTCGGGTTTTAGAAAAAGCCGTTGAAAATATTGGAAACGTCCGTCCTGAAGATGCGCCATTCTCTTTATTTCCAGCAATAAATAATTACTGCGATTTCTGGCATTACGCTTCCGAAAATAGAGTTCGTTTTCTTTACCCAAGGATAGTTGACCTTTCCAATAAAAGATCCATGGAAGTTCATGGAATTCTTTTAAAAGCGGAAGATCGTGCTGCCTTAGCTGAAAGTTGGTCAACTTATCTATATATATTAGGCACCCTGATGGCTTTGGGTGGGCAAGCAATAGATAAGTTGATCAAAACGGATCAGGCGACGGAAAACTCAGGGCACGAACTAAGGTCGATCAAACGAAAAGGATTATTGAAAGCTTAGTCAGAAAACAGAAACAACTCCTGCTACTCATTATTATCCTAACAAATCATCCATCCGGTCCGTCAGCGCTTTTTTTAGCTGATCCATATAGATCGTCCGCTTGTCCCTTTGCCTGATCGATTTGAAGGTATCATAAAAGTTCCCCAGTTCCGTTTGAAAGGCCTTTTCCAGGAAGCGCACGATACTATGCAGGTTGGCTTTACCATGATTAAAGGCATTGGTTAGTGAAAGCGCGTAAGCCAGTTCGACCAAACCCGATTTGGTCTGCGTCCACTCCAGGCCCTCGAAGCCGCCTTGCGGCTCCTCCTCCCCGTTCTGCAATCTCCTGATCTTGTGCTGTAAATGGCTGATCAGCATTTCCGTGGCATAATACTGCGCCAGTTTCAGGCTATGGCTGGTCCGGAACGAATCATCCCCGTCCATCACGCTCAGGTCCGGCCCCAGCTTCAGATCATAAACGCCCCGCACAAAATATTTATCATCCAGGTGCGTACTGCCAATCCGCACGTACAAACAAAAGGCAGCATTACATTTATAAAACCAGTTCAGGCGTTCGATCTCCGCTTCGTAAAAGCCATCGCCGAAACACCGAGCCTCGATATCCAGCATTTCCTGGTGAAAGATCAGCAGCGATTCAAATTGCGGTTTTACCACCTTGAACAGTTCGATGTCCCCCACTTCCGTGTCCGTCACGAATTGCTTCAGCCAGCCCAGGTATTTCAGACAGACCCCCACAGAACGTTCGTGCAGCACCAGCACACTTTTCTCGCCCATCGCGACCATTCCCAGTTCATCCCGCAGCTCCTGCCCGATGCGCTCCGCGTATTTTTGTAAAATCATGACAACATTTTTTTAGAATTGATGTTTAACTATTAATTACGATTGTTTTAACCGCAAAGAAAGCGCGGACCGGGTCACGGGTGTTTGACGTATATCAAATAACCAATGACCGAAATTTTAGCGTTAAAGGAAACCGAGTTCCTCTTCGAGGTGCTCAGTTACATCGCGCCGCTCAGCCTCGGGCTGCGCCAGGACTTCGCCCGCTTCGTGCGGACGGAAAATCACCCCAAAAAGCATAAGCTTTTAGTAGCCGGGCAGACCGCCCGCAAGATCTATTTTATTAAAAAGGGCTTCGCCCGCGGTTATTACCTGGACGCGGAGGGCAATGAACACACCTTATGGTTCATGGGTACGGGTGACCTGATGATCTCCGTGTTCAGTTTCTTTACCCAGCAACCGGCGTATGAATACATCGAACTCCTTGAAGACAGCGAGGTGCAGTCGATGACTTATACCGATGTTCAGACCGTTTATCATGAGCACCCTGCTTTTAATCTGCACGGGCGCAAGCTGACCGAGCTGTATTATATCCGTGCGGAGGAGCGCCAGATCATGATGCACCAGAAGCTGGCCGCGGACCGGGTCAAGTTACTCCGAAAGACCCACCCGAACATCTTCCAGCAGGCCTCGCTGGGACAGATCGCCTCTTGTTTAAATATCACTTTGGAAACCTTAAGTCGCCTGCGTGCCAGCGGGGACATTTGATCTATGTCAAAAAAATCATGAAAAAGACACTATTTTATATCAGCCTTTTCACGCTGGTGGCGTGCCAAAAGGAAAAATTAATTGAAAATAAATCCGGGGTGCAGGTCATGGATATGGCCGGTCAGCCGACCTACCAGGGCGTAAAGCAGGGTTACCGGAAAAAGCTGGTCTGGCCAGACAGTACGCGCATTCTCGAGGTCATCCCTGACGCAGCTTACCTGTATCTAAAAGGACGCTCATCGGCGAAAGATCTGACCGGCCACGTCTTTGTCTACGACGAAAACTATCATTTCCTGCGCGGCCTGGTTTACCATGACGGTAAGGCCGTGGGGCTGATCAAACCGGCTGCAGAGGTTACTAACAGCGTCAAAAATAAGAGCCAGATGGTTTACGTTTCGGAAAGCTGCGTCTGGTATGAAAGCAATTACGTGGATGGCGAGGGCGTGTTCACCGTTTACGCCGAAAAGGTCTGTGATTATACGATCTATGATGACGGCTATAATCCCGGCGGCGGGAGCAGCAGCGGCGGAGGTTATAGCGGCGACCCTTATGGTGGAGGCAGCGGCGGCGCGCCATCCCCGGCGCCGGAACCTGAAACGCCCCCGATGGCGGAGCTCCCCGGCCAGCAGAATCAAAAGATCGAACCTAAAAAGTTCATGGATTGCTTTGGTTCGCTGCCGGATGTGGGATCGAAAATGTCGGTGACCTTTTTTGTCGTCGAGCCCCAACCCGGCGTTCCGTTCAATGTGGGTCAGAATTCGGTCGGCCATACCGCCATCGGGCTGACCAAAACCTACGGTGACCAAAGCATCACCCAGGTCGTGGGCTTTTATCCGGACGCGACCGGCAAGGACCGGGTACATGCGCCATCCAAAATGGCGGACAATGGCGGACTGGACTATAATGTCAGCATCACCTACCAGGTGCAGGCTTTTGAGTTTAACGCGATACTGAACGCGGTAGCCAATCCGCCCGTGACCTATGACCTGTATAGTTATAATTGCACCAATTTCGCTTACGACGCCGGGCGCGCGGGTGGTATTAAACTGCCGGATCCGACGGTGAATGTGGGCATGTTCCAGACGGGGATGTCTCCGGGCGGTTTGGGCAACGCGATCCGAAATGTGGCGGATCTGAATAATACGAATACCAAAGGCGGAACCGTCGGACAAACTCATGGACCCTGTAATTAAAAGAAAATGAAAAAGTACCTTATGATATCTGTCATCGCTGTCGTACTACTGGCGAATCTTACTCCACTGAGTTACCTGTGGCGGGAGGATTATACCTACCGTAATTATGACGGCAGCTTTCGTTTTAATGAAGAAGGCTCCGCCGGTTTTAATTTTAAGATGGCGCGGACGCGTTACCGTTGGTTTTTGAAAGACCATCCGGAAAAACAAAGAGACACCTTGCTCTACCGGACGTTCACGATCAAACCCTGGCGCTTCTGGCAATGGGGAGATTTTGTCTTCGGGCCGGATAGATTCAAGTTGCCGTATAAAAAGCCATAAAAGTAAAAGGGGAAGCACTGGCTTCCCCTTTTTACGATTGTCATTAACCCTTCATGCGGACTGGAACGGATGAACCGATGCATTTCGGTGACCCTCAAAAATCCCGATCATCCATTACTCGCTGTTGCATGGAAAGGGCCGTTCTGTTATACTCAGTGACCTTATCTGGCTTTTCGCGGCTTTTTCTTTGAATCTGCAGGTTCTGCTTTACCCACACCGACAGCCGGTTTGACCCCGCTGAGGATCGTTTGCCAGACCGAGGCGAAAAAAGGGATCAGCGGCGGCCGGACATAGACTACCCCGGACGAGCGTGGTGGCGTTCCCGCGTCATCCGGGTTATTATTTTTGATCACGATCAGGTTAGCCAGAAACGAGAGCAGTCCTTTTTTCTGATAGCCCTCCTGCCCGGCCCGCAGTAACTCGATCTTCAGGTCATTATACAAAAAAGTCACTTTTCCGGCCGATGTTTTAGCATCACTGCGGATACTGAAATCCAGGCTTTTTAAGGAACCGGACCTGACTTTGATCAGGGCAAGGGGGACTAGGACGGAGTTGCCCGCCAGTAAATTCATCGGTCCCAGGTGTCCGTGGTAACGGTAATGATACGCCGGGTCGTTTAAACGGAACACGAAACCAAAATCCAGTTTGCCTTTGCCTAACAGGTAGGTGCTGAGATCGACGGAGGTATTAGGTTTCAATTTGATCCGGGCGGCTTTATTCGTAATGTTCAGCAGCCTGCCGGTGGTGTTCACGAAACTGATCGCGCCCGGCTTCCGGGTCTTTTTATTGACCATGGTAAGCACCACGTCGATATGTTTGACGTCGAGTGTATCGATCTGCAGAACTGTTTGCAGGTGACTGATCACGTAATTAGGATAGGTTACCAGGCGGTCCGTTTTTTTTGGCCGGCCCCGGGGATTACTGTAGATCTCCAGATCACCTTTATTAATGACGAGGCGCGCCACATTCAGTTCCTGTTGCTTACGAAACGACTGGTAATCAAAATTGTTAAGTACAACGGAATTTAGCCGAAGGGCATAGCGGTCCCGCTCCTTTTTATCCCTGGCGAAGAAAGCCGCCGCCGCTATCGGCTGGATACGAATTCCGCTTAGGACCAAACGTGCCGTGCGGGTAGACAGGCGTACACTGTCCACTTTGGATAGATACAGTCCGTCAGCCGTTTGCCAGCTAAAACGATGCAGATCGGTAACAATATCGCGGCAAAACAGGGTTCGTGACGGATCCGTTTGGGTGGCCGAATCGATCAGGAGCTCTGTCGCCGCCAGGTTCATTTCCTTTAGCCGATAAGACTCCGTTTGGGGCTTTGTCTGATTCAGATAGGTGGCGGTGATATTGCGAAGGTTGATCGCGCCGACATGAACAGACTTCAGCGCGGGCGCTAATTTGGCGTATATGGTTTCGCCGGGTTTTCCGGGGCTGTCTTTTTTGACGGGGTAACTGCTCACCCGGACCTGCGGCTGGTCCAGGTTAATCTGATCAATATCCAGCTGTTTTTTGAAATAGAATTTTAAAGGGTGAGCGCCCGTGATCAGCAATCGCTTCACTTCTAACTCATACACTTCAGCCGGCGCGTTCCCCTGCCGCCGGAGACGGTGATAAACCGCGGTGTCGGGTATCAGCCTGACATCGTTTAAGATGGCTTTGCCTTGCCAGATATGCAATTCCGCCTTGCTGAAATCGATATGGTATAAACTATCACTGCCTGTTAAAACCGCGTTTTTAAGTTTAGCACTCAGTTTCGGAGTTAGATAAGTATCGAGGAACAGGAACGCGGCGATCAATAGGATGACAAAGCCGGTAATAACGATGATTGTAATGCGCCAGCCGCGCGTAATGCTGTTTGCTACCATATCTATGCCTGCTTGCTGAAAGCGACCATATGGCGGCTCGTATGGGTTGAACAACAGGACCGGCGATTTGTTAGGCGGGATATTGGCGCTGATCAGTGTTTTTTAAATAACAGGTACACAATCACTGCCAACAGCGCTAAACATACCACCAGTAAAATTTGCTGATTGGTTTTGAGCCGGTGGTTTTTCAACGTAGGCAAGCGAATGGTGTCTTCACGCTCATCAATTTGAGTGGCGGTTACTTGTTCGCTTGGCCCGGCTTGTTCCGCCCTTTCATATTGTGCCAGAAAGCCGCCTTTATCCAGGAATGGTACGGCCTGCGGCTGCCTGATCAGCAAGTCGTCGTTCAATGTCACCAAAGCCGATTGGACCAGTAAGCTGATTATAGCATCTGCCAGCGCATCATCGCCGTCAAAGATCTGGGACAGCTGGACAAGGGTTAAGGTATGCTGGTCTCCAAAACTTTCAAGTACGGCGTCGAGCATCCTGGCTTCATAGGCGTTGATCTTCATTGGTTCAAAAATAAGGATTGGGCAGATGATTTAATTTTTTTTATTTCGTTAACTCTAGGCCGGGTTCTGGTTAAACTAAACCCTGTGGAAAGTGGCAGAAACAACAAACAAGTTTAAGCTGACCGAGCCAAAACCGATTTGGCTAAATGAACTTCAGATACGTTTGAAAACTCATCTTAATGCGCGGCCGCAGTAACAAAGAAAACCCCGTCGCGGACCGTGATTGTAAGGTTAACCATGAAGACGCTTATTCATATAGCGATGAGGGTAATTAAGTAAATGATCTTTGATGCGTTCGATGGTTTCCACCTTCTTATGCGGATTATAATATCCCGCTTCGAATGGCCAGTAATCCTGGCTGCAGGTGCTCCATTGGAATTCTTCTTCCCCGAAATAAGCCAACTCTCCGCAACGCAGGCCGGCATATTTTGGGATATCATGGGTTAATAAACGCTTCATCTGCTGATCAGTGGCGAAGAGGCCGAACCAATCCCAGCCCACTTCTTCCGTATCTTTGAAATTGGCTAAATTTTCCGGAGAAGGGTCATTCAGTTTAATCGGCTTTTTACATTGCTGGATCATTGTCTTCTCTCGTTCCAATAAAGGCTCCGTCATCGAAACGTGCATGAGCGCTACGAGGGGAAACCCATCACGGATCAGACCTCTCAGTTGATCGGTGCCCATTTTATTGGCGTTACGTCCAGGCTTATCCCGTGTCGGCCGGACGACCTTTATTTCGAATACTACCGTCCTTTCCAAGTAAACCTTTTGTTTAGAATAAGGGATAATGATCACATCAAAATCACCCGGCTTTACTTTAGGATCAAAACCCAATTCAGATCGCGGTACTTCCTGCGCCACCAGGAACCCCTCGTAGATCCCCCACTCCTCCTGTGTTAACAGGGGAAAGATCATAAAATCAAAAGGCGCCAGAATCCGCTTGCTGGTTTTTCCCCAATCGATCAGGACCCTAATAACCTCGGTCTCTTCCATCCGGTAATGTTGCTTTACACTCATATTTCCTTTTTGAAAATGCCTGTCCTTTCTCCGTCAGCTTAAGCTGTTTAGCTTGCCAACCTTGGCTGTCGTTTTTCCGGGACGGATGCTTGCGTACCTTCCGAACATAGCTTGTCCTTTAATACAAAGGCGACTGTCCTCAGATTTACCCTGATGAAGATAATATTTATTTTATGAGCATATTAAATCTTGAGCGCTCCGAAGCGCTAACCAAATCTAGTCTGGAGCAAGTGTTAAACACCGCACTGTGTTATAAATTCGCCGGCTATGACACCGCTGTCAAACATATCATCGGCGAGCTGAGTCTCAAATTTACCAACCCTGAAGACTTCAATGATCCTTTTGATTGTAATGAACAGTTCTTAGACATTATTATTGAGCGTTCTTTGCTGGACGTTTATGCGAGGGATTCCGCCCGGAATTATCCTCGGCGCACGCGCAGAAAGCTGATTCGGCAGGCGAAAAAAAGCTATGACCCCAAAAAAATTTTACGGGCAGAAAAAAAACGATTTAAAATATGCTGTTTTTCTACGCGCGTGGACGACAATAAGATGTGGGCCCATTATGCACATCATCATACTGGTATTGCCTGCGGGTTTGAACTACCTTTGATGAATGGTAATTACGCGCTGTACCCGGTACATTACACCAGCGAGCTTTTAAAGATCGACGGACATTTGGAGGTTGACCGCGTTTTTAATTATTGGCTGACCACTAAGTCTCAGGAATGGGCTTATGAAAGTGAGGTCCGTGCAGTCGGCAGGGATCTGCCGGACTATATTCAAATTGAAGCGGTACGTCTAAAGGAGATTGTCTTTGGCTGCAAAGTAACGGGTAAACAAATTGAGCAGGTCATGAAGCTGATCAAAAGCAAAGGCTATTACTGGGTACGCTTTAAACAGATTCAGCTATCGGCTTCAACATTCGAATTGAACGTTATTGAACTTAAGTATCGGCAGACAGGCCGGATGAATCGATGAGTGGCTACTTTTTACTTTAAAAAAGGTTTACCTTTGCAGTTCAAAGGCGGCCGTCTTGGCTGCCTATTGTGATAAGGTTTAGGTTGAAAGTCCCTGGCGGCGAGCGTTTCAGGGACTTTTATTTTTATATCTTTAGGCTATGAAAACCTTCCTCACCTTATTTCTCTTATCTTTTGGTTGCGCGCAGGCGCAAACCGTCGACGGGGTTTATGTCAAAGCCCTTTACGCTAAGTACCCCACCCAAAAATCAGACTTCTGCCCCGCCTGCAAACTCTGGGTCAACCCTTACTATAAATCCATTGCCGATACGGCGAGGCATATGCCTTTGGTGACCTATTATATTTATACACGGGAACACCGTGAAGAGCAGGAACGGGCGGATGTGCCGCGGACCGGTCAGTACGCGGCCTGGCATCCGGCTTTCGGGCAAGCTGATGAAACGGCGGTGTATAAACAGGCGAACGTGGAATCGGCGGACATGATCGCCAAGGGGCATTGCGAGGCCTGGATCACGCTGGCCTGGTGCGGCGACGCAGCGATCTTATCGGATACTTATACGTTTAACGCGGGGATGGAATTCCAGGGGCAGAATGTGGGGACGGAGATCGCGACGGAAGAGCTGACGCGCAAACTGACGGAGCAGACGGACTCAGTGCGGATCTGGTGCGGGACCTTCGGCAGCCAGCATACTTATACCAAAGGCAAGGTGATAGTGACGATGCCTTCGCATTATTATAAGATCATCCGATACGGGGATACGCGGCTGTGTTACTGGATGCCGAATCTGCCAACAGAGAAAAGGGCCTTATTACCGAAAAGGACGGTGTCGAAAGAGCAGTTGGTAGCTAACCTGGGCTTTGACCCGGAAGCGGTTTTTCAATAACGCGCCCTGATCCAGCCGGAAACGCTTTGCACTGCCTGCGGACTGAGCTCGCCTTTAACGAATTTGCGCTCGGCGCTGAATTCAGCTTTGTGCTGCCCGTTTTCATCGACGCGGTAGCCGGCTTCGTTAGGCGTGATCAGGTAATGGTGTTCAGCACCGTTAAAGACTTCTGTAAAGTGGAAAGTATCGTTTGTATTCATAGTGTATAAACTACACAAAAAAACTCCTTTTGTTTTAAAAACATTGCGTCGGGTTTGGCGGTTGATCTGATATGGACAGCAACAATTCTTTGAACGACCCGATCACGGCGCAGGAAGCCGATATCATTATCAATCATTTTACCGAACGTTTAGGGGACGCTTTTGCCGCTGAAACGAACCATGACAGCCGCTCGGTGAGCGTAACTAAGATCCCGGAGGAACACAAAGCGGAACTGGCTGAGTTGCTGGGAAACCAGGGGTATGAGGTATCGTACCAGGTATAATCAGGCCGATGCGGCTGCCGAGGGCCGGGTGATAAGACGGTTCGTAGATCAGGTAACCAAAAGCAACCAGATCCCGCATACCTTGATCATAGGTGGTGAAACTTTTGATCCGGGTTTGCTGCATGAGGATGCGGCGCGTGATCCGGATCCGTGGCGGGAAATCCTCCCGCGCCCAGCGTTCGAATAACACGACGACTAACCTGAAGCAGGTGGCTGTGATGCGCTCATCCGCCTGCAGTTGGGTACAGAGATTTAAAAATAAGGAACTCATAAAACAGGCGTCAGGCCAGTGTTTTTTGATTTAACCAGTCTTCAATCGCGGCGACCGTATCGCCATAAAACAGGCGGTACGTATTTTCGGTGACGTAGCCGATATGCGGCGTCGCCAGTACGTTGTCCAGTTTGCGGAAAGGATGGTAACGCGGCAGCGGTTCCTGATCGAACACGTCCAGCGCCGCACCCGCGATCGCTTTGCGCTGCAACACGTCCAGCAGCGCAGCTTCCTCCACCAACGGCCCCCTTGAGGTATTCACCAGGTAAGCCCCCCGCTTCATCAGATTCAGCTCCCGCTCCCCTACGATCCCCCGCGTCCGCTCGCTCAGCCGCAAATGCAGCGTCACGAAATCCGCCGAGGCGAAGAGCCGCTCCTTGGTCACCAGCTCCGCTCCTGCCCGGTGCGCCTTTTCCTCCGTGAGGTTCTGGCTCCAGGCGATGACCTTCATTTCGAAGGCCTTGGCATAACGCGCGATGACCGAGCCGACGCGGCCCAGCCCGACGATGCCGATGGTCTTGCCCGCCAGGTCGCTGCCGATACATTGCTGCCAGTCCTGCGCACGGAGGTGGCGGTTTTCAGGGCTCACGTTTTTAGCCAGGTTGAGCAAGAGCGCCCAGGTCAGTTCCGGAGCGCCGGTTTCGAGGTAACCCGTATGACGCACCTCAATGCCCAAAGTTTTGCAAGCCTCCAGGTCGAGGCTGGCATTCGCCTTGCCGGTCGAAACGATCAGTTTCAGCTCGGGCAGGCGGCTGAGGATCTCAAAATTGAGCGGTGTACGTTCCCGCATTACGCAAATGATGTCAAAGTTTTTGAGCTTGCGCACCACTTCCCCTTCGTTGTCAAAATGATGACTGAAGGCGGTGACCTCCGCCTGTTTTTGAATGGCCGTCCAGTCGGCATATTGCAGGGCGACCTGCTGGTAATCATCAAGAATGGCGATCTTCATTAGTAAGTAGCGGCTAATTTTAAAGCTTCAAAAGCGTTCACGACCGCGCCGGTCCGGCACAAATCGGTGAACGGCACTTCTTTTTTGTCTAACAGTACGGGATGCGATACCTTCACCGCGCTTTTTAAAATAATGTCTTTAACCTGCGGCGCTTTGAGTTTCGGGTAATACTCGCGGATCAGCGCAGCCAGGCCCGCGACGACCGGCGCCGCCATACTGGTGCCGTTGAAAAAGTCATATTTCGAGCCCGGTACGCTGCTGTAGATCTCCACCCCCGGCGCGAAAACATCCACGCTGGTCTTGCCGTAGTTCGAGAAAGAAGCTTTCAGTGTTTGATCGTCTTTCAACCCCGAGGCCCCCACCACGATCCAGGCGCCTTCCACGCCTTTACGGCTCGGGAAATTGCTCAGGCTATCGATATTATGGTCGTCATTGCCGGCGGCCTGTACCAGCAGCACGTCTTTGGACAGGGCATATTTCATCGCCTCATCCACGGCCGGCTTGTTAGGTGAATAGCCCTTGCCGAAACTCATGTTCACGACCTTCGCGCCATGATCCGCCGCGTAACGCAAAGCGTTGGCGATATCTTTATCACGCTCGTCGCCATCGGGTACCGCGCGTACAGCCATGATCCGCACATTGTCGGCAACGCCGTCTACGCCGATATCATTATGACGCACACCGGCAATGATCCCGGCTACGTGCGTACCATGGGTCGGATCTGGTCCGTTATTATCCGGCGTACCATAGTCATGCTGGTTAACGTTAGCATAATCATCGCCCACGATTTCGCGCGGGTCGTAGGCGGTGTTCAGCTGGTAATCCGCCTGAACGCGGTAATGATCGATACCTTTATCGATCTGTGACTTTTTGAATGCCGCGAAATCATCTTCTTTGCTCAGGATATTGATTATGGTTTTAGTGATCTGCGTTTCGCCCGGTCCTTCCGGCTGGAAGGCCTGGAAGTCGGCCAGTTTAGGATTTTCCTTGCCGATCTTTTTGGTGACGGCATTCAGAATACCTTCAAAATTACGCATGCCCTGCAAACTGCGCCGCGCTTCGGCCAGTTGTTTGTCCAGGTCTTTTTTGAGCAGGGTATCCCCGGCCCGCACCTGCCGGGTGAGCTCCAGGTTATCATATTGCACATTGCCCTTAGCCGAGCCGAGGTAGCTCCAGCCATAGGTTCCGTTATCGCCTTTTTTCTTTTTGGGGTTGAGCCACAGGATGCTTTTGAGGTCCTCGTGCAGCGTATCCACCCCGGCGTCGATAACAGCGACGGTCACGGTGGTACTTTTTTTGCCTTTGAGGAGTTCATAGGCTTTAGTGGTACTGATGCCGAAATAGCCATCGGTTTTCAGGTCTTTGTTCTGCCAGTCAGGTACTTTGTCCTGGGCTTGTGTGGTCGCGGCGCACAGCAGGGCCGCAGCTACTATAAGGGTTCTTTTCATAATTCTTGAATAATAGGTTGGCGCGGAGCTGAGCCAGCGCTTTATAATAATTCTGCCGGACACCTTCGGCTGACAATTTCAGCTCATAGCCGATGTCCGGGAAACTTTTCTCCGCAAAACTACCCAATCCAAAGCTGGAACTGATAATGCGGCCTTGTTTTTCCGGCAAGGCCGCTAAGGCGGCCCGCAAAAATTCATTTCCGGCGGCTGCGCTGAAGGTTTCATCCGGCAGCGGTTCGTCTATCGCCATGACGTCCAGAAAGGTTTGTTCGTCATTGAAATTGCGGTCGACAGAAAAAGAATGATACTCCAGTAAGGCGTCCTGCACGTGATCCTCGGCCTCATTTAAAAATTCGGCCAGCTCCTGCCGGGTCGGCAAGCGCCCGAAACTTTGCTCCAGGCGGATCTGCGCATGATATACCTGCTGCTGCAGATCGATCCTGGCCACCGGTAAGCGGACCGTCCTGCCGTGTTCCTTGACCGCGGAGACGATGCTCTGGCGGATCCAGTTGACGGCGTAGGAAATAAATTTAAAGCCCCGGGTTTCATCGAATTTCCCCGCCGCGGTCATCAGGCCTATATTCCCTTCATTGATCAGGTCGGCCAGCGGAACGCCCAGGTGTTCGTAACGCTTGGCGACGCTAATGACAAAACGCAGGTTAGCCCGCACGAGCCGCTGTTCGGCCGCGCGGTCGCCTGCCCGGCTGAGTTGCGCCAGCCGCGCTTCTTCCGCGGCGCTGATGCGCGGGATGCGGTCCACTTCGCTGAAATACCGCTGCAGGCTGTCCTGTTGTTTATCGGTAAAGCCCATCAGTCCAGCAAGTTGTTCAGGAGCCGGGAACGGCGCAGTTTATCCAGGATCTTCAGCTGCGTCTGCCGGACCGTTTCGGGTGCCTGGTGCACGCGCTTGGCGATCTCGGGCGGCGACAGTTCCAGCTGCCCCTGCAAACCGTAGGAAAATTCCATAATACGGCGCTCGCTGGTATTCAGCCCGCCCAGCAGTTCCTGCACTTCCAGGCCCAGCGCGTCCGTGTGCAAAGCCTGGTCGGGCAGCGGGGTATCCGCGCTGAGCACCTCCAGCAGCGCGAATTCGTCCGACCCTTTCGGGCGGTCAAATGAAAAGGTCGAAGTCGGTGTATACAGCGCTTCTTTGACCTTCCATTCGGATAGCGCCAGGTAATCGGTCAGTTCATCCAGCGTCGGCGTTCGCTCGAGTTGCTGTTCCAGACGTCCGCCGCCATGAAAGACCTGCTGGTGAATATCGGTATAGTTGCGTGGCAGGCGGATCGTGCGGCCATGCTCTTCCAGCGCCGAAAGGATCGCCTGCCGGATCCAGTTAACGGCATAACTCACGAATTTAAACCCGCGCGTCGCGTCAAAGCGCTGCGCGGCGGTCATCAGCCCGATATTACCCTCGGCGATCAGGTCGGCGAGCGGCAAACCCAGGTGCTGATATTTTTTAGCCACCGATACCACGAAACGCAGATTGGCCCTCACCAAACGTTCTTCCGCTCCCCGGTCTCCCTGGCGGATGAGCTGCGCCAAACGCACTTCTTCCGCCGCATGAAGCAGCGGCTGGCTCTCCAGGTCGTTGAGGTAACGGTTGACAGCGTCGCTGTCGCGCGGGGTAAAAGATTTTTCGCGGCTGAGCTCTTTCATCAGATCACGTTCAGTTCCTTTCCAACACTGGTAAATGCGGCGATGGCCTGATCAAGGTGTTCGCGGGTATGCGCAGCGGACAGCTGTACGCGGATACGGGATTTGCCCTGCGGTACGACCGGGTAGTAAAATCCGGTGACATAAATGCCTGCTGCGAGCATTTTGGCCGCGAACTCCTGCGCAAGTTTGGCCTCATAGAGCATGACCGGCACGATCGGGTGGGTACCGGGTTTGATCGCAAAACCGGCGGCGGTCATTTGCGCGCGGAAGTAACGCGTATTTCGTTCCAGCTGGTCTCTTAAATGCGTGGAGTCGGTCAGCAGTTCCAATACGGCCAGGGATGCCCCGGCAATCACGGGAGCTAAAGTATTGCTGAATAAATACGGGCGGGAGCGCTGGCGCAGCAGGTCAATGATTGCCTTGCGTCCGGAAGTAAAGCCCCCCGAGGCTCCCCCCAGGGCTTTGCCCAGCGTCCCGGTGATGATATCGATCCGGTCCATGACGTTGTGATATTCATGCGTCCCCCTTCCACTTTTTCCTAAAAAACCGGTACAGTGACTTTCATCGGTCATCACCAAAGCCTGGTATTGATCGGCGAGGTCGCAGATCCGGCCTAGTTGCGCGATCGTGCCATCCATACTGAAGGCGCCGTCGGTGACAATGACGCGGTGACGGCAGGCGGCGGAAAGTTGAAGCTTTTGCTCGAGGCTGCCCATGTCGTCATGCTGATAGCGGTGCCGCTGGGCTTTGCAGAGCCGCACGCCGTCGATGATGGAGGCATGATTGAGCTCATCGGAAATGATCGCGTCGCGGTGATCGAAAAGCGGTTCAAAGACCCCGCCGTTAGCATCAAAGGCCGCGGCATATAGAATGGTGTCCTCCGTGCCTAAAAATTCGCTGAGCTTTTGCTCCAACTGCTTGTGCAGGTCCTGCGTACCGCAGATGAATCTTACCGACGAAAGACCGTAGCCATGGCTGTCCAGCGCGGCTTTGGCGGCAGCCACGACTTTGGGATGATTCGAAAGTCCTAAATAATTATTGGCGCAAAAGTTGAGTACGGTCTGACCGTTCACCCTGATCTCCGCGCCCTGCGCGGAAGTGATCACGCGTTCGCGCTTATATAAACCGGCGGCTTCGATGGCCGCCAGTTCCTGTTCGAGGACAGGTTTTAAAGTATCATACATGGGACCGGTAAAATGGAAGTTTAACAATAGTAGCGGCAGCGGCCTGTTCGCGGATGAGTACATAAATGATTTCGCCCGTGCCGGCATGCGCCAGATCGACGTAACCCAGCCCGATGCCTTTTTGAAGCGAGGGGGACTGGGAACCCGAGGTCACCGCCCCGATGATGTGCCCGTGCACATCGACGATCAGATAGCCCTTGCGCGGGATGGCCCGGCCGTTCATTTCAAAGCCGACCAGTTTGCGCGTGGGATGACCGAATCCCGCTTTGTCTTTACAGACCCAGCCCAAACCCGCTTCCAGCGGGGAGGTGGTATCATCGATATCATTCCCATAAAGACAGTAACCCATTTCCAGGCGCAGGGTATCCCGGGCGCCTAAGCCAATGGGCTGGACTCCGGCAGCGAGGAGGGCGTCCCAGAGTTCTTCGGCGGATTCGTTGGGTACATAGAGTTCAAAACCACCCGCGCCGGTATAACCCGTAGCCGAGACCAGCACCTCTATATCGGCTATTTTCCCTTTCCGGAAAGTATAATAGGTCATGTCCAGATCGAGCCCGGTCAGCGGCTTCAGCGCTTCGGCAGCTTTTGGCCCCTGTACGGCCAGCAGTGAAGTCCGGTCGGAGATGTCTTCCATATCCACCCGGTCATGATTGAACCTGCAGATCCAGTTCCAGTCCTTTTTGATGTTCGAGGCGTTCACCACCAGCATATAGGTCAGCTCATCGATGCGGTAGATCAGCAGATCGTCCACGATGCCCCCCGCTTCATTGGGTAAACAGGCGTACTGCACCTTGCCGTCGGCCAGTTTGGCCGCATCATTACTGCTCACCCGCTGGATCAGGTCCAAGGCCCCTTCCCCCCTGATCAAAAACTCGCCCATATGACTGACGTCGAATACCCCCGCGCCGGTCCGGACCGCTTCATGTTCGGCGTTGATCCCGGCGTACTGCACCGGCATCTGGTAGCCGGCGAAAGGCACCATCTTCGCCCCTAAAGCGATGTGCCGGTCGGTTAAAACGGTACGTTTCATTGGCCCAGGAGTTTTTGATAGTCGTCGGCGTCCAGCAGGTCCTCCAGTTCGCGCCGGTTATCCACCACGATGCGGATCAGCCAGCCCTCTCCGTAGGGATCGCTGTTAATGACCTCGGGAGCCGCGGACAGGCCCGGGTTGATACTGGTGATCACGCCACTTACGGGCAGGAACAGGTCCGAAACGGTTTTGACCGCTTCGATCGTGCCGAACACGGCGCCGGCTTCGAACCTTACCCCTGTTTCGGGGATATCCACGAACACGATGTCGCCGAGTTCACCCGCGGCGAAGGCGGTAATGCCAATAGTGGCCTCTGCGCCATCGATGCGCAGCCATTCATGGTCTTTGCTGTAAAATAAATGGGTTGGGATCATTTTGCTTTAAAAAAGGCGGCCCTACTCTGACGGGCCGCTATTTAATTATTTATTTAATTAACTGATCTTAAAGAACGACGGAGTATCTGTAAAGCCTTCCGGCTGTGTTAACTATTAAAAAAAGGCCGGGCAGGCGGCCTGTTTACTCAAACTTTGCATGAGAAAGGGTTTACTAAGCCCCTCCGCCGGCCCTGCCCCCGGCGAATATGTAGTAACGTGGCTGGCCGATTACAAGGGTGCCGGAACCACCCGGCACCTGTATTCCAATTTTAATTTACTTCATAAACAGGGCGGCCCTCGCGGCGCCCGGCATTATACCAAAACCACGCTTGAATGCGTCTTTTTATAGCGGTTGATCAGGCCCTTTATCGCGGGCCATGACACTAAAGGCCAATACCGTCAGGATGGCCGCGGTCAGCATAATTCCGGGTATTTCAACTGCAAATGCTGCAGCATATCGGCCACCATCGACACCAGGTCGTAGCGCGGCTGCCAGCCCCAGTCCGCCCGCGCCCGGTCATCATTGACCGAATCCGGCCAGCTGTCGGCGATCCGCTGGCGCTGGTCCGGCGCGTAGCTGATGTCCAGATCCGGCAGGTAAGCGCGGATCTCCGCAGCGATCTGCGCCGGCGTAAAACTCATCGCGGCGATATTATAGGCGCTGCGTACCGTTAATTTTTGTTTCGGGGCATCCATCAGCTCCAGCGTCGCCCGTACCCCGTCCGGCATATACATCATGGGTAAACTGGTGTCGGCTTTTAAAAAACTGGTGTAGGGCTTACGCCGGAGCGCCTGATGGAAAATATCCACGGCATAATCCGTCGTCCCGCCGCCCGGTGGCGCGGAATGACTGATCAGCCCGGGGTAGCGCAGGCTCCGGATATCCAGCCCGTAGCGCTCGCGGTAGTAATTGCACCATTGCTCCCCCGCAGATTTGGAAATGCCGTAGACCGTTGAAGGATCGGTCAGGGATTCCTGCGGGCAATTGCGTTTGAAAGCGCCCGGCCCGAAAACCGCGATACTGCTCGGCCAGAAAACTTTTTCGATGGACTGGTGCCGCGCCACTTCCAATACATTGAGCAGGCTCACCATATTCAGGTCCCAGCCGGCCATCGGGTCTTTTTCCCCGGTCGCCGATAACATGGCTACCAGGTGATAGATCTGGGTCACCCGGTTTTTGGTGACGGCTTTTTCCAGTTCGTATTTATCCAGTACGTCGAGTTTAAGGTACGGCCCCTCGGCTTTGAGCGCGTCGGTCACGCCGCGCAGGTCCGTAGCAATGACCTGGTTACGGCCGTACCGGGCACGCAGCGCCCGGGTCAGTTCGGTGCCGATCTGCCCGCAGGCGCCGGTCACCAGGATCACTGGTTTTTCATGGGTAGACATAGGGTTATCGAATTGGTCAGCAAATCTTGGTATTTGCACTGATCGAAACCAACGTGGCAGAAATTTCCTTACAATGTAAATTCTACAATCGATTGTATTTACATTTGTGCATCAAATCTATTATTTTTAACATTTAAACTTTACAACTGTAAATCTCCATGGATAAACTGGACCCGCTGGATGTCGCCATCCTGAGCTTATTGCAGGACGACTCCCGGATGACGACGCGCGAGATCGGTACGCGCCTGCACCGCTCCCATACTTCGGTGAATGACCGGATGCAAAAAATGCGTGATACGGGCTACATTAAAAAATACACGGTGGTGCTGGATCACGACAAACTGAACCTGGGCTTTATGACCTTTACCTCGGTGCAGTTAAAGGACCATAGCGAGGACACGCTGATGAATTTCGAGCGCGAGATCATTAAGTTCCCCGAGGTGCTGGAATGTCACCATATGACGGGGGCCTTTGATTTTATTTTGCGGATCGTGGCCAAGGATCATAAGGAATACCACGATGTGCTGATGAAAAAGCTGTTCGCTACGCTGGGCGTGGGCCAGGTGGAGACCAAGGTGGTGATGAAAACGGCGAAGGCGGAATCGAGCCTGCCGATCCGGCTGGACCGGCTGGCTTAGTTCAGGCTGATATAAGCGGCCAAGTGGCTGAGCGAAGTAAAGGCGCGGCATTTGACGATGCGGTTACCCGTGCGATCGTAGCAAACTTCGGTATAAAATTCCGGGTGGCTGTAGAGCGCAACTTTGAGCTGCGCTTCGAATCGCACGTCCACGAAATTGCCCTGCAGGGCGGTGCTGATCTTGTCCGGGTCGCTTAACAGGTTGAATTCGTCTAAGGTCATCCGCAAAGATAAAGAATATCGACAATATCGGCTTTGATGCGGTAATAATTGGCGCTGATCTCGGCGGGGCTGACCTGGCGCGGGGATGGGATGTCTTTCCATTGCGCGCGTTCTCTGGCGATGGCTTCGTGGTCGTTGACGATCTCGTTATGAAAGATCTTGAGGGCGATCTTTTCCTGCGGCTCATCGGCGACCATGCCGACGAATTCCCCGGAAGAGAGCGTGGCGATGACCGAGGGCGGGATGACTTCGTCAAGCTGGACGGATTTGCTGACGGAGGTATCCTGGCTGTTGATGGAGATGCTGTCGCGTTGTTGCATGATCTTGCCGAAGCGTTCGGACAGGTGCTTGGCGGTATCGCCGGAGGTTTGCCCGGAAATGACGTTACCGACGATATTGAGGATCACTTCGGCCTGCTCACGCCCATAATCTTTCTTGAGTTGGGAATAATCCTGTACGGCTAAGGTGGTGGCGACTTTATTGGACCGGGCCGTGGCGATCAGGTTATCCATGCCGTTAAAATAGATGGTCGGAAATTCGTCGAAGATGAGGCTGGATTTGAGCTGGTCTTTACGGTTGACGAGTTTGATGATGCGCGAGATATATAGCGAAAGCACGGGGCTGTAGACCTGCTGCTTTTGCGGGTTGCTGCCTAAACAGACGATCTTCGGCGCTTGCGGATTGTTAATGTCCAGCGTAAAGTCATTGCCGGACAGCACATAGTAGAGCTGCGGTGAGCTGAGCCGGGCCAATCCGATTTTCGCGGAAGCAATTTGTCCTTCTAACTGATCATAGGCCTGGTTTTTCCAGGCGGAGATAAAGGGATTGATGAGCGCTTCCACTTCCGGCTCGCTTTCCAGCAGGCCGAAAAGCTGGTCATAGGGGGCCTGGATGAGTTCGATGGCATGGGGCAGCGTGCAAAATTTACCGTGCTGGTATTTGCGCAGGAACCAGATCACGGCGGTGACGAAGTTGATGGAGGATTCGACAAAGAAGTCGCCCTGCTTTTTGATCCACTCGCGGTTGAGGCCGAGCATGGTGGTGCGGGCGGATTCGGCGGCATCGGTGATGTCGCGCATGCTTTCGGGGTAGAGCGGGTTGCAGCGGTGGTGGATGCGGTCGAAATCGATGACCCAGAAGCTGGGTTTGACGGAATAATTTTTGGCGTGACGTAGTAGGTTGTTGTAGGCGATTTTGGAGAGGTCGTCGAACTTGAAATCAAAGAGGAGCATGCTGAATCCTTTTTGAATGTGCTGCTCGATGATCTGGCGGATGACGAAATAGGTTTTGCCGGCGCCGCCGCTGCCGATGACGAGGGTACTGCGGAAGGGGTTGATGATATTGATCCAGCTGTTTCTGAATTTGCCCTGGTATAAATAGCTTGATTTTAAATTGACCGAATATTCATTTTCGAGCAGCCGCTCTTCCTGCGGGAAGGAACGGGCGTTGGTATTGAAGATATCGCTGGCTAAAGTGACTTTGAGCAGGCGGGTGAGCAGGGTCGCCCCGGCCAGTACCAGTAAATAACCCAGGGTGGTCATCATCATATACCATATATTTTTGCTCCAAAGAGAACTGCTGCCGTAAATTCCCAGGCCGGTGAGCAGGTAAAGGATCCCCGTTCTTGTTTTGATCGCTTCGTCTTTTTTTCCCTGGATCCCCCATAAGCTGACCACTAACATCAGCAGCGCCGCCCCTTTGAGTTTCCACAGTTCCTGCTCCCCTACTACGGGCACGACCAGCTTGGCCATCAAGCGGTTAGCGAGCGTGCCGGTCCAGCCCCGCTTCCAAAAAAACGCATAACAAAACCAATAAAAATGTATGCTCAGCGTGACGAAACTCATCACGCGCATGAGGTCGGCGACCTTGCGCAGCCCCTGCGTATTTTCTCCTGTTTGCATGTTAAAATCTTCTTTTCTTTTTCTTTTTGCGGAAGCCGAAAGCGACGGGCTCGTCGAGCTGTTGTTCGGGCATCAGGATGCCGAGCAGGTCGGTTGGGGTGTTTTCGGCGAACCAGTAGTCTTTGTCTTTTGGTGGTTGAGGTTTGGGCGTGGCTTCGGCGGTGAGGCGGCTGAACACTTTGGAAGCGCTGTAGCGTTCGGCGATCTCGCTGCCTTTGAATACGGCGCGGTTGCGGTGGTCGATGAAGCTCAGTCCGAAGACGTTGCCTTTGCTGTTTTCGCGGAATATCGCGTCGATGCCTTGTAATTTGAGTTGCTGGATCAGCTGTTTTTGTGTCAGCTGTTCCTGCATGACCTGGTCGAGCGTCAGCTTGAGTTTGGCTTTGAGGTAGCCGCGCCGGGTTTGATTGGCTTTGAATTGCTTGTGGAGGTTGCGGAGCGTCGGCTGCCCGTAAATGCTGCTGGCTTTGATGGGCACGCCGGTCTTCTCGCCGCGGTCGTTGAGCAGCTGGTAGACGAGGCCGTTCTTGGCTTGCATGCGCGATCCCTCAGGGCCGCGGTCGGCGATGAGGTTATAGCGGCGGAGCAGGACGTTCCATTCGGCGAGGCTGGTGACGTTGTAACGGAGGAGTTCGCTGACCATATTGGTGATGGCGCGTTTGGTGTCGGTTTGGCCGTAATGCAGTTCCTGCGGTTTGATTTTTTGCGCGGGCTGCAGGCTTTTGCTTTCTGCTCTGACGAGATTGAATTCCTGCTCGATGGCTTTGCGGGTTTCCTCTGATTTGGTCTTGCCTAAGTTATGCAGATCGATGCGCGAGCCGTCGGCTTTGATGTTGGTGGTGGCGATATGGATGTGCGGGTGACCGGCGTCGAAGTGCTGGTAAACGAGGTAGGGCTGGCTGCCGAAGCCGATGCCGTCCATATACCGGGAGGCGATAGTCAGCAGGGTGTCTTTGTCCAGGTTTTCACCGACGTCGAAATTGAGCGAGAGGTGGACGGCTTTGGTACGGGCGCGGCCGTTCTTTTCGGCCAGGCTGCTGAGTCTTTCGAGTTTTTGGCGGAAGCTGAGCTGGTCGGCGGCGCGTCCGTAGCGCCCGGCCCCGATGAGCAGCGCCTGGCCTTTGGCGACTTTGTTTTCGTTGTAATTGAGCATGCCTGCGATGTTTTTGCCGCTTTTTATTTTTGCAACCATTTGGCGGATAATTGCGCGATCAGACTTTTGATGGTGTCGATCCGTTCGCTGATCTTTTGATATTCATGGAGCGCCCGCTGCAGGTAAAATTCCTGCTGGCTTTCGTAGGGGCTGGCGTTGTAGGCGCGGGTGAGCTGGTTGATGTTATGGCCGATGTAATTGAGTTCTTTTTCCAGGCCGAGGAGGGCTTCCATGGGCCCGTCCAGGGAGGTGTCTTTCTGGTAAACGATGAGTTGCTGTTTGGCCAGTTGCCGCCGGATCACTTCGGCGATGGACCGGGCGTTGCTCCCCCCGGCCAGCGTTTCATAGCGCTGGAATTCCCCCTCGGTCACTCTTAAAACGATGGTTTTTGAGAGGAGGTCCTCCGGTTTTTCTGCTTTTTTTCTGCCCATGTAGAGGTCGTTGATGATGATCCCGCAAGAACGGAGTGATGAAGGGCAAGTGAATAAATGCATGCATTTATACATCTTGCTGCGGTTGCGAAGCGAACCGCTGACGCTGCTTCGCTTGCCACAGCCATTCGGCTGCGGCGGTTTTCCAGTTTTTCAGGATACCGCCGCGCGGGGCGGTCCAGCGGTTTTGCTCATAGTGCCGGAGGAAGTTACCGGCTTCGCCGGGCTGTTCCTGCTGCGCGAAATAGATACGGACGTGCGCCGGGTCCGGCGGAAAGTGTTTGCCAAGGCCGGTATTCGTCTGGTCATCCGTCGTATGGATGGCTGAAAGCGGCAATGCTGGCAGGTGATTTTGGGTCAGTGTGATCATGGTCTGCCGAGTAGTTGATGGATGTTTGGCTTGTCGCCCTTGGGGTTATTTTTGAGTTTGTCCATGACGGCCTGGATGTCTTCGTAATCATAATACAGCACGCCGCCCATGCGGGTGTAGGGCAGTACTTTATTATTGCGGAGGGTGAGCAGGGTGGTGATGGAGACGCCGAGAATTTTAGAGACTTCTTTGGTTTTGAGCCATTTTTTGTGGGGCTGTCCGTTGTGCTTTTGAAATACCCGGTGGAGTTCCAGAATGAGTTCGGTTTTGAGTTCGACGAGGTCGTGCAGGGTGACCGGCCGGGAATGTGGGATATCTGTGTTCATCGCTGTCATCGTTAATTGTTGTGACGCAAAACTGCCCGTTATTGACCGGCTTGATAGCCTATGAGAACTTAGTAAGCGGTTGATGTTGTTGGAAAGTTCAGACGTTTTCGTAAGGGATCATTTTCTATGCGGGCCTGGCGCATTTGCGCCAGCCAGGTCAGGAATTCCGGGGAGTGCGGAACGGCCAGATAAAGCGCGGCGAGATAGTCGTCGACGGCTTTTAAACGCTGCCAATGTTCCGCCTCCTGCAGGAGTGACTGGAAGGCGAAATCGCCGTTGCCCACGGGCAGGATCGCCCGGGGTTCCGGTATCGCTTGAAGGGGGACCGGTTTTTTTAGTTGCTCCTCCTCCTCTTCTGTAATGCTGACAGTTGTGATCTGTCCTGAACCGGCATCATCCCGCTCCCACTCCTTTTCCAATCGTCGTGCCGAACGTTCCATATGGTCGAGGATATCACGGATCTGTTCTTCTAATAGCCGGGTTCCGTCGCGCCATTGTTTGGCGCCAAACCAGTCCATCCGGAAAGCCAGCCTGCCGGTCGGCAGGTAGCGCCGGAAATCTGTGGGTGATTCATTTGGCGGGCAGGTCGATATTTCCCACAGGCTGACCCGCTGGCGCACCTCCCGCAGCCAGACCAGGGTATGTTTTTCGGTCACTTCGATCTGATACCCGCGTTTGCGCCAGCATTTGATCAGCGTATCGACGATGCGTAGTGCGCGGCCTTTATTGCTTTCAGATACGCGGATGGTAAACTGCCCCGGATTGGTACGGACGAAACCATCGGGTAGTTTGTTTTGTTGCAGGCCACGCTCTGCGGCGAGCGTTAAGGCATCTGGCTTTTGAAGGGTATCGGGAACCAGGAATGAGAGTCCGGTTTCACCGCCGAAATAAATGGTCTCCTCGGGTGCCTTAGGCGCTGTCAGGTTGACGACTGCCGGTTTTTCCGGAGTGGTTTGTAGCGGCGGAAGATCTGTCTTCGGACTGGATATACCGTGTCTGATCCGCTGCCAGTGTCCGTTGCGGGGCACGGGGATTCTGAGATCTTTACACCAGCGGGTCACATCGTAATGTTTGACTTGCCACTTTTCTGCGAGGTGCGCTACCGGTTTATCCCAAACTGCTTCATAGAGTTCCTCCCGGCTGACCGGGGCATACTCCCGCTCCTCCCACGTCAGCATGTTGACTTCAATTTCTCCCTTAATGTCTCCATATCCCGGCTGATCTTATCGTCCAGCACCCGGGCGTAGATCTGGGTCGTTGACAGCTTGGTATGGCCCAGCATCTTACTGACCGTTTCTATGGGAACGCCGTTAGAAAGCGTGACGGTGGTGGCGAAGGTGTGCCGGGCTAAATGGTAGGTCAGGTTCTTTTTGATACCGCAGATCATGGCGATCTCTTTGAGGTAGGCATTCATTTTTTGATTGGATATCACGGGAAAGATACCTCTGTTTTTCCGGCGTTCGATTTTGGATTTATATTGCGCTATGAGTTTTAGTGCTACGGGCAGCAAGGGCGTGCTGACCGGCGTATCGGTTTTCTGCCGGTGTAGCTTGATCCATAGGCCTCCGTCCATGCCGGTTACGATGTGTTCAGGCCTGAGCGTAGACATATCAGCAAAAGCGAGACCTGTATAACAAGAAAAAATGAACATATCGCGGACAGCGATGAGTCGTTGGGTGGCAATCTGCTGCTTTTCGATCCGCTGGAGTTCGATGCGGTTGAGGAAACCTTTGTCGACTTCGGTTCTGCGCATCTTATAGCCCTTGAACGGGTTGTTATTGATCCAGTTAAGATTGATGGCCAGGTTGATCATTTTCATGACCCGGGTCATGTGTTTCAGCACACCATTGATGTGAAGCTGTTTTTGATGGTCCATGGGTTTGATATTGTAAAGAAAAGTTTCAAAGTCGGCGATGAACTGGTAATCGAGTTTGGCCAGTTTAATGTCCTGTTGCGCGTATTTCTCCTGGATATATTTGATAAGGTAGCGTTGTGTTACGTAGTAATGCTTAAGGGTATTGTAAGCCAGCAGCGTCCGGCCTTGTTCGTTGTGATATTCGAATAATCGGACGAAGGTGAGTTCGGGTATTTTGGAGATTTTCGGTTTGGGTGTTTTTACTTTTATTGCGGTTTTTTTCCGGGTGCGTTTGGCTTTTCTTTTGGTGATATAGCTGGCGGCGGCTGTTTCTGGGTTTTGTGTTGGCATAATAGATTGATGCCGCGAAAGTCCCTATTTGGGATTTAAAAAAGTAAATGCGCTGATGAATTTGTATGATTAGTTGGGTGTTTTTTATGGGCAAAATTTGTTTGTATTTTAGTTTTTGCGTATCTTTATATCTATCAGAGCGTGTGTATTTGATTGAATTTTGAAGGGTCTTTAAAGAGACCTGTGATTATAAAACTGCATTTGGTGGACTTGAGGGCCGATTTTCGGCTGGGGTACGAATCCCTAGCTCTCCGCCATAAGGCAAAACAAAAGAAACTGCGTCATTCGTAGAGTCTTTTTGAAAAACTTGCCAAAAACAGCATCAGTAAAGCGTAGAGCGCATAGGTTCTGAACCCTAACTCTCCGCCAGAAACATTTAAAAAGTGTAGAAAGCCCTTTAATTGCAAGATTAAAGGGCTTTTTCTTTGCCATTACCTACCAAAACTCGCATACAATCGCAAAACTCTATTGCGTCATTCGTTGCGTCATTCAAAAATTCACCCAAAAAATAAAAAGACGCAATGAAAGGCTTATAACAAACTGTATTACAGCATGTTTACGCCGTGGACATCTTGTCGTACAGCAAGCACAAACGTACTTTTGTTTAACTTTTTATTTAATGTGTTATGTTGGAAAAGAGCTTTGGAGTATTGTTTTTCTTAAAACAAACTAAAAATCAAAATGATGACCTTAGGTTCATCTATTTAAAAATTACTGTAGATGGAAAGTCTGTCGAACTATCTACCAAGCGTAAATGCGAGCAAAACAAATGGAACTCGCAAACTGGCAGAGCGACCGGGAATAAGGAAGCTACCAAAGAGCTAAACCTTTATTTAGATACCATGGCGCAGATGGTATTTCATGCGAAGAGAACATTATTGGATTCGGATAAAACATTTTCAGCTCAAGCGATAAAAGACCAAATGACCGGTGTTACGGAAAAACCCAAGATGATCCTGGAAATATTTCAGCACCACAATGACCAAATGAAGGCCCTGGAAGGCATAGACTTCGCACTAGGTACAATTGGGCGGTACGAGATATCTAAACAGCATACAAGGGATTTCATTAAGTGGATGTACAAAACGGATGACAAGCCGATTAAGGAACTAGATTACGAATTCATCTCTCAATATGCTTTCTGGTTAAAAACGGTACGAAAATGCAACCATAACTCCACGATGAAATACTTGGCTAATTTTAAAAAGATCGTATTGATCTGCGTAAAGAATCGTTGGCTGCCGGGGGACCCCTTCGCCAATTTTAAACTAACGAAAAAGACTGTGGAAAAAATCGCGCTGACAGAAGCCGAATTAAAACGTGTTATCGAAAAGAAATTCGACACAGAACGACTAAGCTTGGTAAGGGATATATTCGTATTTAGTTGCTACACGGGACTTGCTTATGCTGATGTAAAAAATTTAATGCGTTCAGACATTAAAGATGGAGTAGATGGCAAAGAGTGGATTTTCATTAATCGGCAAAAAACAAACTCAGCCTCTCACCTACCGTTGCTCGGTCCTGCAAAAAAGATTTTAGCATTCTATAAGGATTATAGTAGGTGTGCAGATTCAGGATATGCTTTACCAATATTGACAAACCAAAAAATGAATGCTTATCTAAAAGAAATCGCAGACCTATGCAAAATTGGAACTGAACTTACCTTTCATATCGCCAGGCACACCTTTGCAACAACCGTAACCCTAAACAACGGTGTTTCAATGGAATCAGTCTCAAAAATGCTTGGACATTCTTCCATAAGACAGACACAACATTATGCAAAACTGCAGAATTATAAAGTAAGCCAAGATATGCAGCTGCTCGAAAATGCTTTAACATTAAAAAGCGATATTGATATGTAGAACTTTTTACCGGGTCAGCAACTCGTGCTGACCCTCTAATTTGATCTCAATTAAACTTCCCTGGTAAGAATCATAATTAGGGAAGTAAGCTATGTAACCGAAGTTGATTAACTGATCAATACATTTATGATAGGTAGTTATGCTTTTGAAATGCGCTTTCTTCATTAACTGGTTGCGTGTGATCTTAAAATGTTTTTGAAAGCCAGCTACACGCCATATATCGAGAAGGCCAAAGTATAGACTAAGATGCCACACATTGACTCGATTATCATTCGAGATCCTAGCATATAAGCTAAATAGAATCATTGAGTCAGACACGCTTATTTCCCCTTCCCTACAATCATCTTTTCGACATCAGATCTTTTGTAGAAATGAATGCCACCTACCTTGTTAGACTTAAGTTTTCCGCTAATTCTAAGATTTTGAATTGTTCCAGTTGATATCTTCAATAATTTTCTGACATCTGAGCATCTTAGCCACTCATCAGCGTTATTATCAGAAGTCTTCATTATGGACGTAAGGTCATTCAATAAGGATTGCCGAAATTTTTCTAAGTCATCCTTAGTAATTAGTTCCTGTGACATTGCAGATCAATTTAAAATTCAAAAACAAAATTAAAATGACCACAAAAGCGAAAACAGTGAAAAGGGGTGAAAAGAAGCTTTCACCCCCACCGAAAATATTGAGGCTATAAATTAAATTTTAAGCGAAAGCTATAGAAAATAGCGCGTATAAAAGCGATATCCAATAGAGTAAAAAATGATATTAAGGTATTTTAAATGGGTCTAACCCGGGACCAAAAGATTATGAGTATTTTATTTGCTATCTGAAAAGTAAGTTGAAAATCGTGTCCTACGATCTACAAAGGCTAATTTAAGACTATTTTTCGATTTGGTCAAGAGGGGTGGATAAAATGAACAACAGGCACATTACCCCCAGGATCATTTCCGGGAAACCGGTAAATGTTTCCAGTGTAAATTGAATGCCTGCGGTAAGGGAATGCTCGATCAGCATGGTACCATATAGCGGTGAAAGGCCTATCAGCAGGAGGATAATACCTGTTAGTATTGCCCGTGAAGCAGGAAGGAAATAGGTCTTGATCATGATTAATAAGAACATCGAAAACCGGCAAATGTTATGGGCGGGCAGGTTAATCTTTGACGGGTTGCCTTTATAATCCTTCGTTTTTCACAACATTCAGGGCACCCGCTTGTTCGTAAATTATCCCACTGCTTAAGTCACGGCACATGAAAAACTCGTTAACACTGGTTGGTATCTTCATCATCTTATGTTGCGCAGCTCCGGCTAAGGCACAAAAGGCTTATGATATCATCACTTTTAAAACCCGCATTTATGGCAACCCGGCCACTTTACAATTAGCGGATGGTTACTTACTGGCCAGTAAAGTAACCGTCCAGTCAAAATCGGGCTACCAGGTATTTACGCCATCGGCTGCTGAAGCAGATGCGCAGGGCGATCTCCGGTTTGATGTAGCCACGGGAACCGGAAAATTCAAGAATATTAAAGGATCCTGGATATGCTTAAAAAAAATGAACAGTCCGGATTATTCTTCTTCTATCAAGGCAGTTTATTGGGATGGTAAAGTCCAAAAAACAGTAGTTTTTAAGCAGGTGAAATAGTGTCGTGATTTACTTTGATTTAAATCAAATGCCCGGATGCTCACCCTGACGTTCTTTTCTACGGTATCGTTTTTTGAGGTCAGTATCCGGCCGATTCATAAAGGACTGATTTGGTCACTCCTTATTCTTGTGAACCGGGTAACGGCGGCAACGCTGGGTTAGTTACGTGTCGAATCAAACAGGCAGAAATTAACAATAAAACCCGGCCCGATGGCCGGGTTTTATACCCAAACAGTTGTTAGCTGTGTTATTAATTTGCGTTTTTCTTTTCCGTTACTTCCTTGCGGATATCAGTAGCTGCGACTTTGATCTGTTGCATGGCGTTTCTTAAACGGGTTCCTGCCGCCTTGTTCTCTTTTTCGTAGAATGCCTGTGCATCCTTTTCAGCGTTTGCTATTAACGCTTTCAATTCAGTGAATTTTTCCATTCTTAATGTTTTTTAAACCCAAAATTACATTTTTTCGATTACTTCAAAAAAGTCTGCATGCCCCCGGGGATATCTGTTTTTCAAAGGTCTAATTAGCAATATCAATTTTTCAACACCCTTTCTGATCCCTGGAACCAGGACCTGATTTAAGCTGTCGACTGAATTTTCCGGTAAGCAGGTTCGCTTTCATTCTGCGCGCTAACGCGCACCCCATTCCTGCTCACCCGCTTACCGGCAGTTGCAACAACCTTGTGATTGGCAGTCCACCCGCTGCGCTGTAAGCCGCACCCCGGCTACGCCTATGGCGGCTTAGCTGCCCCGCCAATCACAGGGCAGTTGCATTGGGGGATTTGAAAGACGAACTTTTTAAATAAAAAATCAGCATTAGATCTTCTTTTTGTCTTCTGCCTTCCATCCTAAAAATCAAGTGCTTTTTCCGGCAAAAAAAGCGCTCCTGCCAGGATTGTCAAGGGTATATAAACCCCGCCTTCGCGGGGCCCTTGACAAGCCTGACCAGCGCTAGCCGGCCATCAAAAACTTAATTTTTAGGATATGGAAAAGTTTGCATTAACCCTTCAGTCAAAAAACAGCATCAGCGCATACCTGGCTGAAAATTTCACGATGCGTTATGAACGCGAGATCATTACAGAAATATTAACTGTGATAGACAATAATGATGAGGAAAAGCTTAACTGGTTCGCCGGCTTTGGCGATAGCTACCGTCAGATCCTGATGAATGTCAACGAATACCGGAGGGGACTTGTTTATGGATTTACCGAGATCGCATTCGGTAAATGCGGTTGGTTTGCCTCACCAAAGTTTTTGGATTTTGATGAGATCCGGCTGGAAGAAAGCAGTATCCGAATAGGACGCGGCCCCAACCACCTATGGTCGTATGCATTGAACCGAACTTATGGTTCATCAGGTGCCAGCGGGCCGCTGTCCGTATTTTGCCCGCCATTTAGAAGCCGTGAAGCAGCCCTTAATGCTGCACTGGCTGAAATTAAAGCTGATTTTACTAAATATATCGGCCATGGTGATACCTCCAATTTCAAGCCTGAGCTCATTTCAAAGACACTGAAAGCGATCGCTCAGCTGGAGGTAAGCATGGTTCAGCTAAGTTTATTTAGCTGAACCATAACTATTGCTAAAGCAAAGTTTTCATCTTTTCATTCAGTTCGGAAAGCCCGGCTTTTTTCAGGCATTCTTCACCGAATTTCTTCAGTTCTTCCGCATCTTCGCCTGGCACCAGCCTTAACAATTCCTGGGCATTACCGCCCTCTTTGGCCAACGCGCCGTCTATCACGCTACTGAGTAACAATACCGTTTTTCGGTCAATTTTAACATCGATTTTTACCGCCTCATTCATCCCCGGACTACATAACAAAGTTTCATAGACCTTACTCAACACATTCGTTGCCATACGCTTAATAATTTATTGGGTTAACTAATATGGGTAAAATTAAACAGCGCGTTCTGTTTTTGACGAGCCCGGCCATAATATGGCGGGGTTCGTTTTTTATGAAGGCCCTATCCTACTTTCGTGTTGGTTATAAGAGAGGACGTAAGTGATGGCAGATAACAGGCAACAGATCTCACTGGCTGAGATCAAAAATTTGGATATCGTGGAATATCTTGCCGGGCAGGGTTTCCAGCCGGAGACCATAAAGAAAAACGGCAACGACCACTGGTATTTGTCGCCGCTTCGCTCGGAGAGCGAGGCAAGCTTCAAAGTAAATCAAAATAAGAACAGCTGGTTTGATTTCGGACTTTATAAAGGCGGCAACCTGGTGGACTTTTGTCTGCTCTATTTTAAATGTACCATCCCTGAATTGCTCGACAAATTCAGCCTGCAAAAATCGGCGAATCTTTTACCGGCCGTACACTTCGATCACCATGAGGGACTGGTTGATGAAGCACCACTGATTCATATCATATCCGATAATGATCTTTTTCGCTTTCCCTTGAAAAACCTGTTGGTAGAAAGGGCTATACCCATCGAAATTGCGGCCCGTTATTGCCGTGAAGTAGACTACGAAATGAACGGTCACCAGCTCTACGCGATCGGCTTTAAAAATGATGCCGGCGGATACGAATTACGTGACCCGAAATTCAAACGCAGCAGTTCACCTAAAGATATTACGACAATCATTAACGGAGCAGATTCCGTTCACGTTTTTGAAGGCTTTATGGATTTTCTTTCGTGGAAAGTTTTGCACCCGGAGGTGCCGGAAAAAACGTTTGATTTTGTGGTTTTAAATGGTGCCGGGATGTTTGAGCGGGCCCGGCCTGCCCTGGCAAAATACAACGTTAAACATCTCTGGCTGGACCGGGATGCTACCGGACGAGGGTATACGCAATATGCGCTAACACTGAAAGAGGGGTATGCAGATGAAAGCACACTTTATCAAAATTCTAAGGATTTGAATGACTGGCTGCGATTAAATGCGCAGGTACCTAAATTAGCCTTAGCTGTTGAGATCGGGCCCCGCGGCCGCTTGCGGCAAAGCTTTTAGCACCTTTGGGATACCTTTTGCTTTTTTTCTTCAAAAGCCAGGATGAGATTGCCTTTTGCGCAATCGGCAAGATGTCCGGTTGTCTTACAACCGAAATCTTGCCGCCCCCCTCCGAAGTCGGGGGCGGTTGAGAGAGCCTGCACATTTTTAACGGATTTATTGTGATGGAGGATATGGAGATGAACGAGATAAAAACGAAACGAACAGCGGTGGTCAACTTTCGCCTAAGTGAAAAGGAGCTGGCCGACCTGCAGCAAAAATGGCAAAAAAGCAGTTGCCGGAAACTGAGCGATTACATGCGCAGAATGGTATTTGGTAAACCGATGGTGATCAATTACCGCAACCGGTCGCTGGATGACCTGATGGAAGAAGCCATAATCTTGCGAAAAGAACTCAATGCTATTGGCGTGAATTTTAACCAGGCCGTTCACCGCCTGCATACACTCGACCACTTGCCCCAAATGCAGCAGTGGCTCTTGTCATTTGAGGCGGATAAACAGCAGCTTTTCGGCAAGATCGATGAGATTGTTTTGCAGGTTGAAAAGATCGCGGTGGTGTGGTTGCAGTGATCAAGACAGGGCACTCGATCCTGCGTCTGTTGAACTACAATGAGAACAAGATTAAAGATGGAGCAGCAGTGTTTTTACGAGCGCAAAATTATCCGCTCGCTGGCACGCAATTGACCTTTCAGCAGAAGCTGAACCGGTTGAAAAATCAGGCTGCCTTAAATGAAAATGTAACTCGTAACAGCATGCACATCTCCCTGAATTTTGATCCTTCAGAGCGACTTTCGGGCACGCGTTTACAGGAGATCGCTGAGGTCTACATGGATAAGATCGGGCTTGGTGAGCTTCCCTATTTGGTTTACCAGCATTTCGATGCCGGGCACCCGCATATTCATATCGTTTCGGTGAAGATAAGGGCTGATGGCAGGCGCGTGGAAACTCAAAATATGGGCAGGAACCAATCTGAAAAAGCCCGGCAAGAAATAGAAAAGGTATATGGCCTGGTGCCTGCAAAAAGGGAGGAAAATTTGGCGGTCCAGCGAATACCGGTAGTCAATGCCGAGCGGGTGCAGTATGGGCGCTCGCAGACTGCCCGTGCGATCGGCAATGTATTGCAAACCGTACTGTACCAATATAAATATGCTTCGCTGCCGGAGCTTAACGCGGTCCTTCAACAGTTCAATGTAGCCGCTGACCGGGGCACCGATGATTCCCGAATTTTTCGGCATCGCGGATTGGTCTACCGGGTGCTTGATGAAGCAGGTAACAAGGTTGGCCCGCCCATCAAAGCCAGCTATTATTATGACAAGCCTGGCCTCTCCTTCTTGGAAAAACGCTACGCTAAAAATGAGCTGGCGAGGGTGAAAGATAAAGCGCGGATCAGAAATGTGATCGATCTGGCACTGCTGAATAAGCGGCTGGATATGAAGGTGCTGGTCGGCTCATTGAAAAAAGAAGGCATCGATATCGTGCTGCGCCAGAATGAACAGGGGGTGATCTACGGTATTACCTACGTGGATCATGCCACTAAGGCCGTATTTAACGGCAGCGCTTTGGGCAAAACTTACAGTGCTAATGCCATTCGGGAGCGTTGCTCCGGGGACGTGGCTGTTGAAGAAAAAAATAAGGTTTCAAAAACGGCGCGGGTGCCATTTGACAAGGACTGGCATCAGCCTTTTCCAGGAGATGTTCAGGGTACAGATGCTCATGGTTCCGGGCTGATGGAAACGCTGATGGATCCCGGATATCAATCCGAAAATATGGATTGGCAGTTGAAGCAAAATAAACGCAAAAAGAAACGGCGCCAGATCCGGCCGGATTAAAATGCATGGAAAAGGGATAGGTGATTGATTGATTTTTATTGAGGAGGATGAGATGCAGACAGGGGAAAACGATCAGGCCATGCGCAAGATCCTGGATATGACCAGGCTGATCAGTATTGCGGTGCTCGCTATACATTTTTATAAGGAATGTTACGGGGCATTTGCTATGTGGCATTGGGTCACGCCGCTGACCGACCGAATACTGAATAACATTGTTCATACCGGCTTATTCAGCAGTTTTCATAAATCAAAAATGATCGCCCTGGGCTTCCTGGTGATCGCACTCATCGGCGTAAAAGGCCGAAAAGATGAAAAACAGAATTTTAAAACGGCTTTCATTTACCTATTAACAGGTTTGCTATTTTTCTTCATCAGCTATTTCATCTTGTCGATCAGGGAAAAAATAATGACGCTCGCGCTGGGATATATGGCGCTGACCAGCCTGGGTTATCTGTTATTTCTGAGCGGCGGCACAATGCTGTCTCGTATTATCCGCGACCGGTTAACTAATGATATTTTTAACCGGGACAACGAAACTTTTCCACAGGAAGAACGGCTCATCGAAAATGAGTACTCAGTAAACCTGCCAGCGCAATACCTGCTCCGCGGCAAGATCAAAAATTCATACATCAACTTTATTAATATGTTCCGGGCCCTGCTGGTGTTAGGTTCTCCGGGTTCAGGTAAAAGTTATTTTATTATCCGGCACGTCATTACGCAGCACATTCGTAAGGGCTTTGCCATGTTCGTCTATGACTTTAAAATGCCGGATCTGGCGGTCATTGCCTACAATACCTGGCTGAAATACAAGGATGATTACAAGATAGTACCGAAGTTCTACTCCATCAATTTTGATGACCTTTCCCGCAGCAGCCGCTGTAATCCGCTGGAGCCATCCACCATGCTGGATCTCACCGACGCGGTGGAATCGGCGCGCACGATATTGTTAGGGCTAAACCGGGAATGGATCAAGCGCCAGGGTGATTTCTTCGTTGAATCGCCGATCAACTTTTTGACGGCTATCATCTGGTACCTGCGCAAGTACAGGAACGGGGAATTTTGCACCCTCCCACATGTCATCGAGCTGATGCAGGTGGATTATGATAACCTGTTTACCATTCTGCGCACGCAAAAGGAAATTGATGTTTTGATCAATCCTTTTATCAGCGCTTACCAGCGTGATGCGGTAGAGCAGTTGGAAGGGCAGATCGCCTCGGCCAAAATCACCATGGCGCGGATTTCCTCGCCCAACCTGTATTATGTTTTATCAGGCAACGAATTCACTTTAGATATAAATAATCCTGAGGAACCGAAGATCGTATGCATGGGTAATAATCCGCAGAAGATCCAGATCTACGGAGCGGTGTTATCATTATTTACAAACCGTCTGTTAAAGATCATCAATCAAAAAAACAAGCTTAAATGCAGTTTGGTCTTCGATGAATTCCCTACTTTGACGACGGATATTATTCCGACCATTGCCACCGGCAGATCCAATCTGATCTCTACCTGTTTGGGTATACAGGATGCCAGCCAGTTACGTAAGGATTATGGTCGTGAGCAAGCAGATGTGATCATGAACATCGTAGGTAATATTGCTTCCGGCCAGGTTTCCGGCGATACGGCCAAGCAACTTTCCGAGCGCATCGGCAGGATCATGCAGGACCGAGAAAGCTTATCCATCAACCGCTCCGACACCTCCATCAGCAAATCCAAACAGCTGGAAGCCGCCGTTCCACCCTCGCGCATTGCCTCGCTGAGTTCCGGAGAGTTTGTCGGAACGGTGGCGGACAACCCGGACTGCAAGATCGACTTAAAAGCATTTCATTGTGAAGTGATCAACGATCATGAAGCGCTGAATAAAGAAATCAAAGCTTACCATGAGATACCCACCGTCCGCAAGATCGACCAGGCCATCGTGATGCGTAATTATGAACAGGTGAAGCTGGATGTACAGGAGATCATTCATTCAGAAATTGAACGCCTGTTGAACGATCCTACGCTGATGCACCTTGTCATCCGAAAGTGATCAAAATGGTTATCCAAAGCGGACTGAAATTTGACGCTTAAATATTATTTTGGCTGGGCTTCAGACAAAAGCATGGCCGCCATCGCAGCATCGAGCTGGTAGATATCTTTTCTGAAATTTAACTGCCGGTCCCGATCAATGAAAGCGGTGAAATAGGTGATAAAAACCGGTACTTTATCAGTAAGGGTTACAAATTTTTCTTTCCCGGCGTGCATGGCACGGTTGATCTTTACACTGTCCCAGGCCTTGTTATCTTTCAGCAGGAAACCGGCCAGCTTTTCCGGTTGTTCTACCCGGATACAGCCATGGCTGAACGCACGTTTTGTTTCCCCGAAAAGAGACTTGGAAGGCGTATCATGCAGGTATATGTTATAGCTATTAGGAAAGAGGAACTTAACCAGCCCCAGGGAGTTTTCAGAACCAGGTAACTGCCGGATCACCGGCAGCCCGGCTGCATCACCGGTAATTTCCATTTGGTGGCGTTTCAAATAATCCGAATCCTTTTTCAATGCAGGCAGGATCTCCCTGCGCACAATGCTTTGCGGCACGTCCCAGTATGGACTGAATACCACATACCGTATTTCACCATAAAATAAAGTGGTCTGATGGATGGTCTGACCGACCACTACATTACAGCTCCATAACAGGCTGTCCTCATGATATACATGCAGTTTGAACTCCGGAATATTTACGCCCAGGTAATCCGCATGAAGGTTGACCGGCAGCCAGCGGCTGCGTTCCATATTGACCATCAGCTGCTCAATCCGTTGTTTTAACGGGACATTCATTTCCGCCATCGTCTCTTTGGTCAACAATCCGTTTGGCGCTAACCCGTGACGTATTTGAAAATGCCTGACGGCCGACTGCAGGGCCGCTGTGAATACACGGCTGACTGTGTCGCTCTCCAGATCGCCCAGATGAAACAAGCGTCTTTTGATCAGCGGGATCTTTGCGGATGAGTCCCCCGGCGAAACATTCGCCTTCAGGCTAATTGGCGCCCAATTATCCGCCGCAGCCAGCTCACGATATTTTTTCAAGTAATTCCGCAACAGGTCGTACTGGCGGTAAACGGGTTCTGCTGCAGCTGTAGCCATTTCGGGTTCTTTAATCAGGCTATCCAGATAGGTTTGATAATCTACTTTTTTTCGAGGTAAATACCAGCCGGCAGCCTGGCTCTGCGCATCATCAAGTCCCTGCCAGGCAAGTTTGGAAAAAACAAAATACTGCGCTGTCAGCATAAGTTCGGGCAGGACTGATGATTTGCTTTCCGGGTCATGCAAAAGGGAATCCAGCGCTGCGGAATAAGGTGCTTTTTGGAATATCCCTTCATTCTGTAAATTCAGTATCCTGCTGGACAAATTGCCCGCTTGTTCGATCATCCTGCCATTCTCAAACCACGCATAAGCATAGTTTCTTCGCTTGTAAAAACGGCGGATCTCTTTGGCGTAACTATTGAATGCTGGATAACTGGCAAAAAAAAGATTGAGCTGAGTGCTGTCGAAAACAGCTTTCGTTTGCCGGCTGAAATTGCCGGGGATAGTTTTTTCCCAATCTTTGCCAGGCGTATCTGCCTGCTGCTTCGGCTTTGCCTGCTGGGCACAACCAAACAGCGTGCATCCTGGCAACATATGAAACAATAGAATACACAAGAGGTTGCGGCTGCTCATCAGGTTAGTGTTTTTTCCGCAGGCACAGCTTCTCCCGGTGCAGCTTCCCGGTAATCATTGACCCGCAGAAGCAACTGGTCCAGCTCGCGCCTTTTCATCCGGTCGTAGCCCTGGATCATCGCTGCTTTTTTTTCCGGGTCGCTTTCCAGCAGAGCGGCCATTTCTATCATCATCCGGTCTTTCCAGGAAAACTTCGAAACGATTAGCCTGCCTGGCAGAAAAAATATTTCACAGTTACTTTTAATTAAAGGATCAACATGAGCATCAATCAATGTTTGCTGTTGTTCCTTACGGTCAGCAGTTGTGCCGCAGACAATAAACAGGAAGATCTTTTTGCCGGCCAGCCAGGTAAGATTGTGTTTCAGCCAGTCATGGAGCGCCAGTTTTCCGGCATACACTGCACTGCCCAGGAGCAAACAATCATACCTGGCGACAAAGCCGGTTCTTACTGATGAAGCATTAGCCAATGGCAGGCCGGTCGACCCGGCCAGCCATTGGGCATATTGCGCTGTTGAACCGTATTTTCCCTGATAAATAATAGACGCTTTCATATGTTTTAACAGACACAATATTAAGGTGCAATACCCGGGTAAAAAATGACAGCGGTCAGCTTTGCAAGTGATCAGACTACGTCAGCCGGAAGCTTTAGCTTTTATGAAAATGTTCCGGTTGGGCGATTTCCAGTACTACCCGACCTTCGATCTCGCCTTTTTTCATTTCGTCAAAAACAGCGTTGATATCCTCTAATTTAGTCGGATGTACCGTAGCTTTCACTTTGCCTTCAACAGCAAACTGGATCGCTTCCTGCATGTCTTTACGCGTGCCGACGATAGAGCCGCGGACCGTATACCGGTTCAATACGGTTTCAAAGATCGGCAGGTCAAAGCTCCCTTTGGGCAATCCGTTCAGTGCGATAGTACCTTTACGCCTCAAAGCTGAGATGCCCTGTTTAAAGGCGATAGGCGAAGGAGCGGTTACCAGTACCCCGTGCATTCCGCCGGTTTCTTTCTTCAGAAACTCGCCCGGATCCTGCTCCCTGGCATTCACCACCAATTCCGCACCCAGGCTTTTAGCCAGGTCCAGCTTATCATTAGAAATATCGATCGCTGCCACATGCAGGCCCATCGCTTTCGCATACTGCACTGCTAAGTGGCCTAAGCCGCCGATACCGGAGATCGCTACCCATTCGCCGGGCTTTGCTTCGGTTTCCTTCAGTCCTTTGTAAACCGTAACACCTGCACAGATGATCGGCGCCATTTGGGTAAAGTTTATGTTAGGCGGAAAATGAGCCACATAACGTGAATCAGCGATCACATATTCGGCAAAGCCGCCGTCAACACTATAACCGCCATTCTGCTGGGTATCGCATAGGGTTTCCCAGCCGGTGATACAAAACTCGCAGCAACCACAGGCGCTGAATAGCCAGGGCACACCTACAATGTCGCCCTCACTCACATTTTTAACGCCGCGGCCCAAAGCTACCACATAACCCATCGCCTCGTGGCCCGGGATCAGCGGCATTTTTGGCTGCACCGGCCAATCGCCCTGAACGGCATGCAGATCGGTGTGGCATACCCCGCAGGCAATCACTTTAACTAAAATTTGATTTTCGCCCGGTTCTCTTACAGGCATTTCTTCAATTTGAAGCGGCTGTCCGAACTCACGGATGACGGCGGCTTTCATGGTTTTAGGAATCATATGGTTTTAATTTTAAGATGAAAAGTAACAGTTAATTGATCATTGGTCCTGATCATCCCTCCCAGTTTGCGCGGCGGGATCAGGTTGAAGTCCGAGAAGTTGATATCCTTCGTTCCCAGCAGGTGAATAACCTTGGCGGGATCCGCCGATATCTGGTAATTGATCTCCAGTCGTTTGGTTACACCGGCCAGCTCTATATTGACCAGCCCGGTTATTGTTTGGGTTTTTGCAGTCACGTCGGAGATCTCACTCAGCGAAAGAAATTGAATGTACAGCCGCGGATATTCTTTTTGCTTCAGCGTTTTTCTGAGGTCGCGCGTCATCATCGTATTGTGGCAGTCAAAACTTGCTATATTCAATCCCACACAGCCGGACAGCACAGCTGCCCGGCCATTTTTGGAAACGGTGAGTGTGTCGCTCTGATCGTAAGCCGGAATCTCACAGGCGAATTTATTCACATTGGTGCTCCCGTTAACCATCAGGCTGCTGTTCTCGCTGATCACCCACCGCTCTTTTGTTAACGGCAGCAGCAACAACAGGCTGATCAAAAAAAGGGGAATGTGGAACATGGCCTGTCTATATTAAGGGTTAAGCCTGGCCAGCGCAATACCCGCTACTGCAGCCTGGATAAAACCGTAGGCAAACCAGCTGAGCACCATCACAAAGGTTACATCAAGTGCACTGAAAGAGATCCACATCACTGGCAGCAGCGCCACCAGCGCATATACCAGGCCGAATTCCAAACCTCTTAACATCATATGCCCGCGAAACATACTTTTGAACCGGTCCCAGAACCAGGATAAAGCAAAGCTGAAGATAAAGGCATGCAAATAGAACAGCACATCCCGGTTGCCGTCTGAATTGAAAAGCGGGTTGTTATACTCAGCAAACAACGCGGAAAAAAATCGCACTGCCAACCACAGGCCGCCATAGCTCAATACGAACAGGATGCATCCTGTGAGCAGTCCGGAAATAATGATCTTCTTCATGATGATGAAAAATTAACCTCCGCATTGTAATACGGAGGTTGCTGGTGAATATTAGAATGATATTGCCGCCTGTATAACCAGGCCGCTGAACTTTCCGCCATTTAAAATATTAGTTGCATCAAAGTCCTTGTATTGCTGACTTACGTACTCACCTTTCATCATGATGTTTTTGGTAAGGAACCAGCCTGCAGAAGCTGCGGAACGGTTGACAGTAACGTCTGTGCTGTTCCCAACAATAGTAGCGGAAACAGTGTTGTAGCGGTAGCCTACCCAAAAGTTCTCCGTTCCGGCAGGGAACCGGTAGATGATATCGCCAGCATATTGCTTTGCTCCGCGGTTAGCAGTTTCAGTAATGGTCCGGCCTCTCGCAGATTCAACTGTACCGAAAATCTCCAGTCCCCTATATTTCATGAACAGGTTCCCCATGAACGTGTGGAGTTCTTCACTAAAGGCAGGATTAAATCTACCTGAAAATGCATTATAATCCACTGCCTGGGTAAGTGTTGTACCCGCTGCAGTAGTCGGGTTGGACATCACATTAGAATAATTGGAACCGGTACGGTCGCCACCAAAAAGTGTGTTGCTATTGGCACTGCTAACAGAGTAAGCGGAACCTGATATCCTTAACCTAAAGTCCGGGCTGAGTTGTTTATCAAAACCTAATTTGCCAATAAAAGCAGGCGGATATTTATTAAGCTCTCCGGTCTTCGCGTCAATTTTGGTGGGCGCTATGGTTACTGCGTTTAACTCGCCGTCAGTTATCGCCGCCATGACAAATAAGCCCGTATTCTGGCATTTGTAATAAACGTGCATACCTATCTCGGTTGCAAATTCATCCATAATGTAGTTTTCTACAAACGGATTGTATATCGTGTTACCGCCATCGGAGCGCCTGAAATGCTGGTCACCGTAATCAACATCTGACTGGCCGATAACCAGGGTCACACTTTTCATGATATTGTCGATCAGCGGGCTATGTAAAAACGGCATTTTATCGATCTGTAAATAACCTCCTTTCACCCATGAATCTTCGTGGTGCCTGGTTGCCAGGTAAGTAGTAAGGTTAAGACGTACGCCGTCAGCTAATTGAACATCAAAGGTCATATTGGCCATTGGTAAATTAAAACCGTTATAAATAGGCGTAATCGCATTGATATTACCTGTGGCTGTGCCTACCGTCTTAATTATAGGGGCAGCGGTGTTAGAGGCTTTTAGGGTTTGGTATGCCAACGTGAATCCACCTCCTATTTTTATTTTTAAGCCCGTGAATTTTACGGTATCTTTCTTACTGGTCTCAAATACATTGATGCCTTGTCTGTTGTTCGGGCGGTAAAATTGTATCTGTCCTTCCTGCGCACGGGCAGCTAATGGAATTACGCTTTGGGCAATGATACCCAGCAAGCCAATTTTTATGATAATTTTAGTTTTCATGATTTGATTAATTAAGCGTCTTAGTTAATAGTTGATAGTTTTTATAAATCAGGTTAAATTGGATGGTGAGGTCGTTTTTTACTTTCATCGCGCCCAGCATAAAGCTTGGCGGATCGATCTTGTAGTCTGTTAATTTGATATTTTCAGCGCCCGAGCAGGTGATGGTATTGTCCGGGTTTACAGTAGCCGATACTGTCATGGTTATGGATTGGGTTACGCCTGCTATCGTTAGATCACCGGTTGCTTTAATGCTGTATTTGTTTTTTTGTAATGGCGCAATAACCGCTGCAGTAAGCTTGTAAATAACCTTGGGATACTGATCAGCTTTCATGCTTTTGTAAGTCCGGTTGTCCATGGATTCGTGCTCACTTTTCAAACTTTTGGCATTTAAGGAAAAGCTGAATGCCGTTAGTGATCGAAGCTGGTCATTATCCAGTTTGAATTCACCCTGGCTATCCAGGATGGCTGATGTCAAAACCCAGTCATGCACGTTAGAAGTGCCCAACACTTTGATGTTTACATCATTGGCCGGAACTAATTTGTAAATCGCTTGTGCCTGCGAATTCTCAGGCATTGCACCCATGATGACTGCTGTAATCAGGATGCTGATCGCTACGATCCGGTTAGTTAAAATTTTCATATTGTTTGTCTTTTAAATGATGATCAAATGTATAGTGCGGCAACTGTCCGGGGAATGATAAGAGGGTTGGTAATAGGTGACACATATCACTTTAATAATCAATTGTGTAGGTTTGTAAAACAGCAGTTATATCACAAAAAAAGCCCACAGGCAAATCGTCTGTAAGCTTCGCATCATCATGAAAAAAAGACCTTTTATAAGACTGGCCCGGCGCTGCGCTGATAGGAGTTTGGAAACACCAGCATTGGTTTGACCAGGTGATCAGCCATTTTTTTTGTCACGCTTGGCAGAAAAATTCGCTGTAGCATGTTTCTCTTACGATGAACCAATACAACCAAGTCTACATCCGATTGCTTGGCCAGCCAGTGCAGACCTGCGGCGGCGCTTTTATTATGAACAGATTTATATTGGATTCTGGGACAATCAGCGCCTACAATTTCGGTTTTGATGAATCGCCTTGTTATAAAATCCTCAGCTGGCTTTCCCAAACTGGTTTTACCCACATGAGTGATCAGCACTTCTGAATCAAAATATTTAGTAATCTGATACAGACTCTGCAGAATATCTGCGCCATTATGGGTTAGGTCGGTTGCAAAAGCGATCTTATTAAACCCGCTGAACCGGAGTTCATAAGGCAACATCAATACCGGGCAGTCAGCATTCTCAATAATTTCATGGGCATGATTGCCGTTTAAAAAGGCCAGCACGTCGTCGGCGTTATGCGTGGCAATAACCGCAAATAAAATTTCACGGCTGGCGACAAGGGTGTTGATCGCTGTGATCAGCGGCCCGGTCTTGCTGCAAAGTTCTATAGCTGGTCGGAAGCCTTCCCCTGTGGTCTCCTCTAAATGCTGTTTTAAGCGTCCGGCCAGTTCGGTAAGATCTGCGACGCTATCTTTTTCAAAACCACCATAATCATCACTATACCAGAATGATTCAGATGAGGCAGCTACTACAGCCGGATCAGGATAAACATTACACAACAATAAATTGGCTTCGATTTTTTGTGCAAGCTTCAAAGCGTAATGTGCAGCATGATCTGCCCTTATTGTAAAATCGGTTAGGACTAAAATGGTTCTCATAGCGCAAATCTCTCCTTAAATGCCGGCATATGGCATGATGGCCGTCATCTCATAAGGTGACTTGTGTCACCCCAGCGGAGGGGAGCTACCATATTTAGAGCAGGCAATTTATAATAGTTCTTAATTAATACAATTACATACCATTGTATAATTATTAATACAATATTGTATTATATTTGACATCGTCAGCTTAATTATTCTACTGTAATGCCAAAGCGCAATCATATCAATAAAAGCTATTCACTTCGCAATAAATCCGCAGCAGTGATCGGTTCGGGCTTTTCCGGTTTAAGCGCCGCGGCGTATGTGGCAAAAGCCGGCTGCAGCGTTGACGTTTATGAAAAAAATGCGGAGATCGGTGGACGTGCGCGCCAGCTGATCACTGATGGCTATATTTTTGACATGGGTCCCAGCTGGTATTGGATGCCCGAAGTGTTTGAAAACTTTTTTAATGATTTTGGACATAAAGCATCAGACTTTTATGAGCTGCAACAACTAGATCCGGGCTTTACCATCGTCTTTGGAAAGCAGGAGGTACTCAATGTTCCCGCTGGTGAGGACGCATTGTCCGCACTGTTTGAGTCCATCGAACCCGGAAGCGCCAGGCAATTATCTCTGTTTTTAGAGGAAGCCGCTTACAAGTACCGGACCGGCATGGATAAACTGGTGCATAAACCCGGCCTTTCTTTACTGGAATTTGCGGACTGGGATTTGATCAAAGGGGCGTTTAAGCTTCAGGTTTTTACTTCCTTCAGTAAACATGTCAGACGATTTTTTAAAGATCCGCGGTTAATCACGCTGATGGAATTTCCGGTGCTTTTTTTAGGGGCCATGCCCGAAGAAACCCCGGCTTTGTATAGCCTGATGAATTACGCCGGACTGAAACTTGGCACCTGGTACCCCAAAGGGGGATTTGGCAAAGTCATCGAAGCAATGCAGCAAGTATGCGAACACAAGGGGTTATTTTTCATACCGATTGTGCTGTTACCGGTCTCAACATTGGAGGTGGCGTGATTAAAGAGGTCATTAACGCGGATAATGATATCGCCTGCGATGGAATTATCTCCGCAGCTGATTATCATCATGTGGAGCAAAATTTATTACCGCCGGACCTGCGAAACTACTCCGAGGCTTATTGGCCATATTCATACAACCCAGTCCGATTTCAGAGACTTCGAGGTTACCCAATTTTCTTGTTTTCATTTTTCCTTTGATTAGTTTTTCAGATGAGCTTACCGCTGCGGCAGACCAAAGCGGGGCGGCCATAAGTGAGGCTCCCGCAATGGCGGTCAGGTTAAGAAACTCCCGGCGATCCATATCTTTCATAGCTTTTTAATGATGAGACAAAGTTCATCATAACGCTATGGCAGAAATAAAGAAAAACAAAGGAAAAGTTATAAATTTCAAAGGTGGGCTGCCCTGATGGTTTTGGGCACAGTACATGTTTTTTTCTTAAAGAAGTTGTTAAAGTAAGTAGGATATTCAAACCCCAGCGCATAGGCGATCTCTGATATGTTCCAATCAGTATGTTGTAACAACGCCTTCGCTTCACCTATGATGCGTTCACCGATGTGGGTGGTAGTTGATTTGCCGGTGATCTCTTTAACTGCGCTGTTCAGGTAATTGATATGAACAGATAAGTACGCTGCATAATCCTGTGCGCTTTTCAACTCCAAAGGCCGGTCTGCGCTTTCAATTGGGAACTGGCGTTCCAACAGTTCCAAAAATACGGAGGTAATACGCGCAGAGGCATTACCGTATTTGAAATTATTCTCTGATGGCTGGATCTTTAAAGCCTCATGGATAATAAGATTGATATAATTACGGATCATCTCGTCTTTGTAAGCGTATCCGGTACTTTGTTCCGATAACATCTTTTGAAAAAGATCTGTAAATACAACCGCCTGTGTATGGCTGACATTGAAAATTGGATTGCCGCCGATCTTAAATAAGGGCGATTGCAGCAGACTCTCTGACCGGTCGTTCGGTTTCAAAAAGTCTTCCGTAAACAGGCAGGTGTAGCCGCTATGCGCCTCAGAAATAGCATCACAGGAATAAGGAATACTCGGATTTCCAAAGAACAGGAAAATATTTTCTGTATCGAAACTCCTTTCTGCATAATGAAAGACAAAGTTGCCAAAGGTAATATTGATTTTATAGAAATCTTTACGACTGTGGGTATGTATGGGAGAATTGCTAGGTATTCTGCGGAGGGTGACCATGTCGTTCCGTGGCAAACGGAGCATGTATTTGGCTGGCGGACGAGTGCAGCAAATGCTGTTTCAGCATTTCAAAGTTAGTTATTAAAAGTGATTATTGGTAGCTGGCATCTTTGTCATCAGGTTTTCGTTTTTTTCGCATCGATTCGCCTCTTAACTCTATCCGGTGTGCATTGTGTACGATCCGGTCCAGAATGGCATCTGCAATAGTTTTTTCACCTATGACCTCATGCCATTTACTTACCGGAAGTTGCGAAGTGATGATCAGCGAGCTCTTGCCATGCCTGTCCTCAATGATCTCCATCAGTGCCGCCCTGCTTTGTGCATCAAAAGGCTGTATGCCGAAGTCATCAAGAATGAGTAACTGCTGCCGCTCGATCTTACCGATCTCCTTCACATAGGATCCGTCTGCCTTAGCCATCTTAAGTTTCGCGAATAGCTTAGGCGTACTTGCATAATATACCTTATAGGCCCGGGTACAGGCCTGGTAACCGATAGCAGAAGCGATATAGCTTTTGCCAATACCGGTACTGCCGGTAATGAGCAGGTTCTCGTTACGGTCAATGAAAGTACAGTCCGCCAGGCGCATGATCTGGTTGCGGTCGATACTCCGGTCAGCATGATAATGAACGTCCTCCACAGAAGCTTTATAGCGGAACTTGGCATAATAGATCTGCCGCTCGATACGCCTGTTATGCCGGTCATCCCACTCGGCCTCTACCAGGTGGGCCAGCAGTTCATCTGCTGTATAATCATTGGTTTTGCCAGTCTCCAGGGTGCTTTGAAAAGCATGGTACATGCCGAAGAACTTCAGCTTCCGCATTTTGTCTAATGTACTTGTGTTCATGGTATTGTTGTTTAACGGTTATTGGTAATAGTCTTCCCCTCTGATATTATCATGGTCGGGCATCGGCAACTCACCTGCAAACAGGCTGTCTTCATACTGATCCATGTTCTTTTCCAGGATCATATTAATGGTATTGTAGTTATAAAGACCGTAACTCAAGCCTCTTCTGCAGGCTTTGATCAGGCGTTCATTGCCCACTCTCTTGGCAAAGCCCAGGATACCCAGGCAGGATTTATAAGCTTGCTCTGCGTGGCGTTTACGATCAAAGATGTTATGGATATAGAGCCTGACATCCTCATGTATCGAAGCGGCCCATCCCAGGAACTTCTCCTTTGACCAGTCCGTAACAAACTGGTGGGCAGAAGCCATATGGTCATCTTCTGTGGTATAAAGATGGGCTCCACGGGTTCTTTTGTGCATGGCGATTCGCTCATAATGATAAAAAGCCTCTACTGAAGTGCTGGAATATAATAGCTTGATCTTTTTACCGATGAACCGGTAAGGGACGCTATAGTAATGTTTGTCAGGGCCCAGGCAGACATGACCATTCTTCATCACCGTAGCATGAAACTGCTTTTTAAGCTCGTAAGATAACACCGGCAATGGCGCGAGCACATGACGCTCGATCTCTTCGAACTGCTGTCTCCGGCTATAGTTACGGCCCTGAAGCAACAAGTTATTATGCAGCTCCAGTTCAATCTTAATGGCATCATTCAGTTCCTTAAGCGAATGAAAAACAGCCTTTCTTAATGGTGCGTAGATCCGGGTATACATAATCCTGACAGCGCCTTCTACCAAAGCTTTATCACGAGGGCGGTACGCCCGAGCCGGTAGAATGGTAGTACCATAATGATCGGCAAAGTCTTCGAAGGTCTCATTCAGGGTGGGTTCAAAGCGACTGCTTTTGGATACTGCTGCTTTCAGGTTATCAGGAACTATAGCATCTGGGACACCGCCAATATATTGAAGGGTGTGCTCACAAGCGGCTACAAAGTCTTCTTTTTGCTGACTCATAACAGCCTCTACGTAAGTGAGCTGACTGGCACCGAGAATGGCTATAAAGATCTCTACCTCAATGATCTCACCGGTCTCTTTGTCGGTTATGCTCATCTTTTGGCCAGCAAAGTCCACGTAAAGCTTATCGCCAGCTTTATGATCTATGTGCATCACCGGGTTTACCCTGGCTTTCCATTGGTTAAAGTAAAAGCAGAACTGGCTGTATTTGTATCCGTCCGGGAACTCTTTGTAGTATTCTTTCCAAAGGATCTGCCGGTTAACACCGACACGCTTAAGCTCCTTGTCAACATGGGGAAAACAACGAAGCATGGATAACATCATGCTTGAAGGAGCCTTTTCTTTACTCTTTCCGAAGAGGTCTTCCAGCTCTTTATCGTTCAGGGCATTAACTTCATCAAAAGTAAACCCACTATCCTTAAAGGCGGTCAGGTACTTCTTAACGGTGTTTCGGGATGCGTCCGTCTGAGCCGCTATCGACATGATACTGCGCCCATGATGGTACATCCTTAATATCTTCCTAATCTTACTCATACTTAATGTAGTGTTGGCCATGCTTCGTTGGGTTATGTTAACCCCGCAAAGATGGGTGCTTCTACAGTATAAGCTGTCTCGTCCGGGTGGTCAGTTTGGCCCGGAATGCCCTGGTCAAATTACTCAGATCTCCTGGTCAATTTGCCCCGGAATGACTCGTCAGTTTAACCCGGAAGTGGGTCGCTTTACGAGTGTTACATGGTCAGTTTGCCCCGGAATACCTGGTCAGGCCTCCCGGAACGCCCTGGTCAAATATCGGCAGAACACATTTCCATGTTGCCGCGGAACGTCTGATCAATTTCAGCGGTATACCCAAACACGCCCCATAAACGGGTGGGAAAATCTAAAGGTTAAAGCTTTCATTTTACAACATTTAACAGTAAAGATCGCGAGTTTGGTTTGTAATTAAAATGACCTGCATCACCAAAGAATAATTAATAGATTAATATTCCGAAATTTAAGATTGATCGGTAACACCGCGCTAAAGTCTTGATCAAAAAGTCGCTATCCCTAGCATATTGACCAAACGCTGTTCGCATGGGCACCCATCATTCGTTTAATATTAAGCATGCCATAGTATCATGAGCAGTCAAATAAAGCAAATTTACAGCGATGGCCGTTCCTGAAGGGGATCATCGATAGTGCCCGTGATCATTACCAGCCCGAGCGTGTTTAGCATGGCTTTGAATTTCTTTAAGGCGTTTTTGGCTTTCATAACATAATCTGCAGTTGATTCAATTTCGATTCTGAAACAGATAATTCATCATAAAGCATATCAACGAATCCAGATGCCTGACCCGGCAGGTCTGCAAACAACCGCTTATAGTAATTAATTCCCAGTTGCAATTGGGCTTTGAATTTTTCCAGCTGTTTTGTTTTTTTATCGGTGAGCTCTTTTAAATTGGCCTGCAGATCTTTTTGCAGATAATCGATGTATAAATTCAGCTCTTTAATAAATACGTGAGGCCGGGTGATTTCTTCCAGCAGATCAGTTTTTCCGTAGATGTGCCGGACCATTTCATCCAGCGAATAAAGCCTGTTAAAATAAGCCAGGTTAGGCCCAGGACAAATAGCTACTGCTTTGTTCTCCCTGGGTTTACTGATCTCATATTTGAGATAAGTTGAAGAACACAGTCCTTCACATAAACAGATCTTCTCCGTGATCTTTTCATATTTTGCCTGGAACTCTTCTGCTGGCAATTGCAGAGATTTGATCTGGGCGATCTTTAAATGCTGATATTTACGGGAGGCCGTGCAAATCGGCTGCTCGGTAAACTCTGTATCCGTGCAAAGGTATTTTTTTGTGCAAGGGCTTCCCGGCCGACCTTTTGCCACTCGTTCAAGCCGCTGCGCCTCACTGGTACTTCCTTTAAAGTTATTGAATAAGATTCCTAATGGAGATGAATTACTCAAATAGTAATCTGTTTCGCTCGACCCGGTTAACTTTTTAAGTGTATCCTCATCTACATTGGTAGCTTCGGGAACCAGCAAAAATGGACTGCCCCAGCCGGTCGCATCGAGGGAGTAATGTGTCAATAAAAATTCATTTTCCTCAGCAGTTCCAATACCGCCCTGTACACTCAGTCGTTGTGAAGGCATTTCCGGAATTGGCCTGTACTTGGTTAACAGCGCCGATTTGTAGAGCTCAAATAACTCAATAAGCATCTCTTTACGTTTTTCTTTGAACTCCTCCAGAATCGGACCAAGCAGGTACCCTTCGGTAGCGAAAGCATGACCGCCGCAGTTCAGGCCAGACTCTACTCTGAACTCCGATACCCATAGTCCCTTTTTGGCCAGAAATTTGGCCTGTATAAATGCGGATCGGAAGTCGCTCACTTTTAAAATGATCTTCTTGCGGAAATTACCCGTTTGATCGGGCAGGAATTCTTCAAAAGTTTCCAGGTAACTGTAGAGCCTGGGATTCATTCCCGCCGAAAGGACAACAGAAGATTCCAGGTCGCTTTCCACAAAGCCGCGCAGGGCACATAAAGCATCCGTATTTTCATCGCCCAGATATTCACCCTCGGCACTAAAATTCATCTTATCTACCTTGGCCATAATATTCACATCCATTGCCCCTATGGTCATCAGCTGGCGCAGCCTGTTCTGAAAAATAAGCTTCCTTTCCTCGTCCGGAAAATCCGCCATCAGGTCATAGCCTTGTTTGAGCTGCGAGTGTTCGGGCAGCAATTCAAAATAGCGACAGATATCGCTTCCAGCCTCAAAAGCCTGATTTTTTAAGGCTTCGAATTGCTGGTTAACCAGTTTATGGACCAGGTTTAAATAAGTCTTAACTCGCTTGGCACGGCAGTCTTCAGCTGTTTTCGGAATGGCTGCAAATGGTTCATTGTTTTCGCGGGATTGATACTCACGAATACGCTCAATCAGGTCATCATCAACAATGGACATAGTTGAGGCGATACCATAACGGGCAACTTTTAGAGGCGTATCAACGGAGTATCCTAATCCGAGTACTGGTATATGAAATGTGTGGCTCATGCAAATAATATTTCCGCCAAAAATACAGGACGGCATTATTTTGAAAATTGACGAAGATCACATTTGAGGCAGTATTTGATCATTCTTTTGCCGGGCGCTTTACCCCAGCTTTGGAACCAGAATAAATCGCATAAGAAAATGCCGGAAACCGTCTTACTTGAAAAAACCAACTGTTATCATTGTGGTGATGATTGCCTAACCCCCAGCTATGTGATAGAAGAAAAGCACTTTTGCTGTCATGGCTGCAAAAGTATATATGAAATCTTATCACGTAACCAGCTATGTAACTATTATAATTATAATGACCATCCCGGCGCCACACGTGCACGTACTGATAAACGTTTTGATTACCTGAGCAATCCAGAAATCATTTCTGAACTGATTGATTATACAGATGCGAAAGTTACGACCGTAACATTTTATATTCCCTACATCCATTGCAGCTCATGCCTGTGGCTGTTGGAGCAGTTAAACCGGATCAACCCGGCGATTCATTATTGCCGGGTGGATTTTTTAAAGAAACAATTGAATATCCGCTTTGACCACCAGCAGCTGAACCTGCAGGGGCTGGTGGAATTGCTGTTTGATATCGGGTACGAGCCGGTGATCAGTTTGCAGGATGTGATCAGGAAACAAAATTCGGTTAAAAAGGATAACCTCGTACAAAAAATAGCCGTGGCTGGTTTTTGTTTTGGCAATGTGATGCTGCTGAGTTTTCCTGAATACTTTGGACTTTCCGCGTTTGAGCAAACCTTTCAGCATTTCTTCGGCTGGCTGAATGTACTATTTGGAATTCCGGTGGTTTTTTACAGCGGTTGGGGCTATTTTGTGTCAGCCTGGCAAAATCTGCGTAACAAAGTTTTAAATATAGATTTTCCCCTCGCACTGGGAATCGCAGTACTGTTTTTACGTACAGTTGCTGAGGTATACAGCCATGCCGGTGCGGGTTTCGCAGATACGCTTTGCGGTCTGGTCTTTTTCCTGCTGATCGGCAAATTCGTCCAGCAGAAAACATATCACCACATCTCTTTTGAGCGTGATTACCGTTCGTTTTTCCCGGTAGCCGTGCAAGTCGTTAAGGAGGGAGTTGAAATTCCTATCCCGCTTTCGCAGTTGCAAGTAGGGCACCGTATGGTGATCCGCAACAGCGAGATCATACCCGCGGATGCGATCCTGCTAAAAGGTGAAGCGCTGGTCGATTTTAGTTTCGTTACTGGAGAATCTGTACCGGTATATAAAACATTGGGAGAGATCGTTTATGCCGGCGGCCGGCAAACCGGTCAGGCGATCGAACTGGAGGTACTAAAACCAGTATCCCAAAGCTACCTGACACAACTATGGAACAATGAGGCCTTCACCCGCAAGCAGGATAACCGCATGCGTACATTCAATGAGCGGGTCAGCAAATATTTTACCGTTGTCCTGCTGATCATTGCCTTTGGCGCATTCTTTCTTTGGGCAGGTTCAGATATCCACCGGGCACTTGCTGCATTTACCGCTGTACTTATTGTGGCCTGCCCCTGCGCATTGGCTTTAAGCACACCATTTACCATGTCTGCAGCACTGAGCGTGTTCGACCGCAATTTATTTTATTTGAAAAATGCGGCCGTAGTAGAGCAATTAGCCCGGATAGATACCATTGTGATGGATAAAACAGGGACGCTTACCCTTGCCGACAATAAGCAGGTTGAGGTAGCAGGTGATTTAAGCGACCAGCAAAAACAGTTGATCTATAGCGCCTGCATTAATTCCAACCACCCCTTGTCGCGGATGATCTGCCATTTTTTAGGTAATATATACCGGCTGCCAACCAGTGAATATCAGGAGATCGGCGGCAAAGGCATTATCGCGGTGGTTAACGGCCAGTATCTGCGTATAGGCAGCGGAGACTTGGTTTTGGGCGAGTATTATGAAAAAAGTAAAAAAACCAAAGTTCATCTGGCTATAAACGGCAGCTATGCCGGGTATTTCGCATTTGACCAGCAGTACCGGGAGGGCATGCACCAGATCCCAAAAATGTCCGGCAAATATGAAATGTTCCTGCTTTCAGGTGACCAGGATCATGACCAGCATGATCTGATGCGCTTTTTCAAAAGCCGGGGTCAAATGCATTTTGAACAGTCGCCACAGCAAAAACTTGATTTTATACAGGCACTGCAGCTGCAGGAAAAAAAAGTAATGATGATGGGCGACGGCTTAAACGATGCAGGCGCTTTGAAACAAAGCGATCTGGGCATAGCCGTTACGGATAGTGTAAACAACTTTACTCCGGGCAGTGACGCGATACTCGATGGGAAGTCGTTTTACAAACTACCCCAGTTTTTACATTTCGCAAAAGATGCCGTAACGATCATTCATATTTCTTTTCTGATATCGCTAACCTATAATATCATTGGTTTGAGCTATGCTGTTACCGGGAAATTATCACCGCTTATTGCGGCGATATTAATGCCGGTAAGTACTGCAACCATTATCTCGTTCACCAGCCTGGCAACTCATTTTGCTGCTAAAAAAAGGAGACTGGTATGAGTATTATCTACTTTCTTATCGGCTGTAGCGTAATCATGGCGCTACTATTTCTTTTCGCATTCTTCTGGGCTCAGCGCAGCGGCCAAAATGACGACCTCTTCACGCCCTCCATGCGCATCTTGCTGGAAGATGATCACATCCCGGATCCGGTAGCCGATGCGGCAATCAAGTCACTTGCAGAGGAAAAAATACAAAAAGCAGCTAACAAGTGATGGAAATCATCTTTTCGACAAATGCTCGTCATTCCGCAGTCAACGCAGGCACAATAGTTTTACACCCATAATCAGCAACACATTTTTTATGCAGCCCGAACAATTTTACTATGACAACAGGATCGTCCGCAATTTCGGTATCGCTACCGTGATTTGGGGCATCATTGGTATGACGGTTGGCCTTATTGTAGCCATCCAGTTATACCATCCAGGTGCAAACATGCACAACCAGTACACCACATTTGGCCGTATCCGCCCTTTGCATACCAATGCGGTGATATTTGCCTTTGTGGGCAATGCCATTTTTATGGGTGTTTATTACTCCCTGCAACGCTTACTGAAAGCGCGCATGTTCAGCGATGTGCTGAGCAACATCCATTTTTGGGGCTGGCAGCTCATTATCATATCGGCAGTGATCACGCTGCCTTTGGGTCTAACGACCTCCCATGAGTATGCGGAACTGGAATGGCCAATCGATATAGCGATCACCATCATTTGGGTAGTGTTCGGCTGGAACATGTTCGGCACTATATTTAAACGTCGTGAAAGGCATTTATATGTAGCTATTTGGTTTTATATCGCCACGTTCGTTACTATCGCAGTTTTGCATATTGTAAATTCTATTGAATTACCGGTATCTGCCTTTAAAAGCTATATGGTGTATGCCGGTGTTCAGGACGCTTTAGTGCAGTGGTGGTACGGGCATAACGCCGTGGCGTTTTTCCTGACTACGCCTTATCTGGGCATGATGTATTACTTCCTGCCAAAAATGGCCAACCGCCCGATCTATTCCTATAAATTAAGTATTCTGCACTTTTGGGCGCTGATATTTATCTATATCTGGGCTGGCCCTCACCACTTATTATATACAACCTTACCGGGCTGGGCGCAATCACTGGGCGTAGCATTCTCGATCATGCTCATCGCGCCAAGCTGGGGCGGTATGATCAATGGCTTATTAACCCTGCGTGGTGCCTGGGATAAGGTGCGTGATGATGTGATCCTGAAGTTTATGGTGGTAGGTTTGACAGCTTACGGTATGGCCACCTTTGAAGGCCCGATGTTATCCTTAAAACAAGTTAACGGCATAGCCCACTTCAGCGACTGGATCATTGCTCACGTACACGTTGGCGCTCTAGGCTGGAACGGTTTCTTAACCTTCGCTATCCTATACTGGCTGATCCCGCGTATCTACAAAACTGAGCTTTTCTCTAAAAAATTGGCCTCGTTCCACTTCTGGGCGGGCACACTGGGGATCATATTTTATGCCGTGCCGATGTATTGGGCCGGTTTCACCCAAAGCCTGATGCTTAAAGAGTTTAAACCGGACGGCATGCTCAAGTATCCTAACTTTCTGGAAACGACCCTGCAGATACTGCCAATGCACGTGATGCGCTCCGTAGGCGGCGCGATCTATTTACTGGGGGTGATCGTGATGGCTTATAATTTGTTCCTTACCATGAAACAAGGCAGCCTGGTGGCTAATGAAGCAGCCCAGGCCATGCCTTTGGAACCGGTGCAGACCGTCGCCAAAGAAGCGTCATGGCACCGCACGCTGGAGCGCAGACCTATTCAGTTCATGTTACTTGCGCTTGTCGTTATCCTGATAGGATCTTTTATCGAATTAATGCCTACCCTGACAATATCATCCAACATACCCACCATTGCCAGCGTAAAACCCTATACCCCGCTGGAACTGCAGGGACGCGATATTTATATCCGTGAGGGCTGTTCAAACTGCCACTCTCAAACGGTAAGGCCGTTCAGGTCTGAAACGGAACGTTATGGTGAGTACAGTAAGGCTGGCGAATTTGTGTATGATCACCCTTTTCTGTGGGGATCTAAACGTACCGGCCCTGATCTGGCCCGTGAAGGTGGTAAGTATGGTAATGCCTGGCATTACAATCACCTGATGGATCCGAGGCTGATGTCTCCCGGCAGTATCATGCCGGAATACTTTTGGCTGCTGAACCAAAAGCTAGATACGACAACCACTGCCGCCAAGATCAGGGCAATGCGCACGTTGGGTGTCCCTTACGCGGCAGGATATGACAAGATCGCCAATCGTGACCTAGACAAACAGGCTTCGCTGATCGCTGCGAACCTGCAGACGGACCATATCAAAGTAATGAAAGACAAAGAGATCATTGCCATCATTGCTTATCTGCAGCGCCTGGGTATGGATATTAAAGCCAATAAAACTGCTAATAAATAATTACGACCATGTTTAAACAATTCACCGAAAATATATCAGGTCACCAGGTTTACCTGCTCTTTTCACTAGGGATATTCCTTGTCTTTTTTATCGTTGTTACAGTGCTGCTGATCCGCCTGCGTAAAGCGCATGTAGAGCATATGAGCAGTTTGCCACTGACAGACGGAGACGAATATCAACCCTCAAATCTTTCCTAATCATGAAAAAGCTATTAATTATACCGGCTTTAATTACGTTTGAAACTGCCAATGCTAAAAGCGACAGTCTCATGAGCACAGATATGATGAACTACATTGGTTACGGTATCATCATTTTTATGATGTTATTATTCATCATTGCTTTTTGGGTGATGCAACGGGCATTTACCACAATGGCTAACATACTTTTAAAATCAGAAAGCAGTTTAAATCAGGACATTTCTTCTGAAATACAACCTGCAAAAAAAGATGACATCTGGCTAAAGGCACTATCATTACGCCCGATGTCAGAGGAAAAAGATATACTGATCGCACACGACTATGACGGGATACAGGAGTTGGATAACCCAACGCCAGCCTGGTTTATGTGGCTTTTCTACTCCACCATAGCATTTGCGGTTTGTTATTTACTTGTCTATCATGTATTTGGATTAGGACAATTACAATATGACGAATATAAAACCGAAGTAGCTCTTGCTGATTCTGCAAAAAAAGTATATCTAAGTAAAGCCGCAAATCAAGTGGACGAAACCACCGTAAAACTAGTTACGGATGCCTCGGTACTCGCTGCTGGGAAAGGTATTTTTACCCAAAATTGTGCCGCTTGCCATGGTGCCGGCGGTCAGGGCGTAGTCGGCCCCAATTTGACTGATAATTATTGGCTGCACGGCAGTAAAATCAGTGACCTTTTTAAAACCATTAAATATGGTGTCGCCGCTAAAGGCATGCCGACCTGGGAAAAACAACTTTCCCCTAAACAAATTGCTGACGTAGCTAATTATGTCAAATCATTACACGGCAGTAACCCGGCCAACCCAAAAGCGCCGCAGGGTGAAATGGAAGCTGAAACGAGCCAAAAACTAGCATCAAAATAATTTACCATGAGCGGATTACTGGCGGCAAGGGAAACGGGGGAGCGAAAGTGGATGTATCCGCTGCTACGAAAAGGCATCTATTATAAATGGCGCTCCGCTATAAGCTATGTATATCTGCTCTTCTTTTTTGCTGGTCCGTTTATCCGCATCGGCGGGCAGCCGTTGTTGTTGCTCAATTTCATGGAGCGGCATTTTGTGATCCTGGGCCAGGTTTTCTGGCCCGAGGATATTTTCCTCTTTATGCTGGCATCCCTGGTCTTCCTGGTCTGTGTGGTGCTGTTCACGATAGCCTTTGGCAGGCTGTTTTGCGGCTGGATATGTCCGCAGACCATTTTTATGGAAATGGTTTTCCGTAAGATTGAAGCTTGGATAGAAGGGGATGCTAATAAGCGTAAAAAGCTGGATGCCGGCCCCTGGACAAATGAAAAGATCCTAAAGAAAATAATTAAACATGTCCTGTTTATCCTGGTTTCATTTCTGATCGCCAATACGTTCCTGGCTTATCTTATAGGGAGTGAAAATCTGCGGAAGATCGTCACCGAATCAGTTAGGCTGCATTGGATAGGCTTTGCCAGCATCTGGGTCTTTACTACTGTTTTCTATTTGGTTTACAGCCAGGTAAGAGAATTGGTATGCACGCTGATCTGTCCATATGGCCGGTTGCAAAGCGTTCTGATTGACGAGCATACTTTAGTAGTAGCTTATAACGATGTACGCGGCGAACCGCGAGGAAAACTGCAGAAAAACGCTGATCCATTTAACCTGAAAGGAGATTGTGTGGATTGTGGTCTTTGCGTCTCCGTGTGCCCTACCGGGATCGATATCCGCAATGGCACACAGATCGAATGTGTGAACTGTACAGCCTGCATCGACGTTTGCGATGAGGTGATGGAAAAGATCCATAAACCCAAGAACCTGATCGGCTATTACTCGGAAAATATGATCCGGGTGAAAGAGAAGCCAACCTTTACCCTGCGAATGAAAAGCTATGCCGCGGTAATCACCATCATGATCGGTGTGCTGTGTTATTTTATTTTCAGCCGAAGCGATATGGATATGACCGTGATGCGTGGGGCCGGCATGCTCTACCAGGAACAGCCAAAAGGTTATATCAGTAATATATATAATGCGGAGATCATCAACAAGACTAATGAAAGCAAAGATATCATGATCCGGTCGGACGATCCTGCGATTAGGATCAAATACATCCAGGCCCCCGGCAAAATAGCCAAAGGCGGCATGGTAAAAGCTATGTTCTTTATTGAAATCCCGGCCTCGCATATTCTTAGGGCCAAAACAGATATACATCTGCAACTCTTTACCGGGTCGCAGCTTAAACAAACCATCAGCACTACATTTGTGGGGCCTGTTAACGAGTAAATTATGAACTGGGGAAAAGGAATAATTGGCGGAATGATCATTTTTATGCTGTTCATCTTAAGCATGTGTATATATATGTTCCGGATGCCGGCAGATGAATACGATCATCAATATTATGAAAAAGGGCTGAGTTTTGACAAAGACTATAAACGGGAGCAGCTGGTAATAAAAGACCATGCACAGCCCGCTATAAGTCAGGAAGGTGATCACCTGCTTATCAGGTTTACAACCCCTGCGGCTGGCAAAATCAGTTTGATAAGACCGGCGGATAAGGCATCAGACCGCGCTTACCCTTTGACAAGTGGCGAAAGTAACGTAGTGTATATTCCACTGAATGGGGTAAAAAAAGGCCAGTGGCAGCTAATGCTGGAATGGGGAGCCGAAGGTAAATCCTATTTATATCAGCAGGAAATTTATATCCAATGAGCACCAATGAGATTGCTTTTTTCATAGGCCTGTTTGGCAGTATCCATTGCATTGGCATGTGCGGGCCGCTGGCATTTGCCGTACCCGTGGCTCAGGACAAGTGGTGGCTTATCATTGGCGACAAAGTTTTATACAACGCCGGCAGGATTGTTTCTTACACATTCATCGGCTTCCTAATCGGTTTCTTAGGCAGGCAGCTATGGATCTCGGGATTACAGCAAGGTATAAGTATAGTAAGCGGCCTGCTGATCATCCTGGCCGGCTGCTCGCGGATTTTCAAAATAAAATTTATACAAAGCAAAAAGTTAAGTCTGGTTACCTCACCCATAAACAAATTACTAAATTATGCCTTCAGCCACCACGCCGGGCATTTTGTGATCGGCCTGCTCAACGGCTTTCTGCCATGCGGCTTCGTTTACCTGGCCCTCGCCGGGGCGATCAATACCAATTCGCCCGCAATGGCAGCGCAGTATATGTTCTGGTTCGGCGCGGGAACTTTCCCGTTGATGCTGATCGCTACAGTAAGTTCTGGTTTTATCGGCCCGGTGATACGCCGACGAATAAACCGGACCATGCCTTACCTTATGGTCTGCCTTGGATGCTGGTTTGTAATCCGCGGCGCCAGCTTAAACATACCGTACCTCAGCCCACCTAAATCCACTACGGGCGTTAGCACCTGTCATTAATACCGCATTATATGCTCAGGCATACCGGCACCAAAAGAACCCATAAACATGATGTTAAATTAGCATTTTTACTCAGCCTGACAGCAGGGTTTGTGAATGCGACCGGTTTTTTAGGATTCGCGGTGCTGACCACCAATGTTACCGGACACGCCGCGCTCTTTGCTGAACGGATAGCCCTGCAGGACTGGAAAAACGCCAGGGTCATTGCTTTATGGATGTCCATGTTCTTGGCCGGTGCCTTCGTATCCAGTCTGATCGTTTCCCACATTGGTAAAAACCAACGTTATTCCTATGTCATACCATTGCTGATGGAGATCGTTATATTGGCAGCCATCGCAGCAACAGGGCATGAGTACAACGGAAGCCTGGTGGCTAAAGAAATCTTTGCCGGGAGCCTGCTTTTTGCCATGGGGCTGCAAAATGCCCTGGTTTCGCTGGTATCCGGATCGGTGGTCCGCACTACGCACCTCACCGGCACTTTTACCGACCTGGGTATAGAACTGGCGCAATTCCTGCAAAGAAACGTGGAAAATCGCCGGGCTTTAATATCCCGGATCAAATTACGATTGGTTATTATTACCTGCTTCATGGGCGGTGCGCTGGGAGGCGCTTTTGCTTATCATTATTACAGCTTCCCGGCGTTTTTTATTCCCGTATCGCTGCTGACATTTACAATGATCTACGATGTCTCCCGCATTCTTTTCCGTCGTTATTACCAGCGGTTGATCCATTAAAAGGATAACCGAAACCCTGTCTTCCGCGATTCAAAAATGACAAGGATCACAAATTCTGAAGATATGTATCATGGTGCAGGATGCCGCCGCGGGCCATATTTGTATCGATAACTAATACGATCATGGCAACATCAATTCACGCTCCAGTTAACTGGGAGCACACAAAAACTCAAAAAGCAAATAAAAACATATGGAACAAGTGGATCGCTTTTACGAGCAATCAGAAGCCCCATAAAACTTTCTGGTTCCTGTTCTCTCTGATCTTCCAGGGTGTATTTTTCCTTCCCCTGCCGGCAGCATTGGCTTTTTATTACGGTGCGCCGGAATATATCGTGGCCATTACGCTAATACTCTTTTTTGCTAATGTGATCGCTGGTATGGGCGGCTTAGGTATTCGCACCATGCTAAACTTATTTGCGCTGAGCATCCTCGTACATCTCGCTCTGATGGCGATCTTCATGTTATAAAATCCCTTCCCCTAGAATCAATGCGATAAGGCTGCCGGCTCTAAACCACCGGCAGTTTTTTTATACCTAAAATTACATGAGTAAAAAAGGCATATTATTAATTAACCTGGGTACACCCGCAAGCCCTGCGGTCAGGGATGTCCGAAAATACTTAAATGAGTTCTTAATGGATGGCCGGGTGATTGACATCCACCCGATATTGCGTGCACTTTTGGTAAAAGGCCTTATTGTGCCGTTTCGCAGTCCGCGATCAGCGAAATTGTACCGGCGGCTCTGGAATACAGAAACCGGCTCACCTTTATTGCATTACAGTAACCTGCAGCAACAAATGCTGAAAATGGAATTGGGCAGTGATTACCAGGTAGAACTCGGCATGCGCTACCAGTATCCCTCTATTGAACTGGCCTTGAATAAGCTGAGAAATACCCAAAGCATTAAGGTGATCCCCCTGTTTCCACAATATGCATCAGCTACGACCGGTTCTGTATATGAAAAAGTCATGAAAGTGATCTCGGCCCGGTCTACTATTCCTAACCTGGAATTTGTGAATTCTTTTCATGCTCATCCGGCGCTGATCGCTGCTTTTGCCGCCCGGGGAAGGCAGTACAAAATCTCGACCTATGACCAGGTGCTGTTCAGTTTTCACGGGCTGCCCCAGACTCATTTAAACAAGGGCGATTCCAGCCAACGGCATTGTCTGAAAACAAATGACTGTTGCCGTAACCTCACGGATGCCAATCAGTTCTGCTATGGTGCGCAGGCTTACCACACGGCCAGACTCATTGCCGGGCAGTTAAATATTCCGCAGGAAAAATACACTGTGTGTTTTCAGTCCCGGCTGGGCAGTAATCCCTGGATCCAGCCTTACACCTCGCAGGTGATTTGTGAAATGGCGGCAGCGGGGAAAAAAAGAATATTGGTTTTTTGTCCTGCTTTTGTGGCCGATTGCCTGGAGACGCTGGATGAAATAGGCGTTGAGTACCGCGAAGCATTCCTGGCTGCCGGCGGTGAAGAGCTACAACTGGTTGAAGGCTTGAACGATTCTCCCGGCTTTATCCGGTTGTTAGCGGAGCTGGCGATCGGTTAAATTAAACGGCCATACTGAATAATTGGGTACTGGGTTGATCGGCCCATAACCGGGCATCTAGCGCCATACATATATTTCGCAGGAAATTCTTACCCAGGGGCGTTACCGCTAAATGCTCCTCCTTGAGCAGGATCAGACCATCCTGGGCCAATGGGCGCAATCGCTGGAAGGCTGCCGCCATCGAAATATCGGTGTTCATTTCCGGCTCCCAGCGCGTGTCACCCTTACACATAATATTTAGAATTTGCCGGCGCAGCATCAGATCTTCCTGGTTTAAAACATGTCCTTTCAAAAGCGGCAGTTTCCCGGAATTCACCAGCCTGAGGTATTCTTCAACCGTTTTTACATTTTGCGCAAAAGCATACCAGGAATCACTGATCGAGGATACGCCCAGTCCGATCAGTAACTGCGTGTGCTGATGGGTATACCCCATAAAATTGCGGTGCAGTTCGCCGCGCTCTTCGGCTATCAAAAGTTTATCACCGGGTAAGGCAAAATGATCCATGCCGATCTCCTGATAACCATAGCCTTTGAGCAGGCTGCGGCCGATCTTATGCAATTTGCTTTTTAAATGTGGCGCGGGCAGATCCTGTTCTGTAAACATCCGCTGGCCGGGCTTAACCCAGGGTACATGCGCGTAACTGTAAAATGCGATCCGGTCCGGCTTTAGGTTGGCTACCAGGTTCATCGTAGTGATCAGGCCGTCAATGGTTTGCAGCGGCAGGCCGTAGATAAGGTCATAATTGATAGAGGTGTAACCGATCAGCCGTGCTTTCAAGGTAATATCTAGCACCTGCTTAAAGCTTTGCTCGCGGTTAATGATCTGCTGAACCAGCGGGTCAAAATCCTGGATTCCCAGGCTAATCCTGCGGAAACCGAGATCGTACAAAGCCTGCAAATGCGCGGCAGTAGTATTTGCCGGATGACCCTCAAAACTAAACTCTGAATCAGGGTGCACCTCACAGCCATCGAGTAAACCCGTTATAAGTTTGCGCAGGTTCTCCGCGCTGAAAAAGGTCGGTGTCCCTCCGCCAAGATGCAGCTCCCGGATAATGGGGATAGTTCCAAGAATTTCTCGATACTGCTGCCATTCTTTGAGCAAAGCATCAATATAAGGTATTTCTACACCATGGTTTTTGGTAATACGCGTATTGCACCCGCAATAGGTGCACAGGTTTTCACAATACGGCAAATGGATGTAAAGGCTGATCCCATCGCCCAGATTGCTTTCATCAAATGATCGCTTAATAGACAACCGCCATTTATCCTCATCAAAGGTGGAGTTGTCCCAATAAGGCATCGTTGGATAGCTGGTATAGCGTGGTGCGGCGACATTATATTTGTCGGCTAACTGTTGATCGGGCATAGCGGGTTATTTGGTCAGGTTTTCGGGTATGATCCGGCAGCTGTTGGCGCAGGCGCAGTTGTCGCCGACGCATTTGTTGAGCTGATAAAAATCTAAATTTTGAATAGTTTGATCGGCAATCTCCTGCGGCAGGTCGGCAGCGATACTGGCCAGCTTGATCTGAAACCGGGCGGCTGCCTCTTTGTCAAAATGCCCGGAGGCTCTCGACCGTGTTAAAATGAACCGGATATTCAGGGCAGCCAGTTTTTCGATTACCGCGGCCGACACATTGTCCTGATCACTGATAATAACGGCATTCTTGCCGGCGGCATAGGCCGCTGTTTCCACACTCAGTGGATTAGAAATGAGTGTGATATCATGTTTTTTTTGATTGGCCTTGGCCAAATATTCCTTTTCAAAAGGCTTTACACTGTAGACAACTGCTTTCATCCGCAACAAATTTGTTCCAGCAAAACTATTGCTATTACGAGCGGCCCGCCATGAGCAGCGTCAGTTGGAAAGATGATCTTCGTCAGTTTTTCATTTTAAACAGCCGGTCTGTATCCAGCAAGGTGATCATACCGCCTTTTTTTTCGATTAAGCCTTCATCTTTAAAATCAGACAGCGTGCGGCTAACTGTTTCGGTAGCCATCCCCGCTAGAGCCGCCAGGTCTTCACGGGTCACCTTAAAACTGTTCGTTTCACCCGTTTGCTGCTTTTGCAGGCGCAGCATGGCCTCCGCCATGCGTTTCCTCACAGAGTGATAAGCCAGCTGAAGTAGTTGATCTTCTTTTTCCCGAATATCATTGGCCAGGAGCTTAATAAATTCCTGTGCCAGGTCAGGATATAAGTTTAACAAGGGGTCTATTTGCTCCTTAGGGATCAGGACCAGCTGGCTATCCTCCAGCGCGGTCGCGGTGTCCGAGTAAGCTTCATGGGAAAGCGTGGCCTGGATGCCAAAATATTGATCTGTGGCATACATACCGGTCATTAATTCCCGCCCATCCTCGGCCAGTTTAACAGTCTTGATACGTCCGTTCATGACGAGATATAGTCCATTGCCTTTATCCCCTTCATAATAAATTACTTGGTTCTTTTTGAAAGAACGGCTTTTGCGTTCCTGTATGATCTTCTTCAATTCATATAAGCCGGACTTTTTAGAGATAATGCTGCCCAAACGGTCCAGGGAACTGCTGTAAAAATTTTGCTGCTGCTCCTTTTTCTTCAGCCTTGTCTCAATCGCGCTCATTAATTCCATGTCATCAAAAGGTTTGGTCAGATAATCGTCCGCACCCATTTCCATGCCCTTGCGCAGGTCCAGGCGCTCTGCCTTCGCTGTTAAAAAAATAAAGGGAATGGCGGCCGTTTCCGGGTTTTTATGCAACAGGTATAATACCCCGTAACCATCCAGTTCGGGCATCATAATATCACATAAGATAATGTCAGGCTGATACTTGATAGCCAGCTCCACGCCGCTTTTGCCATTGTTGGCTTCAAAAACGTCGTAACTAGCCAGCTCTAATATTTCAACCACGTTTTCGCGGATATCATTGTTGTCTTCGATGATCAATACCTTTTTATTCATGATAATGGGAATGTAATAGTGAAAGATGTACCTTGGTTGACTTCGCTTTTAAAATCAACTTTGCCGTTCATCAGATTGGTATAACGGGTAACAATATTTAGCCCGAGGCCCGTTCCGGGAATATTGCCCGTATTGTGCGCGCGGAAAAAAGCTTCGAACAAATGCTTTTGATCCGTTTCCGGAATGCCGATACCGTTATCTTGGATCATAATGATACATTTGTCGGGTCCGATCTCCGTGTTGAATTGTATAAATGTGTTTTCGCCGGAATATTTGATCGCATTCCCCACCAGATTGATAACGCAATTTTTTAGGAGGTTAGGATCAAGCCTTACCAAACTTTCGGTACCAGTATGTTGATAAATAATATTCTGATCCTTCTTGGCTACCATCTGCATTTCTTCGGTGATCTCTTCGGCCAGCGTAACGAGATCAAAAGTTTGTAAAGATGCTTCGACCTTGCCGGCTTCCAGTTTCTCCAGTGATAAAAAGTCATTCAGTATACCTGTCAGATTGGCGACAGCATTTTTTATCTTGGCAACGTGCTTAGTGATATTGGGGTTATCAAAGGGCTGCGCGTATTTATCGATCAGGGAGGCAGAAAGCTGAACTGCGCTCAGCGGAGTACGGAATTCATGCGAAGCCATAGATACGAAACGGCTCTTAAGTTGTCCCAGTTCCTTTTCTTTAACCAGGCTCTGACTGACCTCTTCTTTGGCCAGCTGCAGATCTGCCACTATACGTTTGAGCGATTGCGTGCGCTGCTCCACCAGGTCTTCCAGATGGGCGGCATACTCCCGCAGGGTTTCTTCAGCGTCTTTTTCACGTGTAAGGTCGTGAATGAATCCGGTAAAGATCTTCCGACCCGAATACTGTACTTCACTAACCCCTAATCTGAAGGGAAATTTGGTGCCGTCTTTTTTTAATCCCATTACTTCCCGGCCAGTGCCGATAATATGCGGGTCACCGGTGCGTTGGTAGCGGTTGATATATTCATCATGGCGGTCCCTGTCAGGCGGCGGCATTAACATCGAAATATTATGGCCGATCACTTCAGCTTCGTTCCGCTGAAACAGTTTACAGGCGGCAGGATTGATGGATTCCACCTTACCCCGGTCATCGATGGTAATGATGCCGTCTATTGCATTTTCGATGATCGCTTTTAATAAGGCCGTGTTTTCCATAACTGATTATTGGTGATAATGATCTATCTCACAAATATCGACATTGGCTTTTACAGAAAAAGTAATTAATCACCGGCAAAAAAGTGATCCTGCTCACTTTTTGCCATCTAAATATCCTTTAATTAAGATGCGCTCTTTCGGGCTAGTATTTTATGACGTAAATCATCTCTATTATTGATACCCGTCACCAGACAATTGCAGCGCATTCAGGAGTTTTGTGCAAACAAAATCAGAAATGGAGACAACAAACACTTTATCCTCACGTGCCCTGCAATATTATGTTATGGCCACTCAATGGGCCGCAGACCTGGAATTCTTTAAAATAGAAACGGCCTTCTTCCATCATTTGCTGGAAGACTATCAGGTTTACTTCTCCTGCGGTGTTTGCATGGAAAAACTAGGCAGCATTAATCAAAAACTGCTCAAATTGGAAGCGGACCAGCGAGATACGGAAAACCTCCTGACCAGTCAGCTGAAACAACTGGAGTTAATGGCGGAAGATATCATACCCGAAGACACGGAATCGCTAACTGCGCAGCAAGTGCGGCTCGAAAACCTGACCCATAATCTGCTTAAAGAATACCAAGATGTGAAAAAAATATTATTCGCACAGATCGAAGGGGTCATTCACCAGACCAACCGCGATATTTCCGCGCAGATTATTAGTGCGGTGCGTAGGGATACACTGCAGTAAACCAGTAGAAATGCCGAACATCAAATCGTGAAGTGATCGCTGTCATTATTTTAAAGGCCAATCCATCAGACCTTTACTGCTATCAATAAAGGTGAGTATGAAACAATTTATCAAAGCAGGATTAGTCCTTTTAGCCGTGATTTCAGCCAGTCAGTTAGTCAGTGCACAGACCATTAACAACAACCTGAAGGCGGAGATCCAAAAACAATTAGATGGGAACAAAGAAACTTTGTTCTATCCGCAATCCGTCCTTCGTTATTACCAGCAAAATCAGTTTCATTCTGCCTGGATAAAACCACAGAACGGAATGGGGCCTACCTGGCAGGCCATGCTGATGCTGGATTGCGTAATGGCCTTCGGTTTATCTCACGACGACTATCATCCTAAGCAGGTCACTTATACCCTGCTGCATGATATTTTGAACACCCCTGGAAGGGTCAGCCTGAAGGATCAGGCTGTATTTGAGATCACACTGACCGATGCGCTCATCACTTTGATGAATAATCTGCATTATGGCAAACTTAACCCGGATTATCCGGCAGCTGCCATTGACAACAGACAGAATTTAAAATTCCGCGCCGAAGTTTACTTGAGCGAAGTTTTGCAACAAAAGGACCTAATGACCGCGTTTGCCGATGTGCAGCCGCGCATTAAATTATATGTTGACCTGCAGCGCCGGATGCAATTGCTCAAAGGAAAATATCAGGACGATTGCTACGAGGTGCCGGAATCGGAAGTCAGGAAAATCGCCATCAACATGGAACGCTTACGCTGGGCTGCTGTTGAGGAAAAAAATTATGTACTCATCAATATTCCGACTTATACGCTAACCTACCAGTTGGCTGACACTGCTTATCAGTTCAGGATAGCTGTAGGTAAACCTGAAACGCCTACCCCCGTCCTGAAAAGCGCGATAGATTATTTTGTAACGGCACCGGATGCCAAAGTAGAAAGATCTGTGTTTTTAAATGACCTTCTCCCCAATTCTGCCCGCGATATCAATTACTTGCGAAAGAACCACTACGCAATTTATGACGCGGACGGGCATTTTGTGAGCATCACGGCTCCATTGCTGGCTGAAATCATCAAAGAGCCGCAGGGTTATTTCGCCCGCCATTCCTCTGGCCTGGACCTGGCACATGGCAACCTGGTATTTCACTTTCCCAACACCTATCAGGTTTACCTTCATGATATGCCTAAAAAGGGTGTTTTTGATAGTGCGGAGCGGGCCATGAGTTCAGGCTGTATCTGGCTGGAAAATGCGGGTAAACTTGGAGAACTATTTTTAAAGAATGATGGCGCGGGAAAGGACGCCGACGCTTTAAAAAAGGCGATGTCTGCCTACAAACGCAAAACCTTTATCGCCCAGCACACTATTCCCATCTATATCATTTACATCACTTGTTCGGTCGATGATTATGGCCTGGTGACCTATAAAGACATTTACAATTTGGATAGGGGACTGGAAATGGCCCTGTATAATGTATCTGAACCGTTAAGCCTGCATTAAACGATTACCATTATGGAAACCTGCATCAGAAAATATGCCGCCGTAGATATCAAGGATATCAGTGAGGTTGGTTATAAAAACGCGTCCATCGGCAAAACAATGCGCCATCTTTCACCGGCCGGCGTGCTGATTCCACAGGGATTTGCCGTTACTGCCGATGCCTACCGGCAATTTATTCAGGAAAATAAACTGGAGCATCCGCTCAGGTATTTGCTGGCGGCATTGGATAAGGAACATTATTCCAATCTGGGGAATCTGGCCGGAGGCGCTAGAAAACTCATCATGGATGGGCATATGCCTGCCGACTTGGGAATGGAGATCATCGATGCCTATGACTATCTCTTTGACATGACCGAGCCGGAAGTGGCGGTACGCAGCAGCGCGGTGAGTGATCACCTGGCAGATGCTGCAGCCATCGGCCTGAATGAATCGATCTTAAATGTCAAAGGCCATCATGCCTTGCTGTATGCCGTTAAGCAATGCTTCGCCTCCCTTTTCACAGAACGGGCGGTCAGGCACGCGGCAGAAAAGGGTTATGATCCCTGCAAAACGGTGATGGCCGTGGCTGTCCAGCAAATGGTCCGCTCTGACATCGGCTGTTCCGGCGTCGGTTATACCAGTGACCCGGATTCCAAGAATCAAGACAACCTATGTCTGAAAGCCATGTTAGGCTTGGGAGAACTGATCAATCAAAGTGCCGTAGAATCCGACGAATACCGCATATTTAAACCGTCTATAAAAACGGGGTCCTTATTGATCGAAAGAAACCGGGGAAATCAGCAAAAACGACTGGTCTATGCTGATGAGGAAGATGAAACCAACCAGACCGTTTTGAAAGATATGCCCACAGCAATTGCAGATAACTTCATTTTGAATGTAAAAGACATTCAGCGTTTAGCCGAATGGGCTGTGCTGCTCGATGATCTTTATCAGCATCCGGTATGTTTTGAATGGGCAAAAGATGGCTTGAACCATCAGCTGTACCTCATTCAGGCAGGGCCCATGATGATTCCTAAAGGCGTTACCTATTGATATCCAAAACTTTTTATTATCCGGCGACATGACCGGGTCAATTTTATCATTAAACTTTATGCTAGGTGAACTTAATTTAGACGCCCAGGAAGACCTGTTGAATACACAGTCCCTGGGCCGTATCGGCTGCCACGCAGATGGCGTTACTTATATCGTTCCGGTACATTACATTTATGAGGCGCCCTATATTTACGCTCACTCGGCACGGGGCCTGAAAATAGAACTGATGAGGAAAAATCCGGAGGTGTGTTTCGAAGTTGATCAGATCAGGGATTTTTTTAACTGGCAAAGCGTGATCTGCTGGGGTACTTTTGAGGAGATCACTGAAATGGGTGCCAGCGTCAGGGCGATGGAAAAGATAATCGACCGCATCGAACCCTATTTAGCTAAAACAGAAGACGCCCATCCTTCACACGGCATCGCCGATCAAGCCTCTGAGATCGGCACCACCAAAGAACTGGTACTCTACCGCATCAAACTCAATAAAAAATCGGGTCGCTTTGAACAACGGACGCTTGCGGGCACTTCTGGTCAGGAAATTTGAACTCCTGCATAGCCGCGGAGGTTGACTATTTGTGACCTTCATCATTTTCATGATTGATGCCGGTCATGTACCCTTCCTACGATTTGCCCGATCTTTGAGCAAATACTAATGGTCACTCATGAATATGATCACCAGCAATCGCAAGCCACTTGATATGAGCGCAGTTAATTCTCCTATACATACTTTTTTTATCGCTGGCGTTAATTATAAGAAAACTGATACTTCGCAGCGCGGCCAGTATGCGATCGACGTTGATCAGTATGAACGCATTATTTCCAAAGCTCCCGCGTGTGGCGTAAACGCCCTGTTTATTCTTTCTACCTGTAACCGGACCGAAATTTACGGTTTTGCCGATCAGGCAGATCAACTGGTGCAGCTTTTATGCAGTGAGACCAAAGGGGATAGCCTAAAATTTATGCAGTCTGCCTATATTAAAACCGGAAAACAGGCTGTGGCGCATTTATTTAGAGTCGCGGCTGGTTTAGACTCGCAGCTTTTAGGCGATTATGAGATCGTTGGACAACTGAAACAGGCTTTCAAATTTGCCAGGGACCGGCATTTGATCAATAATTTCCTGGAACGCCTGTTCAATGATGTTTTGCGGTCTTCCAAAACCATTAAAAACCAAACGGCGTTGAGCGATGGCACGATATCCGTCTCCTTTGCAGCCGTACAATATATCAAAGCGCATATCAGGGATTACAAACATAAAAACATCCTGGTGATCGGTACGGGTAAGATCGGCCGGAATACATGTAAGAACCTTATTGATTATTTAGGTACCCGGAACATCACCCTCATCAACCGTACCGAGGAAAAAGCAGCCCGGCTGGCCGCGGAATTAGGTGTTGATTTCGCGTTAACGAGCCAGTTGGATGCCTGCCTGGCTAACAGTCAGGTGATCATTACCGCAACCAATGCGGCGCAACCTGTTATCCGGCAAGCGCAGCTGGCAGAACTGCCGAAGAAACTGATCCTCGATCTTTCTGTTCCGCATAATGTGGAAGAAAGCGCGGGACAGTTGCCTCATATCAAACTGGTGAACGTAGATGAACTGTCCAGGATAAACGATGCCAGCCTGGCGCTGCGTAAAATGGAAACCCCTAAAGCTGAAATCATCATTGCAAGCCACATTTCGGAATTTATGGACTGGTATCAAATGCGAAAAAATGCGCCTGTACTTAAAGCCATCAAATTAAAGCTTCATGAACTGGCAGATTTAAATCAGGACCATATCCGGTCACCCGCTACCCGCCGGTCCTTTGATGATCAGCTTATTCAAAAAGTACTCAATAATGTTGCCGGCAAAATGCGTAATGACCGACACAGGGGATGCTATTATATCCAGGCGATAGATGAGTTCACACTGGCCGCCGGCCTATAGCTATTACGCCCCGCCGATATTAATTAAAAATTTTTGCTGCCCCCCTGAATTGCTGATAGCGATAACCGAAAGCTTATTCCGGAATACGGTAAACCAGCGAATTTACATTAATGCCTGCACCCACAGCTGCAAAGACCAGGTTGGCACCGGGGCGAAAGGCATAGTTCGGCAAAAGGCCTTTATTGATCTGGTCGTACAAAGTGGGTAAAGTGGCGACCGAACTATTGCCCAGCCAGGAAACGCTCATAGGCATTCTATTTTCGGGAACTGCGCGCAGCTCAAAAGCTTCATATAGCCGTTTAAGGATCGCTTCATCCATTTTCGTGTTTGCCTGGTGAATGAGCAGCATTTCCATATCAGCTATAGCCAGGCCAGCCCGGTCCATGCTTTCCCTGATCACCGAAGGCACAACTTTCAGCGCCTGCTCATATAAAACCCTGCCCTGCATTTTTATAAAAAGGCGATCCGGATAGGCATAGCCGGGATCATTGGACCGGCCCATACGAAGCACATAAGCCTGCTCGGCAAAAGAACGGCTGGTATGCGCCAGTATGCCAATTGGCACGATGCTTTGCCTGGCTTCGAGGACTATAGCGCCGGCGCCATCGGCATAGATCATACTGTCCCGGTCACGTGGGTCTGCTATCCTGGAAAGCGTTTCAGCCCCAATGATCAAAACTTTTTTCGCCTGGCCCGAACGGATATAGACATCTGCCTGGATGACACCCTGCAACCAGCCTGCGCAGCCGAAGGGCAGGTCGTAGCATACGGTTGACGGATTTTTAATACCGAGTTTTCGCTTGACGCGCGAGGCCAGTGCCGGAACCAGATCGCTGCATGGATTTGCCTCGCTGACATCGCCGAAATTGTGAGCGACGATGAGCATATCCAGTGTCTCGGGATCAATCCCTGCGTTGGCAATGGCTTCTCCAGCAGCAATTGCCGCTATATCAGAGGCGACCAGATCCGCCGACACATATCGTCGCTCGAAAATTCCGGTAATATCGCTGAATTTTTGAATGATTTCTTCGTTTGGCCGTTCCAGCTGCTGACCATTTTCATCATAAAAACGATGGTGCAGGAAGTCCTGGTTTCGAATAACAACAGTGGGAAGGTAGCTGCCGCTGCCGGTGATCAGGCTATAGCACGGCGAGGATGTTTCTTGAATGGGCATGTTATTTAATAGGGTCCGCAGCGCGGCGATTTCATAAAGTCAGTGAACTTTGCAAAGTTATTTTTATACAAGCAGCCTGCCATGACGAGCATCACGGCAAATAATGCGCCTGATCAATTATCATTCTTCGCCTGAAATGTAAATATCCGATATTTAACTGACTTATTCCCTTTAGTTGTAGTAGATTAGCCTATTATCCTATTTATATCATGTCTGCGCAACTCACCTCCCTCATTAAACACTACGAGCAATTGCCGGTAGCCGTTTATGTTTGTGATCTTAGTGATGAGTTGGTAGCCTACAATTCCGCCGCAGCTGGCTTATTTCATACCGATCCCCAGCTCGGCAGTAAGATTTGGTATCCGTCCTTAACGATATTCGACGCCAGCGGCCACCTGATCAATGCAGATTATAAACCGGTTACCACTGCCATCAGGGAACAGTCCGACGGTTTCCAGCAGGAAATGCAATTTTGTATGCCGGACGGAGGGAAAAAATTGATACTGGCTTCTTCCATAGCGCTGCGCGATGAGTCGGGCTTATATTATGGCGCTATCCATACGCTGAGCGACGTAACGGCGCTGCGCAGTGCGGAAAGCGAGCAGGCGTTGCTGGCCGCCATCATTGAATCTTCTGACGATGCGATCATCGCTAAAACCCTGGACGGTCATATCAGCAGCTGGAACCACGCGGCTGAGCGCATGTTCGGCTATAAAGCCCAGGAGGCGATCGGGCAGCCGATCAGCCTGATCATTCCGCCGGAACGGCTGATCGAAGAAAAACGGATTATCCAGGCAGTCAGCAACGGCAAAAAAGTGGAGCATTTTGAAACGGTCCGTATTAGCAGATCAGGCGAGGAAATACCTATCTCACTGACCGTCTCACCGATCCGTGACCCATCCGGCAAAGTTATTGGTGCCTCCAAAATAGCCCGTGATATATCCCGCCAAAAAGAAGCCGAAGCGCAGGCACTCGCTCATACCGCGCACTTGGAAGAAATGGTTGCCAAGCGCACCCTGGAACTCGATCAGGCGCTTCATAAAGAGCGGGAACTGGGACAACTTAAGAGCCGTTTCGTATCCATGGCTTCGCACGAATTCCGTACCCCGCTAAGTGCTATTAAACTTTCAGCTTCTCTGATCGCTAAATACGCGGAACCTTACGGTGATACGAATATCCATAAACATATTGCCAAGATCAAAAGTTCGGTGAATGACCTGTCCGGAATCCTCGGCGATTTCCTGTCGCTGGAAAAACTGGAATCCGGCAAATTAAATGTCTCGCTGAGCGAATTCAACCTGCCGGAATTTTGCCGGGAAACAGCGTCAGAAATGCAAATGCTCAGCAAACCTGATCAGCAGATCTTATACAGGCATACTGGTGAACAGGCAATGGTGGAGCTGGATCAGCAATTGCTGAAAAACTGTTTGCATAACCTATTATCCAATGCGATCAAGTATTCCGGTGAAAATACACGGATCGATCTCAGCACAGAAATTAACGGATCCGTTTGCCGTATAACCGTTCAGGATCAGGGCATCGGCATTCCTGAAGCCGACCAGCAGCACATGTTTAGCGCTTTCTTCCGGGCGGGAAACACGGGCAATATTCAGGGAACCGGCCTGGGATTAAATATCGTGGCCAGGTATGCCGGCCTGATGAACGGAACGATCAGTTTTGAAAGCAAGGCGGGTACCGGCTCAAAGTTCACCCTCGTTTACCCCACCCGGTCCGTTCAGTAACCAGCTCAATTCCTGTGTTACCCTAAAATTTAGGGTGTAAAATGATCAGCATCACACTTTAGCATTAGAAATAACATTTTTTTGACTCAACAGACTGACTAAATTTGTTGCACGTGATGCTAAGTTTAGCATAGTGCTGAGGAGCATTCCCATTTCAATTATTGACCACCGTAATATCAAAGCTATGTTAGGAGTACTTAATCAAAATCAAATAGACACCTTACTTAAAGAGCAGGTTACCGGCCGTATCGCCTGTCACGCCGATGGCACTACTTATATTGTACCTATTAACTATGTTTACAGTGCACCATATATTTATGGACATTCCGCCATGGGCAAAAAAATTGAAATGATGCGGAAGAATCCGGAGGTATGTTTTGAGGCAGATGATATCCAAAGCATTTTTCGGTGGAAAAGCGTGATCGCCTGGGGGAATTTTGAAGAAGTGACCGACCTGGAAGAAAAAGCCCGGCTGATGCAAAGCCTGATCCACCGGATCATGCCGCTGGCCAGCAATCCCGGCGACCATCCTTCACACGGCATTACCGAGAAGGACAGCGATATCGGCGATAAGGTCGAACTTATCGTTTATAAAATCAAGTTAAGTAAAATGACTGGCCGTTTCGAAAATAGCGGAGCCATTTAACCTACAACGAGCTTTGACTATGGCAATTCGCGGGCGATGACCAGGATCTGTTCAGGTCCGGCATTGGGCACCTGTACCGATAACTGCACGAAAACGACCGTACCGTCCCTGTAGATATGAGGCCATGCCCCCAACTCGTTTATACCAGTTGTTACTTCCCGAAACGCAGAAATCATAGGATTGATCTTTTCTTTCGGTAAAATATCCAAAAGACTCATACGAAGAAATTCGTCGCGCGGATAACCCAAGCGCACAACGGCCGCCTCATTGACGGCTGAAAACACCATGGTCTGTCGACTGATGATCCACATCGGTATCGGATTGTCTTCAAAGTAACTGCGGTATTGGTGCTCGCTTTTGGCCAGCTGCCGGGTATATAAACGAATCAGCTGATACAGTAAAACACCAGTGACCAGCACATATCCTATGCCTTTGATGCTGCTGAGCAGCAGCACAAATCCCAGGTCAACATGCTTTTGCAGCAGCAGCAGTAAACGGTCACTCAGCGTGATCCATAATATACCCGCCAATGTATACATTAAGGCTATTTTGAGCGCTCCGGTTTTCATTTTACAGGGGTTAAATCTTAAAGTAATATGGCAAATAAAAATGATTGTTTTTACAGCTCAGGCCAGATATTTAAGGAAACGCCAGCTTAAGAACAGACACCCAAGGGACACTACGGCCATAACCACAATTACTAACAAGGATGTGGGAGTACCTTTATGGTAGGACAGGGCCAGTAGTAAAGCGATATTGGCAGCCATCGCAAAGCTGAACAAAAGCAGCATCGGTACCAACTGGTAACCTGTGCCGGTTTCTTGACGGAGCAGCCGGGCAGCAAACATCATTCCGGGAAGTAAAAAGCAAAGATCGAGCACTTCCACAGGGTTGGTAAATAATCCCGTTCCGGTGATAGACCCCGGGATCGTGTCATGCCAGATGGCGGGTATAATATCTTTCAGCCAAAGCAGCAAAAAAAACGCTGCAAATAAATTTAAAAAAATACTGAACTGGTTTGCCGGCAATTTTTTTTGAAACCAACTTTTGACCGTTTTTCCGTTCACCAAAGTCAGCAATCGCAACAACAAATAACCGGATAGCCCTAAGATGGCGCAGTAAAGCAAAAAAAATGCGTTAAAATGCACCGAAAAGCAAAAGATAAAATAGGTGTAGATCAGGAACATCAGGGCGCTCCCCATGTAAAAATATCCGGATCTTTTCTCCATGAAATTCATAATACTGCCGGTGATCAGCAGCGGTACAATGAGCAAAAGATCTATAATATCCTGCCCCTGTGCCTGGCTTCGCCAGCCCGCGGTTTCCCGCAGATACGTATCGTGTAAAAATATTCCGCCTGCCGCCCCGCCTGTCACCATCAGTGAAAGGGTTAATGCCAGGTAAAGAAACGGATCACGCCTGCAGATGGCCAGACCTGCCGGCTGCGCATTACTTATTGTGTGATCAGTTTCGACTGGCTTGTCGTAGCTCGTCTTCATTAGTGGGCTTTTGTTTTTCAAAGCTGTTGATTAAAAAGGGGTTAAATAATGACAGAGATCATAGCACATGCTGATCCTGCGCAGATACCGGACCCCTTTTTGTGCCGGAGGTCATCTCGGGGCAGGTGTTAAATCATTTTTATTAATGGCAGCTCCCATTAATCTTGTACTATGAAAAAGATCAGTATCAAACACTTAACTTTTGCCCATCAGGCATATTTGCGCGGGCTTGAATTCTATGAACTGGAACTCCGGTTGATAACGGAAAGGCTGGAAGAAATTGCCGCCGACAATACCGCCCGCGAAGTAGCCGAGCAAATCGAACATTTTCAGAACCAGCTGATCATACACCAGGATCAGATCGACCGGTTAAAGCACCGCATCAGTGCCAACTTAACACGTGTTAAAATTGAGCTGGACCCCACCGGCAATTTCATTAATGAGGATACCGGCCTGGCGGCAGACCAGATCGCTGAGGATTACCGCACCGAAGAAACGATCTTTAACGACTTAAGGCATGAGTTTAACCGCTTTGCAGCACAATGGATGTAAGATGACAGAAACGAACTATATACCCGCTGCAGAGGCGCTAAAAGTGGTCAATCCCAGTGACCGGGTTTTTATACACGGCAGCGCGGCCACACCCGTTTGCCTGGTGGAAGCGCTACAGGCGCGCTGGATGGAATTGCACAATGTGGAACTGGTTAGTATTACTACGCTGGGCAATGTTAACTTTGACCGGCCGGAACACCGGCGTTCATTTTTCTTCAACTCTCTTTTTGTATCTGCCGCAACCCGCAATGTAGCCAACAGTGACGACGGGAATTACGTACCTATCTTTCTCAGCGAGATCCCGCAGCTATTCCACCGCCAGATCCTGCCGATTGATGTTGCCCTGATCCAGGTGTCGCCACCCGATAGCCATGGCTATTGTTCTTTAGGCACTTCTGTTGATATCGCCCGCGCTGCCGTTGATACGGCCAAACACGTGATCGCCCAGGTCAATCCGCTGATGCCGCGTACCCACGGGGAGGGTTATGTGCATATCCGTCAGATCGATGCACTTGTCTGGCATCAGGCAGATCTGCCAGAGATCGACTATGCCTCGGATGTTACCCCGGTAACTGAGCAGATCGGCCGCAATATTGCCGACCTGGTGGAAGACGGGGCCACCCTGCAACTGGGTATAGGCGGTATACCCGACCAGGTCCTGAAAAACCTGACCACCCACAAAAACCTGGGCCTGCATACCGAAATGTTTTCGGATGGGGTCATTCCCCTGATCCAGCAAGGTGTGATAAATAACAGTCAAAAAATCATAAATCCCGGGCGCTCCGTAACCTCTTTTTTGACCGGTACGCGCAAACTCTATGATTTTGTAAATGACAACCCGGCGATCCGCGTTTTGGATATCAGCTATGTCAACGATACCAGCGTCATCCGGCAAAACCCCAAGGTTACCGCGATTAATAGCGCCATAGAACTTGACCTGACCGGCCAGGTCTGCGCAGATTCCATTGGCACTTTCCAGTTTTCGGGGATTGGGGGGCAAATGGATTTCATCCGTGGCGCTTCCTTATCCGCAGGCGGCAAGCCGATCATCGCGCTGCCATCCCAAACGGGCAAAGGCATCAGCCGCATCGTCCCCTTTTTAAAGGAAGGCGCGGGTGTGGTTACGACACGCGGGCACGTACATTGGGTGGTAACGGAATACGGCGCAGTTGATCTGTTTGGCAAAAATTTCAAGCAGCGGGCTAAAGCACTCATCGGGCTGGCACATCCTGGTCACCGGGAAATCCTGGAGCGCGCTTATTTCGACCGCTTTGAACATGCCTGAAAGCGGCAGACCGCACACTTACCTATACATGAATCTTCATCAATGCTTTTAGAAACAAAACAATTACGATTACTGAAACTCGTAGAAGAGATTGATGGCTATGCGATCCTGCTGCTGGCAAAAGACGGAACGATAGAGAGCTGGAATAAAGGCGCTGAAAAGATCAAAGGGTATACGCAGGCGGAAGCGATCGGACGAAACTTCAGCATTTTCTATACGGAGGAAGACCGCCTTGCGGGCTTACCGCAAAGGCTATTGGTTCAGGCTGCCAATAACGGAACAGTTACCAACGAATCCTGGCGGGTTAAAAAAGGCGGCGGAATTTTTTGGGGATCAGTTACGATCATGGCTATCTATGATGACGACCATCAGCTTGCCGGGTTTGCAAAAGTGACGGCGGACCTGACACAGCGCCGAATGCTGGAAACATCTATCCGCACGTATGCCGCTGAACTGGAAGCAAAAAATAAGGAAATAGAACAATTAGTCTACATCGCCTCGCACGATTTGCAGGAGCCGCTGTCTACGGTGACAAGTCTGGCCGTCATGCTGACGGATGAATGCGGTGACAAGCTGGATGAAAACGCCCGGTCGTACCTCAAGTATATTAACGAAACCGTGGAGCGCATGCGGAACCTGATTCGCAGCCTTTTGGACTATTCCAACATCAGCGCAAAAAAAAAGAAAGTCAATTGCGATATCGCTTTAATTATTAAACAGGTCATCGCCGATCTCAATAGTCAGATCACAGAATCGGGCGCCATTATTCATATACAAAATTTGCCTGAGGTGATGGGTTATCCTACAGAATTGGCACAGCTATTTCAAAACCTTTTGAGCAACGCCATCAAATTTTGCAGAAAAGGCATTACACCAGAAATTTTTGTTTCCGCATTGAAAGTAAAGAGTGAATGGCAGATCAGTTTCGCTGACAACGGAATTGGCATAGACCCCAAATATTACCAAAAGGTCTTTTTGATCTTTCAAAGACTGCAGGGCAAAGGGCAATATGAGGGACATGGCATTGGTTTAGCCCATTGTAAAAAGATCGCCGAGCTTCATGGCGGTACGATCTCGGTTCAGCCCAATAAAGGCCATGGCAGTATTTTTACGGTCACATTGCCTATCGCGCGATGATTATTGTTGCGCTTATAAATAAACAGTAGTTTTGTGGAATTGCTGATAACGGTACGAACCGATCCTTTCTGCTTAGCTTTCTCCCCCAGGGCGTTATCAGTATTCAAATCCTATGGACAAGCGAATTTTAATACTGGATGACAACCAGGATATTTTAGAAATGGTTGCCGAAGCACTCACCTACGAAGGCTACATCGTAAAAACCACCGGCCGTAAACCGGAATTCGAAAACCTGCTGGAATCCTGGCAGCCGCATACCGTGATCCTTGATTTTAAACTGGCGGATGGTAACGGCGGTGATATATGCCTGGAAATCAAGCAAAACAGCCGAACGAAGCACATTCCCGTCATTTTATTTTCCGCTTGCTTTAATCAGGCAAAAGATCTGGCGGAGTTCGGCTGCGACGCCGTGATGACTAAACCATTTGACCTGGAAGAACTGGTCGCCTGTGTCAGGCAGGTCTTCAATTGAAAAAACAGGCACCGGCTAAAATTTCCTCAGTTACGTTCTCGTCAAATGCCTGCTAATTATCATCTGCAATTATTTATCGCCGGCCAAACGCCAAAATCATTAATGGCCTGACCAATTTAAACGATTTCTGCCACCAGTAACTGAGAGATCGATATATCCTGAAGGTTATCCACCTGACCGTTCAGCCGGAACTCGCTCTCGCGCATGAGAACTTCTCGATACCGACCCTGCTTTAAAAAGGCCCCCGAACCCGTCAAAAAACTGATCGGCAATTTAGCTGACCAGGCGAAGTTACTAACAACACTTAATTCAAAGCAGCTTAAAAACGTTGTTATGTTTTCCCAACTCTTCCAGGCTACCATACCGGTCTGGCGGCTTAACCGTAAAGGATCGGCCGGTAAGAACTGGCGAAGATTACCCTGACCATGCTCAGCAACAGCAGGATGCCATTAAGCTGGTGCACTGCGGCCAACCAGTTATAGTACGAAGATGTTGCGTGCAGCAGGCAGCCGATACCAAGCAGTACCTGTATGCCTAGCAGCACCAGGGGATAGCTAACGAGCGTTTTAAACCGTGAGCCTAACGATGAACGCCGGCTTAGAAAGAACCAGGCCGGGAACAGGCAGCTAAGCAAATAGGCTAGCAGCCGGTGGATAAACTGGATGAGAAATGGGTCGTAGGTGATCCGGCGAAGTAAGCCGCCAGAAATCCCCGGTGAAGAAATGAAAACCACGCCGTTGATAGATGGCCAGGTGGGCGCGTAAAGGGCAGCATGGGTCCCGGCCATGAAGGCACCGTAGATCAGCTGCAGCCCCAGGATAAACAAGATTAGCCAGGATAATCGCCGGAAATAGTTGGAGACGTAACACGACACATGGCCCGGGTTTAAACGGAGGAAGATCCGGTAAAGATAGACCAGTAAACAAGTCGCCAGCATCAAATGGATCGCCAGACGGATATGGCTAACAGTTACATCAGTATCATTCAAGCCGCTGCTGACCATCAGCCAGCCGGCAAACCCCTGAACGGTTGCCAGTATAAACAGGCCGGCCAGCTGCCAGCCAAGTGCCTTGCTGATCTTTTTTTTGCGGATAAACAGGGCAAGCGGGATCACAAAAGCCATACCCATTATTCTTGCCCACTCCCGGTGGAGCCACTCCCAGAAATAAAGGCCCTGGTAATCAGCCAGGGTAAACTGGTAGTTAATTTTTTTGAACTGTGCGATCTGCCGGTAATGCGTAAAGCTTTGCAGCCATGCGGACCGGCTCAGGGGCGGGAGGGTTCCGATCAAAGGCTGCCATTCTGTGATGGATAGGCCTGAACCGGTCAGACGGGTAATCCCGCCCAGCAGGATTTGTACCAGCACCATGATCACGCCCAGCCCTAGCCAGGTACGTACCTGACCCTGGCCTGCTTTATTAAAATATGTCATTAGTCAAATAGTCGGGTAGCCGGAACCACGTGAGTTCCGGCGAATGAGCACGGGTGTCCGGTTACCTGTTTAAGATGTACCCAAACAGTCCGGTTCCTCATTTTAGTTTGATCTTCCTGTTAATTGATCTTTATTTCTTTTTTGGCCGTTTGATGTTTACCGGATTTTTTAAGTTCCAGTTCCAGCAGGCCGTTTTGATAATTGGCATGAATTTCCTCCTCTTCTACGTTGTCCGGCAATTTAAAACTGCGGCTGAAAGATGCACAGGAGAACTCGCGGCGGGTATATCCTTCCTTATCTTCTTTTTCCTCTTTGCTCGTTTCGGCGCTGATCGTTAAAATACCGTCTTCGGTAGTGACCTTAAAATCGTCTTTTTTAAACCCGGGAACGGCCACTTCCAGTTGATAATGGTGTTTTGTTTCACGGATGTTCACCGCAGGCAGCAGGCCGCCGTTAAAAACTGCCTTATCAAAAAAACGGTCAGTATTCCAGAAATCTTCCATCATAGCCTGCAAAGCGGGATGCGCGGTTTTTTTTACTAAAGTTGTCATAGCGATTCTTATTTAATTTGTTGATACAAATCTCGGCATCAGTAAGCCGCCGGCCGATGACCACGGTCATCGCTGTGCATGATCTTCGTCAACCTGCTGCTGTCACCGCTGATCTTTTCAGACGTCCGGATGAGCAACATCACCTTTAGTTGTGCCCGCGGTCAGCATTTGTTAGCCGCCGCTTGCCGAGCTTTGGAGAAAAAAAGAAAATGAAAAAAATTAAGAACCTGTTGTTACTGACAACGCTTATCTTCTTCCTGGCAAGTGGCGCTTTCGCGCAGGAAAACCACCAGGTATTCATCAACGCCAAGGGCGGAATATACAACAGCAAAGGCAGCAAGCTCGGCTTTATCGGAAAGGATGATATTGTCCGCAACGCTGCAGGGCAGAAAGTTTATTTTATTGACCGCAGCGGTAATGTGATCGATGCCAACGGTAAGAACCTGGGCAAAGCTAAAAAGAACGGCGATTACTTCAACCTCCAGGGTGCTACAGTGCTCTCGTTAAAAGATGTTGACCAGGAGAAATGCGCTATCCTGGATCCCCAGGGACACAACTTCGGTACAGTCCATAAGAACTACAAACTGCATGCCTGCGCCGCGCATTGTTTCTTCCTGGAACAGGAAAAGAAAAAGGCGGCCGTTAAGTAAATCTGCTTCACTATTTGTAGATCCTTTTGGTTATTAAGGAGGATCTTTTTTATTTGGCGGCGGGGAAAGCCAGCGTAAAAGTCGTACCTGTGTTTTCCCTGCTTTCCAGACTTACCAATCCGCCCATCAGGTCGGTGTAGCTTTTAACGATATTCAGGCCCAGCCCGGTGCCTGGTATGGTCAGCGCGTTCGATGCCCTGAAGAACGCTTCAAACAGGCGTTCCCGGTCTTTCTCCGGGATGCCGATGCCCTCATCGCTGATGCGGATCGTGCAGCCTTGGGGTCCCGTCTCAGTATCAAATCTGACCGTCGCACCTTCCTCGGAATACTTAACCGCATTAGCTAAGAGGTTAACCAGGCAATGCCGCAGCAGCGTCCGGTCGAGCAGTACCACCTGATCCGCACCGCAATGCTGGTACAAGACCCGTTGTCCCGCTTTGGCCTGACCCTTTATTTGTTCAGTCAGTTCCTCTGCCAGGATTACCAGATCAAACGGCCGGCATTCAGCCCGGATATTGCCGGCCTCTATGCGCTCGATCGATAAGAAATCATTCAGTGTATCTGTCATGTCCCCCACAGCCAGTTTGATCTTTTGTAGGTGGTCCATGATCCTGGCTTTATCCAGCTGCTGAAAATAACGCTCGATCAGGGAGGCTGATAACTGTATCCGGCTCAGCGGCGATCGGAATTCGTGCGATGCCATGGATACCAGCCGGGATTTTATTTGGTTTAAAGCCTGTTCTTTTGCCAGCAAAATTTCCATTTGCTTTTCCCTCGTCAGATCATGCAAAGTAACGACATATCGTATTTCGTCATGTTCAATGAACTCGCTGAACTGCAGCCGCAGCGGTAAGTCGCCACCGGATTTTTTCCTGCCTGTGATTTCACGGCTTTTTCCAGCGGTCAGGACCATTATTTCCGGGGGCGTGCATTCCGTATGCCCGGCGGGACCAAATAACTCATTCAGGTGACGGTGCGTAATTTCTTTAGCACTATAGCCGAACAACCGGCAGGCAGCCGGGTTAGCGCGCCACACGGCGCCCAGGCGGTCGATAACCAGGATACCATCGCTGGCATGTTCAAATACGGCAGTAAGCAGTTCGGGATGGTGCATGATAAAATAATTGTGACAGGTTGATGGATCAGCTGCGTTCAAAGAGCCATTTAAAGGGTTTTATTTTTGCCTTCGGCTGCAAGCCAAATGGTTTGATGCTTCTTTCTGTGATGAGCCGGACCGCTTCTTCAATGCTGTCGGTAACCAGGAACAGCCCGGTATCGCCTTCACCAATCGTCGCCTGCTCCTGCATCAGGCGGATGTGCGCCAGCAGTTCCCGGTGATATTCACGGCCGAATATAATGATTGGGAAATCTTTGATCTTATGGGTTTGAATCAGCGTCAGCGCCTCGAAATATTCATCCAGTGTACCAAAGCCACCAGGCATCACCACGAAGGCATAGGAGTATTTGACCAGCAGGATCTTGCGCACAAAAAAATGCTCCATGCTGATCCATTTATCCACGTATGGGTTTGGAGCCTGTTCGGCCGGCAACTGGATGTTGCAGCCCACGGAATGTCCATGTACGTCCTGCGCACCGCGATTAGCAGCTTCCATTAAACCAGGCCCGCCCCCGGTCAGAATCGTAAAACCCAGTTTGGCCAAAGCAGCCCCGGCTTCCCGGGTCAGCTGATAATAAGGATGATTTTCTTTGAAACGTGCAGAACCAAATACAGTAATACAGGGCCCAACAAAATGCAGGCCCCGGAAACCCCGGATCAGCTCGCGCATGTTTTTAAAAGCAAATTTCAATTCTTTCCAGCGGGACTGCGGCCCATCCAAAAAAACGATCTCGGATTGATTCATATGCAAATATCCGGCCAGCAGCCGGAAATTCAGATGATGTGCGTCAACCGGTTAACTGATAGAGATCATATATTTTTTAATCGCCCGTGTAAAGCACACCCGAAGTGGGGGTTTCCTTAAGCTCGACCTTTTGCAGTCCGGGCAAACCGGTTTTGATCCGGGCCCATAGCCATTTGGCCAGCAGCTCGGCAGTCGGGTTTTCCAGTCCGGGGATTTCGTTCAGCAGCCCGTGATCCAGCAGTGCTACGACCGGACCGACCACGCTTTTCAGTTCGTCGAAATCCATAACCCAACCCTCGGGTTCAGCAACCGGACCTGAAAGATATACCGTTAAATGATAAGTATGCCCGTGTAAATTCCGGCACTTATGGCCCGCTGAAACATGCGGCAGGAAGTGGGCGGCGTCAAAAGTGAATTGTTTGTAAATAATCATGCGCAAAAATCAACGTTCAAAGCCGCAGATAAAATGAGCCGGATCATCTTAGCAACAATTTTCTCTCATTGCGCTGATGAAAAGCATCTAAGGATACAACGCAGCAAGTCCCGCTCGTCATAGGGTTTGACCAGGTAATGGCGGATGCCTTTCGCTTGCGCTTTTAGCAGATCCGCTTTTTCGGATTGCGCAGTAGCCAGTATAAAAGGGACCAGCATGGTCCTTGGTGAATTTTGCAGTTCCTCGAAAACCTCGTAACCGCTCAGCCCTGGCATTACCACATCACATATCACTATATCCGGTAAAGTTCCGGAAACGATAGCCAGCGCCTCCATGCCATCCTGCGCCGATAGCACCTCGTACCCTTCCAGCATCAGCAGTTCGGCAACGTTTTCCCGAATATCCGTATGGTCTTCTATTAGTAGGATGATCGGATTTCTATTCATGGTCAATGGTTAGCGCAGCAATGCTGTTTACGTAAACGGCTCGCTACTCCTTTTACGAATATAAATATAGCCTATTTTTCGTGTAAAAGTGTCGCAGGTCATTTTTTTCACTGGTCAGTATCATTGACGGTACTCCGCCGGTCATGCATTTTTGCAGGCAACATGAAGCTCAGCAAATTCCGACTCGCCAGCCGCAGATCATTAGGACTGTTTACAGCCTGTCTATTCTTTCTCACTTGTAAACAGCCTGCGGAAATTTACCCTGTGCGGAAAAATATCGTGGAAACCGTGTATGCTTCAGGCCGCATTCTGGCTGACAGCGAATACACGGTTTATGCATTGAATGCCGGGACCGTAATCCGTAAAATGGCCAAAGAAGGCGACCAGGTCAGCCGCGGGCAGGTGCTGCTGGTGATTCGCAGTACCGCCCCGGCAGCCAGGCTGGCTGCCGCTGACGCCGTTTTTGACAATGCCCGGCAAAACCTGTCCGCCAACTCCCGGATACTGAACGACCTGAAGATCGCCACGCAAAATGCCGATCTCAGGTACACTAACGATTCGCTGCTGTATACACGTTACCGCAATTTGTGGGCTCTGAACATCGGTACGAAAGTTAATCTGGATAATGCCCAAACCCAGTGCGCCATATCGTTGAACCAAAAGAAGGCCGCCCGAGAGCAATATTACTCTACCGTCAACGACCTGAAAGTAACGTTGAAAAACGCCCGAAGCCAGGCGGTGAGTGCGCGGTCAGATCTGGATAATTATTTCATCCGCGCGGAAAGCGACGGAACGGTTTATCAAACGCTGAAAGAGAACGGCGAAGCGGTAAAAATGAATGACCCCGTGATAATGATGGGAAAATCCCGGGCACGAATCATCCGGCTGGCTGTGGATCAGCAGGATATTGACCGGATCAGGCCTGGGCAATCCATACTGCTCAAAACGGACGTAACCGGCGAACGGATCTTTAAAGCCCGGGTCACCCGAACCTTCCCGGTGATGAATGAGATGGACCAGACTTTCAGGGTGGACGCCGCTTTTCTCGACAATAACAGGCAGCCCTATATCCACAGCTCGGTAGAAGCCAATATTGTCATTCAGCAAAAGCGCAATTGCCTGGTGGTGCCCGGTTCCGCACTGACAACCGGCGATAGCCTGCGGATAAGCCGTGGTGGAAAGCGGGCCTCTATCGCCGTCAAAACCGGCATCCGCACGATCAGCGAAGTGGAGATCGTAAGCGGTCTGGACGAACACGCCCGTATCATCATGCCGGAACAACCCTAAAGACGATGCTGGTAGACCTGCTCATAGCGCAAAGACACCTGATGTCTAACAAAAAGCAAACGTTGGTGGCGATGCTCGGCGTTACCTTCGGCATTGCCATGTTTATCCTGATGATCAGTTTTATGATCGGGGTCAACCAATTCATGGAAGATACCATGTTGTCGTTTACCCCGGATATCCATATTTATAATGATATCAAAACAGATTATTCGCGTTCCGTCGCGGCGGACTATTTTAAAGACCGGCATACCCTGGTGGTGGTGAAGCACCCTAAACCCAAGCAGGTCAGCCTGAATATCAAAAATGCAGCCGGGATCATTGCGGACCTTGAACATAACCGGTCAGTTACTGCGATCTCTCCCGTGGTCGGCTCGCAAGTGTTTTATAACTATGGCCCCGTCCAGGTGAATGGTTATATCAACGGGGTCAACATCGCTGAAGAATCACGGATGTTCGATCTGGCCGCAAAAATGGTGACCGGTGTGTCCGAGAACCTGCTGACTACCAGCAAAGGGATCCTGATGGGTAAAGGGCTGGCCGATAAGCTCAATCTGAGCATGGGCGATATGGTCAGCCTGGCCACACCCAACGGCACTATGATGCGGTTTAGGGTGGTGGGGATCTTCCGCATCGGTATCAGTGCGGTTGATAATGTGCGCAGCTACATTAGCCTGGCCAGCGGGCAGCAGCTCCTGGGTCAGGATAAAAGTTACATTACCGACATCAATATCAAGTTAAAGGACAATGCGCTCGCCGCGGGTGAAGCAGCCGGTCTTTTCCGGAAATATCATTATAAAGCTGATGACTGGGAAACTGCTAATTCCTCCGTCAGCGCTTCTAACCTGGTGCGTGATGTATTAACGTATGTCGTCAGTATTACGTTGCTCATCGTAGCCGGTTTTGGGATCTACAACATCATGAACATGACCATCAGCAATAAAATGAAGGATATTGCCATTCTGAAAGCGCAGGGATTTGCCGGAAAGGATATCGTGCAGATCTTTCTCAGCCAGTCGGTATTCATTGGATTGCTGGGTGCGCTCAGCGGACTGCTGCTGGGTTTTTTACTGGCCTACGGCCTGTCAAAAGTACCTTTTCCACATAATGATTACGTGGCGCTGAACTTCTTTCCGGTGGTGTTCTTTCCTTCACATTATATCTTTGGATTACTATTCGGTTTAATCACCCCATTCCTGGCAGGCTTAATGCCTTCGCTGAAAGCATCGAAAATAGACCCCGTAATTATTTTAAGAGGATGAGCCAAGCATTGACCGCCGGAAAACTGAACAAATATTTCCATGAACCCGATGAGTTCCGGGTGTTACAGGACATTTCCTTTTCGATCGATAAAGGAGAGTTCGTGCCTATTATCGGCAAATCCGGCTGCGGCAAATCAACGCTGCTTTACCTGCTGAGTACGCTGGATACTGATTATACGGGTGAAATTATCATTAATGACGAAAAAGTGACCGGGCTTTCTCAAAATGAGCTGGCCGCTTTTCGTAATGAGCATATCGGTTTTGTCTTTCAGTTCCATTTTTTGCTGCCGGAATTTACAGCGCTGGAAAACGTTATGCTGCCGGCCCTGAAACTAGCACGCTGGAGTAAAGACGAGATCGAACAGCGCGCACTGGAAAAGCTGGACCAATTGCAGATGGGCCAGTACGCCCGCAAATTATCCGGCAAGCTTTCAGGCGGCCAGCAGCAGCGCATCGCCATTGCCCGCGCGCTGATCAATGATCCGATGATCATCATGGCCGATGAGCCGACCGGGAACCTGGACAGCGGCAATACCAAACTGGTATTCGATATTTTCAGCAAGCTGGCGCATGAGAAAAATATTGCCGTATTAACGGTCACACATGACCTGGATTTTGCCAAACATGCCGACCGGGTGATCGAAATGATGGACGGGCACATCATCAATTAGTGCCCGGTATCAACCCTCACACTGACCGCCATCATTGTTTACAAAGAATTAGGTGGCGATCTTTACCCGGTAAACCAAAGCGGACACCATCATGAAAAAGATTCTTGTTTTAACAGACCTCAGCGACAATGCAGCCCACGCTGCCAAAAATGCGGTAGGCCTGGCCGCGCGAATGCACAGCGGCATCATTCTCTACCACACCATGAACTCAATACCCGTAGTGCCCACTTATGCGGGCGGTGCTTTCGTGGCGGAAACGGTGAATCTTTTTGCCGAAGAAAGCCGGGAAAAATTAACTGCGCTGGCCGAAGAAATGAAAGCTGCGGACGCCACCGTACCGGTAAAAATCGAAATTGGCGAAGGAGGCTTGGGCGACCCTATCAGGCAACTCCTGCGCGATAACCCAATCGACCTCATCGTCATGGGTGCTCCGGAAGGCAGGTCCTTTGAGCGTTTGCTGACCGGTAGTGACACCCGCGTCGTGATCAAAGCTACTGACCGCCCCGTGATGATCATACCGGCCAAACAGGATACCCGGTCTTTATTAAGACTGGTGCTGGCGACCAATTATAACGAGACCGACCTTTGCGCTTTACGCTACCTGACCAAATGGGTGGCGCAGTATAACTGCCTGCTGGATATTGTTCACATACAGGTCGGTGACGAAGAACCCATGCTACGGCCCGATCAGAAACAGGTCTTCGAGATCTTCCTGAGCGGTTTAGATTACCCTGGAATATGCTGCCATGATCTGCGCGGAAAAGATCCGCTGAGCCGGATGAACCGTTTTTGTGCGGATAAAAAAGTGGACGTACTGGCCATGGTCAATTATCATCACGATTTTTTCAGCAGTTTGTTCGGCACCAGCCAAACCTTTAAAGCCCTGCAGCACCTGGCGCTCCCGCTGCTAGTATTCCCAGGTAACTTCTGCGACGAAGAGATCTGTCCGGTGTAGGCGTAGATTAAACCCGGAAACGGGTAATCAATCATGTGCAATAGTGACGCTCATCATTATTAATCGGGCGGCGGCAGCTTAATTTCGTTCGGGCAATCAAAGCGCCCATACGCTAATGAAATCACTCACTTGTCCTTACATCTTAACCGTTAACTGCGGCTCCTCCAGTCTGAAATTCAGCCTCTATCAGGCGAACGATCTGTTACTGGCTTTATATGGCTCGGTTAAGCCTGCCGGCAACAGCGAGACCCATTTTATCGTGCAGGATTACCGCCACGAATTCTGGGCCAACCATCCGCTGGCCCAGGAGGGGATGCTCGCCGGGATCCATGAACTGATCGACTGGCTGCACGGTCACCGCGGGCAATACCCGATCCGGGCCATTGCCCACAGGCTGGTGCAGGGCGGGCCGGATCATCGCGCCCCCGAGCTGATCACGCCGGACCTGCTCAGGCTGATCCATCAGCTGACCTATCTCGCTCCTAATCATATCCCAGCGGAATTACAGGTGATCAAGGCTTTTCAAAGCGCTTTCCCCGAAGCCGTGCAAATAGCCTGTTTCGATACCTTCTTTCACAAAGACATGCCTGATTTGGCCAAATACTATCCTCTACCTGCTGCTTACCGCAAGCAAGGACTGATCAGGTATGGGTTTCACGGCCTGTCCTATGAATTTATCCTGGATAAGCTGGTCAGGAAGAGCCCGGCCATCCTAAAAAAGAAAATGATCATTGCCCACTTGGGAAATGGAGCCAGCATGGTCGGCGTAAAGCATGGTCAGAGTATAGACACCACCATGGGGCTGACCCCGATGGGCGGACTGGTCATGGGTACACGTTCCGGTGACCTGGATCCGGGTGTATTGCTGTTCCTGTTGAAAAAAGAAAAATTGAGCTGCGATCAGCTGGATGAACTGCTCAGTAAAAACTCGGGGCTAAAAGCCATCGCTGGTACCAGCGATATGGAAGCGCTGATCAGCCGGGAAAACAAAGATGAGCAGGCGGAAGCCGCGATCGCCAGCTTTTGCTACCAGATTAAAAAAACAATAGGCGCACTGGCAGCGGCTATGGGCGGCCTTGATACCCTGGTCTTCACCGGGGGGATAGGCGAGAACTCCGCCGTAATCCGGAAATACATATGCCAGGACCTGGAATTCCTGGGGATCCGGCTTAACCAGCGTCTTAATTACGATGGACACAGTGTCATCTCAAAAACCGGCACCGCAGTAACGGTACGCGTCATCGCCACCGATGAATCGGCCATAATGGCCAGGCACACGCAGCAACTCATCAGTAAAGCACAGATATCATGAGCAAACTAACAAAAAAAGAACTACAGCATATCCATGCCTATTGGCAGGCGGCAAACTACCTGGCCGCCGGCCAGATCTACTTGCAGGAGAACCCGCTCTTAAAAGAACCTTTGAGGGCAGAAGACATTAAGCCCCGACTGCTGGGCCATTGGGGAACATCCCCTGGTCTGAACCTCGTCTATGTACACCTGAACCGCCTGATCAAGAAAACGGAAGCCACGGTGCTCTACGTCTGCGGGCCCGGTCATGGCGCACCCGCCATGATCGCCCATACTTACCTGGAAGGAACCTACAGCGAAGTGTACCCCAACGTGGCGGAAAATGAACATGGCATGCGCCAACTGTTCCGTCAGTTCTCCACACCGGGCGGTATTCCCAGCCATGTCAGCGCCCATACACCCGGCTCGATCAATGAAGGCGGGGAATTAGGCTACGCACTGGTACATGCCTTTGGTGCCGCATTTGACAATCCTGACCTGCTGGTCGCCTGTGTTGTTGGGGATGGCGAAGCTGAGACAGGGCCGCTGGAAGGCAGCTGGAAATCCGTAGCATTTTTAAATCCGGCGAGGGATGGCGCAGTTTTACCCATCCTGCATTTGAACGGCTATAAAATATCCGGGCCAACCGTTATGGCGCGAATGAGCGACGAATCCCTGATCAATTTATTTCTCGGACACGGCTACGAAGCCTATTTTGTTGAAGGTGATGATCCGCTGGACGTCCATCAGCAAATGGCGCATACGCTGGATCTGGCTTTTCAAAAGATTAGGGACATCCAAAAGGCAGCACGCACCAGGACCTTAACTTATCCTTATTACTGGCCGGTGATCATTTTAAGGACGCCCAAAGGCTGGACCGGGCCTAAAGACTGGAAAGGCGTTGCCATTGAAGGCACATTCCGGGCCCACCAGGTTCCGCTGACCGGCGTAAAGGAAGATCCCGAAAAATTAAAGCTCGTGGAAGATTGGATGCGCAGCTATCACCCGCAAGAACTTTTTGACCAGGCAGGCAAACTAATACCCGAACTGGCAGCACTGGCGCCGAAAGGGAACAAAAGAATGAGCGCCATTGCCCAGGCGAATGGCGGCCTGCTGCTGACGGAACTGGCCTTGCCGGATTTTAAAAAATACGAACTCAGGGTAACAAAACCGGGAACAGTCGAAGCCGAAAGCACCCGGAACCTGGGTAAATACCTGCGCGATATCTTTACCCTGAACCAGGAAGCCCATAACTTTAGGTTATTCTGCCCGGATGAAACGACGTCCAACCGGCTGGAAGCCGTATTTGAAGTAACCGCACGCTGCACGCTGGAAACAATATTCCCGAAAGATGAAAAACTGTCCAACAGCGGCCGGGTCATGGAGGTGCTCAGTGAGCATCTCTGCGAGGGCTGGCTGGAAGGTTATCTGCTGACTGGCCGACATGGTTTATTTCCCTGCTATGAAGCTTTTGTGACCATTGTGGATTCCATGGTCAGCCAGCATGCCAAATGGCTGAAGACCTCACGCGAACTGCCCTGGCGCAAGCCGGTAGCTTCCCTCAATTATCTGCTGACCTCTCATGTCTGGCGCCAGGATAACAACGGCTACAGCCACCAGGGGCCGGGATTTATCGATACCGTGGTCAATAAAAAAAGCGCGGTGGCGAGGATCTATTTACCGCCGGATGCAAACACCCTGTTATCAGTCATGGACCACTGTTTGCGGAGCAAAGATTATATCAATGTGATCATTGCCGGCAAGCAGCCCGAACTACAGTGGCTAAACATGGAAGATGCCGTTAAGCATTGCGCCCAGGGTGCATCTGACTGGAAATGGGCCGGAACCGCCGGTCAGGAAACACCGGATGTTGTACTGGCCTGTGCCGGCGATGTCCCCACACTGGAAACGGTGGCTGCCGCCTGGCTGCTGAAAAGGCACCTGCCGCAGTTAAAAGTGCGCGTAGTAAATGTGGTCGACCTGATGTCCCTGTCACCGCAGGCTTATCATCCGCATGGCATGAGCGAAGAATTATTCAGCGAGCTGTTCACCGACAGCGTACCGGTGATCTTTGCATTTCATGGTTACGTGCGCATTATTCATGACCTGATCCACGGGAGGCCCAACCCTGCACGGTTCCATGTACGCGGTTATATGGAAGAAGGTACCACTACCACGCCTTTTGATATGGTCGTGCTTAACCAGATGAGCCGCTTTCACCTGGCGATGGAGGCCGTGAAACGGGTGACCCTGATCCATCAGTGTGCAGAAATGTTCCTGGACCATTGTCAAGATAAGTTAAAGCAGCATCACCACTACATCTGTACCTATCTGGATGATATGCCCGAGATCAGGGACTGGAAATGGACCGTAGAACATCACTTACTTGACGTTACCGAAGAATTATGAAAAAGTTGAATAAAGCCTGGCATGAAGCGAACGTCATGCCCAAAAATGCCACCCTGGAGCAAAGGATCAAATGGCACCTGGCGCACCAGGAACAATGCGGCTGTCGCCCCATACCCCAGAAGCTGCTCGCCGAGATCGCTAAAAGGAACGTTGCGGAATGATCGGAGCGGATATAATGAATAAACAAACCCTACTGATGGATAGCATGAGTCTGTTTGGGTATCAGCCCGATACAAAATATCAAAAAGCGGTTGCTTATTTTTCTATGGAATTTGCAATTGACCAGGCCCTGAAGATCTACTCCGGCGGTTTGGGTTACCTCGCTGGTTCGCACCTGCGCAGTGCCCGTGCCCTGAAGCAGAACCTGGTCGGGATCGGTATGCTTTGGAAATATGGTTATTATGATCAGCGCCGGGATGCGACTAATCACATGGCCGGTGATTTCATTGAAAAGGATTATACTTTTTTAACTGATACCGGGATTATATTTACCGTAATCGTGCACAATGCGCCGGTACATGTAAAAGCTTATTTACTGAAGCCGGATGTTTTTGATTGTGCGCCGCTGTTTTTGCTCAGTACCGACATTCCCGAAAATGACTATCTGTCGCAAACGATCACGCATCGTCTCTATGACCCTAATGAATCTACCCGCATCGCCCAAAATATTGTGCTGGGGATAGGTGGCGCGATGTTGCTGGACAGGTTAGGCCTCACACCTGACGTTTATCACATGAACGAGGGGCATTCCGTCGCATTGAACTTCTATCTTTATGATCAGCTGAAAAGCCTGGCAGAGGTTCAAAAAAAGGTGGTATTCACTACCCATACGCCCGAAATGGCCGGCAACGAAGCGCATAGCTTTGACCTGCTCCAGGAAATGTCCTTTTTTTATCACCTCCGGCCCGCCGAAGTAAAAGCTTTACTGACGCTGGAAGGCGACAACTTTAATTACACGCTCGCCGCTTTAAAGTTTGCCTGCAAAGCCAATGGCGTTTCAAAAATGCACGGACAGGTGGCGCGGCAAATGTGGTCCGGCTATCCCGGGGTTTGTGAGCTGATCTCCATCACCAACGCGCAGCATGAGAAATACTGGATGGATGGGCCGCTCAGCGAGGCAATCCGGCAGGACGATCCGGGGCGAACGATGCTCCGCAAGCGGGCATTGAAAGGTGAACTTTTTAAAATAGTGGCCGATCAGTGCGGCAAACTGTTCAATGAAGATGTGCTGACCATCGTCTGGGCCCGGCGCTTTGCGGGCTATAAACGGGCTGATCTCCTCATGTACGACTGGTCCGGCTTTTTAAACCTGGTCAGCAATACCCGTTACCCGGTCCAGATCATTTGGGCCGGCAAACCCTACCCGGAGGATACCGGAGCGATGGCGCTGTTCAATCAGCTCATCAACCGTGTCAGTTTGTTTGCCAATTGCGCAGTGCTAACCGGTTATGAGCTGGAAATTTCAGCCGCTTTAAAAAAGGGGGCAGATGTCTGGCTCAATAATCCCCGCATGTATCATGAAGCCTCGGGTACCAGCGGTATGACCGCCGCAATGAACGGCGCAGCCAATCTTACCCTGCCCGATGGCTGGGTGCCTGAATTCGCCCGCAGCGGTGAGAACTCGTTCGTCATACCGCCCGCGCCCGATGAATTGTCCGTGATGGAGCGCGATAAGCTGGAGAACAAAGCCATGCTGGATTTGCTGCACACCCTCGTTCTACCCATGTATTATGACCGCCCCGCAGATTGGTTTCGGCTGATCAAAACAGCTTTATCCGAGATCGTTCCGGCCTTTGGCAGCGACCGGCTGGCGGATCAGTATTACGCAGACCTGTATCGGTCCCAGGCTGATTGACGACAAACACATCCCCGGATGACCGGCGTCATGTTTTTACTGCCGCACATTACTAAACTTTACAGGCAAGAAAGTTAACTGGATATTATGAAAACGATTCTTGTCATCAACGATGGCTCTGCAGCAGCCAAACATGCCTGTCTTTTAGCGCTGCAACTGGCACAAGGCGCAGCTGCGGATCTGTTGGTCGCCAACACCGCACGTCTTCGAACGCCCGTTGCTTCCCGAATCATGGCCGGTCTTCGTTTTCAGCCGCCGCAGGCGTTACCCGCACCCGCGCTGATCAAGCAGTTGCATGCGCTGAACCGGGAAGCAGCCGGCTATCAGCCCCAGATCACAAGCCTGGCTGTACCTGGGCCCGATGCCGCGCAGCTCGCAGCACTGGCCGGGCAAAACAAGTGCCTGATGGTTGTCAGGGGAACAACGGCTGCAGGCAGCAGTGACCATACAGCGGCTGGATTTGCCCTCCAAAGTTTATTGAACAAGCTCCATTGCCCTTTGCTGCTGGTGCCGGAAATCTGGGTCCTAAAGCCGATCGAACGACTGACCTATATCGCCGATCTGCGCTATTGCCGCCTGAGTATTGTACTTTACCTTGCGGAATTAGCCGCCCCGATGCAGGCGGGGCTTTCCGTTGCTCATCTATCAGCCAAAGGCCTGCCCCATATTGATGCGTCCTACGGACAACAGTTGTTTGCCGAATACATTGCCGCTCCCATCCGCTATGACCGGCTCAGCTTTAATAATATAAGGGAACGGGACCTCAAAACTGCAGCAGATGTAATCATTAATGGCATGCATAATGACGTCCTGGCGCTGGTGAATCATCGCTATCATTTCAAGCAGCTCATCGGCGATCAGCTGTGCGATCAGCTGCCGGAAGCCCTGAGCGTTCCGCTTCTGCTGTTTCCTTACTAACAAGATAAAACGTGAAGAATCAAACCGAATTCTGGCAATGGGAGGCTGCGCCAGCGCTCAGTCAGTTAAACAGTAATGCCGATGGGCTTTCCGCCACGGACGCAGCGGCCCGGCTGAAAGATCTTGGAGCCAATACCTTAAGATCCAACCCTAAGACATCGGCCGGATTATTATTCCTTTCCCAGTTTAAAAGCCCGGTTACCCTGCTCCTGATCGTGGCGGCCCTGCTGTCTGCGGGACTGGGCGATACGGCTGATACCGTCATTATTCTGGTGATCGTGTTGATCAGCAGTCTGCTGGGTTTCTGGCAGGAAAGAGGTGCCGCTAATGCTGTAAGCCAGCTGCTGAAAATGGTGCAGCTCCGCTGTGCGGTGCTCAGGGACGGCCGCAGCCGGGAAGTGGCTCTCGAAGATGTAGTTCCCGGCGATATCGTATTACTGTCCGCCGGTGATATCATCCCGGGCGACTGCCTGCTGTTGACATCAAAGGAACTCTTCGTAGATGAGGCTGCCTTTACGGGTGAAACTTTCCCGGTAGAAAAAAAATGCGGTGTAATGCCGGAGGTTACACCGCTGGCCAAGCGTACTAATGCCCTGTTTATGGGGGCACATGTGATCAGCGGAAAAGCAACCGCCCTGGTCATCCATACCGGCATGCAGACCGAATTCGGGAAAATATCAGCCGACCTTCAAACCAAGACGCCCGAAACGGATTTTGAGCGCGGGATCCGTAAATTCGGCTACCTGCTGATGGAGATCACGCTGCTGCTGGTCATGGTTATTTTCGGCCTCAACGTCTGGCTGCATAAACCGGTGCTCGATTCTTTTATGTTTTCCCTGGCGCTGGCCGTAGGGCTGACACCCCAGCTGCTGCCGGCCATTATCAGTGTGAATTTATCAGTTGGTGCCCGCCGGATGGCGCAAAAACAAGTGATCGTCAAACGCTTGTCCTCCATTGAGAACTTCGGCAGTATGGATATCCTTTGCTCGGATAAGACCGGCACGATCACTGCCGGCCTGGTCACCCTGAAAGATACGCTGGACTGCGCGGGCAACTCCAGTCAAAAAATATTACGTTATGCCTGGCTGAATGCCTCCCTCCAGCAGGGCTTTCACAACCCGATTGACGAGGCGATCTGCAAAGCTTACCGGGAACCGGAAAAACTGCCTGCCGTGCAGGCCGAGATCCCCTACGATTTTATCCGTAAGCGGCTGACTATTCAGGTCATGCAGGAAACTCAAAGCCTGGCGATCACTAAAGGCGCGCTGAACGCCATACTAAGCATTTGCAGCCATATGGAAAGCGGTGGCGAGATCGTACTTCTTACTGCAGCGCATAAGGCCGACCTGTTATCCCATTACCAGCAGCTGAGCGCGGCAGGCTACCGGACCCTCGGTCTGGCCGCTAAAAATATTGCTGCCGGCGAACTGATCACCCGGGAGTCGGAATGTGACATGACCTTCCTGGGTTTTGTAGCATTATACGACCCGCTGAAGCCGGGCATAGCGGCCACGATCTCACAGTTGGGTCAGCTGGGGGTTGCCCTAAAAGTGATCACCGGGGATAACGCCCTTATCGCGAAAAGCCTTGCCGCACAGATCGGCCTTAGCGCCCCCCGCATACTGACGGGCGGACAGCTACAGAAAATGAGCAATGCTGCGCTCCTGCACGCGGCGCCGCTGACGGATATCTTTGCAGAGGTAGAACCCAATCAAAAAGAACGCATTATCATCCTGCTGAAAAAAGCCGGCCATGTCGTTGGTTTTATGGGCGACGGCATAAATGATGCGCCAGCACTGCATGCCGCCGATGTAGGTATTTCCGTCAATAGCGCAGTTGACGTCGCCAAGGAAGCGGCGGATATCGTACTGCTCGACCAGGACCTGCAGGTATTAGTAGAAGGGATCATGGAAGGGCGCAAGACCTTTGCCAATACCATGAAATATATCTTTATGGCGACCAGTGCTAATTTCGGCAATATGTTCAGTATGGCCGGAGCTTCCCTGTTCCTGCCGTTTCTGCCGCTGTTGCCCAAACAGGTATTATTGACCAACCTGCTGACGGATTTTCCTGAAATGGCCATCGCGACCGATAAGGTGGATGAGCTCCAGGTACAGGCGCCGCAGCGCTGGGATATGCATTTTATCCGCCGCTTCATGGTCACTTTCGGCCTGCTGAGCTCTGTATTTGACTATCTTACTTTTGGTATCCTGCTTTGGCTGTTCCATGCCAATGAAAAGGTTTTCCAGACTGGTTGGTTTACGGAGTCGGTGATCTCAGCGATCCTGATCGTGTTGGTGGTGCGTACCCGCCTGGCTTTTTTCAAAAGCCTGCCCGGTAAGTACCTGTCCGCGGCCACACTGCTGGTACTGGTACTGGTACTGATCATCCCGGTAACGCCGATGATGGACTGGTTCAACTTCACCCGCCTGCCGCTGTCCTATTACGGCTGGATGATCCTGACCATTGCAGGCTATATCCTTACCGCGGAACTGGCCAAGCAATGGTTTTACCAAAGCACGCTGCGGCTGATGAAAAAAAAGAGAGGGATTTGATGCTTTCTCTCAATCTTTAACGTGACCGGCATCATGTTTTGCGGGCGCAATTATGGAGAAATTTGTCCAAATCACATTCCATATGAAAACAATATTGGTACCCACAGATTTTTCTCCCGCTGCAGCCAATGCCGCCAGCTATGCCTTATTCCTGGCGCAGCACCTGCAGGCTGACCTGCTACTGACCCATGCCTTCAAAGTGCCGGCAGAATCACGGGCAGCCGCGCAGTCGGCCTGGCCGCCGGAAGATTATCAGGAGATCCGCCGGGAAACTGGTCATGAACTGGACCAGTTGCGTCATACGCTGGAAAAAGAAGCCGCCAAAGAAGTTTCACCGCCTTTTTTCCCCTCTGGTATCAAAGGGATCACCGAACAAGGCGATGTGACCACCACCGTACGTAATCTGGTCGATCAGTATCACGCACCGCTGGTAATCGTGGGGATGTCCGGCGCAGGTCTGCTGCAGCGGTTTATACTGGGCAGCAGCAGCCGCGATCTCATCGAAAAAGCCACTTTCCCGGTATTACTGGTGCCTTCAAAACCGGCACCGCGCCAGCTGAAAAAAATCGCTTTTGCTACCGACCTCAGCAAGGGCGATATAGACATCATCCATTCCCTGACCAGCCTGGCACGGCCTTTTAACGCGGATATCCTGATCGCTCACGTCACCGATGCGAAGTATGACCAGCCCGATCGCCAGCAGCAGGTGGACGAGTTTCTGCGCGAGTTGACGTGCAAAGCAAATTATGACCGGATCTATTACCGCCATATCAAGAGCATGGATGTTGATCATGGGCTCGACTGGCTAAGCGAACACGGCATGATCGATATGCTGGCCATGGTGCACCGGCCCCACCCGGTGCTGGAACGGATCCTGCATGGCAGTCATACACAACGGCTGGCCAAACATGTGCAGATACCGCTTTTGGTATTCCCGCCGGATGCGCATCACGTTTGCTTCTGAACTAAAATATGCTGACGGTCATTCCCGGAAATGCTGCTCAGCATTTTATTGATCCACAGGTTGCGTAACTTGTAAGATGATAAAGCTGAAGCCTCTGGAAGGCAAAATGAATGCAATGATACTGGAGAGTCCGGGTAAACCGCTGCGCTATCAACAAGTCGATATTCCCCAGGCGGCCGACGGCCAGCTGCAGATACGCGTGATCGCCTGCGGGGTATGCCGCACAGATCTGCACATCCTGGACGGTGAACTGAACGAACCGAAACTGCCGCTTATACCGGGCCATGAGGTGATCGGACGAGTAGTCTTTGCCGGAAAAAAAACACAGCACTTTAAACCCGGCGACGTCGTAGGCGTTCCCTGGCTGGGCTATACTTGCGGTGAATGTAAATTTTGTTTGTCAGGCCGCGAGAATCTTTGTGACCGGGCTTTGTTTACCGGCTATACGCTTGACGGCGGTTACGCTGAATATATGGTAGCCGATGCCCGCTTTTGTTTCCGGATGCCGGAGGGTTACCGTGCGCCGGCGGCCGCCCCTTTGCTTTGTGCCGGACTGATCGGTTTCCGTTCTTTCCGGATGATCCGTGCAGAGGCGAAGCTGATCGGTCTTTACGGATTTGGCGCAGCGGCCCACATCATCACCCAGATCGCTAAAGCCCAGGGCAAACAAATTTTTGCGTTCACGCGCGAAGGAGATACAGAGAGCCAGCTGTTCGCGATCCGCATGGGCGCCGTTTGGGCCGGCAGCACCAACGATCACCCGCCTGAGCAACTGGACGCTGCGATCATCCTCGCACCCGCCGGTGAACTGATCCCTAAGGCGCTGCAAGACACGGAAAAAGCCGGGCAGGTGATTTGCGGCGGTATACATATGAGCAATATTCCTTCTTTTTCATATGACCTGCTGTGGGGCGAACGTTCCGTTCAATCCGTGGCGAACCTGACCCGTGAAGACGGCGAGGCATTATTAGTGCAGCTGCAAAGATCGCCGGTGAAAACACAAACTACTTTATTTCGCCTGGATCAGGCTAACGAAGCGCTTGACCTGCTGCGCAAAGGCAAACTGACCGGTGCCGCCGTTCTGGTCATGGAATAGGCCACAAAAAAAAAGGCTGCGATCGCAGCCTTTTAGCCAAACCCGGCATTTTATTCGCGGGCCATTGCTGCGGGAATGATCATTACCGGAAACTCCTGCTTTTCCAGCAGGGATTTGGCCTGCGTGCCGCTGAATAGCCGGCCCAGTAAGCTGTGATGGTCATGTACCAGTACTAAAAGATCGGACCCGTTCTCCGTGCAATACCCATTCAGCCGGTTGACCAGGTCCTTACCGCTGATAGTCAGGTAGCTGATGCCCGGAAAATTAAATCTGGCCACATGATTTTCAAAAGCCAGCCGTTTAGCATCAGGAACGGCCTTTTCACCCCAAAGGTTCACATGCACAATATCGATCTTAAAACCGAACAGCCGGCCAAGCCTGGTCAGGTAATGTACCGCGTTCAGATCTGCGTCATCGTAATCGGTAGCGATCGTTACCTTCTTTAATTGCTTCAGCGGCTGACCAGCAGGAAGCACGATCACCGGACGGTCCACGTGGCCGATTACCGCTAGCGTATCGCTGCCCGTCAGCAGGTGGTCCCAGGCGCTGCCCTGACGGGTACCCATCATAATCAGTTCAATGGATTCATTTTCCAGCAGCTCGCAGACCTGCCCGCCTAAACTGCCCATCGCCTGGCGGCAATATACACTGGGATGATGGACGGTTGCCGGCAGTGCTGCGATCACCGGTTCCAGGTCTTCCTTCATGAAGGACAGTTTTTCTTTGCCTTCATCTGCCCATAAGAGTTCTTCCACTGACCAGGGATTCCCGCCGTATTCCGAAAGCACCGGCTGGCTGACAAAGGTATTGAACAGGATCAGGTTAACATTTAATTTGGCGCTGAGGTATACGGCTGATTTGGCCACCTCGTCAGCCTGCGGGCCGAAATCGGAGAGTACAAGGATCTTTTTCATGGTTATTGATTTGAATTACGGACAATTTCGGTATCCTGCGCCGTTGCCGGAATGAGCGCGGTCAGCTTGAATGCTGATGCTGGGCACATTTCGCGCATAACATATTTAACAATGATGAGGATCAGCATTCCGGCTGTTGCTGGTCATAGCAGGCAGTAGTGCGGCCCGGTAAATTTGTCTCATAATTCAAATACATATTATGAAAAATTTTAAATTTTTTCTACTAGCCTTCGGCTTATTTTACGGGCTTAACACTTTTGCCCAGGAAAAAAATGAATGGGATTTCCGACTGCGGGCAGTTGGAATCATCCCGCAGGAAAGCGCGACGATAGGCGTTATCGGCGGTAATATCGCACTTACCAATTCCTTTATTCCCGAACTGGACATCACGTATTTTTTTGCAAAGAACCTTTCCGCGGAATTGATCCTCGGTACGGCCAAGCATAAAGTAAAAACACAGGGCTCGAATTTAACGGCTATCGGTGGCCCGTCATCCGCCGATGTTGATCTGGGCAGTGTTTGGTTGTTGCCGCCGACACTGACTCTGCAGTATCACCTGCCCACCGGTACGGCCTTCAAGCCTTACCTTGGCGCTGGCGCCAATTACACCTTTTTCTACAGCGCCAACAAAGGCACGGTCGTGCAGGGCATCGCCTATAAAAACGGATTTGCATTCGCCGCCCAGGCAGGCATCGATTACGATATTAGTAAAAAGGTGTTCCTTAATGTAGACCTGAAGAAGCTGCTGCTGTCTACCACCGCAACTGTTAACGCAGCAAACCTGACCCCGGCCGGCAGTCCGGGACTGGCACCTGTATTACAGAACATCAACGCGGATGTAAAGATCAACCCCTGGGTGATCGGTTTAGGCATCGGTTATCGCCTAAAATAATAATTTCAAGAAGATCCCTGAGAAAACAGGGACTTTGCTTTTACTCAGTTAATTCTTCATTTTTAAAAGGCGGTCTGCATCCAGCAAACGGATCAGGCTGCCTTTTCTTTCGATCAGGCCTTCCAGCTTGAAATCTGTGATCGTGCGGCTCACCGTTTCGGTAGCCATGCCAGCCATCGTTGCCAGCTCCTCCCGGGAAACTTTAAATTCTGCCGGTTCAGCCAATTGCTTATGCAAGCGAAGTATCGTGCGGGCTAAGCGCTTGCGCACCGAATTGTAGGCGAGCTCCAGTAGCTGACCTTCTTTTTCCCTGATATTATTGGAAAGTATTTTCAGGAATTGCTGGCTGATGTCAGGATAGCGATTGATCAGGTTCATCACCATTTCTTTTGGCAACAGGCAAACCGCGGATTCTTCCATCGCTTCGGCTGTTTCATTTTGCATATCGTCCAGCAATAAGCCGTTAATACCTATATAATCCTCCGCCCGGTAAATGCCGGTCATCAGTTCACGGCCGTCCTCGGCTAGCTTGATCGTTTTAATGCAGCCTTCCAGTACCAGGTATAAGCCCTGAGCCTGGTCACCGTCGTAATAAAGGAGCTGTTTCTTTTTGATCTGCCTGACTTTACGTCCGGCGATCAATTTCTTCAGTTCAGCGCTGCCCTTCATCTGCCCGGCTGCCAGCCTTTCCAGGCTGACCAGGGAACGGCTGTAATAGATCTCTAACTGCTCTTTTTTCTGCAGTCGGCATTCGATCGCGTGCAGCAGTTCTACATCATCGAATGGTTTGGTAAGGTAGTCATCAGCACCCATTTCCATGCCTTTCCGGAGATCAAGCCGTTCAGCTTTAGCCGTCAGGAAAATAAATGGAATAGCGGCGGTCTCCGGGTTTTTACTGAGCAGGTACAGCACCCCATAGCCATCGAGCTCAGGCATCATGATATCACACAGGATCAGGTCAGGACGGTTTTTAACAGCAGCATCCACACCCGTCTTCCCGTTTTCGGCCTGTAGCACCCGGTAACCGCTCAGTTCCAGGATTTCTACCGTGCTTTCACGGATATCGTTGTTGTCTTCAATAAGCAGAATTGTTTTCATGAGCGCTCGTTTAATAGGCAATAACCTTGCTCACAAATATCTGGTCGGCGGGTTGAAACCGCTATTGCCAAAGTCACTTAAAAAAGTGACTGTTGTCATATATGCAAACAGCCGCCTGTCTTTCGACTGGCGGCTGCAGCAGCGTTGTCCCGGTTAAAACATGAGATCGGGTTCTTCTACCTCCAGCTGATTCTTTACTGCTGTCACTCCGGGTCCCGCCCAGGCGACTGCTTCCGCATCTTCCAGTTCGGCAAACGAACGCACATTACCGCGTAACGTAACCACGCCTTCGAAAACTTGGGCGGTAATTTTGCCTGCGTCCAGCAGCGCGTTGCGTTCAAAGGCCTCACTGATCTGCTGTTCCAAATGCTCCGGCGTAAGCCGTGGCTTCACGGTGATCTCATTCAGCAGCATTTTCAGGCCGGTAATATGCTGAGTCGCCGTTTGCGCAATGATCCGCTGGTAGGCCCACTCCACTTCACCCTGCAGTTTGGCAATACCGCCTTCAACCTTCACCTTGATCTGTTCTTCGTCTACCGCAGACTGCCATTTCAGTGCGTTTAGGATCGCTTCGGCGATCTCTGCGTCCGTTTTTTTGTTAAAAGCGGACACACCTTCCTGGATATCTTCGGCAATGGCTTTAACTCCCCTTATTTTTTTGGCCGCTTTTTCCGCCGCCAATTTCTGGGAATAACTTTCTACCTGGCCGGAAAGTGTAACGACGCCGTGTTTAACGGCCACGCCGATCTCGGCAGCATTCAGAATCGGTTCCCAGCGGAGGGCATCAATCACGTATTTTTGAATTTCTATATCAGTTTTCATGCTTATGGATTTTTAATTTTTCTGTGGTTTTAGTACCAAAAGGGGCACCGGTATCCGACCGGCGGCTTTTTGGGTATGGCTGCCATTGATCAGTTGATCAAAAAAGTTATGTTCCCGGTGTGCCATCACCATCATATCGATGTGAGCGTGCTGTACAAGCCATTCCAGGCCTTTCTCCACGTGATCGCTTTTTACCGTTTTATAACTGACATTTTTATAGTTTAGCTTACCGATCAGTTCCATTAATAAATGCTTAACAATAGCGCTGTATTCTGGATCGGCGCTGTTCTGTTCTATGTGCGCCAGGATCAGCTCGCCATCCATCGCCTCGGTTAGTGTTACCAGCTGATGGATCAATTCAATGTCTTTTTCAGGCTGTTTAAAATCACTGCCGAAAGCAATGCGCTGAAAAGATTTAAATTCCACGCCGGAAGGTATCAGCAGTAAAGGAACTTTTGCGACTTCGATCAGTTTGCGGCTGTGATTGCCGATCATTAAAGTACCCAGCGGATCATTGCCGTGTGCGCCGATGATGACCAGGTCAGCCCCATATTGCGCCGCTTCATCATTGATCACATCCGTGACAAAACCGGCCTCATGGATACAGACGATCTCGGGTTGAAAATCATCAGGGCCGGCCTCCGCAATCAGCGTCGCTTTTAATTTTTCCAGTTCGGTATAGCTGTCCTGCATCATATCATCATATACTTCCATCGGCCAGGCGACCATCCCGTTCTGCGGGATCTCTGCCGGTACATTCAGGGCATGGCAAATCAAAAGGCGCGCCTTCAGCTGTTGGGCCATGGCATAGCCATAGCTGGCCGCATGCCCGGCGTTAGGCGAAAAATCTGTAGCGATGAGCAGTGTTTTCATAATCTTATTTTTGATCTAAAGTTCTTAAAATGCCTTCGGAAATAACCTGTCCATCATCAGCCGGCGGCGTGATGTTCATCATTTTAGGGCCGGAATGCTTTGAGCAATTTTAGCGGATAAATTCACGCATATGTTTGAAACAGGAATTGTACTCTCCGGCGGCGGGGCCCGAAGCATCGCGCATCTAGGCGTTTTACAGGGATTGAGAGATATGGGCATCCGGCCGGATGCTGTAGCAGGCGCGAGCGCCGGTGCGGTACTGGCCGCACTTTGCGCTGCCGGGCTCTCCCCGAGGAAGATCCTGAGCGCCGTAGAAAAAAGCGCCACGACCGGCTTGCTTAACAAGCTGTTTTCCGGATCTGGCCTGTTCACGGTAGACGGGCTGAACCAATTATTTAAAGACACCGGTTTGCCGGAACACTTTGCCGACCTGAAAATGCCGCTCTGGGTCGCTGCGACCGATATCGGTACCAGCCAGGCGGTAAACTTTTCGAATGGCCTGCTGCAGCCTCCGCTCATTGGCTCCTGTGCTGTACCCGGTATATTTTTACCGGTGCATTTCCAGGGCCGCTATCTGGCCGATGGCGGTATCCTGAATAATCTTCCTGTAAAAGAGATTCGCACAGCCTGCCGGTTTTTGATTGGCGTCAATGTCAATAAATTTCACCGGGGGCTGCCCAGGCGCATGAGCCGCCTGCAGGAACTGGACCGTTGCTTCCAGCTGGTACTTGCGGAACAGGTAGCCGCCAGCGCCGCCTCTTGTGACCTTTACCTGGAACCCGAGCTTCAACGTTATCCGATGTTTGAATTAAAATACCCTGATCAGATTTTTAAGGCCGGGTATCAGGCCGTGATCAAACAGGAAAATCTATTGCTTAATCATTTGTATACGCATGTCCCGGCAGGATAAGGCAACATTCGTCATTCAAAAAGTACAACCGGCATTATTAGGTTTAATGGATGGCTCTGTATCTACTCTGGCACCAATTTTTGCTGCGGCAGGCCTGACCGGGCAGCCGATCAAAGCATTTTATGTGGGCCTGGCTGCTTCGCTGGGAGCCGGGATCAGCATGGGATTGGCCGAAGCGTTATCGGATGACGGTTTGGTTACCGGGCGTGGAAATCCGCTCATACGGGGAGGCATAACTGCTTTAGCAACCGCCATAGGCGGTATGCTGCATACCCTACCTTTTCTCATGTCCGATATCCGGCAGGCTTTGCACCTGGCTTATGTTATCGTTATCGCAGAATTGCTCATCATCGCTTTCATCCGTTACAAATTTATGAAAACACCGCTGATCGCTACCTTGTTACAGGTGATCATTGGCGGCGGCCTTGTTTTTATTTTAGGGATTTTTTTAGGAAAAGCGAGCCCTTAAAGATCAGGCACCGTTTATGAAAGTTTATTTAGAGTTTTGGTCATGACAGTTGCTACTTGTGATGCGCGATAAATACCGGGGCATCGACGGCAGCGATCAGCTGATCGGCCATGCTGGTTTTGAACATTCTTGATACCGCGCCCCGGCTGTAGGCCCCCATCACTACAATACTATTGGGCGACACGGTCTTCAAATGTTCCGCCAGCGCAGATTCCGGTTCGCCTTCCAATATGGTATAAACGGCCTCCGGATAATGGCAGCTGATAAATTCTTTGATCAGCGGGTCATCAGGCAGTTCGATTGCGTTAGGGTCATCTTTAGCAAAAACGATTTCGGCTGGTAAATTACGCAACCAGGGTAGCAGGTAGTTGAATAGTTTGATCGCAAATACTGCCGAAGGGCCCCCGTCATATAATAGCACGATCCGCTCGATAGACTGAAAAGCAGCAGGTACCACCAGCACAGGACTCTGCGCGGCGGCCAATAGTTGTTTCAAGAAAGGAGTAGGCTTCGCTAAGTGGAAATGATTAAACGTTTCTTCAGCATTAATCACGACCAGGTCGCTGTATATACTTTCCTTCAGCAGGTCGTCTATCGCAAAACTTTCATCCTGATGCACCTTATAATTAACGTTTTTGGCTTCGCAATGCTGCTTGAACTGATGAACAGCCAGTTGGCGTGTGGCCTTATCTTTATCCATCAGGTGTTTAAGCTTGGCCTGGGAAATTCCCTGGCTGCCGACCATATCGTAGAGGTTAAAGCTGTGATAAAGGAAGTCTTCGAGGAATACCCCGGTCAACAGGGCCTGTGCCTGAGCAGCAAGATCGACCGCATAGTCAAGCGTTGCCTGCGAGAATCTTAGGCCGTCAAAAGCCGCACTGATTTTTTTCATGATCTACCAATTAGTTTTGATTCAAAGATAGAACCGGCCGTCCGTGGAATCCCTGACGCTGGTCAGCGCTAATAATGATCTGCGTCACACGCCTGACAACGTTAGGTTCAGGACTTTGTGATCAGCCGCTGCAACCGCCAGTTGGTCAGCAGACATATCAGGGCGATCAACACGGTAACTATACCCAACGATATAACCATCGTTCGGGTCTGGCTCAGTGCATTTTGATGGGACTGGTTGAGTACGGTGAATTTTTTCTGCAACAGCCCCTCCAGCATGGACAGTTCAGCTCGGATATCATAGATTTTTGTTTCTTCCTCCAGCGCGGTGCGCATTTTACTTTTGCCGCCTGCGGGGCCGTTAGCCGGCGCAGCCCAGTATTGTTTCAGGTCCGCGATGCCACTGGCGGCTGAGTCCACAGCCGCCCGCTGATCCGGATCATGCTGGGTCAGGAATTTTAATTCATTGATATGCTCCTGAAGGCTGTCTGACGCTTGTTCATAGGCCAGCCGGAACAAATTTAAGCCGGTTCGCCGGTATCGGATGCGCGCAATATCACCCTGGTAAATGGCCAGGTCAGTTGTATGGGACCTGACCAGCAGTCGCCCGGTTTTTTTAATAGCCTCAGCCCATTGCCCCTGCCCGTATAAACTGTTGATGCACAGCGAGGTGCTTAGGATAATCAGTACGATGATCAGCATCAGGCCGGTATTCATCATTTTTCGGGCAATCGGAGTGATACTCATCGGGATCGGATTAGTGGTAAATCAGCTGACAATATTCGGGAATATTGGTTTATAAATGATGACGAGCATCAGGTTCTGGCCTGATGCTCGTCATCTGTTTCCGGGAAAGCTTTGCTTATTTTTGACTACCCGATGGATGGATTTATTCCTGTTTCGGCAGATGCGGTTAAAACCGTATTACGGAGCCGGCGGTCCCGGCTCCGATTTTTTATCTGTAAGCTCCGAAAGCATCATCCGTTCGTAAAACAGTGAACAATTACGGCTTACTTTTTTTTATCCCGATACCAGACTGCACCCGTTCCTGGATCTCCTTAACGGTCCAGCGCCGGCCTTTTTGTATCCAGGCCTGTAATTCCGATTTATAAAAATAGATCCGCTTTCCTTGTTTGTTAACGGGTATTTCTTTGCGGCTCACCTTGCTGTACAGCGTCGGAACCGCCAGATCTAAGAATTTGGCGGCTTGGGTAATGTTCAGCAAGTCATTCTCATCGCCGGCAGATCTTGGATCTTTCGCTAAATGTGATTCGATCTGACTGACCTTTTCTAATAGTAGCGCCACAGCTTCGGGGAGCTTTTCAAATGTTAGGACTTCCATAGCAGGGGAATTGATTTAAAATAACAGGAAAACCTTACTGCGAACCCGGCTCTTGAACAAGGGCTCGTAGCGGATATAACCAAATTCATGGAGGTCGCGGATATATTGGTGATAGGTCGTTTTGGACGATATCTTAGCGACCTCCATGAGCTCGTGACTGTAGAACTGCAATGGCCTCGGACACCCCATTTGCTGCCAGTACTGCAGGATCGCCGCATAGATCCCAATATGGGTAATGCTAATGCGGGCATCCTTTTGAATGGCGGCAAAAAAACCAGTTAAGGGGGTGAACAGGTCCATGGCAGGCTTAGTGAACTTTTACACCTTGCTTCTTTTTAGCCTGCGGGGTTTGGCCGGATTCCGCCACTTTTTCCTTTTGTTCCTGGCGCTGATCCTGTTTCTGATCCTTCGTTAATTCAGTTTTTGGGGTTTTACTAAGCTCGATACGCTGAGCGTTGCCATCGTAAAAATCAAAACGCTGCTGGCGCGGGTTGGCGGCAACCAGGCCTTTGATATCTTCACCGTCCTTTTGAATGGTAACCTTTACCAAATTGCCTTTTTCAAGAGATGCTAAAAGGCGGTTACGGTCGTAAGGCTCTGCCATTTCTTTGACAGGATATTGCGCCAGTTCTTTTTTGTGATCCCAGAACATGGTTTTCGGCAGAAAATTGCCATGGGTATCGGTTTCTTTAAAGTTCAGATCCTTCCAGGCGGTATAAGTTTCACCGGTCGGCTTCATACGCTCTTTACCGTCTACAACAACCTGTTCCATCTTAGGCTGCTCTTTATATACCGCACGTCCTTCCAGCATATTATACCTTTCCTGTAAAGTATAATTGTGCTTCTCCCCTATTAAATAGGTTTGGGTCAGCGCATCATCTTTACCCGGCGGCTTTAGAGAAAGGTCAAACTTGTTGAAAAAATACAGATCGGTTTTATCCGATTTGCTGAAATGCAGCATAGATGTCGCTTCATCCTGACCGAACTTTTTACTGTGGCTTAAGGTGAACTCATTGGCACCTTCCAGCATTTTTGCTTTTAACGGCTCGTTTAATCCGTCACCAAAACCAGTGTACAGTAACTGGCTTTTTAGATAGTCATGATTTTTTTGATTAAGCATAATATTCCAATTTTTAGTGGTTAAATATTCATTTGTAAAATGACCCGGGTAAACAGTGTGCTGTGATTGCTGAGTCGTCGTTGGTTCCAACTTATCGTTATATAGACAGATCTTACCTTCCGCCGCACCAGCAAAATAATATTGGCTGATTGTCGCCGGTTGAAATAGTGATTGCAGTTCATGCCATTCATGGCGGTGATCATACGTGTGATGGGCAGATAAAAGCGTGATCCCGCTGTGAGGCTGCGCATAACCCTCCATATCCAGTTGGAGGGGCGCCTGATGAAACCGGCCAATCAGCAAATAGTCGGTATCCTTGTCTGATAACTCTGCATAAAGCACAGCATTGCCCATAAAATCCTTTGCCTGATTGTATTTTTCGAAAGATTCTATTAGCCGGGTAGAATGTCCGATCTCATAGATCTGTCCGCCGTTATGCCGGTGCCCTACCACATGAAAATCCGCGATAGCAGCGATAGGGTCAATTGTTTTCTTCCAAAGTACCGGATACACCAAACCCTGGCGAAAAGTAGCTTGCAGGTCAACATATGCCTTTCCGGGCAATAAATGCAAACCCTGCTGCGCCATTTGATTGGCGATATCCTGTGTGCTTAGGGCTACCGCATGTTTACCAGCCATACTTAGGTTATGCACGAGGCTATCTACAGGTGTGAAAATGTAGTTTTCAAACCCCATGTTAGGTTCTGCAGGATCAAGCCGATAATTGACCTGATCACAGAAATCCTCTGCTTCAATAGCGGATGGAAAGAAAAAAAGGTCGTTGATCGATATACTATCCATCGGTTCGTCCTTAAAGGCAACCCAAGGATTCCCTTCATCTTTCCCAACCATTATCTGATCAATTAAGCCATGCAATAAGCTCTCACTCATAACCGTAGATTTAAGTAGGTTTACTTAGTGGCACTATTGGCCAGTTGGTTATCCCTTAGGAGAAGGGCATGGCCATCCTTAATCTTTCCCTTGACCGCTTTAACTTTTTTGGAGAACAGCCCTTTCGCTGCGTTAATGCCGGCACCGGCAAGCTGGGCACTCATGGATGGATCGAGCGTCATAAATTCGGTTCCCTGCAGTCCACTGACCGCACCATCCTTTACCACGTTTCCTGTAACAGCCTCCGGCACACTAATTCCTTCCAGCCCATCGGTCATATCATACACGGTCAGATCGACCGGAAAAATGGTGTAGCCGATCCTGATGTTTTTCACATGCAGGCTCAGTCGCTGGTTATAAAGATTACCAGTAGCATAAACCAATTGACCTTTGGGTATCAACTGCGTACCGATGTATGCGCTGTCCAGCATTTTCATTCTTACAACCGTTCCGTCGGTCACCTTTTGTTTACCGTCCACAATGGCCGGTATAGCGAGGAATTTCTTATTGGCGGTGGTAATGGCGTTTTCATTCTTTTCTTTTACCCTTTCCGGATGCTGTATCTCCAGGATCTTTTCCAGTAAACCGCTCATTTGCATCAGTTCGGGATCTTCCGTTTTTTGCGCAGCATTGGCCGCCTGTTTGAGCGGGCTTTCATTATTTGATTGCGGATAGTTAGGCGGGTTATTTACAGGTGCAGCCGGTCGGTTGACGATCGTTTGCAGTTGGGAGAGTTTTTCATCTGTTTACACATGAATTACTAATATATTTAGTAACAACGCCAGAATTCGTTTGTTTTAAGGTTTGTGAAAGATTAGTCCGACAGCCAGTAAAACGATGATCCCGAGCAATATCCAAATGAAGAGGCGAAAGCGGCCCAGAATTTGATTTTGGACTTTAAGGTTTTCGATGGCGATGTCCATTTCCCGGAGCTGATGTTCGAAGTTGCGCTGGTCGAAACGCAGTAGCGCGATCTCTTGGTGCAACAGCACATCAGCGCTTGGTTTTGCCGGTTCTTCTGGTGCCGGTTTTTCTTCCGGCAGTTTATTTTCGATGCTGAATTCGATCTCCCGCTGAGGTTCGGGTGCGGATTTTTTGACTTGGGCCGTAAACCCGCCGGCCGCCAGGAAAGCGGTGACCGCATCGGTCCGGATGATCTTTTCCGGCAGCCCGCTTTGGTTTTCTTCACCCGCTTTAATGACAAGCTCCTGCCCTGCTAATATATCGGTGATCGCAGCGGCGAGTTCTTCATCGCCGTCAAAAAGTTCCAGTAACTGGCTCCAGTCCAGTTCATCCCGGCCGGCGAAGGCCTCCAGTACGGCGTCCAGCATGCCTGCTTCGTATTCATTGATCTCCATCGGGGTAAAAATAGCAAAATCAGGGCGCTATTTAAACCGGAGCAGCACTGCCTTGCCGGAAATACTTTCGAGCAGGGGCCGGAAAATGGTCTGCGCGTTTTCGCGCGCCTTACCCAGCAGGTCCATGTTTTTGGCATTGGCCGACAGTTTTTGTTCGGCGAGTTTGTAAACGCCTTCGACAATATTTTTGGCGTTGCCGGGAAACCAGGCGCCGGTCAGGTCATAAACGCGGGAGCGCTGGTGGTCGATCTTGGCATAAAAGATCTCGGGTTGCGGTAAGGTAACGATAACCGTGTCTTTTTGGTGCGTAATATCAATTGTTTTGATTTTCGTGAGGTCGATGCAGGCGGTGACTTCGCCGACACAAAGAAAAGCCACTTTACTGTCGGGCAAGATCAGGTGGGTCTCTTTTGCTCGATGATGTCCTTCATGGTATACTTGACGAGTTCGAGTTTGCCCATGCTGGTGATCTTGGTGACCATGGCGCTGTCGGAGATTTCGACGCGGTTGCTCAAAAGGTTTTTGACCAGTAAAAATCCGCAGATCAGCAGCAAAGCCGCGATGATATAGGTTGTCATTCGATTCATGTTCTTTGAACAAGTGGCTTTTCATTTAGTTCGCCGAAGTCACAAACAATCCCGCGGATCGCCTGGTTATTCAGGTATCAATACCATCGCCATGATCTCCAAAGAAGAACTTTTAGAAGGCCTTGAGCTACTGTACACCGGTAAAGCTTTCAAGGGATTTAAAGAAGAGAACCCGTTTGTGACTTTCCTGGGTTATGACAGCAAGGATTGGTCGAATATCTGGGTGAAATACCGCGGCCGGAAGATCTTTACCTCACTGCGGGATGTCATGCTGAAACGCGATTCGACGCTATCGCTTTAAGTTAAAACATGCCCGCAGAAAATTAGCATAGTTCTTGACAAATAGGTATTTTTTGTAATTTGCAGTTAATTTTCAACTCGAACATTAATGCATTCTACCGACGACGAAAACCTCAGCAACATGGTGCTCCAGGCACCGATCGGAATTTGTTTACTGGATGCCAAATCCCTGGTTGCGGAAATGGTCAATGAAAAGTTCCTGGAGGTAGCGGGCAAACCTTATGAGGCCATCATAGGCAAATTCTACTGGGAGGCTTTTGCAGAAGTCAGGGATCAATACGAAACGGCGCTGGCGTGTATTGCCGAAATCGGTTTTGCCTACCATGCGAATGAAGTGGAGATGAGGCTTATCCGGCACGGTAAAGAAGAATGGTTTTTTGTCACTTTCGTCTACCACCCGATCAAAGATCAAAGCGGAAAAGTGAACAAGATCGCCGTCTGGGTGCTGGAAAATACCCAGCAAGTGAAAGCCCGGCAGGAGATCGGTGGTCTGAACAAACAACTGGAAAGTGCTAACCGCGAAATGCAGGCGTCCAATGAACAACTTTCAACGGTCAACCGCGACATTTTGCTATCCAATGAAAACATCAATTTACTGAACCTCCGGCTTCAGGAATCAGAATCTGATTTTAAGCGATTAGTCGAACAAGCCCCTGTGGCTATACTGGTTTTTCGTGGTCCCGAACTGGTGATCGATTTGGCCAACCAAGCTATGCTCGAAATTTTGGGACATAGTTCGGATATCATCGGCAAGCCCCTGCTGGAAGGTTTGCCCGAGATCGAAGGCGCACCGGCGGTCGACCAGCTTTTCCATGTGTTTCAAACCGGCGAAAGTTCCGACGGTAACGAGGAGCCGGTACCCATCATGACCAACGGGAAACTGGAAACCCGTTATTTTAATTTCAGTTACCGACCCCTGCTGGACAATGGGCGGATCATCGGGGTAATGGATGTGGCAGTAGAAGTAACCGCACAGGTTTTGGCCCGTAAAACATTGGAAGCCAATGAGCAGCGACTGCAGAGCATTTTGGAGACCATGGCCGAGGGCGTCGTCATCGTGGATATTCAGGGGAAACCGAGTTATGCCAACCCGATGGCGCAGCAAATCATGGGCATTTCGGAAGAACAATTTAAAGAGCGCCAATACAATGACCTGAAGTGGCAGAACCAGCGCGTAGATGGTTCGCCTTTGCCGGCCGAAGACCACCCGATGCACGTAGCTATGCGGACCGGTCTGCCAGTATTTGACCAGGAGATCTGTATTATCTGGACTGACCGGGAAAAAATCTATATCTCGGTAAATGCCGCGCCGCTGTTGGACGTCGATGGCCGGGTGAACGGCTCGATCATCACTTTTACGGATGTGACCAGCCGGCGCAAGCAATTGCAGCAAAAAGAGGATTTTATCGGCGTAGCGAGTCACGAGTTGCGTACGCCGGTGACTTCGCTGAAAGCTGCCTTGCAGCTATTGGACCGCATGCAGGGCAATATCACGCCGGAGACGCTGGCTAAACTTTTGGGGCAGGCCAACCGCAGCCTGAACAAGTTGAGTGACCTTATCGACAGCCTGCTGAACAGTAACCGGATCAGCCAGGGCCGTTTCCCGATGCACAAGACCACCTTCTCCATTGCCGAGCTCATCAATGACTGCTGCCAGCACATCCGCTCGACCGACAGTCATGAGATCGTGCTGGAAGGCGACCTTGAGCTGAAGATCACCGCCGATGAACAGCAGATCGACCAGGTGCTGATCAACCTTTTAAATAATGCCGTGAAGTATGCACCGCAATCCAGGAAGATCATTGTCCGGGTCGACAGTCAGCCGGGCAAGGTGAAGATCAGCGTTTCGGATACCGGGCCGGGTATCCCGGCAGATAAGGTCAAATATATCTTTGAGCGTTATTACCAGGCCGAACGCCGCGGTAACGATACGGCCGGCCTCGGACTGGGCCTTTACATCTGCGCGGAGATTATTGAAAAACACGGCGGTCAGATCGGCGTCGACAGCACAGTTGGCGAGGGCAGCAGCTTTTGGTTCACGCTGCCGGTCTAACGTCCTTTAGTAGGCACATAGTGTCGTGCTCCTGAAAAACAATCCGGACGGTTTGGGGTTGATTTTTTATGGACCCGAACAACTCCCTTAACGACCCGATCTCTGCACAGGAGGTTGATATCATTATCGACCTTTTTATCAATCGCCTCGGCAATACTTTTGAAGCGGAAACGAACCATGACAGTCGGTCGGTGACAATTAACCAGATCCCCGAAGAACACAGGGCTGAGATCGCGGAGCTGCTGGCTAACCAGGGCTATCAGGTTTCTTTTAACGATTAATGCTTCCGGGGCTCGCCCGTCTTCAATGTATTTCAAAAAGGCCTCCCGCAGTTCGTCAAAGAATTTGGCCGGGCTGATCGTCTTGCGCATATAATCTCGGTGAATAGGCGGTAATGCCTGTTGAGGTTTACGCTAAAAGCTTTCTTCCAGCCATTAGACGATCTTGGCGATGGTTACTTCGGCTTCTTTGATCAATTTTCCGACGTAAATGGCGTAAGCAAGCTCATTGAGGCCGGATTTTTCGCTGGTCCACTGAAGGGGACACTGCTTAAATTGCTAGTCTCTTTCCTGACCAATCTCATCGTGATTAAAAACAATAACCCGGATAAAGCCGGGCAGGCGCCGCGGTCAGCGATAGTCAACTATCCGCACCCGCCGCTCGTCCCCTTTTCCGGCTCCATCAGGCAGACCTTGCTTAGCGGCGTTAAGCCGGCTGTTGGGGTAGGCAAATAAACAACTGGAAAATAAATTTACTTAACAAACATAAGAGCCGATAGTATATTAATTAGCAGGCTTAAATCGGAACAACAGGGCGATTCCCCAATTCTGCAAAAAAGATGTAGCCCTGTTACCTGTCAGCTTAATGGGTAAAAACCGTTTGTGGGCTTAAAATTCTCTTAATCGCACATTTAATGACCGTTTTTTAACAAATTTCTTACATAAACATAATGTTTTTATTAAATTCGTTTAATTAACTGGATATATGGAACTGCTTCATGCCTCTTCTGACGAAGAATTGCTGCCCGCATTGATTTCGGGTCGCGCGGAGGCATTTTCGGTACTTTATGAGCGTTATCACCGAAACATCTACCAGTTTATTTATAAATATGTGCATTCGGCCGCTATGGCTGATGACCTTTCCCAAGAGGTTTTTATTAAAATTTGGAATAACCGAATGCAATTGAAACAGGTGCGGTCCTTTAAAGGTTATTTGCTGGTCACCGCTCGTAACCATACGCTTAATAGTTTAAAAGCCGCATTGCGTACGGAAAATGCGATGGGTGAAGTGGTGAGGAATTTTGTTGCCCAGCGTAAGGCCACCGATGAGCGTTTGGTGGAAGCGGATTATGCCGCGTTCTTACAAAGAGAACTTGACAAATTGCCGGAACGCAGCCGTGAAATATTTCGGTTATGCCGTCAGGAAGGCCGTTCCTATGAGGAGGTAGCCCAGGAACTGGGAATCTCAAAAAGCGCTGTTAAAAACCACATGGTCTTCTCAATGAAGGTTCTTAAAAATTCTGTCGAAAAGGAATTGGGTGTGTCTTTAGCCACTGTTTTAGCTGTGATCTTCATTCGCTAAAAATTTATTTTCTTTTTTGCTACCCTCTCCCCATACCGGCGTTGTCTTATCCAAAGAAGCGCACCATTATGGAAGACGAACTATACCATAAATTACTGGTTCAACGATTTACCGACCGTACCGCTACGGACGAAGAATTGGAAGTATTTATTAAATTAGCGAATGAGGGCAAGCTTGATGCTTACCTTATGGAAGCCATGAATAACGATACTGGCATTACTCCGGACGATGAAAACGATTTTCCGTCTCCGATCAAGGTCAGACCTTTATGGCATCGGATAGCGGCGGCGGCCTCTATATTGCTTTTTGTTTCAGTTGGAGCTTATTTTATTATACATCGAACTCCACCTGAACGGGAATGGATCGCTCAAAATTTCAAAAACGACATTGGCCCGGGCGGCAATAGCGCCACATTAACTCTGGGGGATGGTAAAGTTGTAGCGCTGAATGCCAGAACCAAGGGCCAGGTAGCAGTACAAGGCAATCTAGCTGTGATGAAAACTGCTGAAGGCCAATTAGAATACCGGTCGATTGCAAGCGGCGATAATGAAATTTCCGAGAACACCTTGGCTACTCAGCGAAAAGAGCAATATAAGGTGGTGTTAGCGGATGGGACAAACGTTTGGCTAAATGACGCTTCGTCTATACGATACCCTACAGCATTCAAAGGTAAATACCGTGATGTTACTATTACCGGGGAAGTTTATTTTGAAGTCGCGCATAATGCCAGTCAGCCGTTTCGGGTTAAATCAGCAGGCCAAATGATAGAAGTGCTAGGTACACATTTCAATGTTAATACTTATTCAGATGAACCTGCGGTCAAGACCACATTGCTGGAAGGAAAAGTAAAAGTTTCATCAGCCATAGATTATAAGATAATTCAGCCAGGCAAACAAGCATTACTGAAGAATGCCCGATTATCCTTAACAAATGCTGATCTGGAAGAAGCAGTTGCCTGGAAGAATGGATATTTCCGTTTTAATAACGAAAAAATTGAGGGCGTGATGCGCAAACTGGCGCGTTGGTATGATATTGACGTCCGGTTTGACGGACCGATATCACAAGAAGAATTTAACGGAACAATCTCGCGTTTTACCAACATTTCGGAAGTATTGGAAAGCCTTCAATACTCCCGATCTATCCATTTTAAAATTGAAGGAAGGAGGGTTACCATACTAAGATAAGTTTTAACTATTGGTGATCTTATAAAAAGCCAGAGATGGGTCCAACCATACTCTGACTTTAAGCAGATCATTACCTAACTAATTAAAATTATTTAAGAACCGCGACGCGCCTCCAGCATCCTCGAAAAATGAAAAGGCACGACGCATTAATCATGCTCGACAAATGTACAAATTTTACAACAGAAATTTCGTGCAGCCGCCTGGCTGTACAGCTAAAATCCTGTTAACGATGAAGATAACCACACTGCTTTTAGTAACAGCTATCTTACAGGTAAGCGCCAGCAGTTTTGCGCAAAAAATAACCTTGTCAGAAAAAAACGCCTCTATCAAGACGGTTTTTAACAAAATACGTTCACAATGCGGTTATGATTTTATGGTAACTAAAAGTGCGTTAGAAGCCGCAAATCCGGTTACTATCGAAGTTAAAAATGGCGAATTGAAAGATGTGCTAGAACAAATATTCAAAAATCAGCCCCTGGAATATGAAATAACCAACAGATTTGTCAATATCAAGATCAGAGAAAAATCATTCCTCACCAAAGTGCTTGACGCTGTGTTAGCTAAAAACATTGGTGGAAAAGTAGTCGACCAAAATGGCGACCCATTACAAGGAGCTACTGTAGCAGTAGTTGGTTATGCCAATTCTACGACCACTTCACAATCAGGTACGTTTATTTTGCAAAATGTGGATGAAAACGCAACTATTCGTATTTCTTATATGGGATATGTAACCAGAGATATAAAGGCCGGTGATGATTTCACAACTATAAAGTTAATGATCAATGATTCCAAACTTGATGAGGTAAAAGTAATTGCCTATGGCACAACCACGGAAAGATTAAGCACGGGAAATGCATCCACGATAAAAGCTGCCGACATTGAGAAACAACCTGTGAATAACATTTTAGACGCTATGATAGGCCGCATTGCCGGCTTACAAATATCACAAACTAGCGGTATCCCAGGGGCCGCGCCCAATGTTATCATCAGGGGAGGCAGTAATATAAATACACAAATAAGTACCGACCCGTTATACATCTTGGATGGTGTGCCGGTTAGCGCTACTCAGGCGCTCAGTAATACCGGCGCGTTGGACAATAGGGCGTTTAACTTACTAACCAGCCTGAATACTACAGATATCGAATCTGTAACGGTGTTAAAAGATGCCGATGCGACCGCCATTTATGGTTCAAGAGGCGCGAATGGGGTAATCATTATCACTACTAAAAAAGGCAGGCCCGGTAAAATGGTTACTACAATAAAAGCCTCTGTCGGTTTTCAAAAAGTGGGTCATTTTATAGATCTGTTAAATACTGACCAGTATGTGGCGATGCGTACCGAGGCGTTCAAAAACGATGGACTGACGCCTAATCTTACAGTTGGTAATACTAATTATGCACCTGATCTTTTGTTATGGGACAGAAATAATGTAACTAATTGGCAAAAAGAATTTATCGGTAAAACGGCTGTAAGTAATGACTTGTCTTTTAATATGAGCGGTGGCACTGACAATACCAAATATTTCATCAGCGGAGCTAATCATCAAGAAGGTACCGTTATGCCGGGCGATTCAAAATTCACTCGTAACTCTTTCACAGCGTCTATTAATAATACGTCTGTAAACAAGAAGTTTACTTTGAATGTTACCACCAGCTATTCAATGTCAAACCTTAACCTCTTGCCGACCGACCTGATAAATTCAATATATATGGCTCCCTATGCTCCGATGTACAATGCGGACGGCTCTATCAACTGGAATAATTACCCGCTGGCTTACACGCTAAGAAAGTACGCTTTACCGACCAAAAATTTCGCCGGCAACGCATTGATGAGTTATGAATTTATACCCGGTTTAAAGTTAAAAGCAACGGGAGGAACTAATACGACGAATGTAAACATGTCGCTGGAGCAGCCTAAGGGTTCCTTTGATCCTGCCAGTGGTGCCCTTGCATCGTTGAGTAAACAGACCGTCGAAAATAATAACTGGATAGTCGAGCCACAGCTGGAATACAACCACCTGTTTCAAAAGCACCATATTAATGCCTTAATTGGAGCAACTTATCAAAAAACAACTTCAACCTCGACGCAACAAAATGGCACTGGATTTTCCGATGACGGATTAATCAGCAATATTGCCGCGGCATCCACTATTACTACAAGCTATGGGTATACTCCTTATGCATACAGTGCTTTTTTTGGCCGCTTAAGCTATGATTTTAAACAGGAATTTTTGGCGAATTTTACTTTCCGCAGAGATGGCTCCTCGCGTTTTGGAGACGGTGACAAATTCGGAAATTTTGGCGCGGTTGGTCTGGGCTGGATATTTACAGAGGAAAAATGGCTGAAAGAACACATGTCATTTCTTTCTTTTGGAAAGTTAAGGGGCAGCTACGGTATTACCGGGACCGACGGCATAGGAGAATTTCAATATTTAAATGTTTATTCTTCATCCGCCAACGGACCTGGCGGCGCTTCGGGGTTATTACCCGCCGGGATTGCAAACCCTATATTACACTGGCAATCTAATAAAAAGAGTGAAATAGGATTAGAACTTGGCTTTTTGAACGATCGCATACTTATTAATGCAGCTTATTTCAGAAATCGTTCTGGTGACCAGTTATTATCAACCCCTATATCACCACAGGCCGGGTTCTTCACTTACCCGGCAAATTTCCCTGGCGTCGTTCAAAACCAGGGTACTGAATTTGAGGTATCTACCAGAAATAATACCGGAAAGTTCACCTGGAACACCAGCTTTAACATTTCTGTATTAGATAATAAATTGATTTCTTATCCTGACTTTGACAAATCAAACCTCATCTTCAGGTTGGCGCTTAACCAATCTTTAAACGTCGTTAAGGGAACTAAATTTAATGGACTTAATGCCGCTGGTGTACCTACTTACTTATATGGTAACGGAACCACGGGTACAGCGTCGCCGGCTAATATTGCGACCTCTGCCGATCGTTCTGTACTTGGTGATAAGGACCCTTTATACGGCGGCATTTCCAATGATTTCAGTTATAAAGGTTTTACATTTGGGTTTTTTATAAATTTCTCAAGAAACAGGGGGACACCCGCCTATTATCCAAATAATATCGTTGGCGGCAGCAATAAAAACTGGACCACTTATGTGCTGAATGCCTGGCACCAGCCTGGTGACGAAGCGCATACCGATATCCCGCGATATACAAAAGGATTTACGGCTTATGATACCAATGCCCTGTTTAATACAGATCATTATGTATATCAAACCTGGTACGTTATCAGGTTAAGTAATGCAGCATTGAGCTACAATATTCCTTCTCAGATCATCTCTAAATTGGACATGACTCGTGTACAGTTGTTTGTAAACGCGCAAAACCTTTTTGTTGTTGATCCTAACAGTAAGTGGGAGTTTGACCCGCAAACTGGAAACACATCTCTACCGCCGTTGAGGACGATAATGTTTGGTATTAATGCATCATTTTAACTGAAAAGACATGAAAAATTATTTAAAACATACGCTACTTAAGACGTTGTTCGGTTTACTACTGATTAGTTTGCCATTGGTTTCCTGCAGAAAGTTTATCAGCATTAAACCAACGACAAGCCTGCTGGGCGAATATATCTTCAATTCAGACGATGCGCTGAACGCTGCATTAAACGGTGTATATATAGCTTTCAATAGCAATGTGAGCACCACCTTTGTTACACCGGGATTATTTGCGGACGAACTGGTAACCAGCACCACGACTTTAACCAGCACTGATTACATAGCACAGACTAATAGTTATACTCCGGATAATGACTATGGCTATTTTTCCACGCGTTATGCTGCGATCTATAACGCCAATTCCATATTAGCCGGCATTGATAATGCGCCAAAAATAACCTCAGCTGTAGCGGCCCAGGTTAAAGGAGAATGTTTGTTTTTGAGGGCGTTTTGCAACTTTCAACTGGTTAATTATTACGGTCCGGTGCCGTATGTTACCAGCACAGATGCAAACGTTTCGGCTATCCAGGGCAATACTCCGGTTACAACCACTTATCAGAATATCATTGCTGATCTAAAAACTGCAGCTGGTCTGATATCTGATAGCTACAGGGCAGCAAGCCGGACCAGTGCTAATAAACAAGCTGTTAATGCGCTACTCGCTAAGGTTTACCTTTACAGTAAAGACTGGGCGAATGCAGAAACAATCGCCACGACGGTCATCAACTCAGGTCTTTATACGATCACTCCAAACCTTACTAACGTTTTTGAATCGACCAGTAACGAAACCATATTCCAGTTGTATAATGCCAATGGGATTGCTTTGGGCACTTCACTTGTACCCGGAACATTAACTGCCGTGCCCTTTACTTATTCGGTAAGGTCCGATCTGGTTAATGCTTATAGCGCCGGCGATCTTCGAAAGGGTACCTGGCTTATGTCCGGAACTGGTGCAGCTGCAAGCTCCTATTATTTTAATAAGTATAAATTGCGAACAGCGAGCACTACTGTGAAAGAATACTTCATAATGTTCAGGCTAGCGGAAATGTACCTTATCAGAGCAGAGGCCAGAGCTCAGCTCAATACGCCCGCTTCCATAGCGGCTGGCGCAACGGATCTTCAGGTTACGCGCGCCCGTGCTGGTTTAACTACTCCGTTAGTAATTGCTACCTCGACAGACCTTCTTTCCGCTGTTGCAGCAGAGAGAAGAAAAGAATTAGCCATAGAAAATGGGAACCGTTGGTTTGACCTAAACCGTACCGGGCAAACAGTGAATGTGCTTAATGCGTCATCGAAAGGAATAACTGTTGATTCACATATTATGTTACTTCCGTTTCCGAAGACAACGGTGATTTTTGTAAATCCCAACATCATACAAAATCCAGGATATCCACAGTAAAAATTTCAAAAAAATTGAGTGTCCGCCTGCTATTACGATGGCGGACGCTTTTTGCGTACACGATTAAAAAATCACTATGAAAACTTTTAAAATTAAACACACCGGCTTTGCAATAGTTGCGGCAATATTACTGACAGCAGTCAATTGCACACAAGCTCAAATAAAACCATCTGTTTCTGCAAAGGCAGCAACGCGAGTTTTACCACTCGATCCGGCTGTTCGCACCGGCAAGCTTCCTAACGGATTTACTTATTACATCCGACATAACGAAGAACCCAAGAAACGCGTAGTAATGTACCTGGCAAATAAAGTGGGTTCGGTTTTGGAAAATGATGATCAGCAAGGCCTGGCCCACTTTATGGAACACATGAATTTTAACGGAACTAAAAACTTCCCTAAAAATCAACTGATAGATTATCTGCAAAAAATAGGTGTGCGTTTTGGGGCTGATATTAATGCCTATACCAGTTTTGATGAAACGGTTTATCAGCTACCGTTGCCATCTGATAACCCGGAGATAGTTGAGAAAGGGTTATTAATCATGCACGATTGGGCACACGGCGCAACCCTCGACCCTACCGAAATTGATAAGGAACGAGGCGTAGTATTAGAGGAAAAACGCCTGGGCAAAGGCGCCCAGGAACGCATGGCCAGGTTGTACTACCCTATGCTGTTTAACAACTCGCGCTACTCGGCCAGGTTACCTATAGGGTTAGATAATGTACTCAATAACTTTAAACCTGCAACAATTAAGCGGTATTACGATGATTGGTATCGCCCAAATTTACAAGCTTTAATTGTGGTGGGAGATATTAGCGTAGATCAAATTGAAAAAGAAATAAAAGTGAAGTTTGCCGACCTGAAGAATCCTGCAAAAGAGGAACCACGCACTAAATACGCTATACCGTTAACGGGTAAAAACCAGTTTTTAGCCATCACTGACAAAGAGATGCCCTATACGCAGGCGCAAATTTTTATTAAACAGCAAGGCAACTCATTAAAAACAGAGGCCGATTTTAAAAAAGCCATTATTGAGCAACTTTTTTACCGAGCAATGCGCGAGCGTATAACTGAGTTAAGCCAAACGGGTATACCTCCGTTTATTAGTGCAACTGCATCGGTGGGCGGTTTTTTGGCTGGCTTAAACAATTTTACAGCATCTGTTACCGCCAATCCGGGCCAATTGGAGAGCGGCTTTAAAGCTATCTGGCGTGAAGTTCAGCGTGTCAGAAAATATGGCGTCCTCACTTCAGAACTTGACAGAGCAAAGGCAAGCTATATGAGGGAGTTGGATGGTCAGTTAGCAGAAAAGAACAAAACTGCTTCGGAAAGTTATGTAAAGGAATACCTGCAATATTTTTTAAAAGAAACCTCATCCCCGGGTATTGATTATGAATATGCTTTATCTAAGCGTTTGATAAGCGAAATTACTGTTGACGATCTGAACGCGCTGGTTAACCTAGCTATTAAAGACACCAATCGGGATGTGTTGATAATGGCTCCCGAAAAAGATAAGGATAGACTGCCAAATGAGGCAACATTTTTAAGCTGGATGAAAGCCGTAGAGCAGGAAACCATCACACCTTACAAGGACGAGACCAATAATGAGCCGTTGCTAAAAAAACAACCGATGCCGGGTAAAATTGTGAAGTCGGTTAGGGATGAAAAATTAGATATAACTACATTAACTTTAAGTAACGGTGCAAAAGTTGTTTTAAAGAAAACAAGCTTTAAAAATAATGAGATCTACGTAAACGGTGTCGCATCCGGCGGAAATTCACTCTATCCGGACTCTGATTACAGGTCTGCGTTTGCTGCCAATGAAATTCCGAGGTTCGGTGCTGGTAACTATAATAGCTCCCAATTGCGCAAATATTTAGCAGGAAAACAAGCGGCATTGACGCTTAGTATAGATGAAAGAACACAACAAGTAAGCAGTTTTACGAAAATTAAGGACCTGCCCACGGTTTTAGAATTACTTTATGCCCATATTACAGAGCCGAGGGTAGATATCGAACAATTTAAAGGAAGTTTAGCTTCACAGGTCGCTTCGATGGCAAATGATTCTGTTAGCCCGGGCGCTGCTTTTTTAGACATGATAATCGCAACCCAACATCCCTTTTACTCCCCCAGACGGGCGCGTGCTAAAATAGCTGACATCAAAACGACGAATATCGAAAAGGCGTTCCAGATTTATAAAGAAAGGTGGTCTGATGTCTCGAGTATGACGTTTACCATTGTCGGCAGCATCGACACTATTACGATTAAGCCATTAATAGAAAAATACATAGCCAGTTTACCGTCAACTTACAAAAACGAGCACTATGTAGACCTTCATCTCAACCCAGTACATGGCTCCGCAGAGCGCACTGTATATAAGGGACAGGCACCAAGAGCAACTGTACAATTATATTTTACAGGAGATTATGAATACAACCCTAAGGACAATATCGAGATGGAGGCTTTAAGCAGTATTTTAAATATAAAAGTTACCGAACGTTTACGCGAAAAAGAATCAGGGGTGTATTCACCACAGGTACTTGGCGGTGGAACCAGTGTTGATGGAGGTTGGTACAATATCATTGCCCAGTTTGCATGCGCTCCGGAAAACGTGGATAAGCTTATTGCCGCCACACACGAGGAATTTGCAAAGATTATAAAGGATGGCCCAACGGAGACTGATCTTGAAAAATTCAAAGCTGAAGAAAAAAGACAGGAAGAACTTAAACAACAAAGCAATGGTTTTTGGTCTAGCTATTTCAGGAAACAATTGATAGAAAGTACTGATTTCAAGGAAGTTTTGGATCAGCAAAAATTACTTGATGCTTTAACCGTTGAAGACGTTAAAAGGATAGCCAACAAGTACATCAACTATCAAAATTATTCAAAATTTGTGTTAATGCCTGATAATGGAAATTAGCATTAAATGAGTTGGCAATATTGATAGCGATCCCAGTCCTGATCATTGAAACAATGTATATGATTATTCATTGGACTGCGATCGTTTTTGCGGCCAGGATGAACTTGAAGGTCGCAAAAAAATTGAAAATTTCTCCCTGTTCTTTCGTTTTTTCATTTCAGTTATGAGAAAAATATAGTTAATTAAATAAAAGTGCCCGCTGATGGAGCGGCGGGCCTTTTTAAACTTATTAGCTCTCACTACAAAACAGGTAATTTGAAATCTAATGAGCTAAGGTTGGACTTCCAATACGCGAACTTGCCTCTTTTATATAACCACTTTAGCGTTAACCAAGTTCCTCAGACCCTGCCGATATCAAAATTGATGGGAACCAGCCGTCACACACTCCGGCACATTGGCCATTGAGGCACTCCAGGCAGATAATTATACTTACCGCCAGCTGTTTTGACTTCATGAGGAATGTTAATTTCCTAAGATGAAATGCCCAACAAGTTGCACTCACTAAGACCGTCTTTCTCACCGGCAATTTACCAGACAATATCTTTTTCATATTTATTTTTTATAAAACCTAAGATCACCCAGCCAAGCGGTGAATGAATCGATCCAGGTTGCAGATGAACTTTTACTGTCACCATCGGCGGCAAAGCCGTGGCCTGGAGATTCCGCTCAAACTGACCACCTGATTCCGATTTAAAGTGACCAGGGTATTCCGGACCAAAGTGACCACCTGATTCCGGATCAAATTGACCACCCCTTTTTTGTTTTATGCTTTAGATACCGGCTGTTCTGTTTAAATGGCAGATATCGTTTCCGAAATAACGAGTTGGTCCCGTAGGCTCACTATGTATGCGAAGTCGCTTTGGAATGCCTCTATTAAAGCGCTGGGCGGCGATTACCAGAGGACATGCCTGGTAACTTACCCAAGTATTAAAGCTTCTAAGAAAATAAAGAGGTTATAGCCGCAGCAGCACAAGGCTAAATGGAAATCAGTAAATAATTATATTGTTTATGATGTTAGACCATTAGCTGCATTTCTTTGCCAGCAAACAGGTGGTCAATTTTGCCACGGAATAGGGTGTAACATATCTCCGAAACGCCCAATATCGCCAGGAAAGAATTTGTCGAACCTGATATCAGGCCCTTGCCTGATTTTTGATAGAAAGTGTGGTTGTTCTCGTCCGCACAATTCTCTTTAAAGCCTCTTTATTTAAGGCTGCAAAATCTGCCAGTAGTTCTTCTGCAATAAAATGTCATGTATTTTTCATGTCAAGTTTTTCAACATTGCCTGCAACGGGCGGTGGATTACCGAACTCTGTTGTATTCGAACCATTTCTAAGCAACTTGTAATTCGTTTATAATCTTTAATTGCTCTACCAAATGGTTCGAATTATGTCCAGTCTGGGGACGAAATCATTAATTACGCCTCCTAAATAGTTGCTCCTGAGGCTGGGCTCGAACCAGCGACCCTCTGATTAACAGAAAAAGAAATGGCGGAGGTCCATTTTTGCCGAACTAAACGTATTGCATTATTAGTAAAACTTCTGATAAGTTGCAGAACGTGAAAACGATTGCGTGAAAATTTAAAAATAGCATTTTTTAACCCGCGCAAAACACTGATATTGCAAGTAATCAGTAAACCAGCCCCTGGATTAGTCCTTGGAATTCTAACCACAGATCAAAACAACAGTTCAGTTCATGAAAATCAATTTGAAATTACCTGTATTATTTTGCCTATTGTCGTTGAATGGGTATGCTCAAAAAAAGCAATCTTCATTAATACCTTCCCAGCCATCGCAGGCGCCCGATTACTTTTGCACCTGGAATGTACAGGGTTACGTAACCAGTTATAAACCGTCGACCGTGATGCGACAGGCAATGACAGAGCAAAATATCTTTGGCAACGGTAAATACGAAAACTGGGCGGGGATGTTTACCAAATTGCATAAAGATCTTTACCTAGTGTTGGACGACGATTGGGAGACGCCGCTCAATGGCGACAAAAGCTATTATGGCAGCTTAATAGTAGATGACGAACGGTTCCTGTCGGTTAAAGGGTTATCGCCTGAACAAAAGTTAGTTTCTTTATCGGCAAAAACTAAAGGCCTTGGGTGGAAGGGGCTTGGCTTATGGATTTGCGCCCAACAAGCACCCCGACTTAAAACAACCGATAGCGTGGCATACTGGACAGAGCGCTTTAATTGGATGAAAAACTCCGGCATCAGTTACTGGAAAGTAGATTGGGGAAATGATTAAAAAAAAGCACCGTGGCGTGCATTTTTGACGAACTTAGGTAAGCAAGTAGCCCCCGACCTTATTATCGAGCAAGCCATGACACCGTCGGTAATATCAGCGGCCGATGTTTACCGTACCTACGATGTAGAAAACGTTATAGCCGTACCGCATACGATAGACCGGATTGGCAAATTACTTACTGCATTACCTAAAGGCCAGGCGGTAAGCATCATTAATTGTGAAGATGAACCTTACATTGCCGTAGGCACAGGCAGCGCTATCGGCATTATGCGTCACGAATTTAACGGCGACCTGCCCAATGGCACTCAGGATTATGCTTTCCCGCCCGTTGGCCGGGATATGAAAAGCCGGCTTGATGAGGTAACCCGTGCAGTAATGTGGCACAGGATAGCTTTACCATTTGGTATCAATAAAACCAACTTTTACATCGACACCACCATATTGCACGATTATTGGATGATGGAAGCACGCGAGTCGTGGATGGGTAATCATGGCAAAGGTTACCGCAATGCCTTTCAGGCTCCCGCGATCATCACACGCGGCCTTGAAAAGCCAGAGGTTACCTTGAGAAAAGGAGATACCATCAAACCTTATATATTGGCATCACGATATCCTAATGGCGCTGTTGCGATAGCATCTATTGGCCGTACAATAGGGCGCGAATACCTTACGCCCCGAGCCGACGTGATATTGAAAGTAGATATGTTAAATAAGCCATTTGGGATATTCGGACATTACAACAACCTAACTATTCAGGTCAAAAACCCATCGCGTTATTCGCATATATATGCTCAGGATCTGGCCGGAAATACGCCTACTGATATAACCGCACAGGTTGACCATAGGGGCAATAAATTTACCTTGTCGGGCGCTGTAATTAACAAAATCGGGTTGTCTGCGGCTTCCAGGAATGACAAATCGGAGCCTGGTTTAGTATTGATATTCAAACAATAACTAACTTGCCATTTGATTCAATGAATAGATCTCATTATTGTTAAACCATGAAATTTCTGCTCATCTTTTCATTGTCAATGATACTGTTTAGCAGTGTTAAATGCCAGCCTGCATCAGACAGTCTTTTGACCGTTCTTAAAACGGAGATCTTAAAAAAGAAGGTCTATGATAGTGAGAAGGAGATTCAATTAAAAAAATTAAAGTCGCTACTGTCAGCAACGCCACCTAATAATATTTCAGTAAAATACGTCCTATTAGGTGATTTAATTGATGGTTATAAATACTACAATTTTGATTCAGCGCATCTCTACACATATAAACTGATTGCGGTAAGTAGTTTGCTTAAGGATCGTCAGAAATTGGCAGAAAGCAGGATCAAACTGGGCTCACTGCAATTATCGTGGGGAATGTATAAGGAAGCGTTTGACTGCATTGCTCAATTAAATCCCATTTCTCTTCCCGATAGCAATAAGTTGCGTTATTACGAACTTAAAGCCAGGGCATTGAACGAATTAGCAGCTTATAATACTAACAGGTTTTATTCGCCAAATAATAAAGCTGAATCAATTAAAACGCTTGATTCAGCGGTGCAATTAAGCAAGCCAGGCACTTACGAGAAGTATAAATACATAGGGCAATTATATACCATAACAGAGCAAAAAGAAAAGGCTGTCGCAGTTTTAAAGTTGCTATTAGATAGAACTGACCTGACCGTACATCAACGCGCTATGGTAGCGAATGACCTTAGCTATTTGGTACCTAGCGCCGAAAAAGAAAAGCTGTTAAAGATCGCCGCAATTTGCGACATCCGATCATCCACCAAACAAACAATGGCCATCTTTCGGCTTGGATCAAGGCTTTTAAAAAGAAACGAATTGGAGGACGCCGAATCATTACTGACTGAGGCAATAGCGGAGGCCCGGTTTTTTGGAGGTCAATTACAGGAAAAAAATATTAGGGACGCTTTAAATCAACTTGCCGCGAAAAAATTAATTAGTTCGGAAAATCAAAAAATAAACACTCTAACCGTCCTGATTACGGCAGCCTTTGTATTGTTGATCGTTATTGTAATCGTATCCTACATCGTTTACACTCGCCTAAAAAAAGTAAGAGTCAGGGAGGTCGCAGTAAAAAAGCAAAATCAATATCTCGATACGATCAATAAAAAACTGATAGAAGACGGGCATATCAAAGAAGAATATATCGGACAGTTTTTTTATCTGATCTCAGGGTATATTTCCCAACTCGAGAAACTGAAAAGAAATACCGAGCATAAACTCAAGATCAAAAGTTATGAAGAGTTGCTGCAAGTAGCAAAAGAGATCGACATTAAAAAGGAACGGGAAAATCTTTTTTACACATTCGATACCATCTTCCTAAAGCTATTCCCCAATTTCATACAGGCCTTTAACGCGTTGCTTAAACCCGAGGATCAGATCTGGCCAAAGGGCGGCGATATCTTAAATATCAATATCCGAATATTCGCATTGATGCGATTAGGAATTAGGGATAACCAAACCATCGCGAACATATTAGAAAGCACGCTAAGCACTGTCTACACTTACAAAAACCGCATCAAAGGCAAAGCACTTTTTCATGGTGATGAGTTTGATAATAAAATCATGGAGATAAAATTTGTCGACGTTCAAGACAGCTCGCCCGAGCCAGTAACCTCAGCTAATCGGTAATATTCCATCAAAAGCACCAAAAATCATTGTGATTTTCGGATAGCCGTATTCGATTAAAAATCTGATAATTAATTCTTTATACTATAAAGTGTTATGATTTATAGTAACCTGCCTGGTTACCGCCTGTTTTTTACTCTCGCGTTACACATCTTTGTAATATAGGCTAATTGAAAGCCGACGCCAATTATTCGTTTCATTGATCGAAGCGATAACCATGAATAAACTATAATACTGAAATAAATGCCTGAGTTTCGAGCAAGGGCATGAGAATTAAATTATGCGGATGAAGATATTTTTGCTTTTTTCTTTCCTTTCAATTACAACAGTAGCTGGCAAAGCGCAAGCCGTTCAAAAGCAATATCCGGCTTTTCCGCTTACTGTTCCAGAACAAAATTCACTCAGGACCCGGTGGGAAAAGAAACCTGTTTTAGAGTTCCATCTAATTGAAGATATGGAGCAGGATGGTAAATGGAAAGTTACCAGCATTGGTAAAATGAGCTATACGCAAGATCGTGCAAAAGACGGCAAACGTTCGCTCAGGTTTAGTACTTCAATTCGTGATACGGCATTTTTAAACTTACCAGGCAATAAAACTAAATGGGGATCGCAATTCTTTAACATTAACGGGCAAGCCGGCTCTTCGTCTGTTCAACTTCGGTTTGATACCCCACAGGACTGGTCTAAATATAACCGGGTATCGTTTTGGGTTTACGTGCATGCTACGAATTTGCCAAGGCACAATATCAATTTGGGAATTAATAATGAAGGTACCGCTTCAGGTATCTTAACATCTGCCAGGACCAGCTATTGTAACGATCTTAAACCCGGACAGTGGAATCACGTATTATTTGAAATGCCGCATTTGCCCCGAAATAAGGTTACCATGTTCAGCTTAACCCGCGAACTAACCGGTAACAGTCCTGGTGAAAACGATCTGGTAACTTACGATATTGACCACATAGAATTGCAACGCGTAGCTGCCGATCAATACGAAGGGTGGACGGTTGCGCCCGATAAATTCTCATTCAGCCATATTGGTTACCGGCCTAATGATGCTAAGATTGCGATGGTTGGTACGAATGCCGGTGACAAATTTCAGTTGATCGATCAAAAAGGTGCCGTTGTTTTTTCTGGTGATGTTAAAGCCCTTCGCACTAAAAATGGCGATTTTCAGCAATTGAACTTTTCTGATTTTAAAAAAGAAGGCAACTATCGTATCCGTACAGGTAAACTCGTATCAAACCCTTTCCCTATCAAACAAAACGTTTGGCTAGCACCTGTTTTTAAAGCCCTTAATTTTTATTACTGTCAGCGGTGTGGATACGAAGTTCCTGGGCTTCATAAAGCCTGCCATATGGACTGGCAAGGCTTCAGGGGCGATGTAAAGAAAGTAGTCAATGGTGGTTATCATGATGCCGGCGATCTTTCGCAAGGGATATGGCGTACAGCAATGGCAACCTACGCAATGGAGAATAATTTGGATGCGCTGATTACGCGTAACGATGCCACCGAAGTAACCGGCAGAATCCACTCTGAAATTGCCTGGGGGTTACAGTATCTGCTTAAAACCCGTTTTGGCGACGGCTTCCATATCCACTGGTGCCGCATGCGAATGTTTACCGACAATATCATAGGTACGGTTGACGATGTGGTAATTCCGGCTGAAAATATTCCTTGGGAGAATTTTTTGGCAGCAGCTGTAGAAGCAAGAGCAGCGATACTATTTGAAAAATCGAATCCTGAACTTGCCCGCCAGGCACGCGAAGCAGCGTTGGATGATTGGCAGGCCGGAGTAGCATCGCGCATGGTTTGGCAAAAAGCCAGCTTCGAAGAAGCATCCTGGGGTGCAACGTCATCGCTGTTACTTGCAAAAATGACGGGCGACAAAAAATACACCGACCAGGCAATTACCTTCGGCAACCTGTTGACCCAGTGCCAGGAGAAAACCTTTGTGAACGGTATCCCTGTTACAGGTTACTTTTACTCAAACACCGAGCGCAAAAGTGTGATCCATAACCGGCACACCGCGTTTGAAGAAGCACCGATGATCGCTTTGGGGATGCTATGCAAGGACTTACCAAAAAACGAGAATTGGATCAATTGGTACAGCTCTGCCGTATTGTATAGTGAGTTTTTTATGAAACGGGGCAGCCAAATCTCGGCTCCTTATAATATGCTGCCAAATTCGGTGTGGGCAAAAGCCGAAATCATGAGTGATAAAGATGAAAAGCGCCGCGACCAAATGCTACAGCAATATAACGATGGTACTAAATTGAACGACGAATATAGCTTACGCACTTTCCCTATTTGGAATGATAATTTATTCCATGGCAATACCAATATTCAATTATCCGGTACCTGGGCTTTAGCCGAAGCATCGAAATTACGTAATGATGCCGAAGGTATGAAACTGGTTGGCAAGCAACTGGAATGGAATATGGGTGCAAACCCATTCGGGCAAAGCCTGATGTATGGTTCAGGTTACGATTTTGCGCCGCAATTTGCCTATTGTTTGAAAGACATTGTTGGCTCGTTACCTGTGGGTATGGATAGCCGGGCCGGGGATTCCCCGTACTGGCCTGCCACGGTTAGCGCTACCTTCAAAGAGATCTGGATGGAGCCGGTAAGCCGGTTTATGGGTGCCGTATCTGTTTATTCATCACAGGATCAGGCTAAACAACGGTTGTCAAGAGGTATTAAAATAGTTACTAAAACCACTCAATCTGATAACGGCACAGCATCCGTTACCATAATACTGACAGGAACAGGAAAACATCAGATTGATTTAAGATCATTTAATGCTAAAACTGATTTCACAGGTCAGCAAGTTAACCTTATTGCAGGTAAATCAATCACTATTCAAATATCATTAACCGTCACCGATAAAAATATACCTTATATAGCTGTAGTTTCAGCTGATAACAACCCTGATCTACGCAAGGAGATTGTCGGTTCGTACAGTACCGCGTCAATTTTAGCTGCGAAATAGAAAAATCATGAAAAAAGTGAACCTTTTACCTGTTTGTGCATGCGTAATGCTTTTGCTGCAAGTATCAATGGCCTTTGCCAAAACCCGTAATGTAGTGGCTGATTATGGCGCGGATAATACAGGCGCCACCTACGCCACGCTCAATATTCAAAAAGCGATTGATGCTTGCGAGCCGGGAGATGTGTTGTTGTTCCCGGATGGGAAATATTTGTTGGATAACGGCCTTAATTTAAAGTCGGATATGACGGTCATTCTTTCCAAAGGTGCATTGCTTCAGGCTAATATCTTGAATGTTTGGATAAAGAACCGGAGCCATATTGTTAACGGCGAAAACGTTAAGAACGTAACCATTATGGGCGGCGGAACCGTTGATGGTGGCGGTCTTCTTTATCCACGTGGCGATTATAATCTTCCACGACCGGGCCGTGGTATCCGCTTCGCCGGATCAAGCAACATAACAGTTAAAAATGTAAACGTTAGCAACATTCCCAATTTCGCGGTTGATTTTGTTAACTCTAAGGACCTAATCATTAGCGATCTTAAAATTCGTGGCCGCGGTTTTTTTAATCTGCATGGCAGTGCCGACGGTTTGGATATAGAAGGCTGCTCAAACGTATCTATTGCTAACTGCGATATCGAAGTCGGCGACGACGCACTGTGCATTAAAACCAGTACCGAAGATCCAACTCACCCCTGCAACAATATCCGGATCAAAAAATGCGTACTGGCATCTACTTGCAACGCCTTTAAAATAGGCACCGGTACCCTGGCGGATATTTACGATATCGTTGCCGAGGATGTCATCATAAACAAACACTCTAATCCCGGCGTGGGTAACCCTGTACCTACGGGTGACTGTATCTCTGCCATTGCGATAGAAAGTAATGACCGCCATAAGATTCACGATGTCATCTGCCGCAACTTTACCATTAACAGCTGTTATAACCCTATTTATTTCGATTTGCAAAATAGGAAAGATAAGAATCCTCCGGACGTGATGGGGCAACTGGATAACATCTTACTCGAAAATATTAACTGTATAAAATCAGTCTCGCAGCCAATCATTTTCAACTGGCAATGCGATGGTGCTAACAAGATGAAAGATATCACCTTCAAAAATGTCACCATACATAATTTCGGTACCGAAGCAGGTAAAATATTGACTTGTATGGATGGTAATTATCCCGATGCCAACAAAAACGGCATAGCAAATTCGTACGGGATATGGGCGCGCGGGTTGGATGGCCTAAAACTGATTAACTGTAAATTTTATGATGACGGGAACAGTAAACGCGAAAAATTTGTATGGGATAGCAGTGTGCAAAATGTAAACGCTAACGCGTCGGGCAAGTAAACAATTATATAATGAGAATCAACAAAGGAACGATATTTCTGGGACTGATGCTGACAATTGCATCTAATGCCACATTCGCGCAAAAGGCAACTAAAACAAATAAAGTGACAGTAAGCGCGACTCCCTGTATGGACGTGCTTGGCCTTTTTACCGCCGCTAATGTACCCGCTATGGCTCCGGAAGAGGAGTTAGCTCCATTGATCCTATCAACCCAGGAAACGCCCGCTAATCTGCCCGGAAAGGGATTAGCTCAGCATCCCATGCTATATGTGGGTGAGAACTGCAACCGGATGTTTTTGGTGAAAGATGGTCAAATCATTTGGACCTATAATACCGGCAAAGGGCCAGAGTTTGATGATGTTTGGATGCTATCAAACGGCAATATCCTTTTTAGCCGCATGAAATATGTGGCCGAGATGACGCCGGACAAAAAAGTAATTTGGAAGTATGATTTCAGGATACCCAAAGGCTCTAAGCATACAGAAGCACATGCCATACAGCCTATTGGTTTAGATAGGGTGATGTTTGTTTATAATGGGCTACCGCCAAAATTGATGGTAATTAACATTAAAACCGGCAAAGTTGAGGTTGACCATGAACTGCCTAAAATAGAACCGGCCGATTCAAACCGTATCCACGGGCAATTTAGAAGGGCTCGTGTCACCGCGCAAGGCACCTATCTAATCCCTTTCCTTAATATGAACAAAGTGGTAGAGTACGACAAAGATTTTAAAGAAATCTGGAAATATAATATCAATAGTCCCTGGGCTGCAATTAGATTAAAAAACGGCAATACGTTGATCACCGACGAAAAAGACTGGCTGACACGCGAGGTTAACACCAAAGGCGAAACCGTATGGGAGTTTAATTGCCAAACCGACTTGCCTGCCCAATATCAATTTACATCCGCACCGCAAAGTTGTACCAGGCTGATTAACGGGAATACCATTTTTGCATCGCGCGGTAAAGCCGGTAAGGGCCCGCAGCTAATTGAGGTTACCAAAGATAAAAAAGTAGTTTGGGTACTGTGGGATTGGAAAAACATAGGCGATGCTACAGCACTACAGGTTTTGGATGATCCGGGCATCCCTGAAATACCCGGGCAATCGGAACATTAATAAAAACTATGAAAAAAAAATACTTCAAGCAGTTTATACTGCTTTCTTTAATAAGCGTAACAATAATCCTTTCTGCGTTAAAATACAAAGGGCGTCAGGATGAGAAACCAAATGCAGGTCTAATCACCCCGTTAGGGTTTAGAGCAATCAAGCTAATCGAAGGCATAGGCAAAGTTCGCCACATTGCCATTACACAAAATGGAAACATTTACGCCAGGCTGGCCAGGCCGGTTAACGGGCAAGGCACCCTATTGTTAGAACAGGCTGATGGAAAAGCAACCGTAAAGCTAGGCTTCGGCAATTATGGCGGTACCGGAGTGCATCTGTATAAAGGTTATCTGTATACGGCTTCTAACTCCGAAATTTTTCGATATAAGGTTGATAAAAACGAGCAGGTGATAGATACCAATGCCCGCGAAACCATCGTGACAGGATTATTGGATAAAGGTACGCACGAAACCAAATCCATTATGATGGACAACGTAGGCAACATGTATATTCCTATTGGTTGCCCTTTAAATTCCTGCCAGGAGAAAGACAGAGAAAAAGGATCAATGGGCATTCCGGGCTGTCCTTTATTAACCATTAGCGGCGGCGTGTGGCAGTTTAAGCCGGACAAGCTTAATCAGACTTATGCCGATGGCCTCCGTTACGCCACGGGCTTAAGAAACGTTGTAGCCGTAGACTGGAATACCCAAACTAATCAACTTTACGTAATGCAGCATGGGCGCGATCAATTAAATAATATTTTTCCTGATCTGTTTACTGCTAAACAAAATGCCGAGATCCCGGCTGAGTGTATGTACGCTTTAAAAAAGGGCGACAATGCGGGTTGGCCATTTATCTATTACGACCGCCTGCACAATAAAAAAATTCAAATGCCCGAGTACGGCGGTGATGGTAAAAAGGAAGGCAGCGCCGAATATATTGATCCGGTTGCCGCCTATCCCGCGCACATGGCACCCGATGATATTTTGTTTTATACCGGCAACCAATTCCCGGCCAAATACAAAAATGGTGCTTTCATAGCTTTTCACGGCTCGTGGAACCGTGGGCCTGAGCCGCAGGCAGGTTATTATGTTATTTTTCAGCCGTTTAAAAATGGTAAGCCTTTTGGTGATTGGGAAGTTTTTGCCGATGGCTTTTCCGGCTCACCAGAAAAAACCGCCGCCGGCCGTGCAGATCATCGCCCATGCGGACTGGCGCAAGGTCCGGATGGCGCTTTGTATGTAACCGATGATTCAAAAGGCGCTATTTATAAAATAAGTTATGATAAAGGCGCGATAGCACAAGCCACAACCGCGTCTACAAATGAGACATCGGTTAAAATAGTAACTCCTGTAAAAACAATTTACAAAGTACCGGCAGCAATTAAGGTGTCTTTTACTGCCGGGGCTGCTGTTTATGCCCAAAGTTGTGTGGCATGCCATCAGGCTGATGGTGGCGGAGTGCAGGATTTAAATGCACCGCTCATTAAAACCAGTTATGTATTGGGTAATAAAACCAGGCTGATTAACGTATTACTTAAAGGCCTAAAAGGTGTTGAAATAAATGGCGAAAAATACAGCAACGTTATGCCGTCGCACAGTTTTTTAAACGATAAGCAAATTGCCGATGTGTTAACCTACGTGCGCAATAGTTTTGGAAACAAAGCAAGTGCGGTTACCCGTACCGAAGTTGCGGCTGCACGTAAAAGTAAATAATCAAACCGATAGTGATAAATCATGAATAAAATCTGCTACAACCTAATTGCCATAATTGTGGTGATGCTAACGGTTAACCAGTTGGCTTCGGCCCAGGCCCCGGTTTACGATGTAAAAAAATACGGAGCTACCGGTGATGGGAAAACTTTAGATACTAAAGCGATTGAAAAGGCGATTGATGCAGCTTCAACCGGGGGAGGTGGAATTGTATATTTCCCTGCCGGTAACTATCTATCGGTAACCATTCATCTTAAAAGCAACATTGGTTTATACATCGATCATGGCGCTACTATCGTCGCTGCAACTACAAGCGAAACAATTAAATATGATTTGCCTGAGAAAACCGAGAATGATACTTACCAGGATTTCGGGCACAGCCATTTTAATAACAGTTTGATTGTTGGTGTGGGCCTGCACGATATTTCTATTACCGGTCCGGGGCGTGTTTCAGGCAAAGGTGGGTTGATCAGGGAAGATCAAAAAGAAAAAAATGATGGTTATGCTAATAAGGCCATTAGCCTAAAGCTTTGCCGCAACGTGGTGCTGAGGGATTTCACGGTGTTTTACGGTGGATGGTTTGCGTTTTTGTTAACAGCAGTTGATAACGCGACTATCGACAATATTAAGATAGATACTAACCGCGATGGTATCGATTTGGTGTCAAGTAAAAACGTACGAATATCAAATTGTAGCGTTAATGCTCCCGGCGATGATGCCATCGTTTTAAAATGTGATTATGCCTTAAACTACCCTCGCGCTACCGAAAATGTAACCATTACCAATTGCCAGGTATCCGGTTATAACGAGGGCACCATGTTGGATGGCACTTATCAAAAAAATGGCCGAAAAGACGCGACCGGTCGAATCAAATTGGGGACAGAATCAAACGGTGGTTTTAAAAACATTGCGATAACCAATTGTGTGTTCGATCATTGCCGGGGGCTTGCGCTGGAGACTGTGGACGGCGCATTATTAGAAGATATCACCATCAGTAATCTAACCATGCGCGATATTTTGAACGCTCCGATATTTGTGCGGCTTGGCGCCCGTATGCGTGGCCCCAAAAATTTTCCTTATAGTCAATTGCACCGGGTATTGATCAGCAATGTTGTTGCCTATGATGTTACTGGCGATCAGGGCGCGATTATCAGCGGCATTCCTGGTCATGATATTGAGGATTTGACACTGGATAATATCCATATCTATTTTAAGGGTGGTGGCACCAAAGCGCAATCCGCCAGGGAAGTCGCGGCTCTGGTAGATAGTTATCCCGATCCTAACCGCTGGGGTGTTACACCGGCTTACGGCTTTTTTATCAGGAATGTAAAAGATCTAAAAATGAGCAATGTAGAAGTTAGCTATTTGAAAGAAGATCTGCGCCCGGCATTTATATTAGATAATGTTGATGGTGCCGATTTTCAGCACATCCGCGCGCAAAAAGCCGAAGGTTCGCCTATGTTTATGTTAAACCAGGTAAAAAACTTTAACTTGTTTAATAGTAATCAATTGCCTAATACCAAGTTAGCTGCAGCTGATAAAAAGGAATTGTAAAAATATTTTACCTAACACATATCAATAAATTATGACGAATTTGTTCCGCACCTTAACAGGAGTGTTTATCCTGTTGATTTCAATTAGCAACCTTGCCGTAGCTCAGGCACCTGTTTATAACGTAAAAAAATACGGCGCAAAGGGCGATGGTAAGAACCTCGACACCAGAGCTATTGATAAAGCCATCGATGCCGCTGCAGCTGCTGGTGGTGGCACGGTTTGGTTCCCCGCCGGGGATTATTTATCAGTAACTATTCACCTTAAAAGCAATGTGGCTTTATATATCGATCAGGGTGCTACCATCGTTGCAGCCACTAACGACGATAACATCAAATATGATATGCCCGAAAAAGGCGAGAATGAAATTTACCAGGATTACGGTCACAGCCATTTCCATAACAGCCTTATTGTTGGCGAAAACCTGCACGATATTTCTATCACCGGTCCCGGGAAAATCTGGGGGAAAGGCTTAATAAAAGACGAAAGGAAGCCGGGACAAAACGAAGGCTTCGGTAACAAAACACTGGCACTTAAACTTTGTAAAAACGTCACTTTAAAAGATTTTACTGTATTCCACGGCGGTTGGTTTTGCTTTTTGTTGACTGCGGTTGATAACGCCACCATCGATAACATTAAAATGGATACCGGCAGGGATGGTATCGATCTGATCTCGAGCAGGAACGTGCATATATCCAATACCACCATTAACGCGCCCGGCGATGATGCTTTATGTTTAAAATGTGATTACTCTTTAAACTACCCACGAGCCTTGGAGAATGTAACCATTACCAACTGCCAGGTTTCGGGCTATAACGAGGGGACTTTTTTGGACGGAACCTTTAAAAAAGATGGAAGACAACACCCTCAGGGCCGTATTAAACTGGGTACCGAGTCAAACGGCGGCTATAAAAACATCACCATAACTAACTGCGTTTTTGACCATTGCAAGGGCCTGGCCCTGGAAACTGTTGATGGCGCAGCATTGGAGGATATTACCATAAGCAATATCACCATGCGCGATATTAACATCTCCCCAATATTTGTAAGGCTTGGTGCACGTATGCGCGCGCCAAAAGATCTTTCTTTCAGTACGTTGCGCAGGGTTATCATCAGTAATATTATAGCTTATGATGTAACCGGCGATCAGGGAGCTATTATCAGTGGTATACCTGGTCATGATATTGAGGATCTAACTTTAAGCAACATCCATATCTATTATAAAGGAGGCGGCACTAAAGAGCAAGCCGCCCGCGAAGTAAAACCTTTAATTAAAGACTATCCTGAACCGGACTCGTTTGGCATCACGCCCGCGTACGGCTTTTTTATCAGGAATGTAAAAGATCTGAAAATGAGCGATGTGGAGGTGAGTTATATGAAAGAAGATCTGCGGCCTGCTTTTATTTTAGATAATGTGGACGGTGCAGATTTTCAACACGTTCGCGCGCAAAAAGCTGAAGGGGCATCTATATTTATGCTGAACCAAGTAAAAAACTTCAACGTATTTAATACCGCACAATTGCCAAATACCAAATTAGCCCTGGCTGATAAGAAAGAATTATAACCGCTAACCAAAATCATTATGAAACCCATTAAAAAACTCATCCTTATCGCCCTGTGTTTAACGGTGTCGGCAAATTCTGTTTTCGCACAAAAGAAAAAGGATTCGGCAACTCCGTGTATGGATGTTCTTAGCCTTTTTACGGCCGCTAACGTGCCTGCTATGGCTCCTGAAGAAGAGTTTGCGCCACTAATCAATTCATCCGAAGAAACACCAGCAAATCTCCCCGGAAAAGGCCTGGCGCAGCATCCCATGTTATATGTTGGCGAGAATTGCAATAGGATGTCGCTGGTGAAAGACGGCAAGGTGATCTGGACTTACAACACTGGTAAAGGCCCCGAGTATGACGATGTGTGGATGCTATCAAATGGCAACATATTGTTTACGCGTATGCAATACATCGCCTTAATGACACCCGATAAGAAAATACTTTGGCGTTATGATTGCAACAACTCTAAAGGTGTGGAGCATACCGAGGTGCATGCCTGCCAGCCTGTCGGTTTAGATAAAGTAATGTTTGTAGTGAACGGCCTGCCTCCAAAATTATTTGTGGTTAACATTAAAACCGGAAAGACCGAGGTAGAACACGTTTTGCCATCAAACCAACCGGCAACCGTCGGCGATATCCATCCGCAGGTAAGGCGCGCCCGTGTTACCGCTCAGGGCACTTACCTTATCGCATTACTTAACCAGGGCAAAACGGTAGAATACGATAAAAATTTTAAAGAGATCTGGAGCTACAAAAGCGCTAAGCCGTGGGCAGCTTTAAGGCTTAAAAATGGCAATACATTGATAACCGACGAAACCGAAAACCGCACATTTGAAGTTAACATTAAGGGCGAAACCGTATGGAACTTCGATTGTAAAACAGATTTGCCTGCCGAATATCAGTTTAAATCTGCACCACAAAGCTGCACCCGATTGGCTAACGGCAATACGATATTTGCTTCGCGCGGGCAAGGTGGTAAAGGGCCGCAGTTAATAGAAGTAACGAGGGACAAGAAAGTTGTTTGGGTGCTGCATGACTATAAAACAGTAGGCGATGGTACAGCATTGCAGGTTTTAGATGATCCGGGCATTCCGGAAATTCCGGGTCAGTCAGAACATTAAGAGATACAATAATCAAAAAAATAAATAATGAAGACCGGTTTTAAAATCACACTTCTTGCTTTATCGGTACTAGCCACTAATTGTGCCGTAGCGCAAGTCAGCAAAGAACAAGCTGCACGAGACCGGGCTAAGACGGACTCGATGACCAAGGCAAATTACCAGCAAACCTTACAAAGCGTGGGCGTGAAATTGCCTACGCTGCCGCCACAGGCAGAAGATCCAACACGTCCCAAAAACTCAGTCCCAAGAGCTAATGGAAGCGGTTATACCGATGCAAAAGGCATGTCGCTTACTCGCTCACCCTGGGGTGCCTGGGTAAATTACAGCGAAGAATTTGCTAATGACTATACCTTGCCCGATCCATTAGTATTAAAAAACGGCAAACCGGTTACCAATGCCAAAATGTGGTGGCAACAGCGCCGTCCTGAGATCGTCAGCGATTACGAAACCTCTGTATTTGGCCGCGTCCCTAAAAATATGCCGAAGGTTACATTTGAAGTAGGTGATATAGACAAAACCGCATTAGATGGCACGGCGATAAAAAAGATCATTACTGGTCATATCGATAATTCAGCTTATCCGGCAGCAAATCCAATAATTAACTTGGTATTGTACCTGCCTGCAAAAGCAACTGGCCCGGTGCCGTTGATGGTCATTGCCTCAGGCAATACCAAAGGCAATAACGAAACCATTAAATTATTTATAAATACCGGCTGGGCAATTGCCTGGTTTGATACCAACGGCGTACAAGCCGATAATGGTGCCGGATTAAGTGCAGGTGTTATTGGACTGGTTAACCAAGGCAAATTGAGAGCCCCGGAAGACTGGGGCGTATTAAGAGCCTGGAGTTGGGGCTTGAGCCGTGCATTGGATTATTTTGAAACTGACAAAACTATCAACCCTAAACAAATTGGAGTCGAAGGACATTCCCGTTGGGGAAAAACTGCTTTGCTGGCTGGCGCTATGGACTCACGATGGGCCATTGTATTTGCCAGTTGTTCAGGATCGGGTGGTGCATCGTTGGAAAAAAGAAATTTTGGCGAGAATTTGGACTTGATTGCTGCTGAAAACGAATACCAATGGATGGCGCCGAATTTTTTAAAATATGCCGGCAACTGGAAAGCGTTCCCGGTTGATGCCCACTATATGATGGCATTGGTAGCTCCTCGGCCACTATTTATCACCGGGGGTACGCAGGATATTTGGGCCGATCCGCTTGGTGAGTTTAAAGCTTGTGTAGCCGCAACACCTGTATATACTTTATTAGGTAAAACAGGCATTGCTGCTACACAAATGCCCGCGCCCGATGTATCGCTGATCGAGAGTGATCTCGTCTTCCGTTATCATGAAGGGGGGCATACAGATTCGCTTGACTGGCCTACTTTTATAGAATTTGCAAAGAAATATTTTAAATAAAATGAATACAATTAAAATTACTTTAATAGGCTTATTGGCCTGTTCGTTAAATGTTAACGCACAAAAGAAAAAAGGTGGGTACATTCCATTATTTAATGGCATCAATGGCCAGGGGTGGCATTTGGCAAACGGAACTACTTTTCCTGAAAAAGGTTGGAGCATCAAAGACAGTACTATAACTATCCAAGCCAGCGGCGGTAAAGAGGGTACTGCTTTCGGCGACATTGTTACCGATAAAGAATACAGTGCATTTGACCTAGTTTTTGATTTTAAGCTGACACCCGGAGCTAATAGTGGAGTGAAATACTTTGTAACGCTTGAGGAAAAATCTACCGGCTCTGCCATAGGCCTTGAATACCAGGTGCTGGATGATGAGCGGCATCCAGATGCTAAACTTGGCCGTGATGGCGACAGAACGCTTGCTTCCTTGTACGACCTGATCAGGGGCGATAAACCGAAAGCGATAATCAAACCTATTGGCGAGTGGAATCATGGGCGTATTGTGGTCTACCCCAATAACCATGTGGAGCATTACCTCAATGGCGTAAAAGTTTTGGAGTATGAACGTGGTTCGGCGGCATTTAAAGCATTGGTTGCGCAAAGTAAGTATACTAAATGGCCTAATTTTGGAGAAGCACCTAAAGGGCATATCCTTTTGCAAGACCACGGCAACGAAGTAAGTTTCAAAAATATTAAAATAAAAGAGCTGCATTAAACACGTCTAAATGAAAGGTCTTAGATTGTTGCCCGCTCTACACTTGCTACATCCCTTTAAAAAAGTCTACCTCAATAAAGAGATAGAAATTTATGTATTAGCCAATAATGCGAAAATTTTAAATATTTAATCGCAGGTATACATTTGGTCTAAAGACCCGGAAAGAAAAATTAGTTTAACCTTTTATCAAAAATAGAATGATCAAGCCCATGTTATCACGCAGATCTTTTATTTCCGTTGCCGGCACAGGCGGACTAAGTTTAGCAATCGCAAACAAGTCGATAGCCATTGGTCGCTTGTTTGATCAGCCTGCACTGGAAGCGTCTATAGCAGTAGATTTTACTAATCCGGAAGGCACCATTGATAAAGCCATCTACGGGCAGTTTATTGAGCATTTGGGCCGCGCTGTTAATGGCGGCATCTTTGAAGAAGGCTCACCGCTTTCTGATAAAAATGGAATCCGTTTAGATGTATTAGATAAAATAAAGCGATTGCAGCCTACTGTATTGCGTTATCCCGGCGGAACGTTCACCAAAATATACCATTGGATGGATGGCATTGGCCCGTTAGATGAACGCCATGCCCGGCCAAACCTGATATGGGGTGGCGTTGAAAACAATCATTTTGGTACAGACGAGGCTGTAGCTTATTCGCGGAATATTGGTGCCGATCCATACTTTTCTGTAAACATGAGCACAGGCACCGCCGAAGAGGCAGGTAACTGGGTAGAATACTGCAACGGCAACCGCGAAACCTATTACGCCAATATGCGACGTAAAAATGGCCATGCCGATCCCTATAAAATAAAATATTGGGGATTAGGTAATGAAGAAGCCGCCGCGCCCGATATTGGCCGCTTGCAAAAGGTGGAAGACTATGTAAAGGAGGCCTGGTATTATACCAAAGCTATGAAGCTACAGGATCCCTCCATAAAACTTATAATAAGCGGCGCGGATGATAATGCCTGGAACGAGCATGTGCTAAAAGAAATGGGCGATGTATGCGATTATCTGTCTGTACACTGTTATGTAGGAGCAGACAAGGCCAAACCTGCAACACTTTTCCCGAAGGTTGAAAGATTTGAAAAAACCATCCTGGATATGAAGCAAAAGATCCAGAACCTTATATCTGCAAAGGTTACTAATTTTCATAGATGGTACCGTTTCCCGCCAAGGCCAAACCCCGTTAAGATAGCCATAGACCGGATCACAGCAAAAGGAAACGGAATAAATGGAGGGGACCCTTTGGGGAGCGGGCCGTTTATGCCGTAGTCTTTTGCCCCCCGGCAAAAAACGGTCACGAATTTAGCTGTGCTTTTTGCCCGTTCCGTGAAACAGAAACGGGGCGTTCAGGAGAAGGAATTAATTGACGAAGCTTTGAACCGGACAGAAGATTCGTTATGCCGCCCCGAAGAATGATGAGGAAAAGCAGGTGCGCGGCTCCCGGATGGGCGCGACGGAGCAGCCAGGTTAAGCGGAGCGTACGGTCTGATCCGGACTGTGGGAAAGGCATACGGGAGACGGGCTCCTGCGGCGCGGCCCGGATCCGGGTGAAGCAGAGAAGCGGCAGCTGAACGGATGAACCGGGATGGAGGGCGTGGGTTATCGCATCAGGGATTGCAGCGGCATGTGTGACTTGTTGTCCGTGAGTAAAGTAAGCGGACATTACAAAAATGTTCTTTGTAATAACTGATTATCTGGTGAATGGGAACACCATTCCATCTATTTGAACAGATGA